>Ga0209542_10009847_pt1 | contig 17413 bp, 22 predicted proteins | sample RifCSPhighO2_01_FD_184028 | JGI IMG/M metagenome (GOLD analysis project Ga0209542, IMG submission 184028) | Soil microbial communities from Rifle, Colorado - Rifle CSP2_plank highO2_0.1 (SPAdes) (version 2) | ecosystem: Environmental > Terrestrial > Deep subsurface > Rock core/Sediment ...
GCCGGCCGCCTTCTGGGTGACGGAAAGAGCGCTCGTGCTGGCGGCGAGCGGCGCGGCGACGATGTCGTCCACCGCGAGACCGGCCATTTCCGTCACTCGGATTAAATCCTGAAGATGCTGTTTCAAACAATGGACGAAAATGGTTTTGGCTTCCAACTTGCCGCCGCGCAAACCCTCGGGCCGGCCGAGAATCCGCTTGCCGTCCAGACGGAAGGCGACGGGTTGATTGCTGATGACGTGACGGTTGGTGAGATCGCCCAAGCCGTTCTCGCCCGCTTCCACCGCCCGTCGGATGTCGCTCTCGGTAATTTCGCCGTCGGCCTCGGCCACCGCCACTTGGCCAAGACCGAGCTTGGCTTCCAGCGTGATGCCGCCGACGCCGAGGAAAACATTTTTAATCGGCAGTTTGGCCTGGCGCTCGGCTTCGCGGACGGTCTCGCGCAGATTCTCCAGCGTTTCCTCAAAATTGATGATGTAACCGCGCTTGAGTCCGCGCGATTCTTTTTTGGCCTGAGCCAAAATCCGGAGCGTCCGGCTCTCGCTCAGCTGTTCACAGACGACCAGACGGATGGCGGCGGTACCGATGTCCAGTCCGGCGACGAGATTTTTGTTCATGAGAAGATAAAAAATTGACGGCCGCGCGTTCGGCGTCTTCCATTTTACTCCCATGACGATAACCTTTCAAATGAAGCAAGCCGTGGATAAACAAGGCGACGACCTCGCTCGGAGCAATCAGTTCCGGACAAAGCAAAATTTCGCCGGCGTCGGGCGCGAGGGCGAAACTCAAAATGTTGGTCGCTTCGCCCTTCTGCCGATAGTGGCGATTGATTTCAAGCATCTTGCTCGCCGTCGGCCAGCCGACGCTTAAATCGTAGTCGGCGCCGAGGAGGTGACGGACGAGTTTGGTTTTAACGGCGCGGAGGCGTGAGCGCAATTTTGCCGAGTTTCTTGAGTCGTTCATAGGCGGCGCGGCGGCTGAGTCGGACCAAGGCCGATTTTTTCTTTTTGTAATGCGAGGCCGGTCGGCGGGCGAAGCGCTCGGCTTTGGCCCGCTTCAAAATCCCGGCACCCTGAACGCGTTTGGAGAAGCGGCGGAGAACGCTCAAGTTCGGTTCACTCGCGCTCTCGCGTCTGACCTCAATCTTAATCATCGTGGAGAGCATCCTAGCACGAGCCCAAATTTTTGGCAAACAAAATCCCGTTAGAGACCACATTCGCCGAAAGGCGAACTGTCTCTAACGGGATGGCCGTGGTGCCCGAGCCGCGGGTTTTCTCAAACCGCGGCGAGGGCGAGAGCCGGCTGGCGGCTGGCCGCGGCCGCCCGGCGCTTCCGCGGTTTGGTATCGATTAGGATACCGCCGCGGGTGGCAGTGCCGGGGAGGAGATTGTCAATCTCCCCGATACTGACCGGTTTGTCGCCGTCGACAAACCATGGCGGGGCGATGGCGACATGAGTCGCCACCGGCCCCTTCGGACCGGCCGCCTCGACGAAGGCGAGTTTGAACTTGGCCCCGTCGACGATGAGGTCCGTCGGATCGACCTCATCGGCCGAACCGACGAAGAAAACATTGCCGGTCCGCGGGTTTTCCGCGAGGCCGGGCCTGAGGGCGGAACAGTGGAAGTAGATGTCCTTCCCCCCGCTCGGATTCTTGATGAACCCGAAGCTTCGCCCCCCGAGGTCGGCGTTGTAGAACTTGGGCTCGCCGACTTTGACCGCCGTCTGGGCTTTCTGTTTGCTGGCCATCACTCTTCTCCTGTCAAAACTTGAGGTTTTAAGCCGCCAACAAGGTGGCCGAAAACCCCAAGAAACTGAAACTGCCTAGAGCATAGCAGATTGAGGTTACTTTGTCAAGTGCTTGATATTTACCTTGAGGTAGTCGGCCAATTTGGCCAAAGGCACCACTTCCTGCGAGCGGTTTTGCATATCGCGGACAATGACCGTGTTTTCCAGCGCTTCTTTTTGGCCCAAGATAATCGTGTGCGGCACGGCCAGCTTTTCGGCCAGTCCGAGCTGGGTTCCGAGCGAATCCTTGGCAATCGATTGAGCCATCGGAATCCGGGCCTGACGCAAAATTTCAATCACGCTAATCGCTTTAAGTTTGGCGTCAAAAGAAAGTTGAATGAAAAAGATTTTTGGTTTCTTGATAATCCGCGGCGGCTGGCGGCGATAGTGCGGCGAGAGCATCATCCGCTCCAAACCAATCGCGCCGCCGACGGCCGGCACCTCTTTTTTGTAACCGAGAGCCCGAGCCAGATAATCGTAGCGGCCGCCGCCGGCGAGGGCGAGCGGCAGGCCGGCTTCGTTCGTCACCGTCGGGTCGAAAATCTCAAACACCGTCCGAGTGTAATAATCCAAACCGCGGACCAACTGGTGATTAATCTCGTAAGGAATTTCCAACATTTCCAGATGCTCCAAAACCTCGCGGAAGTGACTTTTGCAAGCGGCGCAGAGATAGCCGACGCTCTCCGGCGCCGCTTCTTTGAGTTCCTGGCATTTCGGATTTTTGCAATCCAGAAGCCGGAGCGGATTCTCTTTCAGCCGCTCGCGGCAATCCTCGCAGAGCTCGCGGGCGTGCTTGCGGTAATAGTTGGCCAGCTCACGGCGGAAAATTGGCCGGCACTCTTTGTCGCCGAGCGAATTGATTTCCAGCCGGAGATTTTTGAGTCCCGCCTCGCCGAGCGTGGTGAGGAGGAGTTTGATAATCAGGGCGTCAGTAACCGCTTTGGCGGTGCCGAGCGCGTCCAGATTGAATTGATAAAATTGGCGATAGCGGCCGCGCTGGGGTCGATCGTGGCGGAAGAGCGGGCCGGAAGAGTAGAGCATCACCGGCTGGGGCTCGGCCTGCAACCCGTTTTCCAAATAGGCGCGCATCACGCTCGGCGTAAATTCCGGCCGGAGGGCCAAAGTATCGCCGCCGCGCGTCCGGGTGAGATACATTTCTTTGCTGACAATGTCGGTGTCGGCGCCGGTGCCGCGTTCAAAGAGCGAGGCCCGTTCCAAAATCGGCGTCTCCAGCGGTCGGAAGCCGTAATAAATGGCGAGCTCAGCCGCCTTTTCCAAAAAGCCCTGATAGGCGAGCCACTCCTCGCCCAAAATGTCGCGCATGCCTTTGGCGGTTTGCAATTCGCCTTCCGGCTCTTTTTCTTTCGAACTCATAAAATAAAAATAATAAAATTAAATGGCGCCCGGCCAGAGAGCGACGCGCCGTGGCGGCAGGAGCCGGACGAGCGCCCGGCCGGTAATCAGCTGGCGCGGCAGGGCACCCCAGTAACGCGAGTCGGAGCTGACGGCCCGATTGTCGCCGAGGACGAAATACTCGTCGGGAGCGAGCGTCACTTCCTGACTGGCCCAAAGGCCGGTTGCTTCGCTGCTCGTCAGATACGGTTCTTCAATTTTCCGCCACTCGCCGGTGGTCGCGTCTTTGAGCGACACTTCGTTGTCTTTCAATCGGAGCGTCTCGCCCGGCAGGCCGATAATCCGCTTGATGAAAAATTTGCTCGGGTCGCGAGGATAACGGAAAACGACCACTTCGCCGCGGCTCGGCGCTCGGAATTGGTAAGTCAGTTCGTCAATAATCAGATACTCGCGATCGTAGAAAGTCGACTCCATTGAGGCGCCGCTGACGATGAAGGGCTGGGCAATCCAAGTCCGAATCGGCACGACAATCGCCAAAGTAATGACGACGAACTTAATCACTTCCCAAACCGATTGCCGCCAATCACTTTTTCCTTCCGTCGTCGGTGCCGGTGCCATTGGCGTCAGTTTACTCTTTAATTTGGCTGGACGCAACTTTGGTTTTTTGATACCATTGGCGCATGGTAACTCTTGAGAAAATCTATCGCGAAATTAAGGTGCTCCAGCGCAAGTTTGACATTGTTTACTCGCCCGTCGAGAGTGAGAATTCGGATTTAGAAAAAGCGCTCACGGAAGGTCTGGACGATGTCAAGCAAGGTCGAGTGACTGGCCCATTCCGTTCCGCAAAGGCCTTGATGAAATCACTCAGGTCTTAGTGAATAATGGAGCTGTTTTACACCGACAAGTTCAAACGCGATTTCAAACACTTCTCGCCTCAGGTTTTATTTTAAAATTGAGGCGGACCGCTACATTTTGGTTGAAATTAAAAAACATTCGGATTAAAAAACAAAAAATGAGTTACTTGATTGTCGGTTTGGGGAACCCGGGGGCGGAGTACGAGAAGACGCGGCACAATACCGGCCGGTTGGTGGTCGCTTCCGCGGCGGCGGAGTTGGGGCACCGGGCCAAGTTTTTGCTGCCCGAAACGATGATGAACGATTCCGGCCGGGCGGTGGCGAAGTTGGTGAAAAGTAAAAAAGCGGCCGAGAAGTTGGTTGTCATCCACGACGATTTGGATTTGCCGCTCGGCCGCGTCAAAATCAGTTTCGGCCGCGGTGCCGGCGGGCACCGCGGCGCCGCTTCCATCATCAAGGCGCTAAAGACGGAAAAATTTATTCGGGTCCGGGTGGGAATTTGTCCGACGACGCCGGGCGGTAAATTGAAAAAGCCCCGCGGCGAGAAAGCGGTGATTGATTTCATCCTCGGCGACTTCAAACCGGCCGAGCTGGCGACGCTGAAAAAGTTGGCGAAAAAAATCACCGCGGCGCTGGAGACCTTAATCGCCGACGGCCGCGAAGCGGCGATGAGCGCGGTGAACGGATGTTAGACGTCAGACGTCGCACATAAAATAAGCGATGCGTACCATCAATAGCCAGATTGCGGTTGGCGAACATTACCACCTTTACAATCGTGGAGTGGCCAAACAGGTCATTTTTCACGACGGACGAGATTATGCCCGCTTTCTCTTCTTGCTTCTCTTTTTTCAGTCGCCGGTCGGTTTTACGAATCTCAGCCGACCAACCACTTCTTTTGTTAAACGTCAGACGTTTAACATTAATCCTGACATAATCGAAAAAATTGTTAAGCAACGGGGCGTGGTTTTGAAGGCGTTATGCTTGATGCCGAATCATTTTCATCTGATCATTCAGGAATTAAAACCGGTTGGGATTTCTCGCTATATGCAAAGAGCCTTGACCGCTTACGCTAAATACTATCATGCAAAGTACCGTTGCAATGGGCACGTGTTCCAGGGTGTTTATCGAGTGAATCACATTAAGGATAACGACCAACTACTTTACACTTCTGCTTATATTCACAAAAATCCGGTTGACCTCGGTTCTTATCGGAAAAATTACCTGGATTATCCTTGGGCAAGCGGGTTGGATTACTCGCGGGGTAATCGTTGGGGAGAACTTTTGGTGACCGCCGATATTTTGGACCAATTCGACTCTGGCGAGCAATATGCTCGTTGGGTCAAAAATACGGTGGCCAAAGAAATTGTCGAGGCGTTGGATGATTGGGAAATGTGCGACGTCTGACGTCGCACACATCACACATTATAAAAATAAAAAGAGGCCCGGATTATCACGACAACTCTCCGGGCCCCGTCGCTGGAACTTCGCCGCCACACGGGCGGCGAAGCGCCGCGAACACTCTGACTCCTCCAGCTTATCACGGAGACACCGGCCGGTCAACGCCCGGTTTAGTTTTCCCGGGCCGTCGGCTGGTGGCGGAGAATCAGCTTCTGGCTTTTGGGTTCAAAAACACTGATGGTGAAAGGATAGGTTTTGCCCAACTCCAATGTTTGCCGGAGTTGTTCCTCACTGCCAAATTCGGAAATGTGGACGAGACCGGCCACGCCCTCCTCAATCGAAACGAGAGCGCCGTGCTTATTGTATTTAATCACCACGCCTTTGACCGTCTCGTCTTTGCGGTACTTGTCGGCGGCGTCAATCCAAGGATTCTTCTTCAGGGCTTTGATGGAAAGCGAAATCTTGCCATCCTTGATTTCAATGATTTTGGCCGTCACTTTATCGCCGGGCCGGAAAAGTTCGCGCAGATTTTCCACCAGCGACCAGTTGACTTCGGAAATGTGAATCAGGCCCTCAAAGCCCTCCTCCAATTTAATGAAAACGCCAAAGTCCACTACGCCGGTCACTTCGCCGTCCACCACATCGCCGAGCGCGTACTTCTCAATTATCTGTTTCCGACCCTGACCGCCGGGCGTCTTCTCCGAGAAAATCAACTTGTTCTCTTTTTGGTCGGCGTTAATCAAATAGAGCGTGAGCGGCTGGCCGATTAACTTCTTCAGTTCTTCCATAATCTTGTCTTTGTTGCCGTCGGCGACTTTGGGATAATGTTCGGCGGCCAGTTGAGAAGCGGGGATGAAGCCGTCCAAACCCTGCCAGTCCACCATCAAGCCGCCTTTGTTGGCGCTTTTGATGAACAAAATAAACGGCTCGCCGATATCAATTGCCCGCTTGGCCTCGGCCCAGACCAGCGCCTGCTTGGCCTCTTTGAGCGAGAGTTCAATGTAGCCGCACTCGCCTTCGGCGGCGACCACCTTGGCCGTCACTTCGTCGCCGAGATTAATTTCTTTAATCAGGTCGCGGGCGTTCAAATATTCGCGGCCAAAAATGATACCGGTACCGAAGGGCGGGACATCCACATAAACGCCGGTTTTGCTCTTGGCAATCACCGTGCCTTTGACCAGCGCTTTTTCCCGCGGCCGTTCCGGCGTCGCCCGCAAAACTTCCTCCATCGCCGAGAGCGGCCGGGCCTCTTCTTTAATTAAATTAGTCATCGTCCGTCCAGTATAACGATTGTTTGCCCTTTGGCAAGATGTTATAATCAATTTAACATGCCTTCATTCTTTGGCTGGTCCGTCGCTTATCACCTCAAGAGAGCCGACGCGCCGGAGTTTTTGCGTCTTCAGAAACGGCAGTTGGTTCTTTGGTATCTCTTTTTTGGTCTGATTTTGGGCGTGCTCTCGTTTGCGGTTTGGCTTTCGTTCGCGGATTTGAGTTTGCCCGAGTCCTTCAATTGGTGGCTGGTGCCCGGTCTCGGCGGGTTGGTGGCTCTGTTCTTTTTGGCCCTCGGCGCTTACTTGGGTTTTTCTCAAGTTTTGGCTAAGGAATTTTCAGACAAATTGTCGCGGCACCAGGACGAGGAAATGATTGCCGTCAGCGAGTTACTGGTTGGCCGCGTCTATCACCGATTAATGGGAATCCTCACCCTTCTTTTGGTTTTGGGTTCTTTCGCTCTTTCGTTTCTGCTTAAAAATTCTTATCAAGAGTTGTCGTCGCCGACCGAAAGGTCGGCGACGGTTGATCTCGCCGCCGCCGTGGCGCCGACGATTGAAGTAATCAGTCCCCAAGAAAATCAGGTCTTTAGCCCGATGGACGGCCACATCAAAATCAATTTTGCCGTTGCTGGCGATTACACTTCGGTTTTGGCGGCGACGCCGGTGGACGCCACCATTTTCTATTCTGAAAATGGGCCGACCTTCAATTGGAATCTGCCGGTGCCGGCCAAAACCGGCCCCTTACCGATTTATTTTTTGATTAAAGATGTCGCCAAAAATACGGTCATTGGGCCGCAAGTAACCATTCAGGTGCAAGCGTCAGAATAGTGGCGCCGGCGAGCGAAAGATGCTAAACTGGAGTGGTGATAATCAGTCACTACGGCCGCGGGATGGTCAAGGTTCAGCAAGGCGACACGGTCGTGGTTTTTAATCCGATCGGCGCCGCGCCCGGCCTGACGCCGCCGCGCTTCGGCGCCGATTTGGCGCTGGTTTCTCGGAACGACCCGGCTTATAACGGCGTCGCCAATGTCTCGCGGGGTGAGCGCGTGCCCTTCGTCATTGACGGCCCGGGCGAGTACGAAGTCGGCGGGATTTTCGTCCGCGGCGCCGCCACCGATGAGACCAACACCGCCTACGCGCTCTCTTGGGATGAAATCCGTTTGGTCCATCTCGGCGCCCTCTCGGGCGCCGAATTGTCGACCGAGGTGGAGGAACAACTCGGCGCGGTGGACATCCTTTTCGTTCCCATCGATTCGCTCGGTCCCAAGCCGGCGGCCAAACTGGCGGCGGCGCTGGACCCGCGATTGATTATCCCGGTGGATTGCGCCCGCCCGGCCGACTTGGAAATTTTTCTTAAGGAGACGGGCGCGCCGGGCGTCAAGCCGGTGGAGTCGTTGACCTTGAAGCGCAAGGACTTGGCCGACAAAGAAGCGGCAGTGATTATTATAAAATCCTAAGCACGAATATCGAAATCCTAAACATGGCTTGGGCGGACAAACTTGACGAACTGCGAGCGCGGCCGGAAGGCGAGCGGCAACGATTGGCAATCTGGGGCGCGATTTTGATTACCTTGATTCTCTTTTTACTTTGGCTTTTCAATCTGCGTTTGGTTTGGCAGAATAAACCGGCACCGGCACCGGCGCCGCGGAGTGAGTTGAGCGGCCTCGCCGAGTGGTGGCGAGAAGCGGTAACGCGAATTCAAATCGGATGGCAAACAATCAAACAAAACTAAAATTGCCCGACGAGAACGTCGGCCGAATCGTCCCGGTGGACATCGTTACCGAGATGAAGGAGTCCTACATTGATTACGCGATGAGCGTGATTGTGGCGCGCGCTTTGCCCGATGTCCGCGATGGTCTGAAGCCGGTCCACCGCCGAATTTTGTACGCGATGAACCAGATGGGCCTGACCGCCCAAGCCAAGTTCCGCAAGTCGGCCACCGTCGTCGGTGAAGTGCTCGGCAATTATCATCCCCACGGCGATGTCGCTTGTTACGATGCTCTGACGCGGCTGACCCAGGATTTCAGTTTGCTCCACCCGCTTGTTTTGGGTCAGGGCAACTTCGGTTCCATTGACGGCGACGCGCCGGCGGCGATGCGTTACACCGAGGTCAAAATGGCGCCGCTCGCCGGCGATTTATTGTTGGATATTGAGAAGGAGACGGTGGACTTTGTGCCTAACTACGACAACCGACTCAAAGAGCCGAGTGTCTTGCCTTCCGCCGTGCCCAACTTGTTGGTCAACGGGACGATGGGCATTGCCGTCGGGATGGCGACCAAAATTCCGCCCCACAATTTGGCCGAGGTGATGGCGGCGCTCGTTAGAATGATTGACGAGCCGGAAGCGAGCGCCGAAGATTTTGCCCAGCTGGTTTTGGGGCCCGACTTTCCGACCGGCGGCGTGATTTTCAATCGCGCCGATATCGCTCACGCCGCCGCGACCGGTCGCGGCGGCGTTCTCTGTCGCGGCGAAGCCGAGATTCTGGATAACGGCAAGAGCGGCAGTCAGATTGTGATTAGTTCCATTCCTTACCAAATCAACAAGGCCGAGCTGATTGTCAAAATCGCCGATTTAGTTCGCGAGAAAAAAATTGAAGGCATCCGCGACATCCGCGACGAGTCCACGCGCCTCGCGGAAATGCGGATTGTCATTGAACTCAAGTCAGGCGCCTTCCCCCAGAAAGTTTTAAACTCGCTTTACAAACACACCGAGCTGGAAACGGTTTTTCATTACAACATGTTGGCTCTGGTGGACGGCGTGCCCAAACTGCTTTCGCTCAAAGGGATGCTGACGGAATTTTTGAAGCACCGCCGAACGATTGTTACTCGCCGAGCCAAGTTTGACCTCCGCCGAGCCGAGGAGCGAGCTCACATTCTTGAGGGCTTGAAAAAGGCGGTGGACATCATCGACGCGATTATCAAAACGATTCGCGCCTCGGCGGACGCCGAGGCGGCTCACGCGGCGCTGGTCAAAAAATTCGACTTCACCGCGCTCCAGGCGACGGCGATTCTGGAAATGAAGTTGCAGAAACTGGCCGGTTTGGAAATCAAAAAAGTGCTGGACGAACTCGGCGAGAAGCAGAAGTTGATTAAAGAATTGAAGGCGCTCCTTGCCGACGAGCGTCAAGTGCTGGCCGTGGTTCGAACCGAAGCCGAGGAAATCAAAAAGAAATACGGTCAGCCGCGCCGGACCAAAATCATCGCTCACGGCGTTAAGGAAATCAGCGCCGAGGACTTGGTGCCGGAAAAAGAAAATGTTTTGGTTTTGACCGCCGGCGGTTACATCAAGCGGACCGACCCGGCCGAGTTCCGTTCCCAACGGCGCGGCGGCGTGGGGGTGGTGGATTTGGAAATTAAAGAAGAGGACTTCGTCACCCTTTTCCTGACTGCCAACACTCATTCCGATTTGCTTTTCTTCACCAATCGCGGCCGGGTTTATCAAACCAAAATGTACGAGATTCCCGAAGGCAAGCGGGCGACGCGCGGCAAGTCGGTGATGAACTTTTTGCCCCTCGGGCCGGAGGAAATAATCACTTCGGTTTTGACGGTGCCCAAATCAGTCAAAAGTAAGACCGGCGGCGTTCTCTTGGTCACGCGGCGCGGCGTGACCAAAAAAGTGGCCCTCCAAAGTTTCGCCGATGTTCGCCGGAGCGGGATTATCGCGATTAAGTTGGACGATAACGACGCCTTAGTTTCCGCTCAAATTGTTGGGGCCGGCGACGAGGTGATTCTCGGCTCGCGGCGCGGGCAGGCGATTCGTTTCCGCGAATCCGATGTCCGAGCGATGGGCCGGACGGCCGGCGGGGTGCGGGGGATTAAGCTCGGCCGCGGCGATGAGGTGGTCGGGGCGAGCGTCATCCGGCCGGAAGCCAAGGGGAACAACTTTTTGGTGATGACGGCGCGCGGTTACGGTAAAATGACGCGGCTTAAAGAATACAAGACCCAAAAGCGCGGCGGCTCGGGCATCAAAACCGCTCAACTCAATCCAAAGACCGGCGACTTGATTGACGGCAAAGTGATTGACGGGCCGGAAACCGAAATTGTCGCCATTTCCAAACAGGGCCAGGTGATTCGGACGCGGCTGGCCGAAATCCCAACCCTCGGCCGCCAAACCCAAGGCGTCCGGATTATGCGCCTCCGCGACGGCGACGCCTTGGCCTCGTTGACTTTGTTGTGAGGAAATCCTTGACTTCGTCTCTATTTTATCAAGGATTACCCTTGATACGGTAGAAATGTGGTAAAATACTTGGATGGAAAGGCGTGTAAATTTCGCCCCCGGCGAATATTATCACATTTACAATCGGGGAACCGAAAAACGGAAAATATTTCTAAGTGCCAAGGACTACCAACGCTTTTTAGTTCTGCTTCATCTCAGCAACAATCATGAGGCGGTTCACTTGAGCAATCTCACTTATCAAGGGTTACCCTTGCTAGAATTATTGAACGAGAAGGTTAAGAGTCGTTTAGTGGCCGTCGGTGCTTATTGCTTGATGCCAAACCATTTTCACCTGTTGCTTTACGAAAAACAGGCGGGCGGTATCACCAAATTCATGTTGAAATTGGAGACCGCCTATTCAATGTATTTCAACAAAAAGAACGAGCGGAAGGGGCATCTTTTCCAAGGGACATTTCAATCGGAATCGGTGGCCGGAGACGACAATTATCTTCGCTACTTGTATGCCTATATCCACCTCAATCCTTTAAAAATAATTGACCGCGATTGGCGAGAAAAAATTCCAAGCTTGAATCAATCCAATCGCCTTTTGGATTACCTGGACGCTTACTCATATTCCAGTTACCCTGATTATTTGCTTAAGGGTCGGTCTCAATCGATTATTCTCACCCCGGCGGCTTTCCCCGAATACTTTGGGAGTCCCGAAGAACACCGGGCCGAGCTAGCAGATTGGTTAAATTATCAAGGGTTACCCTCGCTATAAGGCGGAGAATTTGCTTCCTTTTGGCCTAACCAGTTATAATTAGCTGATGTTCTCCGAACCGGAGAAGGTCGTGCCTTATTTACAACTGACCGACGGGATGACGGTCGCCGATTTTGGCGCCGGCAGTGGCACCTACGCCCTCGCCGCCGCCAGGCGCGTCGGCGCTCGCGGCCGCGTCTACGCCGTGGAGGTTCAGAAGGATTTGCTGGAACGACTGGGAGCGGCGGCGAGGGCGGCCAAACTCGGCAATTTGGAAATCATCTGGGGCGATGTGGAAAAAGTCGGCGGCAGTAAGTTGGCCGACGGAGCGGTGGATCGGGTAATTATTTCCAACCTCCTTTTTGAAGTCGACGGCAAGTACACTTTGGCGTTGGAGGCCAAACGGATTTTGCGCCCCGATGGTTTGGCGGCGGTGGTGGAGTGGTCGGACTCGTTTGGCGGGATGGGGCCGGTCGCCGAGCGGGTCATCAAACCGGACGAGGTGAAAAAGATTATGGCCGAAGCCGGTTTCCAATTCCAAAACGACTTTCCCGCCGGCGACCACCACTACGGCCTTTTATTTAAGCTAAAAGCCCGCCTTGCCGTCGGGCAGGCTGACAGCTAACAGCTATCACTATGTCCACCTTCCAACTCACCCTCATCGGCCTCTTCATTTTCTTTCTGATTTTCGGCGTCTTGGTTTTCTCCGGCATCTTGCCCGGCTTCCGGCCGCCGCAGGGTGGCCAGGGCGGCACCGTCACGCTCTGGGGCACTTTTGCCGCCGACGATTTTGACGGCGCTTTTGAATCATTTCGCGAGGCGCACAAGGGCGAGTTCACGCTTAATTACGAAGCCAAGGACGCTCGAACACTCTCGGCCGAGCTGGTGGAAGCGCTGGCGTCCGGTGCCGGTCCCGATTTGGTGATTCTGCCCCAAGCCGAACTCTACGCTCAATTAAACAAACTTTTGCCTCTGCCCTACGAGGCCTTTCCCGAACGCAATTTCCGCGACGCTTTCATTCGCGAGGCCGAACTTTATCTCGGTCAAGACGGAATCTTCGCCTTGCCGACGGTGGTGGACCCGCTGGTGATGTTCGTCAACAAGGATTTACTCGCCGCCGCGCGCTTGCCTCAAGTACCCAAGACCTGGGCCGACCTGCAGGCGGTAATTAAAAATCTGACCATCGCCGACGCCGCCGGCAATCTGACCCAATCGGCGATTGCTCTCGGCCACTTCCAGAATGTCGCCCACGCCAAAGACATTTTGGCGATGCTAATGATGCAAGCCGGCAATCCGATTGTCGCCGGTTCGGAGGCGGGTCTCGGGCCGGTTCTGCGCCAGTCGCTCGGCTTCGCGCCCGGCGCCGGCTCGCCAACTCTGGAGGCGCTCGCCTTCTTCGGTCGCTTCGCCGACCCGGCCAATTCGCTCTACTCTTGGAACAGCGCCCAACCTAACTCCCGGGACGCTTTTGCCCGCGGCCAACTCGCTTTCTATCTTGGCTACGCCAGCGAGTGGCCGCGGCTCCGTCAGCAAAATCCGCAACTCAATTTTGATGTCGCCCAGGTGCCCCAGCCGGCGGCGCCTAGCGGCGCCGCCGCGTCCCGGACTCTGACTTTTGGTCGGCTCTACGGCGTTTCGGTGCTCAAGGGCTCAAGCAATCCGGTGACGGCTTGGCAGGTTGCCGGTCTCCTCGCCGGCGCCGAAGGCACCAGGACTTTGAGCGCTCTTACCGGTTTGCCGGCGGCGCGTAACGACCAACTTGGCGCCTTGCCCCGCGAGCCGGAGAAAACCGTTTTCAATCAGGCGGCGATTGTCAGTCGCGGTTGGTGGGACCCGGCGCCGGCGGAAACCGAGCGGATTTTCCGCCAGCTGATTGAGCAAATTCAAATCCGGCGGGTTCAGCCGGCGGCGGCGCTGGAGCAAGCCGAGCGCGAAATGTCGCTTTTATTCAAAAAATAGTGACCAGGGCGATGAAAAAATTTATTCCATTTATCTCCATCGTCGCTTTCGCGCTTCTGTTCACCGGCGTCGCTTTGGCCGCCGGCGTAGTGCCGGATTGCGAGTTCATTGGTGGTGTGAAGGGTTGCAACTGGACCCACATTTTCGGCTCGAACGGCATCTTCAACAAACTGCTGGTTTGGATAACCACCACCGCCGTCTCGGTGGCGACGCTCGCCATTCTCTGGGCAGGCATCGTGATGGTCACTTCGCAAGGTAATCAGAGCAAATACGGCGAGGCCAAGGACTTGCTCTGGCTGGCGGTCAAAGGTCTGGTCGTCTCGCTGGCCGCTTACTTGGTGATTATGACGATTATCCGATTTTTCGTCAGCGGCTTTTCAACTTTTTAAGCGGCGAGTATAATATATGGCAATGACACGCGGCATCATTTGGTTCAACGAGGCGTTGGCGACTGGTGTTGGTGATGGTTCTCCAACCTTCGCCAACATCAATCCCCTTGGCGCCGAAACCGACACCATTCCCAAGCTGGTGACCAAGATTCTTGAACTGGTCGTCCAGATTGGCTTGCCGATTATTGTCCTCGCGATTATTTACGCCGGTTTCCTCTATGTCAAAGCGCGCGGCAACGAGACGGAAGTAACCGAGGCCCATCGGACGATTTATTACACGATTATCGGCGCGGCGATTGTCCTCGGCGCCGCCGTGATTTCGGCGGCGATTAAGGGGACGATTGATTCACTCAAATAATTTATGGACGAGACCGACCCATTGGTACAGCAACGATTACAAACCGCTTTGGATTCAACCGGCGGCACGGTAACCACCATCTCCGATTTCAAAAGTTTCGTTGATGTTCTTGTCAACAACATTATGACGCCGCTCGTTCGGCTGATTTTTGCCGCCGCGGTAGTTTATTTTCTCTACGGCGTACTGAAATATGTCCACAAGGGCGGCAGTGAGGACGACCGGCGGGCCGGTCGCGAGATGATGATTTGGGGGATTGTCGCCATCGCCGTGATGTTCTCCATCTGGGGTTTGGTCAACTTGGTCCTCGGTACTTTTGAGTTCAAGAGCGGCCGCCCGACTATCCCCACCACGGCGGCGACGCCGCCCTAGGGCTTGTGGTATGATGGGGGAGTGGAAAATTATCATTAAGGTCGTTATTAGAAGTTAAGTAAAATTATCAAAGTTATGTCAAAGTTATTGAAAGTAAGTTCCGCCACCGCCGTCGCCCTCCTGCCGTTTCTGGCACTGGCGCAAGCGTTGAAAAGCGGAACCCTGGACGGAATTGCAGGCGGATTGTTGAGTGTTCTGAATAGCATCATTATTCCCTTAATGATTGCTATCGCCGTTATCATTTTCTTTTACGGCGTGGTCAAGTATGTTTTGGCTACCGGTGATGACGCCGCTAGAGCCCAGGCCCGCAGTTTGATGATTTACGGTGTTGTTGGGTTGTTCGTAATGGTTTCAATTTGGGGGTTGGTCGGTTTGTTGCAAGGAACCTTTGGTATCGGCGGCGGTGGTGTCATCGACGCTCCGCAGGTGTCGTAGTGTTTTACTGTGAACATTTTTCCTACCGCTTACGCCGCGGAGACGACGGTAACGGCGCAACAACTTATTCAGAAAATCGAGGTCAATATCTTTGACCCGCTAATTAAACTTGGCTTTGCTATCGCCGTGATTTACTTCCTCTACGGCGTCTACGAAGTGATTAAAGGCGAGGCGAGCAGCGAAGCGCGGGCCAAAGGCGCCCAACATGTGCTCTGGGGCACCATCGGCATCGCCATTATGGTCGCGGTCTACGGCATCATCTGGGCAATTTGCGGCACCTTCAATTTGAGTTGTGGTGGCTAGGTTTTAGTCCCGACGCTAGGTCGGGACCCCGACTGAAACATCGGGGGTTAGAAAAAGCAGAAAAAAAGAAAAGGCGGAGGGCGCGTAAGCGCGCTCCGCCTTTTGTCGTTACCGTTGCTCACTATGGTGTGTAAGTAACGGTAACGTGTGCCTCCGTCCCGGTGAGGGAGCGAAAGCGAAGGTGGGAGAACCGGCTGACATTGCCGATGTCTATCTCCGGGTTGTCGGGGTCCGAAATGCCAACTTTCCAGCACTTCTTCCCTCGATCAACACCAAGGATTTCCACCTTTCGATCTTCATCAAATCGAAAAGTGAGCGGTTTGATTGGGACTGGCTCCGACAAACTTCCGTCTGCCGGTGCCGTCACTTCCCAAACCAACTTCTCCGTCGACCTGCTTCCCGCCACCCCCCGCGTCGCGGCGGAGGAAGATGGAAAACATCCACTGAGCCCCAAGCTAACCCCGTGAACGCACCCGCCAATTGATGGGTAAAAGAAACCGACCAACGGCAGAATGAAGATGAGGGCAAGAACCGTCCTTCTTCTTGTCCCGGCGAGTGGTCTTGAAACTACTCTGCTAGCTTGGGGATTTTCTGGCCCGGATTGAGCGGCCATTACTTACCTCCTTTCTGAGTTAACCAGGTCCCGAGCGCTGCTGCCACTGAAGTTAGAGCATTGCCGCCGAGCAGGAATTCCTTCGCCTCGATTTTGCCGCGCTCCCGTTGGATGGCGGTTACGCAATCCTGGATCGGCAGACCGGTTTCTCTTTGCATATTTTTGGCGAGGCCCGTTAGAATGTTCGCTTCTATGGTTTCCGCCTCCGCCTCTCGTTTTTCCTGCTCAATCTTGGCCTTGGCGTCCGCCACTTCCTTTGGACCCAGGATTGACTCAATCTGTACATCGACAAAGTCGATACCCCAACGCCTCCTGGCCTCTTTGTCGCCGATGGTTTTGATTTCCTCTGCCAGTTCCTTTTCGTCGTCTTCTACCTCAACGGAACTTTTTGGGGCGCACCAAGTCCTAATTCGGTCCTTGACCATTGATACGATTCCTTCTCTAACGACACTTTCCCCCAAAGAAAGAAACGTGTAGGGTGCGACTATCTGCCATTGAAGTTTGGAGGTAATATCCATCCGAGTTCCTTTTGCGGTCACGGTTATCGTGCCGATGTCGGTTGTTCTTTCCTCCATGTTCACGACCTCAACAAACATCAGTGGTTTGGGGAGAGTCCATCCCCACCCCTCATTAAGGGGAGGGATTTTACGCATCCTGGTTCCCAAGAACAGAACCGCCCCCTTGGAGGGGAAGGGGATGTAAATTAGTCCACCCCAGAACAGGTAGAAGGCGACGAGGATGGTTTCTGCCACGCACACGGGCCAAGGCAGAAACATTTTCGTCAGAATCAACAGCAATCCCGAGATGAGAAGAGTGACAACGACCCCGATGGGGATTGTTGCCGTCGGCGGTAGTGACTCGAGGTTTTTGATTTCGAGAAACTGACGCCCGTTGGGTGCCAGAAGCGAGATGGCGAGGAACACCAGCAAGGTGGGGTAACCAACCACTTCAGCAATGAAGAGAAGTAACCACACCGCCAGCGCGATTAGCACCGCGGCCACCATTTGCAGAACCCTTTTACGGCTCATGGACATATCCTTTCCGGGCCTATTTTTGGCCCTTTTCCAGAGAGATTTTTAGTTGACAACGAACTTACACGCTCTAAATCTAGCAGAACATCGCAACAAAGTCAAGTTGACATCCTACCACCCATTATGATAGTCATATGGAGTGTCCGTTTCGTTCCTAATAATGGTTTTTTAAGAGGAGGTCTTTCCATGCCCGATCCCGATGTTCCTGTTAATCCGCAGGGTCCGCCGTCAACGCCTCAGCCCGCGAACTCAGTCCCACCTCAGTCAACCGAGTCCTATAAACAGGAGCTCTGGCTTATCGCCCCGTTAACTAATCAAGACCTTCGCAACACCTCGAGCGGTGTTTGATAATTGATTCCCATGTGCAATCTTTCAGTATTGT
>Ga0209542_10009848_pt1 | contig 17413 bp, 21 predicted proteins | sample RifCSPhighO2_01_FD_184028 | JGI IMG/M metagenome (GOLD analysis project Ga0209542, IMG submission 184028) | Soil microbial communities from Rifle, Colorado - Rifle CSP2_plank highO2_0.1 (SPAdes) (version 2) | ecosystem: Environmental > Terrestrial > Deep subsurface > Rock core/Sediment ...
TGCGAAGATATCTGCTCCCGCAACAATTCCGCATTAGGCAAAACATCGCTGCATTGAAGAGGCTAAACATTCCTAGAGGAATCTCTCTTGTAAACAAGAGAAATCCTCTTTTAACTATGGCTGTCTAGATATTTAGAGATGTTTATAAAACAAAGAAAATAATAAAAAATAAGGAGTGTTTACTCCTCCACGTCTTCAAGTCCAGCGTCAGTGATTCTAAAGATGCATTCAGCGTCAGCCAAGTACGGGCTGTCGACAAGTTTTCCAACACGTGTTCCTTTCTTGCCTTTGCGCAGATAGATGCGTGTCTGTGAGTTGTGCAGGCAAAATCCATTGGCGATGTAGTTATGCAGTTTGTCAGCTGAGAAGTCATAAAACCATTCATCCGTAGCTTCAACAGTTATCTTGCTGACTTTTTCCCACGCGAGTTCTGAATTTAAAAGCTGAATCAAAAAGTTAAGTTTTTCGCGTGACTCAGTCGTATGTTCATCAAACTGCATAAGGAAGTCAATTACTTTTCTCAGCTCGCGTTCTCCCACATACTCATAGCTTTTTGGTCGCAGGACTTTTGAAGGATAGACATCTAAACTACGGAGAAGATCATTCACTTCAGTTCTTCGTACGGGCGTCAAAACCATCGCGGAAACCATAGAATCAAGTTTTTGCTGTAGTTTTCTTTGCTTGTCTTCAGCTGTGAATCCGACAAGTTCATTAAATTTCCAAATTGCCCTGTTGTCCTTAATACCAAGCTGGTTAATGGGATTTCCATTATGAAGATACTTTCTAATCTTGGATCGAATGCCAAGTCTATCCAAGAAAAGCTGAACTGTTATTGCAGTCTCATCATCTCGTTGTGACGCAGATATCATGCCTGTTGCTTCATCTATGGACCCGTCAGCGTCAAAAAATCCTCGGACAAATGAGGCGATATGTGTCTTCGGTGACTTGCCTATGTAATCAAAAAGCTGCTCAGAGAGTTGAGAAAAAAGTTCTCTGATCGCCACGCTGTTAAGAGACAGTTCATAGCAGTTTTTATCTTTTATTTTTCGCATTTTTCCACCTACATGAAAGAGCTGATACGCGAGTCTCCTATAAGATTCTAAAACTTCCAGTCGTTCATCTTTAAATCTTAGAGATCTTTCTTCTAAGCACCCATCGCCTAAAAAATAGCCTAAAAGCTGCGCTAACTCAATAGTTAGATATTCCGGAATGACAAGGTCTTTATGTTTGTGAGTAAACACGTTTCTAGTATTCGCTGAAAGTTCTGCTGGAACGCCTTGCTTTATCAACAAGTCTACATTTTTTTTATTAGTTGGATAATGTTGATGTAGAACCCTTCGAAGTTGTCTAGGCGTTATAGCGAGATTCTCGCAGAGGTCATTTTGTGTGATGTTATTGGCTGAGAGAGTTTTCAAAATAAGTTGAGCTCCCTGGGGCGTCACAGAAATAAGTTGTTCTTGTGCGATGCTTGGAAGTTTTTGTACTTGCCCTTCGAGTGCTAAATTAAATCCATGCGCTATAAACTGTCCTTTGTTGAGGTTCTTCGCTCTAATCTCTTTAATAGCGAAGTTTTCTACAGTAAAGAAGCGGTGCTCTCCAGAACTTCGTATTCTATGGTTTGTCTGAATGTTATAGGCTTTGTCTTTTTTCTTAACAACAACAGTTCCAACAGTAGTTTGTTGAGAATGCAAGGTCTTTTCTAAGTCTATGCTGGATACTTGCCCTTCATCGAACATCTCTTCTATTTTTCTTATCCTTCCATCAGGCAGTTGGACAAGAGTTCCTGCGGCCAAACAATTATGCCCGACGATATTCCCCCCAATAGCTGCTGTCGGATCTCCAAAGAACGTGTCCGGCTTTGCCATCACTTGGTTCGTGACATAAACACACACATTATATTGGCTTGCTAATTTCATAAGAGTGTGCATATGTTTGTTTAATTTCTGCTGTCGATCTGCTAATTGTCCTCGACCAACAAAATCTGCTCTGAAGTGACTGGTTAAAGAGTCAACAACAATCAAACGAACTGGCCTATCACTAGTCATCTTCTGTTTGATCAAGTCTTCAGCCTTTTCAGCAATCAACATCTGATGATCGCTGTTAAACGCTCTAGCGACAGAAATATTTTTCAATGTTTCGAGAGGATCTAGTTTTAAAGCTTCTGCCATTTGCTTAATTCTTTCCGGTCTGAATGTGCTTTCACCATCAATAAAAATAACAGAGCCATTTGCTCCACCTCGCTCAACAGGAAGTTGTGTTCTTACTGCTAGTACATGAGCAATTTGTGATTTTGAAGAAGCGAATTCTCCGTAAGCCTCACTAATCGCTCCAGTTTCAAAGCCGCCTGCGATCATAGCGTCAAAAGCTTTGCTGCCTGTGCTTAAGCGTATAACTTCTTGTCTTCGTTTAAGTAAGTCAATGCCAGTTTCAAATCCCATGTCAAGCTTGCTTCTTGCTACATTAATGATGCGTTTAGCGACAGATTCTCCAATAGCACAGACTTCTACTAACTCAGCAGGGCTAGCGACTGCTAGACTCATTAAAGTATCAAATCCAGCTTCTCTGAGCTTTTCAGCTGTAGCCGCTCCAACACCTGGCAAGATATCAATGCTTTGTGGCTCTGATTTAGCAGAGGTTTCCTGTTTAGTTTCCTTAGGTTTTTCTGTCATGACAAATTCTTCCTGTGCTTCTAGTACTTTAAGTTTACTCATCAGAATCATCTCCTTTGTTATCATTGCTTAAGTACAAATCTTCTTGCAGTTTTTGGATAATCAGCTGTATTTTAGGCAGGTCTGTTTTGCGGAGATTTAATTTCTCTTCTCTCCAGATATCTTGAGTCTTGTCCTTCCAGCTTCGCCTGAGCGTGACAGTCTTAAATTCAATTTCAGAACCATCCTCTTGTTTTCGCTTATTAGCCCATATGACGCCTTCTATAGCGCCCGATCTAAATTTTTTCACTGGTAGATTGCTAACCATGTGACATCACTCCTTTGTTGCTTTCGCATTTTGTTTCAGTGTCCATGAGGACAAAACAAGAAAAGGGAGATTTGTTTATAAGGAAAGGGGGGCTCTTTGAGAAGTAAACAGATGCTAGAAAAGAGATATTACAAAATTATAATTTGATGGTTCGTGCAGGGGTAGGTTTTGTAGAGCAATGGTTCAAGACTTGCTGCTCACAGCTTCGAATAAATGTTTGTTTGTCAGCTAAGGAAAAGCAAGAAACTTTAGTCGTGATTTTCTTAGGTAATTGAAGACCATTTGATGCTTGGTTACAATAGGTTTGTGTTTTTCCTCGTTGACATCCATAAGTTCTAAAAAGAGTGCTGCCTAAATCCTGGCCTGCTACAGTTGCTGAAGGAGTGTTGCAAGATAAGTACCATGTTTCAGGAAAAATTGCTGATTGGCGTACTGCGAAGCCTGCTAATGCTCCACTATGTTCAAAGCCTAAAGCAACAAAGAGAACTGCTAGAAAGAAGAGAATAGCAAGCACATTGCTCTTTTTTTGATTAGTAACCATAAAAGAAAGTGTAGATAATATCCTTTTTATAGCTTTCGTGTTGAAAACAAAGTGCTGTCTGTAGGAAAAACTTATATACTAAAGTATATAGATAAGATTATGGCTTATAATGTAGATTTGCACACTTATGGGTGGCCTACGTTTGAACGTGGGAAGTTTGAATTGCCAGGTATTTCCTATCGTGGAGAGCGTTCTTTAAAAGTCTTAGTTGATCGCTGTTCAGAAGTTGATTTGGACTTGATAGGGTTTGTTAATTTTGGAGATACTCGATTTCAACAGTTATGTGGGGTAGTAAAAGATCTTCCTTCAAACTATCAGGTAGATATCCATAATAAGCGGGAAAATCCAGTGATTATAACTGTACAAGCACCAGGCAAAAAACCAGTAATCATTCTTCGCGGTCAGCAGATGCTTGCTCAAGAAGGTCATGTGTTAGTATTGGGAGCTTCAAAACAGCTTGCAGATAGAAGACATTTAGAAGACACGCTGAAAGAAGCGAAAGATTTAGGATGCTTGATTATTGCGCCTGCTCCTTATTTTATGCAGGGAAAAAACGTAGAAGGAGTAACGCCTGGATCAGCAGAATATAGATCACCAATAGCAATTGAAGACCTAAGAAATACATTTGAAGGCTGTCTTAGGTTCTTTGATGGAGTTGAAACCTTTAGTGCAAGTCCCTGGCCGAAGTCATTCAGAGATTTGTTCCGTTTACAAAGACAAAATAAAGATTCTGCGCTGTTTGCAGACCAATATGATCTGCCTTCTATAACAGTTTCAGAAGCGCATGCGCTTGCTCACCTAGGATATGCTTATATGTCCTTCACCAAGCCAATAGATCCTAAGAATGTTGTTAAAGATCTGCGTAAAAAGCTGTCAGAAAGAGACTACACAACCAAGCAAACGACTGTCCCTCTTCTAGGTATGGGGCGTTGTTTGGCTGCAGATCTATGGAATCATTTTAGTCTAGCTCGTGGATGGCTTACTATTCGTCGAGAATAATTAAAGAGAAGGCTGAGCAGACGTTTTCAATAAATCTTCAGCTAATTGTTCTGGGTTAGGTTCTTCAACGCGTTGGACAAAGAATTCCATCCTTTGGAAGAGTTCATTCTTGGTGACGCGTCCAGTTAAGAGGAGTTGCTTGCCTAAGAGGAGTTGCTTATACGGCTCAAACAAGGAGGGATTTTCTCGAAGAGGTAAAAGGGTTGCTTCATCCACGCCGACTAGCTGTAAAACTTGTTCTCGAAAGGCGACTGCACGGATATTGCTCGTGCCATCGTCAAAATAAAAATTCAAGATAGGCACAGGCGTAGGAATAACTGCTCCATGTTCTTGGCATTGTCCTTGCACTACTTTCTTGTTGCATTGCGTGCAGGCGTCATAAAAGTTCGGTTCAAAAAGCTGAACTATGGTGCCGAAGAGTTGGACATTGCTATCTCCTTCTTGGAGTTGGTGTATTTTCTTTTTCTGGAGACTAGGTCCCGCAGGTAGGGGGTTTTCCATGACAGTAACAGTTTCACCTGGAGGATTCAAAATAAGTTGTCCTAAGTTGCCAAGATGTAGTTCCATAAAAGATTGATTTTGTCTTGCCATGGCGTTGACAATTTTGACAATCATGCCTTCCTGCAGTTGTCCTTGCTCCATGACTTGTAAATGTTGAATATCCCAGAGAACTATTCTAATGCTGCCAGTTTCATCTCCGATCATAAAGCTGCCGACTTTGCCTTCTCGTCCTTGCTTGGAAAAGGAACGAACCTCATACACGCGCAGAACTTTACCAACTAAATTGACATTTTTCATGCCTACCATGACGCGATTAATTTTGACGCCGCGTCTGCGTAGCTCATCTGCAAGATTAATGCCTAGCTCATTCGCGATAATATGGATAGCTCCATCTTTGCTGATTAAGCCGGAAAGTTTTTCTATTTTTTCCTTGACTTTGAACTGTAATTCTTCGTCTGTCAGGCCTTTGGTTTCTTTGATTTTCGCGCAGATGTCTTCAAATGTTAAACCGAGCATACAATTAACCCCCGAATAAAGTACTTGAAGATGTTGGATCTTGAAGATTATTTAAGGTTATCGCAAAAGTAAATGATAACGTTTCTAAAAAAGAAGGTTTATTTTTCACTTGCACGGTGACGAAAACAACAGCGCCTTGTTTTTCAAAAGACCAAAGATAGTGGTCGGAAAAAGAGCATGACTCTTGCAAAGTTTGAGAAAAAGTCAAGGATTGAAAAGACATGCCTTCTGAAGTATAAACAAAGCCTTGTGAATCCCCTAGTAAGTTCTCTTCTGTAACCAAAGAAGAAATGCATGGGATCTGTCGTTGAAAAGAAGAAAGAGTGTCAGTAAGGAAGGAAAAAGAAAAGGGAAGTGTTGTGTGATAGGGAACAAAAAAGTCATAGGCCACTTCCTTGCCAGTATAAGAAAATGAAGATGTTGAGTGCCCGGAAAGGACGAGTGATTGGTCTTTACGATTTAAAGTAAATGGGAAATCGCTTGCAGTAAATTTCATACCATAAAGAGAAGAATTAAAATAGGAAGCGAGAGTTTTCTGAAGACGTTCCGTGAAGAAGTTTTCAAAATCTTTCTCAGTGAACAAGCAGGAGGAGGATGAAAAGAGCACAGGCTTTTCATTAAGAAGAGGACAAGATTTGCCTCCAAGAGTGTTTGGAAAAAAAGAATCTGTAGAAAGAGCGCGATAAGAGTGAAATGCTGCGTTGCGAAAGGCCTGCTCGACATAAAAGGTAGTTTTTCCAGCGATGCTTAAGTCATCAAGAATAGTAAAAGCTTGAACACCAGGTGGTTGCTGCTGGAAAGTTGTTGTGGTGCTTGCTAAAAAGATAGCTGTAATTAAAAAAGCGAGGGAAGTGCCTAAGATTAATATCATCCCTCTGCGTGAAAATGTCTTGAAGATCATAAAGCTGCTCCTTGTCCGTAAGGAAGAATCGTAGGTTTCCAGCTGAAGTCTAATTGAATAGGTTCTGGTAGATGGGGAATGAAAAAAGGCTTGCAGTTAGAAGCGCTGAAAGATGAGGAATCACTGAGAGAAAAAGAGGTCCCTTGTGAGCTAAAGCGGATATCAAAGGCAATGGGGTGGCGTAAAAAAGGATAGCGGAGAACAAGTCTGCTGGGATCTGCCCCTGAAACGCGGAGAGGGCTAAGATAATTGCTAAATGAGGAGATAAATCGTTGCCGCTCAGTCTCAGAAAAAGAGGTGAAGAGTTTGCTGACCCAGTCCGCATAAGTGAGTTCTGGTTGTTCAGGAGGAGAAGTCTGGAGAAAAAGAAGTGTCTCCCTCCCAAAAGCATCGCAGATTCCGAACGTTTCAAAAGGAACAGCCTCAGAAGTGGCATTAGCGTGAGTAAGAAGAGCATATGCAAGAAGAGAAATAAGAACCCCAAAAACAATATCTGTGAAATGTTCAATTTGTCCCTTACGCATTGCGAACACCAACAGTTAAGACGCCAGGTTTGCCATCAACCAAAACAGTTTGATGATACAAAAATCGCAGAGAAATATAGAATTGCAGAGAAGGATCAGTCGAGACAACTCGAACGCCGGGCGTATCTTTTTCGAGGAGAATCAATGCTGTAGGTTCAGAAGTGCAGGAGCGAAGCCGTTCATCAGTAAACTGTTGTGGAGAGATTTTTCCTTCATGAATCAGCCCAGCATCGTCTTGAAAAGACATGCAAGAGACAATCGCTCTGGAAAAAAGATATTCCTGCGCCAATTGCTTTTGCCCATGAACAATGAGAATGTTCTGAGAAGTCAGCCTCTGAATTGTGCTAATTTGAGCTGCGATAATAATTATGGCTATAAGAATATAAATAATATAATGCCCTAAATCATAGCTGCCTCGGTTCATGTAGTCTCCTCATTTTTTTGTTGAGAGGTAAGAGGTTGGGAGACTGGACGAAGATGTGTAACACCGAAAGCGGAACGCGAAGCCAAGTCAGAAAGTTGTTGCTCATATGTTCTTGGAGGCGCCTGAGCATGCTGATGAATTGTTTGATAAAAATAAATGCTGACGACTAAAACAAGAATAATCTCAAAAACTAATAAAATCTGGCGTACTTCTGCCTGTCCTCTTTTCATAAGGAAAACAAAAGAAAGCTTTACTTTTATAGCTTATGGTGGTGAAAAAAGATTCTGAGGAAGGGGGGAAGTTTGAGAAGTTGCCTGTTGTTGAAGATAATCTTGTACTCCTAGGAAGAGAGTCTGGGCAAGAAGAGGAATGCGGTGGTCATAAAGAGAATGAGAATTCTGAGCATCTACAAAAGTAATCGAAAGCGCTGGAATCTCGCTGCGTTGTTCATAAAATTGAGGAGAAATCTTCTTAACTCCTCTTTCTTGACAATAAACCCAGAGAGCAGAGATATCTTTGCATTTAGCGCCAGAGGTGAAGCGCGGATCTCCTAGAGCATAAAGAGAGTCTTGTTCAGGAAGTTGAAGAATCTCAAATGAAAATAAGAAAGAAGAATACTCTGGATCAACATCACTAAGAATAACTCCATCTTTGTAGCTATGGCCATTAAGCTGTCGTAATCTCTTTTCAAGCACTTCTGCGAGGAGCTTAGATTTTGGAGAGCCTCCATAATAAGTAAGTATAATCTGGTCTTTACCTATGGAATAAGAAGCAAGAGAAAGCATAGGAGAAAGAAGAATAAAATTATTTTTATAGGCATGTTGAACATGTGAAGCGACCTGGGAGAAAATTATTTCAGTATCATCTTCCATGCGAGAATAGTCTTCATCACTTCCATAAACGCCATCATAACCTCCAGACTGCTTAGTATAAGGTCTAAAGCGGCTGACAAAAAGGTTTCCATTCGGAGAGAAATATTGTTGAAGGGAGTTCATAAACTCTTGGCCTAATAAAGCGTGTTGTTGATAATCACTTGTCGTAATGAGATTGGAAGGATATCTCTGTTGAAGATAGAATGTAGTTTGTGTGGGTGAATCAGCAGAACAGGAATGAAGGCGTGAAAAAACTGCGGGAGCTAACTCTGAGCCAAATGTAGTAGTGAACCCTTCTAACCTGCAGAGTGAGCCGTCTGCAAGTTTGTATAATATAAATCGTTCGCCAGATTTCAGAAAAGTATGGCTCTTTTGTTGCTGTGAAGACCATTGCTTATTCGCTGAGGAGTAGGTATAGGCGCAGAACAGCTTGTCAGAAAGTTTTTTTCTTTGAAGGGTCTTGGCGTATGCGTCGGTGAGCTCTAGGTAGATGCCGTCGCTATAAGAAGATAAAGCGAGGGATTCATCAGGCGCTGAAGATTCAATAGTGACTGGAGGATCGCAGTAACAGCCGTTATTTTTTAAAGCATTGCATTGAGTGGCATAGCTCGAGACTCTGTCAAAATTAATTCGGCTGCGGACATCTGCTTGCTGCTTGACAATCATGTAGGAGCTAAAGCTTAAAGAAAACAAAAGCAGGAAAGCTATGATAAGCCCGGTCAAGAAGCTTAAAGACTCAGTTCCTTTGTGCATGTTAAGTTCCCAAGATATCTTTGATAGGCGGTCGGGATTGATTCACTTCTTTGGTAATCGAGAATACCGTGTCGATGAAGTGAGTTATTTGCTGGCGGAACATCATGATCAAGACAAAAAGCGCTATGAGCGCCAGAATTAAGAGGATAACATACTGCATTTCGATCTCGCCTTTTTTTGAAAGCATGATAAACAAAAGAAGAGGGGTTATTTAAAGGTTAGGGCGGAGTTGTGGTGGATGGTGAAACAGCGCATTGGGGAAGTTTAAGAAAAAGAGAAGTTTGTGAAATATAAGTATTGAGAGTAGGATTATAAGCATAGGGAGAAATAAATTCTGGTTGTTGCTGGTCAGTTTTATGAAGAAGAAGAACATCATAATTTAGATTATAGCTAAAAAGGTTTTTAATATGTTGAAGAGATGAAGGGATAGTCTCCGAAGGAGTTATTATCTGGAGAATTCCATCAGGATCTAAGGAAATATCAAGTCTTGGAGAAGAATAAGAAGTTAGTTCATTAGTTCTAAAGAAATATCCCTTTGCAGAATTCTGTTCAGGAAGGAGAACATCATGTTGCAGTAAAATCTTTTTTTCATCTTTAGTCACATAAGTGTAAGAGTAATAACCATTTTTCGCGTCATGAGCCATGAAAATGTGGTAATTTTGAGGATAATTTTTTACGAGAGGCAGTTCACACCAGCAGGAACTAGTGGGAGAGCGCATGCAGACAGTAAATGCTTGAGTAAACGCTGAATAAATTTTCAAGAAAGCTGTGTCTTCTGATGTTTGAAGAGCTGCGCCGTTTTTAAGAGAGGCTAATTGAGCTGTAATTTCTTTTTCTATGTTCTGAAAATCTTGAAAAGATCGAGGAATATATCCCATAATAATAAAGACGATAGAAAAAATAACTACTAGACCTATAAGAATAAGTACTAGAGCGTTGACAGCCAGTCCTTTGTTTGAAGTCATTGCCCGGTAAAAACTCCCAAAATATTGTCCAATAAAGTTCCAGAACTTCCTTGAAGTATACCCATATAAATAACTAGAGCAATAAAAAGAACAAGAAGAATAACTATTATAACAACAGCATCTATGCTCAATTCGCCTTGAGAATTAAGAGATGACATTCGCGTTAACTCCGCAAGCGTGTTGTCGTAAATAAGCGTAATCTGTGAAAAGAATCGTGCCTTCTGCTTGTTCGCTGGGTGTAAACATATTAAAGAGAGCTAAGCCAGTACTCGCTTCTAAGCTAAACTTGCAGACTGTGCCTCCTACAGTGATAGCGACAACTGGACCGACATAAGGGATAGCCCAAGTTGCTAGACCTAAAGCACATACTCCTGCGCCTGTTCCTAGAGTTCCAATTGTGCTCCAGAAACTGCCCTTGTTCGCGCTTACATAGGTAATCGCATAGTCTTTGCCTAAGAAGATTTTTTGCCCCTGAGAAATTTCGGTTTTAATAGTTCCCATCCCCCCATTAAGCATGACCGTCGGCCAGTGATTTTCGGAATTAAGCTCAAAGAAATAACTTTTTCCTGTGGGCGCGCGGAGGCGAACAGATGCGCTTGCGAGATCTTCTTCAGTAATATGGGGAGTTGTGGCGTCTGTTTGTAATGAGTAGCAGATATAGCAGCTGTTCTCAGAAAGAAATCCTGTGCGTTTTGGACCATTAACCATGATCTTGCATTTGTACATATAATTTAAAATTTGCCGGAGAGCTGCATCGTCGACAGATTCTCCTTTTTTCGCTCCTTGCTTGATCTTTTTCTCGCTGAAGGAGACTATTTGTGTGTGGCAAAGTGTTGCAGCGCTTCCGAATCCTGGAAGTTGAGAAATCGAGATGCCTGACTTGCAGACTTGTTCTTGGACGCCGAGATGAAAAGATTGTGAAGTGATTGGCTTCAGTTGAATAAGAACAAAAATAAGAAAAAACAATAAAAGAGCTACAGTAATAATCGTTCCAAGGCTGTATTCTATCCCCTTCTTATAATTTGCAGTCATTGCAGTCTCCAGAAAAAAAGTAAGAGAATAGCGCCAAGTAAAGCGCTTAAGATAATATACACCAAGCTTTTCAAAGGCAACATGAGAAAAACAGAGAAAATGAACTATATAAAGTTTAAGGAATTGTTGGTTTGGGAATTGTTGGTTTGTAACCAGAGACGCAGAATTTATCAGGTCCATCTCCATTGTCTAAAACACAAGGAGCATCTAAGGATTCTGAAGTAGGTTCTATTGATTTTTTATTGTGACAATAATATTTGATATATTGCTTAGGATCTGAAGAAGAAACAAATTCTGCTTCTCCATTATTATCTGTGTCTATGGAAAAAGTTTGTTTACAATAAGCTGAATCAGGAAGAGCGCTAGTAGGTAATAATTTCAAAGAATCACAGCGTTGATTGCAAGTTTGAACGGCAAAAACTCGATCTTGTCCAGCAGTGCTGCCATAAAAGATACCTCTAATCGTCTTAGAGATGCCGCTGGTGCCTCCCAAGAAAAAAGCGCCGACAACTAAAAGGACTAAAACGACTAAAATAGCAAGAATGACTGTGTTAAGTGGTAAACCTTGAGCTTTACGAGACATGTAATCAAACCTCTTTGTAAATTCTTCTTAAGTCTGTTCCTATATAAATATTGTGGTTAACTTGGCTTTGCCCGATAACTACCACTTGCCCGAATAGTGGGTAGTCTGCCCGAAAAGTCTATATCCAACCCATGCTCTTTGCTAAAGACACAAGAGAGATAATTACTGCCACAACAGAAGCAATTAACGTTACGTCTTTTCGTCTCATGTCTTCAAGCATTCTCAATTGTTCTAATCCAGACGGTGTGACTATCTGATGAGAAGTGTTAATAGTGGTTACATATCCTAGTTTATGAAGAGTCTCCCATGGCTCTCCTTCCAAATGTTTATCAAATTTCTTTGGGTCTTCCTTCTTAAGAATATCAAAAGCATCATCCAAAGACCATCGTGATAAAAACTTTAATGTCTTATAAAATTGTCTATCTATTTTATTCATCGTCCCTTACACCATTCACAACAAGATTGAGGACAATCTTCCTTAAGGAGCTTTAAAGCTTCATTCCATATCTTCTCAGCATTGGCAACGTGCACGTGCATCTTCTTTAACTCTGTATGAAACACAACCTCGCCAGTCTCTAGAACTTCCTTGGGATAATAAAATAGCAAGAACCCGTAGTCTTCAACCTGATAACCATTCTTTTGGAACAGCCAGCTATAGATGTCTAGTTGATCTTGGTAAAACTCATGCGTGTCTTCTTTTAGGGCGTAGCCTCGTGTCTTGTAATCCATGACAATTAATTTATTTCCCGTCTTGAGAACATCATCAACTGCGCCTGATAAGATATTTCCTTCTTCGTCTTGAAATCGTACTCCTTTGAAATTGTTTCTCCAAACTTTCAACAGCTCCATGTCATCAAACAAACGCATATCTTTACAGTGTCCATTATTGCAAATCTCGGGAGGCAGTTGTTTTCTTTCCCTGAACTTATCAAAGTGCTTTTTGAGAATGCCGTCCATGCCATTAGGCAAGGTCATGCGTATGCCTTCTGGTCGTTTCCATACTTTATGTTGTATAAGCCAGAAACAACGAGGGCACTCCTTCATGATGGACAATGAAGATTTAGAAAGTTTGAAGGGCATGTTAAGATTTTTCTTCCTGTTGTTCCTTCTTCTCTTTTGACTTCTTCCATAGCTCAAGAATAGACTGTGTATTCTCAGCAGAAGGGGCTTTTTGCTCTTCGTCAAGCTTGATTTCCTTTGTTTCCTTATGGAAGTTTCTAAATCGGATTTTCTGGTTGTATTTCCGCTTTCCGCCGCCCATTTCGATCATTTTTACGGTAGCTTCGGAAGTTTTAAGGTTTTGGGTGGAAGATTTACGGAATTTTGAGGGAAAGAAAGATTAAGAACCTTACACACTTTTAGCAATGCAATGCTGTTTTTGTAAAAAGAAAGCTGGAAAGCAAATAGGTATAATAGAAAGAAACGGTACAAAGATTCATATTTTCGCTTGTGAAGAATGTTATAAGGAAGTAAGTGCATCACTTTCAGAGACCTTTATTTCACATTATCAGACAAGGCTTTAAGTTTTTGTTTGATAATCTCCCTTTGTTTATTAACTTCTTTAATTTCTTTTGTTATCCTCTCTATTTCTGCTCCAGAAAGCTTCGGTATTTTTATAGTTATATACTCTTCATCAGATATAGATGGCATTATAGTTCCTGAGGATTTCCATCTAACTTGATTTAATGTGCTTCTTAATCGTAATAATGCAAAAAGAGCTTCTGAAGTCATAGGAGGATTTGGTTTTACCACTACAAATCCTGTTGAAACAATTTCTCCTTCTAATTCTCTTGGTATAAGTGCAACATTTTCTTCACTATCTTTAACCCTTGCACATATAACATCTCCTTCATTAACCATTTGTTTTGCTCTTGAAGGAGCTTCGTTCCCTAAGAGTTCATAATATCCAGTTATGTCTCCTAAGTATTTCTCTATATGACTAAATTGAACATATTTAATTTCTTTTGTAGGATTTAAAGAAGGATTCACAATATTTCTTGATAATCTCGCAACATCTTTAACTTCACAGCTCTCAACACCCAAGTCAAGAACATGTTTAGCGAAATAATAAGTTGCGTCTATTCTATCATTTATTAAATCCTCACCAATAAGAAAACAAGAAGGCTTATTATTTAATATCTCTAAAGTATCTTTCTTATCTTTCATACTCTCAAAAAACTTACTCGATTTATATTCTTTGTAAGTGCGTAATATATTTTTTAGATCGTTTGCTTCAATCTCTTTTGCTTTCTTGGTCTTTCTTTCAAAACCTACTTCTTCTGCTACAGCCATAAAAATAGGAGTTTGTAATTCTTCTTTCTTTACCTTTCTTTTTAAAAATAACAAACTTGTTTTACTATTAGCTCCTGATGCCTTGAACACCTTATCTGGTAAACTAACTACTGCTTTTATTATAGTCTCTTTTTTGATATAACTTCTTACATAATCGAGTTGTTCATTATTTAAAATCCCATCTGGAAGAAGTATTGCTAATTCTCCTCCCTTCTTCAGAAGACGAATACATCTTTCAACATATAGAACTTCTCTTAACTGCTCTTTGAAGGGGATATTATTTCTTTTACCCAATTCAAAATTCTTTAATATTTCTCCCTTGTCTTTGTTCCCGAAAGGTGGATTAGTAACAATTAAATCAAAAGCCTCTTCTTTTATTTGTTTTACATTTTCTAAACCGCTATTTTTATAGATGCCTCCATGACCGTCTCCATGAAGTACCATATTCATTTTAGCTACTCTTACTAATCTTGGATTAATATCTATACCATAAAGCTGTTCTTTTGTTAATCTATCAAATAATTCTTTTTGTTTGTTTTCTGGTTGATTTTTTATTTTATTCTCTATTGCTTTGAAAACTTCAATGAGAAATCCACCAGAACCGCAAGCAGGGTCTAAAACAAGATAGGGTGTTTTACTCATCAATGGTGAGTTTATTTCTGGGTCTGCAAAGAGAACGGCAAATCTTACTATAGTTCTTGGAGTAAAGAACTGTCCCAAATCTCCTGTAAATGTTTTTCCTAAAAATATCTCAAAGGCTCTTCCTTTGACGTCAACATCTGTTCTTATAAGTTCGTATCTTTGTAATAATTCAACCATATTTTCTATGCTTGAACTTGCTAACTTTATACTTTCATCTCCTTCGAATATATCTTTATTACTGTCTCTTGCTTTTTTAAACAGATAATCTTTGACATAAGTTGATCCACCATTTTGTTTAATGTTCTCAAGAGAAAATAAATGCTTGTTTGTTTCAAGAGCCATTTTCTCAAAGTACATTTTTGTAAATAATAATTTACTTATTTCATCAAAAGCATCAGCACCTGTAAGACCATCAACATCTCTAATAATATCTTCGCATTTATAGAGGAGAGTTGAAAATTCCTTAATTCCCTCAAAAACCATCAAAGTCTTTTTTGCTTCTTCTAATCTTTCTTCTGATATTGTCTCTACAGTCTTAGTTATTTTCTTTGACAGATTTACTTTTGAAAGAAATGTAGGTATTTTATCTATGGGCTTATCCCATAATATTTTCTCTGTTTGTGTTTCATATACTCTCAAATTAATACCATTACATAATACGGAGTAAGGAGTTCTTAATAAAAGCCCATAGGAAATAATTTGTCGATCATATAAATCTAGATTTTCTTCTGGATTTTTTGCGTCAATAACAATAACTGGAGTTCCTTTAATATTTATAACAATATCAGGATAAACATATTTATTCCTTCCAATTTGTATAGATTTTTCATGTTCTATTTCTCCTTTATTATTTTCACTATATCCTAATTCTTCAAGAATAGGAGCTATTAGTTTGAAGATTACATCTGTTTCGGATACCTTATTTACCATAGCTAATTGCCTATTTTTATTCTTTAAAAGCATATCCCAGCACTTTGCGGTAGCAACATTTTGGCTGGTCATATTAGTTCACCTTCAAATCAAATTCAGCCTTGATCCCCAAGCAATGCATTTCCATAATGACACAGTAGATGTTATGAGCTATAACCTTGCAGAGAGATTCATTGACCTGCGCTGTCCATGTTTTGCTTCTCACACAATCGCCAAACTTTGATTTGATCATAAAAACAGTTGTCTCTGCGTTGCTTCGCTTGTGGTAATGTTCCAAGAACTCATCATTATGCAACATGAAGAAATGATAGAGTCGTTTCCACGTCATGCCTTTCTTATTAGGTACTGAATTGCTCTTGAATGGAATAAATACTTTTGTTCCTTCATCTTCTAATGTTTCCAAATTATTTCTGCTCAAATACGCTTTGTCTGCTGAAAGCTCTTGCATATCAAAATGTTCTTTCGTAGTGTTGTAGAGTTCCTGTAATTGCGGACAGTCTTGTTCAAACTCAGACGTGATCTTGACGCTGGTGATAATATTGGTTTTCACGCCACACATGAAATGGCACTTGACCCATTTTCTGCTATTAATCTGCTTCCCATGCTTGAAGCTAAACCATCGTTGGAATTGCGATGTACCGAAGCCAGTAGAGTCTATAGTAAAATCCTTCTCAACGCTTCGCAAGGGAAGGCTAGTAAGCGTTACTAAATGAACCAGTATGGGTGTTAGCTCTTTTTTCTTGAAGTAGTCAAACATAGAGTTGTAAGGTATTCGCTTACTCACATAATTATGTTCTGTAGCCATTTCCATGTCGGTGTTAAATCGTCGTCCTGAGAACGTGGAATACACTTTAAACACCATCGAGTAAACCATATCACTTAAAGGATTGGTTGGTCTTCCAAATGTGTATGGAGGATTAGGTATTCTGTTCGTCACGTCAGCAAGGAGTTTCATAAAATACTGCTTCTCTTGCGTTTGAGCCAGATTATAGTTTTTCCAGTCCTGCTTGTAGGTGATACGTTGTGTTTGTGTGATCGTCATGTTGCCTTCTCTATCAACCTCTTCTGTCACAATCAATTCTACTGCCCAGATATGCTTGCATTTTGACTTTCTGAGTTCGTAGTCAGGACAATTGCATTCTGCTCCTATACCTTTGCTCTTAACAACGTAGTAGCCTTTTCCAGAAGAGCTGGGAACGTTCCAGTCTCCCTGTTGGGTTTGAATGATTCTCGTTGTTTGTGCTAATTGCAGTCCTCGTATTCTTCTTTGGTCAGTGTGTTCTTGTTGCATTCTGGTCAACTCCTTTACTTGTTAATAGTTATTAATAATCATTAATATATAAACCTTTCTATGGTCTTTGAGAAGTGGCAACTGAACTATAGAAGTCTTTATAAATAACCATTAATAACTATTAGTAATGGCTAAAAAGATCATACTTGATTGTGAGAATATCCTCTGGAATGAGGTGTTAAAATATAGAATAGACAAAGGCTTAAAGAATAATAACGAAGCTGTGATTGAATTGATTAAGAAAGGGTTAAAGAAATGAGTTGGAAACAATTTGAGAAATGGTTAAATGAATCAGAAGAATGGCTGGATAAAAGGATAGTGAGAGATAAAAAGAAATATGGTAAATTTGCCCCTAATTATACAGAATGGATAATTCAACATTATATAGGATTCAAGACTTTTAAAGAAACGAGAAGATTAGTTATAGCAACGTGGGCTTTAGCATTGGCTACAATTCTTCTTGTTTTGTTTACTGCCCGAAAACTAGCTATTGTGCCTGAGAAGTACTACTTTTCATGGACTTGTCGGGCAAAGCCGGTTAACTTAGACAGCCATAGTTAAAAGAGGATTTCTCTTGTTTACAAGAGAGATTCCTCTAGGAATGTTTAGCCTCTTCAATGCAGCGATGTTTTGCCTAATGCGGAATTGTTGCGGGAGCAGATATCTTCGCA
>Ga0209542_10009850_pt1 | contig 17411 bp, 21 predicted proteins | sample RifCSPhighO2_01_FD_184028 | JGI IMG/M metagenome (GOLD analysis project Ga0209542, IMG submission 184028) | Soil microbial communities from Rifle, Colorado - Rifle CSP2_plank highO2_0.1 (SPAdes) (version 2) | ecosystem: Environmental > Terrestrial > Deep subsurface > Rock core/Sediment ...
TGAAGATCAAGAGATGGCAATTGAGGAAAAGTTGAAAGCGTTGGCAGACAATATTCCCGCGATGAAAAAAATGTTGGGATATGAGTGGATATTAAAACAATGTTCAGATGTTATTTAGAGATGGTATAATATCTTGTGCCATAATCGAACGAGTGGGAGATAAATGAGCCAGGAAAGCAGCGCGAAGGCACTTCTCGTTCCGGATGAGAAGTTACAAACCCATTCGGCTATCCGCTCTCTTGGAGCACGATATCAAACGTGTCTCGGGTGTCTCAATCGAATCCACGGCGTCTAAAGCGCCAGAAAAGCCCTTACGAGATCACCGGCTTCACGCTGCTTTCTTGGCTCACTTCGTCCTTGTATGGCTCGTTTCTTTTAATCATGTACCACATAATGGAGAGCATTTTTCGGGCCAGAGCCACTCTGGCTTGCTTGGCTCCATGCGTTTCCTTTAAACGTGCCAGAAATGAGTTGAGACGAATATCATATGTATCTCGAATTCGGAGTGCTACCTCAACAATGCTGTAACGGAGAATGCGAGAACCGGCTTTGGTGATTCTGCCAAAGCGCACGTTTTGACCTGACGATCTTTGCCGGGGTACCAGTCCGGCGAAGCTGGTTAATTGCGCCGGCGTATCGAATCTCTCCCAGTCGCCAACTTCCGCGGCAATGGTTAATGCCGTGATTGGCCCGACCGCAGGCATGGTCATGAGCAACCTGGCCACACTATGACGACGAGCTTCTTTGGCAATTTCCAAATCTAGAGGTTTGATTTTTTTGCTAAATTCGTTTAGAAGAGAAAAGAGGTTTCGTAGTTCCTCCGTTAAGAGAGGCTCGACTTTTTTACTGTTGCTTTTACGCAGTGGGTTAATTATCTCTTCTCCTTCTCCATTTCTGCCAAAAGTTCCATGAATTCTGTTTTTAACGCTGGTGCGTAACCGCACCAGATAGGCCATGTGGCGCACTAACTCGCGTAAACGACAAACTTCATCCGGTGCCCAGTATGACTCGGGCAAGAAGTCGGCTCGAAGCAATTCCGCCAGGATGGTAGCGTCAATCTTGTCGTGTTTGAGGCGATTCTCAGCAATCAACCTTGTCTTAAATGGGTTGACTATCCGAACATCGAGACCTTCTCGTCTCAAATGATTGGCTACCCAACGCCAACCGCAAACCGGTTCGATGGCAGCTTTGACCGAATGCCAATCGACATTAAATTTGTTTAGACCTTCTTCGACTGCTTGTTTTGTGCAAACAATGCTTTCCGTCTGCACAATTGTTTTAGACGCATCAAGCAAAACCCACACACTCGACCGCTTGTGCAGGTCAATACCAAGAAAGTATTCACTCATGAATACAAATAGCTGGTTGATAATTGTCGGGGACAACCGACCTTACCAGCGTAGCAGAGTTCTATGAGATCGAATCCCGACCGCGACCGAAGCAGTTCAGTCGCTTGAGGTCATTGAATAAAAATGGCCGCCCTTACGAGCGGCTCATTTTTATACCAATGACCTCATCGGGATTCGAACCCGAGTTCCAGCGTTGAGAACGCCGTGTCCTAGACCAGGCTAGACGATGAGGCCGGTAAACAAGAATTAGGAATTATGAATTAGGAATTATGAGTGGGAAAAAACAAAATTCTTCAAAATCCTAAATCAGGAAAAGCATAGCAATTTTTTGATAAAATCGCAAAAAATGCTATAGTTTTTCTGATTTTTCATGGAGAGATGGCTGAGCGGTCGAAGGCACCGGTTTCGAAAACCGGCAGGCTCGAAAGGGTCTCGAGGGTTCGAATCCCTCTCTCTCCGCCAAAATATATTCGCTTTGCTCATTATTTTGCGGTGTTTTTTGATTGATGTTCGAACTTTTTTTGAGCAAAACCCCCAATAAGGAAGCCAGCCCCGCCACTGCTCGCTCCGCTCGCCACACCACAGAAAAATACTCTTTGCTCTTTTCATTTTGCGCGCGCCGGATTTCTTTTTCTCCTAATGAAAAGAGTATTTTTCTGTGATGTCCTGCTTCTTCGAGCAGAACGGCGGGGCTGTCCACTTTTTGATTTCGCTCGGGCATGGCGGAATTCCCCCCACACCCCCCTTCCGCCATGCCCTCGCTCGGACGGACGGGATTTTCGGCGGCCAAATTCTTTTCCTTGCCCCTCCCTCCCTGCGCGGAAAAGGTTAAGGAACTCCCTTGAGTGATTAGAACCATGTGCTAACTATAGTATGTAGAACCAAAGTTAGCAAGTGCGTATACTACAGTTATCAATATGAAACGAGAAGTTTTAATCAAATTTGGTCAAAAAGTCCGCGAGGAGCGCGCAAGGCTAGGTTTATCACAGGAAGAACTAGCCGGTCGAGCAGGCGTTCACCGGACTTATATCGGCATGATTGAGCGAGCCGAAAAAAATATTACTCTCGAAAATATCGAGAAGATCGCGAAAGCTCTCAAGATCAGCATCGCGGACTTTTTCCATTCATAAAATTATGAATTCTCCATACGCAGGTAAAAATCCAGAAGAGTGGTTGGTAGTAACAAAGGCGCTTATCAAAAAGCACCCACTTTCACCTCAAGAAATAAAAGAAGTGGTGCTTCAATCTTGGGACGATATTTTTCAATCAAAGATCGGTAAACGAGGATACAAAATTGGGCAAGATATTTATCCTAAACCACAGATTTTAGGATTTTTCCTGCACGAACTCATCCCACTAGAATTTGAGAAAAGGTATCCCAAAAAGTGGCGCAGAGAAATTTCCGCTAAAGATAAAGACCTTATTTACATAACAGATGATAACTTTTCCATTGAGATAAAAACTTCATCAAATCCGCAAAGTATTTTCGGGAATAGAAGCTATGCCCAAGAATCACTGAACGGAAAGAAAGGTAAGGCGGGTTATTATCTAGCTATCAATTTTGAAAAATGTACCGATACATGCCCGACACCTAAAATACTCAAAATTAGATTTGGTTGGTTAGATCATTCAGATTGGCTTGGTCAGGCTTCCGCAACTGGTCAGCAGTCACGCCTTAGCAGAAACGTTGAGAATTTCAAACTAATTGAGTTGTAGTAGCAAATTCAAAAAGAGACACAGGTTGTGGTGAATTCTTGTATTGTTTGATCCTTTCCACTGCTAAATCACAATACTTTTCGTTTATCTCAAAACCTATAAATTTACGCTTGTTTGAGAGGGCAACAATTGCGCTCGTACCAGAGCCGAGGAAGGGATCTAATACTACTTCGTCTGTGTTACTGGAAGCTTTTACTATTCGATCAATGAGCGCAATAGGAAATTGTGCTGGATGTGGCATTCTTTCTTTCGAACTGCGATTTGCACCAGAAGTTACTTTTGGGATTTGCCAAACATCAGTTGGATTTTTACCCAAGGGATTACATTTGAGCTTTCCGTTCTTCTTTTGATTAGGGTACTTTACATTTTTATCACGAATATCATCGAGATTGAAAACATAATTTTCTTGATCTTTTACATACCAAAGAAGTTTCTCGTTGCGAGGAGAGAAAAATTTTCTACCCGCTACTCCTGCTCCATAATTCCAAATAACTTCCTGAATAAAGTAGAATGGCGTTTTATCCCAAAGCAAATATGGTATTGGAACAGCTTTTCCTTTTTCGGGAATTTCTAAATAACCAATATTTAACCAAAAAGCACCTTGATTTTTAGTTACCCGATGAATTTCTGAAATCCAATCTTTACACCAATCTAAATAATTTTCAAGGGGCATTGGTTCCTCGTATTCCTTGCCGATGTTGTATGGAGGACTGGTGACTGTTAGATCAACGAGAGATGAATCAACTTTTTTCATCAATTCTAAACAATCGCCAGCATAAAGCAGACAGTCGTCTGTTTCAAAATAAGGTTTACCAAGAGAGTTTTTTATCAGTTGCAAATTCATAATTACTTGATAACTATAGTATACATGAGGTAATATACCAGTGCAATAGGTACACTGGCCTAGTGTACAGTTGACAGTTGAAATCAAGTGTCAAAGAACGAAACCTTGACTCTGATGTTATTGTAGCGCATAATTCATAAAAAGTCAAGTCCTGTTGAACAACTGTTGACAGTAACCTGACAACAGTATATACTTCAATTATGGCAATAAATACAACATTAAAAGAGCTAGGTTTGAATGATAAGGAAATTGAGGTTTATTTAACATTATTAAAAAATGGGAAAGCTACTCCGTCGACGCTTTCAAAGTTGACTAAAATAAACAGGGCAACTGTTTACAATATCGCGAAAAATCTCCAATCAAAAGGTATCATTGCGGAGGATCTTAGTGGTAAAACACTCTATTTCACTCCACTTCCACTCTCTAATCTCGAACAGATTATTAGCCGACCGATACGTGAACTTCAAGAAAAAGAAAGCATAGTTAAAAAGGCAATTGATGAACTGAGCTTAATTACTGCAAATAAAGAGTACCCTGTTCCTAAAATTCGATTCGTCGAAGAAAATAATTTGGAAGATTTTCTTTATGAAAATATTGAAAAGTGGCAACAAAGTGTTCTAGTGTCTGACAAGGTTTGGTGGGGTACTCAAGATTACACATTCCTAGAACATTACGGAAAATTTGTAGATTGGTATTGGAAACAACCATTTGCAAAAGATGCAAAGATGTATCAAGTAAGCAATGAATCACAAGTAGAAAAGGAAATGCATAAAAAACATTTGCAACCGGAGCGCGATATTCGTATTTCGCAAGATATGAATTTTACGTCTTCAGTATGGGTAGGGGGAGATTATTTAATTATGATTGTTACAAAACAGCATCCATTCTATCTTTTGGAAATTCATGACGCAACGCTTGCCCACAATATGAGAGAAGTATTTAAGAAAATGTGGAACGAAGCTCTTAAATAAAATATAATGTTTTGATCTAGTTGGGTTACCACGACCAGTCATCGGAGGCACAGAGTTTCAAGTTGCCACAGAACGCCGAGAGGAAGCGCCTCGGTCGCCGTGAGGACGGAGAAATGAACAACTCCAAAGAACCACAAATGATATAATACAAATGTTCATTTCGTAGTCTGAAGAGGCGAAGCAAAACCAAAAATTTCCTTTCCATTTTTTGTCGGCTCCCCCCACACCCCCGCCGAGGAAAAGAAGAAAGGTAAGGAAAATTTTTGGTTTTTGCTCCCGCGACCGAAGGGAGCGGACGAGGCGCGCATCAGTAGCTTTCGTCAGGGTTCAGCTCGAAGTGCTGTCGAACTTTGTTTAATACACACCGCAAATTGATCTGTACCCCATAAAGTGTCCACTTTATGTGGTGTAGATTATTTGTGCGCGGTATAGGGTTCGAACCTATGACCTTCTCGACGTCAACGAGACGCTCTACCAACTGAGCTAACCGCGCTATTTGACTTGGACGCATTCTAGCAAAATTGGCGTTATTTGCAAAAAGTTTTAGTTTGTAGATAAGAACCTAACAACTAATGTTTTTCAAAAATTCAGGATTGATTCATGAAGTTTTCTTAATGTAATAACAAGAGTTATAGACTACAGTGCTGTCTTTTCGCGTAGTCCAGCATTTTTTTGTTTTTAATCAATGAAAAAAATTATAAAAGATCAAGTAACCGGTTTCGTTGAGTTTATTCGCGCTAGGGGCGTTGTGGGCTTTACGGTCGGTTTTGTAATCGGAGGCGCAGTTTCAACCACGGTTAAAGCGCTTGTCGATGACATTATTAATCCGCTTATCGGCCTTTTACTCAGTCCTGCAGAAACCTTAACCGGGCTTGTTCTAGTGATCGGAAGCTCTACGCTTAAAGTCGGAAATTTCCTGAATAATGTTATCAACCTTGTTGTTATTATGGCGGTTGTTTACTTTGCTCTAAAACTTTTTAGATTGGATAGATTGGACAAACAAAAACCTTGACGGAGGCAAGAGCCTTTAATATGCTGACTTTGAAATGTTCATTTTATGAAACTAAAAGTTGCTTTGTTTGACCTTGACGGTACTTTGGCCGATTCAATTCCCTTGCATTTCGAAGCCGTGAGGGCAGTGTTTAGCGCGCAAGGTTTGCCGGCTCCCGATCCAATTGATTTTTGGCGAACCCTAAAGCCCCCCTTTGAGGAGTGCTACAGCGCTTTTGGTTCGACTCTTTCACCCGATGAAATTTGGAAAATCTACAATTCGAATATCGTCAGGACGAGAGTGAAGTTGTTTAGCGACGCTCTGCCTGTGGTTCAGATTTTATCGAAACTTATGGCAGTTTACGTTGTAAGCGCGGGGCCGGTCGAGGACGTAAGATACGTTTGTGAGAATACTGGTCTCGCGAAGCATGTCGCCGGAGTGGAGGGAGGGCATGAATTTAAGTTTAATGGCGTTCAAAAAATATTGGATGATCTTTCTATCCCGCCGCATTTAGCGATGTATGTTAGTGATTTTGCTCCGGAAGTTCGAGAACTAAAAGCTTCATATGAATCCCGCCTCCCCATATTTGGAGTGACGACCGGTATTTCAAGGGAAGAAGACCTTCTTTCTTCCGGTGCGGAAAAATGCTTCGGCAGTTTGGGGGAACTTTGCCGGTTTGTGCTTAGTTAAACTGATCGCTTGGTCAGTTTTTTTCTAACCGTTTACGTGGAGCCACAGATAAATATCTTCCAGAGCTTTGACTGCATCTCCCATAGCAATATTGTTTTGATGGTAGAGGCCGTTGGTGCAGTCTCCGGCCGCCCAAATACCCGACTGCGAAGTTTTCTGGTTTATGGAGTCGGTCACAATTTGGCCAAACTCGTTTATTTCAACAATTCCTTTGGCGAAATCAGTGGTCGGTATTGCTCCTATTTCTACAAAAATTCCTTGAACAGACAGGGTAGTTTGATGCCCGGTTTTCACATCTTTGTATACGAGGCCATTCAAAAATTTGTCTCCAGTCACTTCTACTATTTCAGCATTAGTTATTATTTTTGCTTTCTCATTGGCGTATATAGCATCGACTGTAATTTTATCCGCTCTGAATGCTGTTCCTCGGTGAAGCAGGGTGACTGATTTGCAATAGGCAAGGAGTTGGGCAACTGTTTCAAACGCGGCATTGCCGCCTCCTATAACCGCTACGTCCATATCTCGAAATAATGGCCCATCGCAGGAAGCACAGTAAGTCAGGCCTTTGTTTTCAAATTTGTCCGCTCCTGTCGCGGGAAGTTTGCGACGTCGGCTTCCTGTCGCTATCAGAATAGTCTTTGCTTCATAAGCACTTTTTTCAGTTGCTATGATAAATGTTTTATCCTGCCTTTCGATTTTGAGGACAAGCTCGTTTTCTTTTATAGTCAAAACGTCTGCCGCGTATGTCAGCAAATGTTTTTTTAGGGCCTTTCCAAGTTCCGTGCCCTGAATGGAAGGTATACCTATCCAGTTTTGAATGTTTTCAGATACGACACTTTGACCGCCAATTTCTTTGGCGATTACTATCGTTTTGAGGCGTTTGCGCGCCGCGTAAACGCCGGCGGCTACTCCGGCAGGTCCTCCTCCTAAAATTGCTAAGTCATAAATCATGCGTAAAGAATAACGAATTAAGAATTAAGAATCAAATTGGGGCGAAAAGTGTATAATGTTACAAGAGTCAAGTAATTGTCATGTACAGAGAAAGGAAAATATGATCCCAACTGGTCAGTCATGTTTCGTCGCGACAGCATGCTATGGAGAACAGTGTGCCGAAGAAGTTGTGGTTCTTCGAGGGTGGCGAGATCGCGTGCTTGTCAAAACTTTTGCCGGCAGATGCGCGGTGAGATTGTACTATCATGTTGTCGGCCCGCCTTGTGCGGCAATACTCCGCATTTTCCCTGCGTTGAAACCTCATGCAAGGATAATCTTGGACAGAATTGTAAAAAAGGTGAAGGCATACGACCGAGCAAAATAGCTCGGTTTTTTCATTTTTTGACCGAAATTTCTTTAGAAAGATACGCTCGTCTTCAGAAAGTTAAATCGTTGGTAGACATGGCTGATCTGGAGAGTTTGTGAATGTTGTATGAAGAAATTTGCTATAGGAGTTCAGCTTGTTAGAATGGGGCACACATGAAAAAAAAGTTAATTTATATTTGCATCGCTATTGCTTTAATTATCGGTGCTTATGGCACATTTCCCTTTAAAACAGGTTACGGAAGCTTCATACGGCTGGAGATACAAAAACAAGATGAGCCAAGCGATTACGAGACGCTTCAAGCGGAATCCGTGGAGAAAAAAACAGATATTGTAGCGGAACCAGTAGTCGAACAAACTGAAAAATTGAGTTATTCCGGCGTGTCAATTGCTTATGCCGATGCAGTCGAGCCACCACCTAGACCGGTTAAATTGTATATTCCTTCAATATCACTCGTTTCTCCCATTCAGGCGGTTGGCTTAAACACGAAAGGTGAGATGGACGTGCCAAGTGGTGATACCAACAATGTCGGATGGTATGAGTACGGCACGTCTCCAGGTGAAGTTGGCAGTGCCGTTTTGGACGCTCATGTGTTTGCCGCATTCAAAAATCTGTATCTTGTAAAAGTGGGAGACGACATTACTATGCAAACTGACGATGGAGTTCTACGTTTTGTGGTTGAGGAAGTATCTATTTACGATTTGCCTGATGTTCCGAGAGAAAAATTATTCAATCGATCCGACAAGCCGCGTCTTAATCTTATTACCTGCGCTGGTACGCTTACAGCCGACGGCTCCACGTACGATCAAAGGCTTATTGTCTATGCCAAATTGGCGGATTAGACACGGCCGACCTGGATCTCATTTTGGCACTTGATGGCGGACGGGTTCTGATGCTAAGGATGAGTATAAAAAAACGTGTCGCTTTAGAGAAGATTTACCAAAAAAGTCCCGAGCCGTACGGCTCGGGACTTTTCCTATTTTTTCGTGGGTCTCTGTCTAATGCCGGAATTTCAACTATTTTTTGTTTCTTCGGAGAAAAGCCGGTACTGCGCTCCAATCATCGTCCTCATCCGGAGAGGCGGGCTTAGGCGAGGCTTTGGGAGTCTCAGGTACAGTGGGTTGTGTCTGTTGTGTTTGAAGCGGTTGAGAAGAGGGTGATTTGACGGTTTTGTTTGAGTCGGCCATTCCAATCGGAAACAAAGTTTTTTTGTTTCCTGTCTCCGGAAAACCTGACGCGATGACGGTGATTCGAATTTCATTTTTCTTGAGTTTGTCGTCTTTGATTGTTCCGAAAATGACTTTGGCTTCCGGATCGATTGATTCGGTAATGACTTTGGCCGCGTCCTGAATTTCGAACAATGTAAGATCGTCACCTCCCGCGATAGAGAAGAGCATACCTTTTGCTCCCGAAACCGAAACGTCGAGAAGGGGAGAGTTGATCGCCATTTTAGCAGCCTCTTCCGCGCGCTTTTCTCCGCTTGCGAATCCGACTCCCATCAAGGCCGGTCCGGCATTTTCCAAAATAGCCCGAACGTCGGCAAAGTCGATGTTGGCGATTTCTCCCGGAGTGGTTATCAAATCTGAAATTCCTTCAACCGCTTGCTTCAAAACTTCGTCACACATGGAGAAGGCTTCTTTTGCCGTAGTTTCTTTGGAAACCGCAGAAAGCAATCGATCGTTTGGAATAACGATAAGGGCGTCGACGCTTTCTTTCATTTCACTGATGCCGTGCTCGGCGATGCGCATTCTTTGGGCACCTTCAAAAAAGAAAGGTTTCGTGACTACGCCGACTGTAAGAGCTCCCATTTCTTTGGCAATTTTGGCGACAATCGGTCCGGCACCGGTACACGTTCCTCCTCCCATACCTCCCGCGATGAAAACCATGTCGGAACCCTTGATTGCTTCCTGGAGTTCTTCCTTTGTTTCTTCAGCCGCCCTTCGGCCAAGCTCGGGATTCATCCCCGCGCCGAGGCCTCTTGTGACATTTTTCCCGATATGAATTTTCTTTTTAGCCAAAGTGTTGTGAAGATCTTGAGCATCGGTGTTAACCCCAACAAATTCAACACCCTTTACCTTGGCGTTTACCATATGATTTAGTGCATGCTTTCCTGAGCCTCCGACGCCGAAGACTTTTATTCTCGCAAATGATTCAACTTCTGGTGTTATTTGGGGCATATTCTTAAGCATGTAGCGTGTAGCGTAAAGCGTTTAGTAAAGACGCTAAATCGATACCGCGTAGTTACCTGGTAATTTCTATGGCTTGACGCAATCATAAGAGAAGAATGGGAAAAAAGGAAGAGTTGACCGGGTAGTAGAATCTTGTCTTAATGTTTTGAACCAAAAGTTGTTTTTGAGTGAATTACGCGGTTTTTTCAGCTTAAACGATTGTTGTAAAAACTTTTTAAGGGAAGAGAAACAGTATTTCACTACTACTGGGTTGACAATTGAAAAATTAAGGTTAGGGTTTGGCAGAGATAAAGCAACGAAAGGCTTGAGAATGATTACAATTAACGCGTTTCTTTATGTTGTCGGGGCTAGTTACCGAAAAAAGATTCTTCTTGTCGCTGTGCCCCCACCGCAGTCGATTGTTCAAATTAAACTCTGTAACATTTATCGCAGATTTCGTGTTTCCGGATTGGCGGACTGCTTTGACGGCAAAAAATTTGTCAATATCTCAGTGGAGCTTCAAGAACTCTGTCTTTTTGACAAAAAACTCAAGGCCGCCTTAGATACCGATTCTACTTGGCACAAAATATAACAGCGACCAGTCGCTGTTTTTTTCTTCCCATTTTTCCATGAGTTTCGTACTCGAAACGAATGATGGAAGCGAGCCTCTGGTTTGGAAAAGACTTGCGAGCCTGACCGAGGCGAGCACGAGGAAAATTTTATCCAAAATTTATCCGTGCTTTTTCAAACCAGAGACGAGCGTTTTTTACGGTAAGAACTGTTTTAACCAATTTACAAAACCTTTGCCAATTCCGGTAAGCGGATTAACGCCGTTTTCGTCACCGTTATTTGTAAGTCCGATAAGGCACAAGCCGTAGGCGACAGACCAGGAAGCGTCTTTGATTTGGCCTTTTGCGCCTTCGCCAAAACTTATTGTACCTATCCGTGATGGTAATTTTAAAGAGTTTTTTGCCAAATTTTCTATCATTTCAATGCTGGAACCTCCTCCTGTGATTATGATCCCCGCGGGAAGAAGATTATTCTTTCCGATTTTTTTGAGGTGGGCCTCGATTAATTCGAATATGTCGGACAACCGCGCGGAAATTATTTCATCAAGCTTTTTACGCGGATAGGACACCCCCACAATACTGCCTTTTTTGACTTCTTCAGCTTCCTCAAGCGGAATGCGAAGGCCAAGAGCGATGTCGTTTGTTATGTCGTTGCCGCCTAAAGGAAAAATTTCAAGAGAGATAGGTTTATTGTCTTCGTAAACAATTATCGAAACGGTTTCTGAGCCGATATTGCACAAAACACAGCCGGCTATCTTTTGAGCTTTTGAAAGAGTTACGACGCTTGCGGCCATCGGTGAAGCGATTATTTCTTCAACTCCAATGTCAGCTTCAGCCGCGGCTTCGATAATATCGCCGTAATGATGATTTAGACACGTAACAAAAAAAGTTTTGCTTTCGAGGCGCATGCCTTTCATTCCTACCGGATTGCCGAAAACTTGTTTGCCGTCAATGCGAAAATTTATCGGGACAGTATGAATGATGCGTCTGTTTGCAATTTGCGCTTGGGGTATTTCGGACTGGCTGGCGTCTATTGATTTTTGAAGATCCAAATCGGTAATTTCATAATCGGCTCTCGATATGACGGCCATTCCCGAAGACGTAACGCCCGACAAGCCGATTCCCCCTACTGAAAAAATAGCGCGTTTGACCTCAATACCGGACATTTTTTCGGCCTGCGCAACGGCTTGGCTGATGCTTTTCGAAACTTCGCTTTGGCTCACGATATAGCCGTGCCGGAGGCCTTTGGATTCCGCGTACCCAACGCCAATTACTCGGGGAACAAGTCGTTCGTTATTGCGATCAGCCTCAGCAATGACCACCTTTGTTTGGTATGTTCCAATATCTATTCCGACAGCGATTGATCGTGACACGATAATTAATGCAAAATTAAAAAATCAAAATGAAAAATGACGGCTCAAAATCAAAAAAATATGTCATCCGCTTTTTGCGGATACGACAATTTTACATTTTGATTTTTGCATTTTTAATTCTTTTGGCTAAAAACCAAAAAAGGTGAGCGTCAGACGTTAAATATTTTACGATATTTACGCTCAATGTACTCCATTCTACTACCATGTGTCATGCCTTTCAAATGGCATAGGCCGTGGATAAATAAAAATTGCAAAAAATTTGGCAATTTTCTGCCGAATTTTCTGGATTCAATTTGCGAGCGATATGGATTTATGAAAATTTCTCCCTCATTTTCGGAAAGTGGAAAAGAGAGTATGTCCGTAGGTCTGTTTTTGCCACGGTAAGTTCGGTTCAATGCTCTTGAACGTTTTTCTCCGATAAAAACCAAGCTTAGTTTGTATTTTGTGCCGACAACTTCATCTTTTATGTCACCAAAAACGCACCCCTCAATTGGCGGGATGCGCTTTATAGTTTTTGATATTGTGAAATTGTTGTCTTCGAGTCTCTTCATACCATTTCCGTAAATGGTGTTTGGGTTTGGTCAAAAACCAACCTTAAAAACGAGGAGTAATTTTGCCTAGTTTGATCAGTTTCTCAACTCTCTTGCGCTTCTCGAGCATGCCCAAAGTTTTAACCTTTCTTTTGTATTTTGATTCAGCTCGATCTTTATAGCGTCCGCCTTTGACCTTGTTGATTATTCCCGCACCTTGAACGCGACGCGAAAATCGCCTGATTAAACTGGCGTTGGTTTCGCTTCCTGTTTTTTCTACTTCAACATTGATTGACATAGGGAAATACTGTAACAGATCAAGCTGATTTGTGCAACACGTTTGTTATTTGATCAATTTTGCGAGATATTTGGCAAGAAGGGGGAGAGGTACCGTTTCCTGCGAACGAGTGTTCATGCTTCGGACGATCACGGAATTTTCAACAGCTTCTTTTTGCCCCATGATAATGGTAAAAGGTATCTTAAGATTTTCCGCAATTTGAAGCTGGGATGAAAGTTTGTCTTTAGAAAGCGACTGATAAGTCGGTATTTTGGCGCTGCGGAGAATTTCCACAACTTCGAGACTTTTCAGCTTTGCCTCAAAACCAATTTGCACAAAACACACCAGGGGTTTTTCCATTTTTCTCGAACACGGAACTTTTTTACCCATGTCTTTTATTTCAATTCTGGCGCTGATTGCGGGAAGTTCCTTTTTGAAACCAATTTTTCTCGAAAGTATGTTGTATCTGACTCCGGTTGCCAGCGCCGTGTTTTCATCACATTCTTCCGAAATTTTGAAGACCGTCTGACAACCGAAAGTTCGATCGGCGATCAATGTGTCTTCGATTCGATAAGGAATATCCAGAATTTCCAAATATTCGAGCACTTCTTTGAAATGAATTCGGCTGGGTTCCGAGAGCGTGCCCATTGGTTTTGGAGCATCGACAAGGACTTTGCCGCACTTTTCGTGATTGCAGGAAAAAATGCAAAGCGGGTTTTTTTTAAAATCATTCCTACAAATCTGGCTAAGTTCGCCGAGATTTTTTTTACCAAAGGCGATAAATTCTTTCAAAAATCTGTTGAATGATTCTCTGTCGCCCATGCTATTTATCCTGACTATCAGATTGTTACAATGGTGGCCTTTTAAAATTTCGAGCGCGGTTTTTATTACTGTGGCATCAGCGATGCTTTTGGGCGAGCCGACTATTTCGAGACCGAAACGAAAAGTTTTTTTATCACTTCCTGTCGATGAGTAGGAAATAAGGATGGGCTGGGGCTCTTTGTCCAGTTTTTTCTGAACATAGTCTCTTAAGACCGCAATTCGATCGGAGAGCTCAAAAAAAGGAAGGTAATTTTTCTCCGTTTCTTTATCGTTTTTTTCAACCTGTCTGGCTTTTTCGCGGTCAATTTTTGTTGTTTCCGGAAAACTAAGAGGAGAAAAACCGTAGTAAGCAGCTGTCTCCGCGGCCCAGTCCATGTTTTTGTACAACACTTCGTGGTGCTGGAGGTGTGGTTTGACGCTAATTTTTCTCTTACCACTTCTCTGTAAAACTTTCGTCATGGAAATCGTATTTATAGTAATTATTGTCGTTACCAAGAAGGGGTATTTTTTAGATAGTCTTTGGGTAGGACATCTTGCCCCGGCCAAAATCCTATGTTTTCAAAATTATACAAACGAACGATGGGGCGTCCAATAATATCGCTTCTATCAATGGGGCCCCAAGCTCTTGAATCATAACTACCGGCACGATTGTCACCCATCATGAAATACTCACCCTCTTCGAGGGTGAAAGTTCCGGAAAAACTTGAAGCTTCATGAACAACGTAAGGCTCGTCAAGTTCGACAGTCTCACCGTTTTTTATGGAGGTTTGGCCGTTTTCGATAATAACGGTTTCGCCGGGTAGTCCGATTATCCTTTTGATCAAAGTTTTGCCGCTTTCAAGGGGTGAACGGAAAACTATAATATCGCCGCGCGATGGTGAAATAAAACGGTAACTCAATTTTTCTACAACCAGGTAATCGTTGTTTGAAAAGGTCGGGATCATTGAAGTTTGTCTGACCAAATACGGTTCGGCCACAAAAATTCTGATCGGTATTACAATAACTGCGGCAATAATTGCGAATCGAAGCATTTCCCGAAATGACCAGTCGTTTGTCTCGGTTACCGCTTTTATTGGTTTTTTCTCGGTCTCAATATTATTTGTGTCGGGTTGGATAGGGGGGATCATGATTGGCAAAATTGTAGTATGATTCATGACGTTGACACAAGCGGAGATGAAGTGCAAAATGTAAAAACTTAAAATTTCAAAAAAATAATTGGATGTTTTACATTATTGGGTTAGGAAATCCGGGTCAGGAATATGACAATACGCGGCATAATACGGGCCGAATGGTCGCCGCCATTTTTGCAAAACAAAATGGTTTGTCGGATTTTACATTCAGTAAGATTTCAAATGCTGAAATTTCTGAGGGAAAAATCGGAAAAGAGAAAGTAACGGTTATTTTGCCGAACACTTTTATGAATAAGTCCGGTGAGGCTTTGAGAAAAATAAAAGATTTAAAAATAAAGACCGTCAACAAAATAAAAGTAATTCCGAATCTTGTAGTCATTCATGACGAGCTCGATGTACCGTTTGGAAAATTGAAAGTTTCGTTTAATAAAAGTTCCGGCGGGCATAGGGGGGTAGAATCCGTTATTAAAGCAGTCAAGTCCGAAGGTTTCGTACGAATCAGAATGGGTATTTGTCCGACGACTTCAGGCGGGAAGATGAAAAAACCACATGGCGAAGATGCGGTGGGTGATTTTATTTTGGCAAAATTTAAGACCGTGGAAGAAACTGAACTCAAAAAAATCCTAAAGAGTGCGGGAGAGGCGGTTAAAGCTGTGATTACTGAAGGTAAGGACAAGGCGATGGGCAAATACAATAGCCTTTATACCATCCCCAAGTAAGGCTTTCTGATAGCGTTTGAAATCTCGTGGCCTGCCTGTGAGTACACGCAGTCAGGCGAGATGAAGAGAAAAATACGAGGCCATAAAGGACTACGTTTTGTACTTACGTGGTAACGTGAACAAAACGGGAGCATATCGAGATATGTCGAAAATTTTTCTCAAAATCGTAGCCCAAGATTGCAAAGGATTGTCGGAAATGATTAGTTGGGGATGGTATTAGTTTCAGTTTTTCGCAATTGCAATAAAATTTGCCCTCGTCCTATCCCCGCAGTAAACTGTTCCCTCGGGTTACCTCGGCGGGTCGTTCAGACTCTGAAAGTCTTCAGACTCGAATGAGGTAGTCAGGCCGCGACACCGGGAAAACTTTGTTAGTAATGTGCGCCCACCGGCGCCCTATTTATTATGTGGCCATTCATCCCCGCCGCAGAGCGGCGAGGTATTCTGACCACTCCTAATAAAAAACCAGGTACTAGACTTCCTTAAATATTGTGGTAGGATAGGCGTCAAATCGGACCTAGTCCGTTTTATTAATGGGGGCTCGGTGCCTAAATTGAAAGATGAATAATCTCGCGACATCCCGCTAACTCAGGTAGTTGCGAAATCACCTTTCAAAAAATTTTAATGGATACAAATGTAATGGAAGCTGATGTGAATGCAGACGTTTCCCTGCGCGATCCCAAAAAGGATTCGCCAATGACATCTCTTATCGGACAGATAAAGGGAATACCGAATGGCGGGGATATTGTTGAAGGGACGGTTATCAGCGTAGCCAAAGGTAAAGTTTTTGTTGACTTGAAACCTTTTGGAACCGGCATTATTTACGGCCGGGAGTATATTGTTGCCCGCGATATAATCAAAAAAGTAAATCCGGGGGATAAAATTTCCGCTAAGATCGTCGATCCGGAGAACGAAAATGGTTACATCGAGCTCTCACTCAAAGAGGCGAGACAGGCTATGGTATGGAGCGAGGCGGAGGAGATAATGAAGGAAAAGAGAGCCATTGAGCTCATTCCAACTGAGGCTAACAAAGGCGGGCTTATTGTTGAATGGCAGGGTGTACAGGGGTTTTTGCCGGCTTCCCAGCTTAAAGCCGAGCATTATCCTCGGGTTCCGGATGGAGATAAGGATAAAATATACGATGAGTTGAAGAAGTTGGTTGGAACAAAAATTACCTTGTCTATAATATCGGTTTCTCCCAAGGAAAATAAACTCATTTTTTCGGAAAAAGCTTTTGAAGAGAAAGATAAGGAGAAATTGGTCAGCAAGTATGCCGTCGGAGATGCTGTTGAGGGCGAGGTCACAGGTATAGTTGATTTCGGATTGTTTCTTAAGGTTGAGGAGGGGCTTGAAGGCTTGGTTCATATTTCCGAAATGGACTGGGGGCTTGTAGAAAATCCGAGGCTTATGTTTAAGGTTGGGGAAAAGATTAAAGCCAAGGTGATTGAGGTCAAGGATGGCAAAGTTTCTCTTTCAGTTAAGGCCTTAAAGCCGAATCCTTGGACTGAAGCCTCAAGTAAATACAAAAAAGACGATTTGGTTAAGGCTGTGGTTATAAAGTTCAATCGCCACGGCGCACTAGCTTCCATTGAGGAAGGAGTTGCGGGGTTGGTTCATATTTCGGAATTTGGCAGTGAGGATAAATTGCACTCCACGCTTGAACTCGGGAAAACATATTCGTTCAAAATTACTCTCTTTGATCCAAAAGAACAGAAAATGACGCTGGCTTTTGTTGGCAATTAGATTCAAATTTCGACAATCAAGGTTTAAAAACACAAAACCGGCCGAGGCGATACCTCGGCCGGTTTTCGTTTTCCTCAATTTTTAAGTCTCGCGGCAAGAACTCCCTGTGCTCCTGCACAGGGATGAATTGCCGCTGTAATTAGGGTATATAATGTTTGAATGTCACGAACTGATATCGAAGCTGACAATGGAATCTGGTATTGGTAC
>Ga0209542_10009852_pt1 | contig 17409 bp, 12 predicted proteins | sample RifCSPhighO2_01_FD_184028 | JGI IMG/M metagenome (GOLD analysis project Ga0209542, IMG submission 184028) | Soil microbial communities from Rifle, Colorado - Rifle CSP2_plank highO2_0.1 (SPAdes) (version 2) | ecosystem: Environmental > Terrestrial > Deep subsurface > Rock core/Sediment ...
CAAATACGCTGACTGATCTTTCCCTGTGAGTTGTTTGATCTGCTGTAAGTTGCCAATTGCTACATGGGTTGGATCTTGTGAATTAAATTGCCCGCGGGGGTTCGAATAATAACGAGCGTTGAGATAACTCAAATCGCTTTCTTCGTCGAAGAATTCTCCGATGTATTCTCGCGATGAGACGTCGGTGCCGGAATCGATTCTCGTGGATCCGTATGGATAGTAGTCGAGCGATTGCACGACTGTGGAGCTGGCATTGGTGACGACGTGCGTACTGCCGAGGTGGTCCTGATGGACATAATAGGTGGAAGTGGCAGTAGGCGTGCCCTCGATATACGCGACGAGCGTGCCGTCAGGGAGGAAGACATTGGCGGTAGTTGTAGCGCCACTGACCGTGTAATACCTATTGGGGTATGTGGTCGTAGCTGAAGTAGTTGTTCTTTGCCACACACGCTGGTTGTCATGGTCGTACCCGTAGGTCACGGTTGCAGTGCCGGTCGCTACTTGGGTGAGACGATCTCTGTAGTTCCAGGTATAGGTATTGCTGCCAGCTGTCGTGAGATTGCCGTTGTTGTCGTATGCGTAGGTAACTCCGTTTATCGTGGTGGGAGCGTGGGGATTGGCATAGTTGGTGCCAGCGTAGGTGTATGAGCCAACGTCAGACTTCGTCGTCAGGTTCCCTATCGCATTGTACGTATAGCTGTGGGCATATGACGTTGAGCTTGCCGCGCTGGTGGTGGCATTCGTGAGGCGGTAGAGGTCGTCGTACGTGTAGTCTATGATTTTGCCGGTCGAGGTGGAGTAGTCGGCGATATTGGTTATGTTCCCCACGTTGTCATACGTGTAGTTTATGTTTTGGATGGTGCCTTCGACAGAGGGCGCAGGTTCGGCGTGGACGATGACGAGCTTCGGATCGTTGGTGGGCTAAAAGCTTTTCAAAGAACAGGTTGATTGTAACGTGTTTATTCTGAGGTATCGAAATGTTTTCTACAGAGCATACCTGACACCATTACTTTGATCCTATTCTCCAGCTCTTAATCATGAAGTAAGCGAATGAAGTTATAACCATCGGAAGCCAGGCTCCTATAAAAAAAAAGGATAATAAACTTCCCCAGACTGAGTGCGACAAAAAATCGATCACCGGGCCCAATTGCAAAAATATGCTAGATACGAAAGCCCATATTGATAAATGTAAAAACGGTTTAGTAAGATCTATTTTACCGATATGTCCAAACAACTCTAAAATTACAACTCCCAGTATGTATATGGGCATCCAGATCATTGATGATAAGATGGCGGCGATAAACCAGTTTGTAGTAATTTCAAACTCGACAGAAAAAAAGGCGGGACCGATAATTATATACAACAAAAAATCAATAAAAAAGATTGCAATTACGAAGAAGAGATACGCATAAAGGTAAGAAATATATTTCATACGAATTACTTTAATACTTAATAATTTAGCGCCTTACTTGCTTCGTAGATTGCGCATGCGCAGTCTTTAATTGAATTATTTGCAATTGGAGTTTGGCCACTTGCAATTTAAGTGAGGCAATTTGAACCTTTTTCTGCACCGCCGAACTGCTAAAACTTTGTGAAGGTAACAGCAGATTTGCTCCACTACTATAGCCGGGGGGATTGAAAGATTGGAACGAAGAACTTACGCCTGATATTGCAGCGAGCGTGTGTATACCACTATTTGAATTAACGCCTGTTCCCGCTATGACCTGAGCTGCTGAAGGATATTTTGCGTTTCGATTGTTATAACTCTTAATTGCTTCTCCCATTTGATTAATTACACCTGCCTCCTCCTCTGGACTTAATCCTTCTATTTGTGCAGTACGACCATGAGCTCTTCTCGATGCATGGCCAGTAAAATCATCACTTGCACCGTTGGGCGCATCTTCTTGGCCAGAATAATACACCCCTGATTCTAGATAGCCTGAGCCCGGATTGTAGAATCCTATTGTAAATTCCTCTGTACCAGCAGGTATGCCCAGCGCTTCATAATTGACCAAGTCAGTGCGCTCCGGATGAAAATATACGTACTCATGTGTTCCGATACCTGATTGCCAGACCCATCGCCCACCCCATTCTCCAAGCAGACCTGTCGGATCTTTCAGGGTAATCGGATTTCCATTTGCATAAATATATGAATTCAGAGTCTGCGGATTTCTTAGAGCTTGTGCTCTCGGATCTCCCAAAAACATTGGATCCTGTGAAAGGAACTGTCCTTTCGCCGGGTCCATGTAGCGTGCTTGAAGATAACTTAATTCGGACTCTTCGTCGAAGTACTGCCCGATATACTGTCTCTGACTGACATCCGTCCCGCTATCAATCCTTTCATTTCCATATGGATAATAATCAAGTGCCTGCGCAACAGTTCCTGAAGCGTTTGTTACTACGTGTGTAGAACCCAAGTGGTCCGGATGTACATAGGAAGTTGCTGAGGTTGTGGTCCCTGTGTCTATGAATGCAACGAGGTCGTTGCCAGCATAGATGTACGCTGTCGACGAAGCTCCAGCCGTGACGCTATAAAATTGATTAGGGTAAGTAGTGGTTGCACTCGTTGACGTACGCTGCCAGACTCTTTGTCTACTGTGATCATATCCATATGTGGACGTTACCGCTCCAGCAGCTGATTGCGTCATTCTGTCCCTATAATCCCATGTGTAGTTCCATGTACCGTTAGAGGTCAGATTCCCATTGTTATCATAGGTTTGAGTTGCGGATCCAATGCTTGTCGCCGCATGCGGGTTTGCATAATTTGTTCCCGCATAGCTATAGGTCGTCGTGGCACTGGACGTGCTCATGCCCGTGATGTTGCCAAGCGCGTTAAACGCAAAGGTATGGAGGAATGGTGTGGATGAGGCGACCGTGGTAGAGGCGTGGGTAAGTCTGTAAAGACTATCGTACGTATAGTCGATGATTTTGCCCGTCGAGGTTGAGTAGTCGGCAAGGTTGGTGATGTTGCCGACGCTGTCGTACGTGAAGTTGATGTTTTGGAGAGTGCCTTGGGAGAGCGAAACGGGCGCGGTATGGACGACGACAAGTTTGGGATCGTTGGTGGGCTAAAAGGTTTTCAAAGAGCAGGTTTATTATAACGTGCTTTTTCTGAGATCTTGAGATGTTTTCTGCAGAACATGCATGACATCGTTTATCAATTTTGGGCACTCTGATTAAATTTTATTTTTATACCCTCAAAGTTAGTTAAATTTAGATGCGCGTCACCAATATAAGCACAATTAATGTTTAAAGAACTCTCATCGATCCACTCCATGTTACAACGACTGACCAGGTCGCCCTTGAGACTCAATATACGTACTGTATTTTCGCTCGAGAGATTTTTCAGCTCAAATAACGTAGCCCAATCGGTGGTTGCACCACAATTTCGACGGAATTCTATCGCCAAATAGTCATTTTTGGGTGATCTCATTTCTACAAAATGATCATCCCCGCATTCACCGAAGATATTAAAATGATGAGTTAAGTAGTACCAAGAAGAAAAAAGCAGGGCGAATATTATAATAGTAACAATTGCGATAAGCTTTATTACATTTCTCATATTATATTTATCTATTGTAATACATATCGATACCCCAGAGAATGTTCACTTGATCGACCGGATCGTCTCCATAAAAGTTTGAATTTTGCCATTCAGGTTGACTCTTGGTTTGTACAGCTCCCGCCTCGCGCAATAATAATTGCGGACCAGTGCCCGGAAGCTTATCCCAAAATGCCGAAGCGCCTACATATCCATAATGTATATTGCCGGGAGCATCAGAGTTTACATGTTTGCCATCAAAAATAAATCCGTTCGTATATGTACGTGTACTATATTCGGGAGTATTTTTTATATCCCAATCTCCACCTGGTTTAACTTTATTACGGAAATAATACGGGTTATTTATTAAGAGATTTTCAGAATTCTTCTGCATTAAATTACTGAGCGGAACAGTAATATTAGGGGTTGATGTTCGCACCCCAATTGGAATCGAACTATTAATTGGCTCTCCGCTACTGTTACCAAAAGCCGTTTGATAGGCTGAGAAAGCTGCATTCGCTTGCTTAGAGTGTCCACCTTTATACAAGTTCACAATTCCTTGCAATATTCGAACTTGTGCTTTCAGAACCTTAATCTGCTGCGCCTTTGTTGCCTTTTCCCCGTTCGGATCAGTTAAGTTTATGGGATTACCATTTGCATATGAATAGGAATTTAAACTTTGAGGATTATTTAATTGCTGTTTCAGAGGATTTCGCCAAAAAACTGGGTCCTCACTTATAAATTGTCCTTGATCATTCTTATAATATCTCGCTATCAAATAACTGACGGTCGCAACATTATCAAAGTATCTGCCAACATACTGCTTTTTAAGGTCTGTATTTGTCGTATTATTATTGATTCTAGTTGATCCATAGGGATAGTAGTCGAGTGCTTGCACAACCGTACTAGAAGCACTAGTCACGATGTGAGTGGAACCAAGGTGATCGGGATGCACATAGGAAGTACTTGAAGTTGTAGTGCCTGTGTCTACGAACGCCACAAGCTCGCTGCCGGCGTAAATATAGGTAGTAGAAGAAGCGCCGGAGGTGTCGCTGTAGTACATATTGGGGTAGGTCGTGGTTGCAGAGGTTGAGGTCCTTTGCCACACTCGTTGGTTTGCATGATCGTAGCCATAAGTCACAGTAGCGGTACCGGTAGCTACTTGTGTGAGTCTGTCACGATAGTTCCATGTGTAGGTGTTGCTCCCAGCTGTCGTGAGATTGCCGTTGTTGTCGTATGCGTAGGTAACTCCGTTTATCGTGGTGGGAGCGTGGGGATTGGCATAGTTGGTGCCGGCGTAGGTATAGGAGCCGATGTCGGACTTGGTCGTCAGGTTTCCGATAGAGTTGTATGTATAGCTATGCGCATACGACGTTGAGCTTGCTGCGCTGGTGGTTGCGTTGGTGAGCCGGTAGAGGTCGTCGTATGTGTAGTCAATGATTTTGCCGGTGGAGGTGGAGTAGTCGGCAAGGTTGGTGATGTTGCCGACGCTGTCGTACGTGAAGTTGATGTTTTGGATGGTGCCGGCGGTCGCGGGAGGAGGTTCAGCGTGGACGACGAGCTTGGGGTCGTTGGTGGGCTAAAAGCTTTTCAAAGAACAGGTTGATTGTAACGTGTTTATTCTGAGGTATCGAAATGTTTTCTACGGAGCATGGCTGACCCCGTTTATTCTAAAATCCAAACTGTTAACGTCCAAATTAACAATGAAATATTGAAGAGGAACCATCGTAAATCATGCAAGATGTCCTGCAATCTCATATCCAATCTATTTTTTGTTAACAGACGTTACATTTCGGAAGTGCTGTTAAATTGATTAGAAAAGCATGGGTTTTTGTTTTCGCTCAAATCCCTAGATCGCGGAGAAATTCAAAGGCTAAGAAAAGTTTCATGCTGGCAATTATAAAGAGTATTGCTCCCAGAATGAAACCTAGTATTGCTAGTCGTAGATATTTGTAATCATCTCCAAGAGAGACTGCATAATAAATGTACATTGCGCCAAATAACGCGTAGATGATTAGCTCCCATATGAAAAGGGATGAAAAAAATACACGACCAGTAATAAAGTGTGCCATCAATTGCGCTGCTATGTATATCAATACTACTGCTGAAGGAATTAATATAAAAAATGTTTTTTTCATAGTGTTATTAATTATCTATTGTAATAAAGATCAATTCCCCAAAGCATATTCACTTGATCAACAGGATCATCTCCATGGAAATAGATATTTTTCCATTCAGGATGACTATCTGTGTTGCCCGATACTACGTTGGCTTCACCCGCTTTTTCTGCTAGTAAGTCTGGGCTGGTCCACAAAGCAGCAGCTCCGACGTAACCATAATGAATATTCCCAGGGGCATCTGAGATAATGTGCTTATCTTTAAAAATAAATCCGTTCCCATAAAAATTACTCTTATACTCAGGCGTATTTTTCAGATCCCAATCCCCACCATTCTTTACCTTATTTCTGAAATAAAGGGGGTTGTTGATAAGAAAGTTCCCGGCGTTTTTCTCCATTAGGAACAAATGGTGGGAACAAATGGTGTCAGGTACCTTTTCCATACTGCACTGAATTAATGGTACCTGGAATTAATGGTACCTGACACCGTTTCTGCTCTGCACTGACACTGACACCATTACCCCATTTGGGAAGCTTACCATACCGAAATGGTACCTGACACCATTACCCCTGACACCATTACCCCCAATCCGACAAAACTGATGCAATGCGTCGATAGAGGTGTCAGTGCACTTACGGTTGATACAACGAGAGAACTGACAAAGATTGCGGAAAAAATGGCAAGGCTCGACGAAGCAAGGCGACGACTGATTGATGGTTATGCAACGGGACGTACAACGACCAAGAAATATGTGGAGAAAAATCGCATGTTCGATTCGCAGCTCAAGCGATTAATGCATCAAAGAACAGAACTGATCAGCGCGGCCTATGAGCAAAGTGGATCGGCGGACAAAGATATCAGACAATTCTGCGCAAACGCGCGAGCACAGTTTGAGGAATGCACAGACGATGAGGCGAAGAGACTGTTCTTATGCAAATACATTGAAAAGATAATTTTCACTCACGATCATGTCGCAATCTTTGGTTCAATTACAGCTCAGAGAGCATCAAAAGATATCGAGCTTACTTTTCGAATCGAAGGTGAGATCGATAGAAAGGAGGCGCGGGCTAAAGCGTGGGAGAAGCGTCGACTGAACGTTTGCGATAATCGATATAGTCCATCGCGAATAAAATCAGAGCTGCAACGGCACTAAAAATTATTAAACCACTGATAAGTGTCGCACTTACCGAAAGTTTTGCCTCTACATTCCCGAGAATGAAATATTGAAATAACTCATAACCGTAGAGAACTGCATTCGCAATTACGTAAATTACGGCCAACACATAACCGGGATTACTCCTGCCCCAGAGTAGATACAGAACAAGTATGATCAACGCGACTTGGAATATCGCCCGCATAAAATTTATTTCGCCGTGTACTTGCTGCTGAATCAACCAACTATTGAGCAATGACAATATTCCAACGCAGGCGACTAAAGAGAAAAAACTTAGGAATTTTATTTTCATGTATAGATTATATCTAATTATCTTGTGCCTGATCTAGATCGGACAATTGCATTAATTTGTGCCTGTATTCTATTTATCTGGGCTTGAATGGATGCTATTTGAGAGCGATAAGAGGCCGAACCAGCTCCATTACTTTGGCTTTGCTGTCCGGTCCCGCCTTGTTGAGTAGAATTGGGACCTGTCGGAAGTGGTGCCAGCGGCGTCCATGTGCCGCCTGTCGCTGGTCCTATTTTTGGTTTACTGCCTGAAGAAGAAGGCAGATCTTGCGCCTTCTGGTATAGCTCAGCAGCCACCCCGATAATTCCTAGCCCGGCACCTACCCATGTTTTCCAATCCTTCGGATCTCCGGGCTTCCAACCGTCCCATGGATTCAGCGGATCAGGTGTCCCAGGAACTTGAACTTCTCTTCCTTGTTCATTGAACGGTATGTAACGGTAGCCCGAATTATTTCTCAATGATATATCAGTGGCTATGTATGTAGCGGCCGCAATAATACCTGCGCCGACAGCAGGCCCCCACTCCGGCGCGGTAATAGCTGCGTAGTAAAATGGGATTGCGAATGCAAAGTTTCCTTGTGGATCTTTGTTGGTTATTGGATTGTTGCGCGCGTAACTATAGGAGTTTAATGACTGCGGATCACCCAAATACGCTGACTGATCTTTCCCTGTGAGTTGTTTGATCTGCTGTAAGTTGCCAATTGCTACATGGGTTGGATCTTGTGAATTAAATTGCCCGCGGGGGTTCGAATAATAACGAGCGTTGAGATAACTCAAATCGCTTTCTTCGTCGAAGAATTCTCCGATGTATTCTCGCGATGAGACGTCGGTGCCGGAATCGATTCTCGTGGATCCGTATGGATAGTAGTCGAGCGATTGCACGACTGTGGAGCTGGCATTGGTGACGACGTGCGTACTGCCGAGGTGGTCCTGATGGACATAATAGGTGGAAGTGGCTGTAGGGGTGCCCTCGATATACGCGACGAGAGTGCCGTCTGGTAGGAAGACATTGGCGGTGGTTGTAGCGCCACTGACCGTGTAATACCTATTGGGGTATGTGGTGGTGGCGCTTGTTGAGGTGCGTTGCCACACCCTTTGAGTGCTGTGATCATATCCATACGTGGCAGTTACGGCTCCAGCCGCTGATTGCGTCAGCCTGTCTCTATAATCCCATGTGTAATTCCAGGTGCCGTTGGATGTGAGATTGCCGTTATTGTCATACGTTTGGGTGGCTGCCCCAATCGAGGTCGCCGCATGCGGGTTTGCATAGTTTGTTCCCGCATAGCTATAGGTCGTCGTGGCGCTTGAGGTGCTCATGCCTGTAATGTTGCCGAGCGCGTTGAACGCAAAGGTATGGAGGTACGGCGTGGATGAGGCGACCGTGGTAGAGGCATTGGTGAGACGGTAGAGGTCGTCGTATGTGTAGTCGATGATTTTGCCCGTCGAGGTTGAGTAGTCGGCAAGGTTGGTGATGTTGCCGACGCTGTCGTACGTGAAGTTGATGTTTTGGATGGTGCCGGATGGGTCGTTGGGCACGTCGTGGACGATGACGAGCTTGGGGTCGTTCGTCGTGCCTGTTTGATCGGCGTAGTAGGAGTGGACATAGGAGTCGGCGGAGACGGAGTGAGTGGGGACGGTGCCGGAGACGTCGTAGTTGGCGTTGCGTGCGCCGAATTTGGAGACGCCAGTGGCGCTGATCGCTGCGATACCGCTCCCATTGAGTGCGAAGTCGTTGTAGCCGGAGGTGGACCAGCCCGAGTAGGTAATCGCGGTGGAGTAGGCGGTGGTACCATGTTGATCGTAATCGTCAGGAACGAGGGCGGTGTTCGAGGCGGGATTCGAAGAATAGATGTTGATGTCGGGAGTGATCGAGAGGGCGTCGGATTTGGCATTGCCGTAGAGAGAGAGCGTGGCAGAACTGATCTCGTTGCCTTCGGGAAGCGCAGAGGTGTCGAAGAGGTAGTAGCTGCGATGGAGAGAGCCCCAGGAATCGCCGGAGGAGGCGGGCGAGTAGATATAGAAGGTGACGCGGGAGGCGTTTGAATCGTGATTATCGCCCGTCGTGCCGGTCGAGGCCGAGCGGATCGTTGACCAGCTTTCCGCCGTGCCTGGTCCGCGCCCGACGTCGCCATCGACGGAGGTCGACTCGGGATTGGCGTCGGGGTAATAGGTATCGGTCGTGTTGCCCACCGTTCCTTCGACGACAGCGGCGTTTTCCGTCCCAGCCACATGCACGATGTGCGCGAGCGTCTGCTGTACGGCAGCTGCGGGGTCCACCTTGAAGTTGTCTACTTCGACGGTAATCTCGTTGGGGCCGACCTTTTCCGTCGTCGTACTCTTCGTGCCATCTGGCACCAGAATTGGCGGGTTGAAGATGCGGAAGCGCTCTGTTTCTATCGTGCCGTCCGATCCGAATCCGATTGGTATTCCGTCTTTCCACGCCTTCGCAAATACTTGTACGCCTCCTTCTATCTTCCCGACGCTTAATATTTCAATCGTGAGACCGTATACGGCGTCGGTAAACTGCCCGACGGGGTTCAGGGCGACGATCGCATCTGATTTGATTGATGCTTTCTCGTCGCGTGTTTTACCCGCGAGAGAGAGGAAGATCGGATCTTCTTCGAGCATTTTTGTTGTTGTGGCAGTGGTGGTCGCTATGTCGACAGTTGTCGTTGCGATATCCACTGTTGTGGTCGCTGTGTCGGTGGTGCTCGTGGCAAGATCGGTCGTTGTCGCGGTCGTATCGTCAACATCTATCTCCGGCGGTGAAGTAGCTTCCGTTGACGTAGCTTCTTCGAGAGGAACAAACGTATTATCCGGTACGATCTCGTCTCTCGAAGGAGCAGGATCGGTCGATGTAGCGACGCCAAGCACTTCTGGGACGATCTCGAGGGCAGGCTCCGTCGTACTCGCCGCGCTAGAGGCGTCGTTTTGGACGGGGTTTGCGAGTCCTGCAAGAAAATCTTGAGCCAGTTGCTCCATTGCAGGATCATCGATGATCGCATCCTCCATCGAGCCTCCCGCAGGAACAACGCCCGTCGTGATATTCATGAGCCGATAGAGCTCGGCGGCATCGTAGTCATACGACGTTTCGATATTGTTGCCGAATTTCTTGTAGCTCACCTGCCGCGTCGGCGCATAATCGAGGTCTTCCACGATAGTCGTCCAAGAACCGCCCGAAGGACGCGTATTGATGCTCTCAAGCTGCCCCGCATCGCTGTATCCGTACGACACTTCACGGCTATTGGGGTAGATGATAGATGTGAGGTTGCCCAGGCGATCGCGCGTAAAGGTGGTGGTATAGGTGGTGCCATCGATGGCGCGTGATTCGCTGTTGATGTTGCCCACCGCATCGTATGCGAGATTTGTCGTCGCTTCGGTTGTCGTTGCGGCACAGAGACGTCCCTCGCCATTCGTGCATGAGTCGTAGCCGTATTCGATCTCGGTGCCGGCGCTTCCCGTGTAGTCTTCCGTAAGGACGCGGTTGAGAGCGTCGTATGTATAAGCCGTCGTTTGACTTTTGGCATCGGTCGTCGATGCGATATTGCCTGCAAGGTCGTACTCGAAGGAGCGGGTGCCGTACGAACCATCTGCCGGCGCGTGGAGATCTTGCGACGTGAGGAGCCGTGAAAGACCATCGTATGTGAAATTGCGCTCGTTGTCGAGGGCATCGGTAATGCTCGTGAGGTTGTTGAGCGCATCGTACGTATACACGGTGATGTACGTGCTGCTGGCGTTGTGCTCATCGACCTGCACAAGGTTGCCAAAGGCGTCGGACGTGAGGTCCTTTGTGTTGCCGTTGCGGTCGGTGATCACCTGCTCCCATTGGTCATACGTGTAGCTCTCCGTGCCCTTCACGTTGATCGTGCTCGTTGCTCTCCTCAACGCATCAAATCCATACTTGATGAGGAGGCTCGCCGTAGTCGTGACGGCGCTCCTCGCCGATCCGCTCTGCAGGTACGGCAAGCTATCTTTAATCACGTCGCCGCGGCCGTCATAGATGGTATCTTTGACGTCATAGTAGCCAGTAGTCTCGGCTTCTACGCGCTCCTGAATAGGGCGCAGAAAGCCGTCGAGGTATGTGTACGTGAGCGTCGACGTTGCCGTATTAAGATTGTCGGTGCGGAGGATTTTGCGCTGGAGTGGTGTATCAGTATACGCGTACGTCGTTTTCGTTATGGTATTCGACGGTGTCCCGAGATGATCGGGTATTTTTTCGGTCACGACGCGGTCGAGCCCGTCGAAGACGGTTTCGAACGACCTGCCGTTGGGATCGACCACCTTTCTGGCCTTGCCCGAAGAGAGATCGCGGTACGTTTCGGTCACCTGCGAAAGCGCATTGGTGGTTGTCGCGACATACATGTTGCCGCTTTCATAGACGTAGGTCGTGGTATTCCCCCGCGGATCGGTTTCCGAAGTGACGAGACCGTAGCTGTTGTAGTCTTTCGTCGTACTCGCGTAGTCGCTTCCCGAAATCCATCGCTCTTCTTTCGTGAGGTTGCCTATGGATACAGAGCCGAGTGCAAGATCGTCGTAATAAAGATTGGTCTGCGCTATGCGGGTGCCGCTGTTGTCCTTCACGACGAGGGTCTGCGGAAGTGCATAAATGCCGTTCGTCGTGCTGGTCGCGTACGAATAGCTCGTTGTCCGAGTGTCACTTCCCGTGTCAGTATACGAGCCGTCATCAGAGCCTGTCACTTCGCCAAGCTCGACTTGCTCCGAAAGGTTGCCGCTCAAATCATCGTATGCAAAAGTCGTTGCCTTATCTTTGTGGTCGGCGTCGCCGTCGTACTGCAACTCCGTCGATCGTACTTTCTTGACGAACGTGCGACTGTTGGAAAGTGAGGCGCTGTCCCACCTATCGATCCGTTTCATCATCAGGTTATCGGAGTCGTCATAGACTTCAGTACGATACGGCTTTCCGATTTTTGCTCTCGAATCAGAGTATTCGCCTAGAGTCGAATGGGTCGCATTGCCTTGATGCGCGTAGATGTTGGTCACGTTGCCATAAGTGTCGGTGCTCGTCGTCGTGGCGAATGCGGCGAATTTCCGGTCGAACGCGTCGGCATAATAGTATTCGCCGCCGCCATAGGTATACGTGGTCGTGCCGACCGCTCCAAAACCATTATTGGTCGTGATGGTTTCGACTGTCTGGAGTAGCAGCGGCAAGCGGGGACTCTGCCACTCGCCGCCTTCTGCGTACTGGGGAGAAGGTTTGTAGGCGATGGTGGTCGTAGCTCCTGCACCGGTCGTCACGATTTTCAATAGGTCAGGCACGACGCCATTGCCCAAATACGCATCGTTGGCGACGCTCCCCGCATTCGTACCTGCATACGAACGCATAATGTCGACGATGCCGTCTGCGTCGATATCGACGAATCGGGAACCTCTATCTGCACCGCTCGAAACAAAGTCCGGCACGATGTCGCCCCAACTTGCCTGAAAATCTCCTCCTCCCCGATTGATATACACAGGATCGGTGGTGTCGGTCGTGTCAACAATATCGGCAAGTCCGTCGGCGTTGGCATCGACCACACGGACGCCGTAATCCTGGCCAGCATCGCTGACAAAGGATAGCGAGATGCCAGTGGGCGCAGAGGAAGTCCAAGTCCCATCTCCGTCATTGATATGCAGCATCATGTGCGCCGATCCGCCGCTCTCTCTGCTCTCCATGATGTCGGTGAGTCCGTCGCTATTGAAATCGGCAAACCGAACCCCAAAATCGGCTCCCTCTCCGACACCGCTCGTGAATCCCGCGAAAAAGACTCCGTACGGGAGCATCCAGGTGGTGGACGACGCCGCATCCCAGCCCGTACCGTTGTTCAGGTGGATCCCGTTGAGTGTCGCATTCGAGCTTGTCGCGGTACTTGTTGCGTATGAGCGCAAGATATCGGGAAGTCCGTCGCCGTTGATATCGACAATGCGCGTACCCAGATCCCACGACGGCAAAGTATCGGTCTGTGCCATAGCGACCGGCAACAGCCAGACGCTCGATGTCGCGAAGCTCGTTCCGTAGTCGGTATTGATGAGAACGTTGCCGCTGTTGGGGATAAAGTCGGCACGGCCATCACCATCAACATCGCCCGCTCTCTTGCCCAAATCTTCTCCTTCGAGGGTGACGAATGCGCTGGGGCCGGTAGGGGTCGTCGTTGCCCATGAGCCATCGCCGTTGTTGAAATAGAGGTTCGTGTTGGTTGCATTTTGCCGGTACCACGCGGCGTCCGCATAGGCGTCGCCGTTAAAATCGTCGAAACGCACACCCCAGTCGGCGTCCGTACCGGCATAATCGTCCACGAACGGCGCGGGTGAGATCCAAGGAGATGTCTGCGTCCAGTTTGCTTCCTTGGTAGTGTACTCGAAAGTGACAGCGGGCAATGTCGTTGTCGCGCCATCTTCGTCGATGCCGGCTTCTGTAATTGATGTGAGTATGGAGCGGCGGCCATTGTCGCCGGTGCCGTATCCAAGGTCATAGGTGCGCTCTGTGACACCGTTCACCTTCACCTGTATCTCGTTGATGCGATACTTCGAGGCAATCGGAAATCCGGGAGCACTCGACGTCGCGATGTCGGCGCGGCTCTCCCGAGAGAAGACGATCTCGTAGATGCCGTCCGATGACCCATTGCCGGTGTAGGTAATGGTGCTCGGGTATATGAAGCCGCTGTCTTTTTCATACGTGTACGTGATGTAGTTGTCGTTGCGATCGCGCACTTCCTCAAGGAGCCAACGGTACGTGCTGGACGCATTGACTGTATTAACGATTTTTGAAGTCGAACTTGCCCCGAAGGTGTAGACGGTCCCATATTTATCGGTCACCTCCCAATAGCAGCCATCCCACAGCTCGTACGACCGAAAATCGCCGTTTTCTTCGAGCGCGCCGTATCCGACGTCGGCCGAAAAAGCGTCGCAATCCGCATCGACAATGCTATGTTCGACAATGAGCTTGGGATCCTGGCTGCTGCCGGTTTGGTCGGCGTAATAGCCGGAGAGATGGGAGTCATCGCCTCCGGTTTGCGAGGGCGTAATATTTGCCGCGTCGTAATTGACGTCGCGAACGCCGAGCTTGGTGCGGCCGGATGTATTGATAATCGCAATACCATCTGCATTGAGTTCGAAGTCATTGTAGCTGATGATCGACCATGAGGCGTATGAAATAGTATCGGCCAGCCCGAACCCATTCCAATTCACAATTTCGTAATCGCTCGCGCTTATTGCAGTGTTAGAGCCCGTGGTTATGCGATATACATTGGCAGCGGGACTGATGCCGAGATTATCCGCCTTGGCAGAGCCATAGAGCGAGAGCGTCGCTGAGCTGATCGGCTCGGAGTCCGGCAAACTCGACGTATCGAATATAAATACCGACCGATGGAGCGACTGCCAGTTGTTTCCCCCCGACGGCGTGTATATGTATGTCATGACGCGTGCCGCGGAACTGGAATTGACCTCGGTACCCGCCCTGCTTCGGATATTTTCCCAGTTTTCGGTCGAACCAGGATTGCGCCCTGCGTCGCCGTCTTCGGCTGCAGTAGGATAGAAGACATCGGTTGTTTGTCCGACCTTGCCGGCGACAATATTGCCGCTGTCCTTGCCGACGACGTGCGCTGTATGAGCAATGGCCCGACGGATAGCTTCGGCAGGGTCTTCTTTGTAATTGGCGACCTCCATTTCTATCGAATTGGGGCCGACCTGCTCGACGACCGTTCGATACGTGCCGTCAGGCACCATGACGGGCGGGTTGAAGACGCGGAAGCGCTCGATTTCCACAGAACCGTCCTCGCCAAATCCAAGTTGCGTATCTCCTCTCCATGCTTTTGCAAAGACCTGAATGCCGCGGTCTATCTTGTCCAAATCTATGATGTCTATGCGGATATCGTATGCGGAGTCGGTGTACGAGCCGTATGGACTGCTTTCGTATATCGCTTGTGCCTTGATATCAGCCTTCTCTTCGGTGGTTTTGCCTTGGAGCTGTGCCTCGATGCTTGAGGCAGGGACAGCCTGGGCAGTGCTCTCGGTTGCTCCTGCTGTGCTTCCCGGTTCAAGTGTAGCGTCAAAGCCTCCCATGCCTTCGGAGCTGCTCGTGGCTTGCAGCTCACCATCCAAGGTGGAAAAAAAAGTAATCCTCTGAATAGAGTTTGTTTGCCCCTTTCTTGTTGATGCGTTCGATGTAGGGAATATTGAGAGACCACCCATAGCCAACTGCGCTTGTTTGATCGGTATTGGCACTTGAATACGTGAGGGAGAGCTGCGGCGCCATGCCATTGCGGCCAGGTGGAAGCGTTAGCGGGTATTCGTAGCGGAGGGATCCGTCGATTTCATCGGGTTGGAGATTCAGATTCGATTTTCCGGCTTGACGTTCGGGGCCGAAAATAGGATCTGCCGTTTGCCCGTCTCCCGACAGTACACCGAAAGATTCTGGGGCCGCTGTGGTTTCATCGAGAGGTTGAGTGGTCGTTTGATCAGTCGTCGATTGAGATGTTTGCGTCGTAGTATCTGAGCTCGATGAGTCGGCGGGCGCTGTCGCGCTACTATCATCGATTATTGTAGGTGTCTGTGTGTCAGCAGGAACTTCCGGAGGAGGCGATTCCTGCGCGGCCGTTGAGAGAGGAGAAAGAACAAACGACGCGATGATAATGCTTGCGATAACCTTGCTACCGGCGCCCGACACAAGGGCTTTCATGACTGAAGCATACCACTAGTCGACAAGCATAATATGAATGAGAAGTGGACAACGATTCTCGTCGGAACTATTTTGATTCGTTCAAAAGCCGTTGCATTTTGAATTCGGCGGTGAGCCAGTCTTCGGGCGTATCGATATCGAACGCGTACTTTGGATCCATCACGTAGCCAAAGACGCGGTCGCCCCAGAGGCTTGGTTCGGGTTCGTAAAAGTTTTTTGGCTTGAATGCATAGATAGATGCATTCGGATAGTAGAGTGTCGAGTATTCTTGTCCTCGTTTGATGGTCTCGCGGATTTTTTTACCGCCCGCGAAGCGGACCATCTGTTTCTTATCATCCATCGTGAGAATTTTCTCGGGGTGGTAGTGTGACGAAAGCTCCGTGATCCCGAGTACCGAGTCGACTCTCTCGCGCTCAATGAGCTTCGCGACCTCTTTGATATGAAAGGGTCGTCTGCCTGGCGCGGGCGGCTCGAGGAGGATGATGGAGTCGGCTTCGAAGCCGTCGTTGTCGCGCAGCCATTCATACGCGTGGCGCACGGCATCCAGTGAGCCCGAGGTGTCTGTTGCAAATTCAGCGGGGCGCATAAAGGGCACATCTATGCCATGCGCTTTGCCTACCGCTGCTATTTCCTCGCTCTCCGTGGAAAGCACAAATCGGTCGAAGACGTCGCTCTCCTTCCCTATTTCGATCGACCACGCAAGCAAGGGCTTCCCCAAAAATTCTTTGATATTTTTCCCGGGCACACGAGTGCTGCCTCCGCGAGCCGTGATGAGTCCGAGTACTTTCCTCATGCTTGTTTTTTGAGAGCTTCTACTACTTTCTCAGCCATAAATATATCAGTCGCCTCGCGCGATTCGTGCGTCATGCCGCCAAGGTGCGGGACGATGATCACATTCTCGTGCGTCTTTGCGTATTCGACCAGCGGGTAATTATTGAACGATTCGTTGAAATGGAGTTCATCCGCCAAGACATCGGTGCCAAAGCCCGCGATAGTGCCTTGCTCAAGCGCCTCAAGGAGATCCGCTTCGTTGATGATGTCACCCGCTGCTGTGTTGACGAGATATGCGCCTGTTTTCATCTTGGCAAACGCCTCTTTGTCGAATATGCCACGCGTCTCGGATGTAGAGTGCGAGTGGATTGAGAGTACGTCGCTCTCGCGAAGGAGAGTATCGAAGTCCACGGATCGACATGCAAATTCTTTCTCCTCTTCGGGCGTAATGTGCGGACTGTACGTGATTATATTCATATTGAATGCCTTGCCGTAGCGCGCCATCCATTTGCCCAGCCGCCCCAGGCCAAAAATCCCGAGCGTTCTGCCGTAGAGATTGTGCCCGCGGAATCGATCGCGATCCCAATGGTACTGCTTCACATCATCGAAGGCCCACGGCGTGCCGCGCATAAGATCGATCATGAGCCCTGCCGCCATCTCCGACGTGCCCGTGATCGTATTGAGAAATTCAATCTCATCTTTGAGACAGAGGATCTCTATGCCGCGCTCTTTCGCAACCGTACTGTCGATGTGATTGGGGTTGGTCGTCGCTGCTGCGATTACTTTGAGCTTGTCTGCCTTTTGGATCATCTCACCGGTTATCTCCGGATAGAGACCCATAAA
>Ga0209542_10009854_pt1 | contig 17408 bp, 19 predicted proteins | sample RifCSPhighO2_01_FD_184028 | JGI IMG/M metagenome (GOLD analysis project Ga0209542, IMG submission 184028) | Soil microbial communities from Rifle, Colorado - Rifle CSP2_plank highO2_0.1 (SPAdes) (version 2) | ecosystem: Environmental > Terrestrial > Deep subsurface > Rock core/Sediment ...
CTCTTTGCATATAATACTTTGAATTTAGGGAGTTTCGTAATTCAAAGTAAATTGACTCAAGCGGATGTCGATCGAGTCACGAAACTACTCAATCACCGTCCGAGGAAAAAACTAGGCTATTTAACACCTTTTGAGACATTTCATTGCACTTCATTCTAGAACCTAGGCAAGAGGGCTGTTTTCGGGTACGATTTGGACATGTCACCATCTGAAGTACTGGAAAAAATATTGCGGGTTGGCAAAAAGCTCATTCCGAGAAAACTTTTTGAGTGGTTACAGCCGATTTATCACTGGAAGTTGGCTCTAATCGGTGCAATTCTTTACGGCTTTCCGTCGCGCAAAATAAGAATCGTGGCTATTACGGGCACAAAAGGTAAAACCACGACAACGGAAATTGTAAACTCAATATTGGAAGAGGCCGGGTACAAAACTGCACTGTCGGGCACCTTGCGCCAGAAGATAGGCGCTGACTCGCGACCGAATCTCTATAAAATGACCACGCCGGGGCGTTTTTTCTTGCAACGGTTTTTGCGCGAGGCGGTAGACGCACGGTGCGAGTGGGTCGTGCTTGAACTCACAAGCGAGGCGACCAAGCAGTTCCGCCACAAGTTTCTTGAACTTGATGCGTTTATCTTTACCAACATCGCGCCCGAGCATCTCGAAAGCCACGGGGGCTTTGATAATTATCTGGAGGCCAAACTTTCAATCGCTCGCGCACTTTCGAAATCTTCTAAACGCCCACGTATGCTTATTGCCAACCTAGACAACGAATATGGCCAGAAATTTTACGATATTGAGGCCGATGCCAAGGCCGGCGTGCACATCACTGACGCCAATCCATTTACTACATCAGAGAATGGTTCTACGTTTTCATTCCTCGGAACACAAATGGCGACTAAACTTTCGGGACGGTTTAATCTGGAAAATATTTTGTGCGCCTTGCACTTTGCCAATCTTGTCGGTATTTCGATGAACATCGCTTCACGCGGAATCTTAAAAGTTGACCACGTGTCCGGTCGCGCCGAAATAATTCACGGAGAAAGTTTTGATGTCGTGATTGATTACGCGCACACACCGGACTCGCTCAAGGCAATTTACGAAACATTCGGCACCCGTCGGAAAATTTGCGTGTTGGGTAGCTGTGGCGGAGGGCGCGATACTTGGAAGCGGCCACTGATGGGTGAGATTGCGGATAGGTATTGCGACAAAATCATTCTGACCGATGAAGATCCGTACGAGGAAGATCCGCGCTCAATAGTCGACGCCGTAGCAAGTGGCATCAAACAAAAAGAAAAACTGGAAATCATCATGGATCGCCACGTCGCCATCGCCCGGGCCATTTCCCTAGCGCGTTTGGAAGTTCAACTTCCCACGCTGGAAGTTGAACTTCCAAACCCCGAATTTCCAAACCCCACTTCCCCGGTCGTCCTCATCACCGGTAAAGGCACCGACCCCTTCATCATGCAAGCGGGCGGAAAGAAACTCCCCTGGAGCGATATGGAGGTGACGGAGGGGGAACTGCGCAAATTACTAATTTCTAATTGACCTAATTTTTATTACCAATCTGCTCCCCATGTACCTATTCCATCAATGTCAGAAAGTTTTATTTTGTAGTAATAATATCTTTCAACATTTAAGCTACCGCCTTGATTGCCAACCCCAAGGACATTACTACTATCTACGTATGGCTCCACTTGTACCTTTTCGAGTCCAGGAAATTTCTTAGCTGCCCAATCTGAAGTCGGAACCACTACGAACCCTCCCGATAAATCCTGTTTAGTATCAACCATTTTTGTTTCAACAGCTATGTAATTCATTTTATCGCCATTCATAAAAATTTGAATCATGTTACCAGCAGGGAAACTCGGGTTTCTCAGACTACCTCTCATAGTACCTGGCCTATCGATCTCCAATAATAGACCCCTAAGCCGGTCACGATTTTTTTTCTCTTTTTCTAATTTTTCCTTTAATTCACCCTCTGTATTTGAAGGTATTTGCGGGTTAGGATCTCCTTGTTGCATTTTTTTGTTGTTATTAATAACACCTCCATTCTACCCCCCCCATAAAAAGGGCAAGGGGATGGCGAGGAAAAATCTTTAATCCTTGACCGCTAAGGCACTATTAGCACAAGGCCTTGCCTTGAGTTTGTTAAACATCCAACCCCCATCACTATAATATAACGACCGTTAGATTATAGTGATACCCCGAAAACAATATGTGAGACAATATACTCAAAAACTAAAAACGGTTGGTGGGTTAGTTTTTGTCTTGGTGATCTTATTTTCTATCTTCGTTCCAGTTTGAAATATTCAAGAATAGGTTTATCATATTCAATTTCGTCCACGATCATATACAAAATATCCTTCCCTACTTTTAGCTCTGTCTTTAACATTAAAATAATATCTTCGCAATCATATGGATATACCCACACGCTGTGTTGCAATCGCATAAATCCAATTCTCTGTAAATAAATACGCCATATATCGCGAGTTGTTCGATTGCTTTCCTTTATATCAAAAATGATTATTCTAAACTTGCCATCCCAACGTTTCGGCTTCTTGATTTTATAGTCAGCAAGTGCGAGCAGTGCGAGTTTTCTTTCTCCTTTTAGCGTAAGACGTAAAAACTTTTTTCCATTTCTGGTCTCAAATGAAAGTAAATCTTGGCGAATAAGATTATATAGTGAGCGTTTTACGCGCCCTCTTTGATTGGCTCCGAGCGTTGGTATTCCACCAAACAAATTAAACATTCTTAGTGCATTTGGCGCGACAAGTGCGACCGACAAAACGCCAGCAGCCGCAACGGTTCCTAGAATTGCATTTTTTATGTTTTCTTTTTGTTTTCTATGCTTATTTCGTGCCTCAATATTTCCCATGGGGTTATTATATCATATCGTCAGTACTATCACTATAAAATAACGGTCGTTAAAAAATAGTGATAGTGATAGTGATAGTGAGTAGGGATAGGGATAGTGATAGTGATAGTGATAGTGAGTAGGGATAGGGATAGTGATAGGGGTTAAACTATAAAACCATAGTAAAAATAAAACCATAGTAAAATGGGACTATAGTAAAGTGAAACTATAGTAAAGTTGATGCAACGGCAAGCAACATGGCAAGTACCAATAATTTCTGATAGTATCAGCGAGCAATGGCTCCAAGCACCCAAGGGGTGCCCAATGTTCATAAATTACCTGCCTGCGGTAGGCAGGTAGTCGCTTCACTCTTTAATTAATGGCAAAAACTACCTGGAATACACCCGATAGTAGAAAATGGCTTTAGACATAAGCAGTCACATGCGTAAGTCAAAAATTACTCCAAAATCTGACATGAAAAAAACAAGGCCATTTTTCACTACGGGATACAAATTCATACAGGCAAAAGGCGGAATCAGCGAGTATTTACTTATTAAAAACGGCCTCTCTGTGCTCGTCATGCCCGATCACTCATCCCCTACCGCCACACTTATGGTGACTTACCGAGCGGGCTCTCGAAATGAGGTTACAGGTAACACCGGTTCGACCCACATTCTTGAGCACTTGATGTTTAAAGGTTCGAAGAAGTTCAACAAAAAAACAAAACACAATGTGTGGTCGCTGGAAAATCTCGGCGCGCGCATGAATGCCACCACATGGCTCGATCGCACGAACTATTATGAGACGGTGCCGATTGAACACTTGGATATCGCCATGCAGATTGAGGCAGACAGAATGAGAAACGCTATTTTACGCGACGAAGATTTAAAAACTGAAATGACGGTCGTACGCAATGAATTTGAGCGCGGAGAAAACGACCCTCAAGAATTGCTTGATAAAGAAATCTGGGCATCTGCTTTTACCGCGCATCCGTATCACCACAGCACAATCGGCTGGAAAAGCGATATCGAAAATTCCAACGCGCAAGCCCTGCAAAAATTCTATGACACTTTCTACCACCCAAACAACGCCACCGTCACAGTGATCGGTGATATCGAAGCCGGCAAGGTGCTGGCTATGGTCAAAAAATATTTTGGCGCGTATCAACGTTCAAAAAACGAGATTCCGGAAATGCACACAAAAGAACCGACACAATCGGGACAACGCCGAGTAATCGTGCACCGAACAAGCGAGCCAAACACGGTGGCGCTGGCATGGAAAATACCCAAAGCGCTCCACGCCGACGCTCACGCCATACAAGTACTCGCGACCATACTTTCTTCGGGCAAAAGTTCTGTCCTATACCGCGCACTGGTAGACCACGGCTTCGCCACCGCCGTGCGCGTTTCGGCCTTCCCCACACGCGACCCGGGCCTTTTCATTATCTATGTTTCTCTTGCCCCCAGAGTAACGCATGGCGAGGTGGAAAAGCTGGTGCATGAGACCATTGAAAATTTGAAACCCCGACGCCCGAACCGAAAACTTGGGGTCGAGGTCCCGACCGAAGCGTCGGGAAAGGGGCTCGACAGAGCAAGTCTGGCTCGGGCGAGAAAATTACTTGAGGCCGAAGTGGCCTTCGCCCGCGACGGCTCGTTTGCTCTGGCCAGCTACATAAACGAAGCCATTGCCATTGGTGATTGGACATTTTTTACTACGTTTATGGAAAAAATCCAGCGGGTATCCGAAAAAGATGTCTTGCGCGTATTAGAAAAATACTTTGTGCCCGAACAAAGTACCGTCGGGCATTATATTTCTACCGTAACCACCAGCCATGAAAAATAAAGCTATAAAAAATGCCACAGTTAAGCCATCCTATAAGACAAGGCCTTGCCTTGGGATGAGCAATGTCGCAAGCCAGATTACTGAAACGGAAGTTCTTCCGGGGCTCAAGCTCTTTGTTATGCCGACGAACGTGGAGCGCATTGTAACGATAAAGGGCAGTCTGCTTGGTGGCCAATATTTTTCGCCGAACAACAACAAGGTGCTCGCTGGGGTACTGGCCGAGATGCTTGACCAAGGCACCGAGAAATATGCAAAAAAAGAATTGCATGACCTGCTTGACTCTCGTGGCATCTCAATCAATTTCTCCGCCTCGCGTTTCCAGATAACTATTTCCGCACGTTGCCTTTTTGAAGACACCACACTCACATTTGAGCTCGTGGCCGAAATGCTTCGCCGGCCGACGTTTCCCGAAAGCGAGCTCGACGTCCTGCGTAAACGCGCAATCGGTGAAATAAAAGAGCAACAAAGCAACACGCGCGCCCAGGCAGGAATTGCCCTTTCGCGTAAACTATACTCACCAAGTAACCCGAACTGTGCGCTCTCCGGCGAGGAAACCATTGCGTTTCTTGAAAAAATTACCCGTAATGATTTAGTTTCGTTCCATAAAAAACTCGGGCTTGGAAACATGTATCTCGTGGCTGTGGGTGACGTCGATACAAAAAACTTCTCGGTTGAAGTGGAAAAATATTTCAGTGGCTGGCAGAAAAGTGCTTTTTTTATTCCAGACATTGCCCCAGCCGAAGTGCCAAAAGGTGAAACGACTATAGTGCCGATTCCGGACAAGACAAGCGCAGACGTCATGCTCGGCACGACAATTCCCTTCGGCGACCAGCGTCCGGATTTTTATCCACTGGTGCTTGGTACAAATATTCTCGGGGGCGGATTCACCGCACGCCTGATGCAAGAGGTGCGCGACAAGAAAGGTCTGACCTATGGCACATATTCATCTGTAAGTGGCACTGGTAACAACACGCCGGGACATTTTGTGGTCTGGGGCACGTTTGCGCCGGAACTTTTAGACAAAGGCCTCGAGGCGCTTAACTTTGAAACGAAAAAGTTTATCGCGCGGGGTGTCAACGTCAAGGAACTGGCCGGCAAAAAGCAAACCATCACCGGCGGATATAAAGTGGGTCTCTCCACCACCGGCGGCCTGGCCAGTGTCATTCTGGCAAACGCTGAAGCAGGTAAGCCGAAAGAATTCATTGACGAATATCCGCGCGTAATAGAAAAAATAACTCTGACCGAAGTAAATAAAGTTATCAAAAAATATCTCGATGTGAAAAATCTAGTGACGGTAATTGCCGGATCGATTTAAAGTAATTTTAAAAACTGGTCGATCGACAAATCCGCTTGCTTGATTATTGTCTTTAACGTTTTCGGAGCAAGATCGCGCTTGCCGACCGGTACAGTTAGCCGGAGCCGTGGCTTGTAAACTGAACGTAATTGCGCGTGACTCCCGGTCTGATGATAAACATAAAAACCAGCCCGAAGAAGAACGCGAAGAACAAGGAAGGATGGAATACGTGGCAACTTTGGCATCACGCCATAGCTAAAACTCGTATCCGGTGGGAAGAAGACGAGGATCTCGCGGGCGCATCCTTCAAAATAGCTTCAAGGTGACAACGAATGGCGTCTCGTGCCATCATTTTTGCTTCACTTAAATTCTTCCCTTCCGTAACCAAGCCGGGAAGTTTCGGTATAGTGACAGTATAGCCAGAACCATTTGGCGAAAAAATGGCTTCGTATTCAAAAACTTTTTCTCTTTTTTGCTTCATGTGGTTCATGTGGTTCATGTGGTTATTGTAACAAAACAATGCACCCATTGCAACAAACAAAGCCCTGTTCCGACGGCATTAAGCCCCGTAACGACGTTTGCGGATGGCGTAGTCGGCTAGAGCTTGGTCGAATTTTTCGGTGGTGAAATCAGGTAAGTAGGATTTTTCAAAATAAAGTTCAGCGTAGTCAGACTGCCAGGGCAAGAATCCCGACATGCGCATTTCGCCACTGGTACGAATGATTAGGTCGGGGCTTGGATATGGCTGGTCGCCGGTATCAAGCAAGTTCGAAAAGATTTCTTCGCTTAGCTCTCCTCCCCCCTCATTCCGCCAGCGATTCATCGCGCGCAGAATTTCATCTCGACCGCCGTAGTCAAATCCGAGATTGAGAAAGTATTTGTCGTTATTTTTCGTCTCTGCTTCCAGTGCGGTAAGTCGTTCAATAAAATGTTTCGGTAAACGATCTTTTCTGCCCAGGTGAGTGATGCGCACACCTTCTTTCTCGGCCTCGTCCGCAAAGCGGTCCATGGCCAGCATAAAAATTTTATTGATTAGATATGAAACTTCTTCTTCGGGACGCTTCAGCCAATTTTCCGTAGATAACCCCCAGAAGGTCGCCGTAGAAATTCCAAGCTTTCTGGCATACCTAGCTATTTCGCTTGCGCGCTCCATCCCCTGCTGATGCCCGGCAAAGCTCGGTAACCCGCGCTCCTTGGCCCAACGACGATTACCGTCAGGAATAATGGCAACGTGGTTTGGGAGATTATTTTCAGGCATTGCGATACTATATACTACTGATTAGGGAGATGCAAAGTGAATATGAAGAAGCTGTATGGTAAAAGTCATACATCAAAAGTCAAAAATACAAGTTAAAAATTAAAAGTATGGGAGAACAAAACAACAGGGGTGATGTACGGAAGCGATGTTATGCTTTCAGTTTGGCTATAATTGCGCTTGTCGATACGCTTCCGCAAAAAAGAAGCTCTTGGGTAATTTCTGACCAACTGATTCGTTCCGGAACTTCAATAGGAGCAAACCTCGTCGAAGCTCGTGCCTCCAGCTCAAGACTTGAATTTAAAAAGTTTTACGAGATCGCGCTCAAGAGCGCAAACGAAACAAAGTATTGGCTTGATCTGCTTCGTGACTCTGGACTATCAACTTCCGACAGAACCGATTCTCTTTCGAAAGAGGTGGTGGAATTGGCCAACATGATTGCAGGTGCCGTCATCACACTCAAAGGAAAAAGGGCTTTTTAACTTTGCCCTGTAATTTTGACCTTTGCCTTATACCTTTTGACTTTCATATCATGCCAGAATTACCCGAAGTAACAACCACAATAAGAGGTCTGAACAAAACCGTAAAAAATAAAACTATTACTGGGGTGTGGAGCGACTGGAAGAAAACTGTCAAATACCCGACGTTTGACAGTTTTAGAAAGCGGGTAGTTGGCAAGAAAATTCTTTCATCCGAAAGATGCGGGAAAAATATTCTCATTCACTTGAGCGAGAAGAAAACTCTACTTGTCCACCTTAAGATGACTGGACACCTTATGTATGGACTGTACAAAAAGAAAGGTCCAACCTTCCGCGCTGAGGGGTCTGGTCCTTTGCGCGACGATCCGTACAATAAATATGTGCACTTGTTATTCACCTTTTCCAACAAAAAATCACTCGCACTTTCTGACGCTCGCAAATTTGCCAAAGTAAAACTTTTTAATTCGGACGAAGTAAAAGCCTGCGACGATTTAAAAAATCTCGGACCAGATGCGCTCTCTGTCCACCCCAAGGAGTTCCTGGCTCAACTCAACAAAAAGCTACGTGGCAAAATCAAGACCGTGCTCATGGACCAGTCAGTCATCGCCGGCATTGGTAACATTTATTCCGATGAAATCTTGTGGTTCGTTGGAGTACATCCTGAATCTCGAGTCGGAGCAATCCCGAAGAAGATATTGCAAGAAATAAGTCGTGTTAGTAAAAAAATTCTGGCACACTCCATAACCATTGGGGGTGATTCGAAGAGTGACTATAGAAATATCCACGGCCAGAGAGGGGGGTTTCAGAACTTTCATCGGGCATATCGTCAAACTGGGAATCCCTGCGCAAAGAAGAATTGTCGTGGTACCATAAAACGTCTGATGGTGGGAGCACGTAGCGCTCACTTCTGCGACCGACATCAAAAGAAATACGCATGATTACCCAGAAAAATATTATTACCGCATTTTTTATTTCTATTCTTGGCATTTTTTTCGCTGCCGCAGTAGGTACGCCGGAACAGAAGGTTCCTGAAAATCCATTGCCGACACCAAATGCGAACGTACCTCCTATAAGCATGTCATTAACCAAATCAGCAAGAACGGCGCAAGAAGAATATCTCACTATCAACACCTCCCCGTCGCGCAAGGGTTCATACCTCATTACCGGATGGGAGCTGAAAAATCCACGGGGTGGGAGTTACCGGCTTGGCGAAGCGAGTTCTTTGCCTATCCAGGGACAAATTAACAGCGAGCAACCAGTTCTCGTACCACAAGGAAGTACTGTTGTCGTCTCGAGCGGTCGCTCACCAATCGGTGTATCGTTTCGTATTAATGCTTGTAGCGGATATTTGGCGGAACACGTTTTTTTCACTCCGAAACTTTCGGGAACTTGCCCACAGGCCATTGATTTTATTTTGCCCGAAGAACTAGCGGGGCTGGAAGAATCGTGCCGAAACTATATCCGAAATCTACCGTCTTGCCATGACCCGATTGTGGATCCGGAAATAAATACATTTTCTCCGGCCTGCCAAAGACTGCTTAGCAACAAGGTTAATTACAATAACTGCGTCAGTCGTTTAAGTAGCACAAATAATTTTTACAAAAACGAATGGCGTATGTATCTCGGTAGCACAAATAAAATTTGGGATAGCGCGATAGAGGTCATATCTCTATTTGACAATGATGGACGCCTCCTCGGCACCATTTCAAATTAAAAAACTCCGAAATGGTTTGAAAAGGGACGTCTTACGTTAAGGAACAACCGTTCCTTAACGTAAGACGTCTACAAACCAAGCAAACGAAAGAGTGCGACGCCAGTGGCCACGGATACATTGAGGGATTCTTTGTGGCCGTCACCGTGGTGACGATTGCGGGTGAGTTTCCCACGCATAGGGATTTCTATAATTTTGTCACATAGTTTCAAAACATCGTCCGGCACACCACCCACTTCATTACCAACGATGAGGGCGAAATCTTTTTTCGGTTTGTATGTTTTATAATCAATAGAGTTTTTGGCTTGTTCCAACGCCACGACTTCAAAATTTTCTTTCTTTAATTTTTCAATTATCAGTTGGATATCAGACACTTGTTCCCACGGAATATTCTTTTCAGCTCCCAGTGCTGTTTTTTTAATTTCTTTAACTGACCGTCCAAATCTATCTATTGGCGCTGGTGTATAGCCACAAAAGTATATTTTCTCTACTCCGACAGCGTCAGCTGTACGAAAAATAGACCCAACGTTGTGGTTACTACGAATGTTGTGAAGGATTAAGTTAGTTTTCATTTCAACTATTACTTCAGAATTCCAAGCCAAAAGAGGAAAAAGAACCAAACGGGAAATGAACCACCCCGCGGCAAGCCGTTCCCTCATTCCGCTTCGCTCCATATCGGCGGGGTATCTAGGAGCTTCGCTCTGGAATCTTGGGAAACCAACGGTTTCCCAAACCCTCCCTTAATGGAGCCCCGTAGCAAGCTAACGGGGTAAGCTTTGAATGTAATGACGATTACTAAAAGAGTAACCACGAACCTCCAAATCCACAGACCTACATATTCAACTATTGTAAGTTTTAACCCTAGTTTTTTACGCAAGTACCCTGGTAGAAGATCAGATAGGTTGTTGTCTACTTTTATCGTTGATTTTATATCGACGAGTGACTCAATTATTTTCGGATTTATGGGATGCGTGGGAAAATTTTTGGGTCCTCCTACAAAACTTATCATGGGTATATAACTATACATATTCATTTTACCCCGTGAGGCGAGAAGGATGTAATATCTAATTTTTTCAATTACATTTTTTATTTCCTTATTTTCAATACCCTCATCATCAATCAATATACTGTAACTACGTCTCATTACTCCGTGAACTGAAGATACTGGGACTATTCTTTTTTTAGAAAAAATTCCTTTTTCTATCAAAACACCGTCTCTGAGAACGATACGATAACTTATTCTTAGAATATAGTTATATATCACAAGAAGGTATAGCCCGATGGCAAGTACTATTCCTCCCACACTCCTAACAGTAAGATCTATGTGTGGCTTATAATAAATAAAAGCCCAAAGAAGACAAGCGAAAATTAAAACCGTTAACGTCTCAACAAGAACGAGCCCGCGATACAAATGATATGTCTTATTTATGACCATCGGTGTCATCGAGAATGAATATTAGCGAACGCATTTACAGCGAAGTTGATGGCGCGTGGTCAGTTTGTGTTTCGGTATAACTCACAATTTTTTCCATCATAGCTACGGCCTCGACCGGATATTTTCCGATTGCTGTTTCTTCGGAAAGCATTACCCCATCAGCGCCTTCGGAAATCGCGTTTTCCACATCGGTGACTTCAGCGCGCGTAGGGACGGAACTTTCCGTCATGCTCAACATCATTTGTGTCGCGACAAATACCGGTTTTCCTGCTTTTTTGCATGCTTTAATTATTTTATTCTGGACAAAAGGAATTTCTTCGAGTGGATACTCGTTGCCCAAATCACCACGCGCCACCATTATGGCATCGGAAACCTCAATGATTTTCTCCAGATTTTCTACCGCTTCTCGTCTTTCTATTTTCGCGACAATCGGAACAACTAAGCCATATTTATTCATAAGTTCTCGCAACTCAACGATATCGCTCGCGTCATGAACATAAGAGAGTGCTACATAATCAACCTCGTGTTCCAAGCCAAAATGTAAATCTTTCTTGTCTTTCTCCGTAATAACCGATTCCGAATTTTCGTCAAACGCGTGTCCACTTTGTGTTTTCATTCTCGGCCCTGACAAATCTTGCATAATTAAAATATTCATATCTGTTTTTTTGGCAATTTCTCGGATTCGTTTAATAAACTTCGCGTATTCTTCGTGTGTTCCGTGGGAAAAATTCAGTCTTGCCACATCCATATGATGAGCAATAAGCTCCCTAAGAATCTCGGAACTGGCACTGGCCGGACCAATTGTGCAAATAATTTGTGCGCGTGAAGTCATGTTTTACTCTGATATTGCGATTAAGCGATTATACTTCGCCAGACGCTCTTTTGGTACCGGAGCGCCTGACTTAAGGCCAAAGGTGCCAAAGGCATAGGCCATGTCGGCGATAAACGAATCTTCTGTTTCTCCGCTTCGGTGGCTTACAATGCATTCAATATTGTTGTTCCGAGCCAGTTCCATAGCATCTAACACTTCCGTGAGAGTGCCAATCTGGTTCGGTTTAATAATTATGGCGTTTACTGAATTCTTGTCTATCGCTTTCTCCAGTTGCGCCTTGTTTGTTACCGTAAGGTCATCCCCTACCACGATTAGTTTCGATAATTCTTTCCGAAGCAAAGCAAAACCTTCAAAATCATTTTCTTCAAATGGGTCTTCGATGGAAAAAATGGGGAACTTATTCACTAGCAATTTGTAAACTGCCAGTAATTCTTCGCGGGACAATACGTCGTCTCCAACTTTGTACTTTTTTAAATTTGAGTCAAAAAAAGATGAGGCAGCAACATCAAGAGCAAATCTTATTTTTTCGCTTACGCCAACCTTCTTTACCGCGCGTGTTAGTAACTCAAGTGGTATACTCACGTCTTTAATATCAAGCGCGTATCCACCTTCATCCCCCCGCTTCACATTACCGTAATCTGCCCGAACTATTTCACCCAAGGATTTTTCAATTTCAATTAGCATGCTTAATGCTTCGCTTGCCTTGGCCACATTCGGCACAACCATAAATTCCTGAAATGCCAAATGACTTTTTGCGTGCTTGCCCCCGTTGACTAGGTTGGAATACAAAAACGGCACGTCGCGCGAAGGTTTGATAGAGCGCAGGTTGCGCAAATATTCATATATTTCAGTCCCCCTGACGCGAGATGCCACACGGGCCGTAGCAATGCTGACGCCAATCATGGCGTTCCCTCCGAGATTGCTTTTTTGCGGGGTCCCATCAAGCTCAACCATCGTTCGGTCAATCATTTTTTGATCAAAAACATCCATATCCATCAATTTATCTTTTATGGGACCAACTATGTTCGCGATTGCTTTTGCCACATGTGCGCCTCCGCCCTCACCATCTCGTAATTCCATGGCTTCCATACTTCCGGTACTTGCGCCGGATGGTACCGAAAAACTTCCCGCCATCTCTCCGGCAAAAACAGTCACATGCAATGTCGGATTGCCACGCGAATCACAAACTTCATCCGCTCGTACGTCTGTAATTTTATGTTCCATTTTATTTTTCGCGAATCATGACCATTAAGTCCGAGACATTACTTCCCGTGGGTCCCGTGAGCAACAAGCTGTGCACCTCCCCAAGAACCCCTTCGGTATCTAATTTTGCAATAAACTCATCTATGTTGGCATTTTTTTCTTTAATCAATTTAAGTACATAGGCATCGGCGATGGCGCCGGCAAACACAGATTTGTTATCTATGCCATCAGAGGCAAAAGCCAAAAAGGAATCCTTTGGACCAAGCGTTTTAAGGGCTGTTAAGGCAACAAGCTGGTTTCTTCCACCGGTACCCTTGGTTCCTTTCACAATTATGCGTGGCTCGCCACCACCGACTACAACCGAACCAGGGGTGGCAACTTCATTAAATTTACTGAGTACTTGTTCGGGAAAATCGTATAGTTCGCCACCTAGGTCAAAAGCGTCATAGCCGAGTTCTTCGGCCTTTTCTTTCATGGCCTTTATGGCAATGGTGTTTGAAACGAGTGGAATATTGTAAACTTTTTCAAAAATATAATCTTCTTTTGGCGTCTCCATTAATTTGAAATCTTCGGCACAATTATATTTTTCCAAAACAGCGCGCGCATCTTCGGTGGTCGTCTTATCTTTATAGGTTGGCCCGCTGGCTACATTAAAATAATTATCTCCCGGCACATCGGAAAAAATTAAGCTTATGACCGTTGCGGGATACAACAACTTGGCCAACCCGCCACCCTTGAGCAAGGAAATATGTTTTCTGACCGTGTTTAATTCAGAAATGGTCCCTCCCGAACCCAAGAATCTATCGTAAAGTTTGATTCCTTGATCACATTCGCTGGATGGAAAACAAAGGAGCGAGGAACCGCCACCGGAAACTACCACTACCACCAAATCCTTCTCATTCCCTCCCTTGGCTAGTTCGACAATTTTCCCACTCGCTTCAACATTGATAGCTGACGGTCGCGGATGTGAGCCTTCAAACACTTCGACAACTTCGCACGTATGAGCTTTTTTATCAATAACAATGCCGTCCGTAACGCGTGCACCGAATATGCGTTCAAGTTCGGCAATAGCAAGACACGAGGCCTTGCCGAACCCGATTAATCTCACTCTGTTAAACTTCTTTAAATCAAATTCTTGCTCACCAACCGTAAGTTTATCCTCTTGCACTCTTACGTTTTTACGCACGACGCCTTCCGTATCGATGGCGTTGTAAGCCGCCTCCGCTATTTCCAGTATGTGTTTCCGGCTAGTAGTATTGGCAAGCTCTTTGGTGTTTTGGATAAACTGTTTCATTGCTTTATCACATTCTGTGGGGTACCCGCAACGAAAGCCTTGATATTGGAAGTGGTCGTATCTATGATTTCTTGCACCGCCTCGCGCGAGTTAAAAGCGATGTGCGGAGTAACAATCACATTCGGCATTCCGATAAGCACATGGTCTTCCACAATAATTTTCAACTGCTCCGCGGAGGCATTTTTGGCCAGCAAACCAAATTCATTGGCCAATTCATTTTCCCCCTCGAGCACATCAAGTCCGGCGCCAGCAACTATTTTATTTTCAAGTGCCCACAAAAGCGCGTCCGTATCAACCACCGCTCCACGTGAAGTATTTATAAGATGCATGCCTTTTTTCATTTTTTCGAAACGCTCTTTGTTCAGTAGATGATGCGTGTCCTTATTGTACGGTACGTGCAAGGTAACAATGTCTGATTTGGCCAACACCTCGTCAATCGGCAAATATGGAAAGTCTTCGGTTTTGGCAAATTCTTGATTGGGAAATGCATCAAAGGCAACTATGTTCATATGAAACCCCTTGGCAATATGAATAACACTCTGCCCGATTTTACCGGTACCAAGCACGCCCAAGGTTTTACCGAATAGGTTCGTGCCTTGAAAGTGCGATGAATCTGTTACCGTTCCTTTGCGTATTTCGTCGTGCGCTTCCGTAACGCGCCGCATAAGGGCGAGCATTAAGGCAAAAGTAAATTCGGCTACGGGTTTAGACCCATAGCCCGGCACCGAAGTCAACGCGATATTTTTTTCTTTAATAGCCGTTAGGTCGACGTTGTCATAACCGGCCGAACGTACCGTAACTAATTTTAAATGCGGTAAATGTGAAATATGTTCTCGAGTAATCTCCGAATCAACAAAGACGGAAATAACTTCCGCCTCGCCGGAGCTCCCGATGTTTTGGTCAGACAGTTTGTCGGAAAAAAATAAAAGGTTTTCTCCGGGAAATGCCTCGCGGAACGATTTTTCAACGGCAGGCGTGGTACTAAATATGGCGATAGTCATACCCCCCCATTCTAGCGCGAAAAGTTAACAAAACCTAGATTTTTCTCACATTTTGGCTATAATTCCCTATATTCCGCCCGTAGCTCAGTTGGTAGAGCAGCTCCCTTTTAAGGAGACGGTCGAGGGTTCGATTCCCCCCGGGCGGACAGTAAAATTATTCCTGACGACAAGGCGAGGAAAAATTACGCAGTGCTTGACAAGATTATTTTTAGTAGTAGTATGAGGTAATAGAAATAACTGTATAAAATATATGGGAAAAAAAGAAATGGATTTTTTACGGGAGAAGGCTGTCGAAGCTGATAGGAGCGGTATCAAGGTTGAACCCATAGAAGTTACCGGTAGACATTTCGGGGAAAAACCTTCTGGCGAAAATGTAGAGGGTGATAAGGCCTATAAAGAACGCGTAGCCAAAGAACTTGAGGAGAAAATGAAGGAGGTGGACAGAATTGCCAAGGCCAAAAAGGCACATCAGGAAATTAAGGGCATTTTAGATAATCTGGACAAAGCTGCCTAAACATAACACCCGCCACGCGGCGGATTGTTTGTTGTGATAAACGTACGCCTACTATCCACTAACCTGACGATCGTCAGGTTAGTGGATACAGAGAATTTCTCATAGAACTATAACGAAAGTAAAAAGAGTTCCAGGCCGAGCTCAAGTTCACACTTACCGGTGCGATTATTCTCGTACGCTCCAAGAAGCGTGCTTGAAAGCCGGACAAGTCTGCCTTTACCATACTTCACTGCGCCTTGGCGCGCCTTACTATATACGAAAGGATGCATGCCAGCCGTCTTGGCATCGGGGGAAGAAAGCGCCACACACATATTTTTCACCTGTCGGAATAGTTGCCAAAATATATCTTCGGCCGAAAGTCCGGCGCGTAAGGCCCGCTCGTAGAGCGTCCATGCTCCCCTGCGGTTTCGGTCGGCCAAAACATCGGTCAAGGGGAATATGAAAGATTTGAAAAGTGCGTCGCGATCTGCTTTTTTATCGGTTACAATCTCGTCATACGTAAACACTTTTTCGGCATGCCCAGTAAGCGCTTTAATCACTTCGGACATAATGGTACGTTCGGAAAAAATAAAAAGGTTCTGTGAATTGGCAATATCTTCCGCTCGGCCCACAATCCAGTCGGCCATCTCTTTGTCTTCGAGTACATGCTGGCACACGACAATGTACTTCTGTACCGCGCCGAAAAGCACACTGCCGGAAAGAAAATTTTCGAACGCCTCGCGCGTAAAGGTACGGTCATCAAGCACGAAACGTCCATTCTCGGGATATTTCTTTTGTACCGCCTGCGTGATACTGGCTACCTTAGCGAAGACTTTTTCTCTTTCAGTGCCGGAGACTATGTAGAACATTTGGGAGACAGTAAATTTAAAATAGTAAAAAGGAAATATGCGGCTCGGGAAAATGTTAAGGAATAGGTTACAGCTTGTTGATACTATCACCCTTCACGTCGCCCTGTTCAATCAAGTCTAGGGTAATTGACTGGCCATTTAGAGTGGCGCGGATAATCGCGTCTTTGCTTGCCTTAAATGAAATGGAAAACGGTTTTTCCGCAATCATCTCCACGCACACACCGGCACCTGGGGCAACAGTAAAAGCCACGGTTATTTGTTCCGGATATGATTCGGCTATAAGTACTTGGGAAGAAAAAGTGTGACACGGCGTAGGCAGGGTAATACGACCTTCGAGCGTGTGCGTACCGTCCTTCCAAAAATGATGGGCGGTAATGTGATCGAGTGTGGAAACGGAGGTATCGTTTGGCGGAGTCATAATTTGAGTTTTCTGTGGCCAAAGCCACCAAGCCAGCCCACCAATTATCAAGATGCCCGCAACAATAAGCCAAGGGGTGGCGTTTCTTTTTTCGGGATCCATAATGGCGATTTATTAAGCTAATAATATCTCCTGCTTCCAGTATAGAAAGAATGACTGTCGTTTACCAGCAGGCTACCCTACTCAAGAACACCCCAGTTTTTGCCTTGCTTTTCGTGCACAATAAAGGCTACGGGCTTGGTAATGACGTTTTCCATGCATGATTTCACCAGCGGAATAACCTTGGAAATATATTCTTCTTCTATTTCATACACCAGTTCGTCGTGTACTTGAAGCAATAAATGTGCGCGCGCAATCAGTCCTTCGTCGCGCAAAGATTTGTCTGCCCGAATCATGGCAATTTTAATAACATCCGAGGCCGTGCCTTG
>Ga0209542_10009858_pt1 | contig 17405 bp, 15 predicted proteins | sample RifCSPhighO2_01_FD_184028 | JGI IMG/M metagenome (GOLD analysis project Ga0209542, IMG submission 184028) | Soil microbial communities from Rifle, Colorado - Rifle CSP2_plank highO2_0.1 (SPAdes) (version 2) | ecosystem: Environmental > Terrestrial > Deep subsurface > Rock core/Sediment ...
CATTGACAAGTGATATGTCCCCGAATTGCGTGCCGTCAAAAGAATCTATGATCGGATCAATATAATTTACCCCATAAAACGAGTATGGATTTTGACCAAGAGCAAGAAGCGCCATTGCGCGACGTTCGTTGTCCGTAAGAATCGAACTTACGACATTGCGCGAAGACATATATTCAAGAATATTCGTTTTAATACTATCCGAAGCATTTCCCGCCGCTAAGGCGATGCCGGACCAATCGGTATACAAAACGTTTCCGCCGAAAGAACCATCGGAATCTTGCATGGCCACAAGATACGCGAGCGCGTCCGGAACACTAAAAGTCGGCGGAGCAACATACGATCCGCCGCCGCTAAAAACAGGCGCAGGATTGACAATCAAAGACTCGGTCGGGAAATAAAAATCTTGCTGAATGCCAACATTGTAAGAACCAATTGGAATTTCGGAAAAAATAATTTGACCGTTCGCGTCCACTGCTCCGGTTTTTGATTCTAGCGGCGACCAAGGATTATTCGGGTCTGGTTGGGTCAATCCGACGGTTACCCCGGTTCTGTTTTTCCAAGTGTTATCTTGATAGTCGTATTCTTCGGCAATAACAGTCAAAGTGTCGGTTATGGTTATTTCATTTGCGCTTAATAAAACTCTGTATTGCGGTCCAAAATACACATAAATATTTTCTCCGCCCGATAAAATATTTTGATCCATACCCACCCCCGGATAAGAATTATTGACCGTATATTGCCAATTGTCGCACTTTTTTTCCGTGGCAACTTTTGTAATGCATTTCAAATACAAAGAGCCGAAAGAAGGATAATACTCCAAATCGGAAATATCAAAATCCGCGCTTGCTATATCGGCGCTATTTAAGACAGAGAGAACGCTTCGCGCGTCTATGGAGTGAGGAACACCCGCACTGTCATTCAAATCAATCGCGCCCGGAGCCGGAAGAGAAACCGCGCCGGAAAAAATAATAGTGTCGCCGTCTCGAATAATAAGGTTTTCTGTAAGTGTCGGGATATTGACAATATCATCAGGAACAATATCGGTCGCATAGGCGAAATTAAATATCGCTAAACCAAAAAGAATGCCGAATGTCAATAATTTTTTCATAATTTTATTTTTATTAATAATTTTTCTCATATTTCCAGGATACGACATCCCCGGATTTTAATTTATAATTCGATACTCCCACCGTCGCCTGTATGCCATTCACATAATAAATCCAGTATTTTCCTCCGCTTGACCCGACTGCGTTTATCTCTTCAATGAATTTACCCATGCCCGTATAATTTTTTTCTTTGAAATGAATCTTGCCCTCTCGCTGAAGCTTGTCCATAAAATCGTAAATATTTTCCCCTGCCGTAATTTCACTTTCATATTTCTCTCCGTTAATTTCCAAAATCGCCACCAGGGAGGCTTTGCCTGCGGGATTGGGCGGCGAAGAATTTTCTTTGGGAGATGTTTGAAAAATCAGAAAAAAAGCTCCGAAGATCAAGATAATTAAAACTGCTACACCTGTTCCTATTTTTTTTTCTTTATTCATAAAATTCGCCCCTAAAAATAAAAAAACCCCGCCGAGGAGGAGTCATTCCGATAAATGCTGATACAGCATTTTGATTCCTGCTCGGGACTTACTTCATGATTGGTATTCGGACTTTCCTTGGCTTTAGAGCCTTGGATTACCGTAGCGGCACTGTGGAGGATTCTCACCTCACTTCCCCAAACATGAAACTATTTAATTGTTAAACACTCTCTTATAATACATTTTTAATCCAAAACCGCAATGTGGACAACTTACCCTATTTTACCGATATTTTGGAGGTTCTTCTGTAATATTAGCCAGATGATTAAAACTGCGCGCAAAAGCATAAAGCGCGCTTGAAAGACGATTTAAATATGCCAATGTATCTTTACCAACTTTTATTTTCCCATCTTCTACCACACCAACAACTCGTCTCTCTGCTCGACGAGCAATAGTGCGCGCTATATCGGATAAAGTTGCCAACTCCACGCCGCCAGAAACAAAAAAAGTTTTAATCGGCGGTAATGTTTTTTCAATACCATCAATAATTTCTTCCAACCATTTTACTTTCTCTTCTAAAATAGTTTTATCCGCGCCAGCTAACTCTGCTTGAATGATAAAAAGATCTTGTTGAATGCGATTAACTGTATCAGAAACTAGGACTTCTTTGTTTGGTAATTTGAAAGAAATATCACCGGTTTTTATTTTTATCAATCCAAGAAAAGAATTTATCTCATCGAGCGACCCTAGCGCTTCAGCAATACTTGAGCTTTTTGACACTCTTTGATCACAACTAAATGTTTTAGTTGTTCCTCCGTCTCCTTTTCTTGTATATAACATACAACTATATTTCACAAAGACCGCCCACACAGGCAAGCTCGCGCTTAACCTCTGTCTCGTCGTCTCTCTCATAAGTGACAATCTTGGAAAAATCCAAATTGCCAAGACGTTTTTTCATTTCCTCATACTTTTCCTTCGTAATTACCTCATATGGAGCTAATTGATAAACATGATTTGAGCGAGGCAAGAATGAAAGCCCGCCGACCAAATCCCAATTCTCATAAACCCAATTTGCGACTTTCAGCCACTCGTCGTCTCCGACAGAGACCGTGACTGACGGATTGTGCTCGGTAAAATGTTTCTTGACTATTTTCCAATGTTCTAATTGCGCGATAGCGTTTATATCATCTTTACAAATGGCTCCGTCGGGCGCTTTGACCGGGAACTCAAGCACAAATGTTGAGGCGGTTTCAAGAGTTTGTCCGATTTCCGGATAATAAGGCACGCCTTGATCCTTGAGCATTTTAAAAAGCGCATCGGTGGCTGAAATGCGGATACGGCGGATATAATATGAAGAGTGACGGGGATGCATGCCGCTCGCGCAATCCACGGTTTGCGAAACTGTCCCCGATGGCTTTACGCAAGTAATACAGGTTGATTGCTCTATGCCAAAACGCTTTGCGTATTTTTTATTTGTTTCAATCGCGGCTAATTTCATTTTTTCAAGAATCTTTGGATCACGAACCAATTGGCAATCCCATTGTCCGGTGACAGACACGCCGAGCAGTCTTTCTTTTTCACAATTCTTTTTCCATTCTTTGGACAGATACGGAAAATAAGTGAGAGTTGATTGATAGGTGCCAAGAATCGTCGCAACACGGACCTTTTTCATAAGTGTTTCCTCGGTGTCATCCGCTCGCGCGACGACTTCAGAAAGATTACAAAATTGTTTTGACTGCAAAACGATTTCACCGCATGGGTTTGTTCCCCATGCAGGATATATTCCGCCCTTCCATTGATTGAGTCTTCGCTTTGGCAAGGTGCCGGCAAGCCCTCCGCGATTAAATATCCCGCGTTCACCGCTGCCACTTTTCATTAACGCTATCCATTCATCGATAAATTCTGTCGATGTCGGTTTTGTAAGATAAACGGCAGAATTATTTGCAAGCATTCTTTGTCCTTCGGTATTATAGAATTGTCCTTTCTTGGAATCACGAATTGCCTCATCGTCCAAATCAGAAAGTGAAATCATGGCGCTTCTGCGAACACCGCCAGCCACCACACATTCTCCAATTTTGCAAATAATATCGTGAGCGTCAAGATTGGAAAGATGCCTGCCTTGACGACCAAGTATTCGTTCGCGAGTAAATTCAAGTAGAGAACGAAGCGATTCGGGTCCGGAACTCTTCCCCCCCATGGTTTTAAGGCGTGATCCGGCGGGACGGATAAGAGAGTAATCAAAAATAATGTCTTCGCCTGCAAACCATGTTTTAAGACCGAAAGAAAATGCATCCGCCCAACCTTCCTTGCTGTCAGGAATGATGAGTGTTGATAATTTCTTGCCTGTTTGTCTTTGAATTTGCGGAAGCGCTTGGATATTTTCGCTTTCCACAGACCAACCAACCCCGGTTCCGCACATAGAGATATACATAATTTCGGCAAAATCTTGGAAACTTCTCGGGGCTATAAAAGAGCAGTTATACGCGCAAACATTTGTCCGCCTAGTTGCTTTTCCGGCGAATTGCAAAAGTCGCATAGACGGCATCGCTTCTTGTTTGAGGATTGTTTCTCTAATTTCCGCATACTCATCTTCGGTAAGTTTGCCGTTTATGTTGTCGCGCATAAAATCAATATAACGATCAATAGTCTCGATCCATGTTTCTCGGCGTCCTTCCTCTTCTTTCCACTTTGCGTAAGTGCGGTAGTAAACAAATTCGGCAAGCGGATTTTTAAAATATTTTTTGCTTTTTGCCACAAGCTCTTTAATTTTCTCCGGCACAAAGCCGATTTTTCCCCGCACCAATGACCTCTCTTTCCGATACAGAATGTATGATTTTGCCGTTGCTAAAAAATTGGACGCGATAAGTTCGTTTTCCACGATGTCCTGTATGGTCTCGACATGCGGAATAAAATTTTTTATTTCCTTTTCTTTTTTCAGAGCCAAAAGAGCGTCCAATACTCTCTGGGTCACTTGAACGGCATACGCTTCATCACCTTCTTTCACCGATTGCATTGCTCGAAAAACAGCGCGGGTGATGCGTTTTTCATCAAAGGGAACCACCATGCCATCTCGTTTTTGTATTTGTTGAAGAGGAAAATATTTTTTTTTATTTTTATTATTTTTCATACTCGTTTTGGATTGAAAATCATCATAAGCGAGTGTGTTTCAAACTTTTTATTCTCAATAACGAATCGATAAATAAGCGGAGAGAAAATAACAGCGAAGCCGACATTCCCCGCCAGATGAAGCGCGGTAAATGGAATCTGTCCCGCAAGCGCTTCCATAAAAGGTTGGTGAAAAAGAAGCGGACCGACAGAAAGGCCGGTAATAATATCGAAGACGAGAGTTCCCATCACGGCAAACTTTGCGTAATTCCACGAGCTATTATTTTTATTTTTAAAATAGAGTGATGCCCACAATCCTAAAAATCCGTAAGTGCTTGCTGTTATGAAAGTCCACATTCCGACTTTGGAAGTTATAATGTCGTAAAAAACCATACTTAAAAATGCGAATAAAAATCCCGCGATCTTTCCATAAGCTTTAGAGAACGGCATTTGTGTTGCGAGTATCGGCTCAATATTTGGCGGACGAAAAGGAATAAGCCGAATCAAGAGACAAGCAATAAATCCCACAAGATATTTGAACCAATTCTTTTTGTATGTTTCCATGATAAGGGTCGTTAAAACTGCTTGGCAACACAATAAGCGGAGTGTATAATAAGTAAGTTGCATGACTTCGCAACTACCAAACCAGTATACAAAAAATATCAAGACAGATGCAAGAGTTAAAAACGATATTTTCGGCATAATAAAACACATATCCATTCCGTGGCAATGACTTTCATTTTTTAGCCAGCAATTGTAAGGATTATTAATTAACAAATATTTTTATGTTCAAATATCTTATTATTGAAATAACGTCCGCAATCATCGGGTTCATTGCATTTGCCGTGATTATTCGATATCTATGGAAACAGGGGCATTTTCATACCGTATTTAAACAAAAGTGGCTCTATGCGCCGATTGTCCTTCTTGTAATTGCATTTTTGGCGGGATTTATCGCAAACAAAACATATCCACCCGATTTTGCAATGCCGGCTTTTATGCACTCGCATGCTCCGGGAGGACTTCCTCCCTCTATTCCATTTGCAAAAATTATAGACTTTTTTAGATATAAAAATCGTTTTGAAAAAATTTTTGATATCGGCGCGAATCCAAATTCTGTTCCAAAAAAACCGCAAGCGTCGGACGCAGACGGTATCGTACGTATCAGTTTGACTGCGCAAGAAGTGATTTCTGAAATTTCCCCGGGAATTTATTTTAATTATTGGACATACAACAAACAAGTACCCGGACCAATGCTTCGCGTGCGTGAAGGTGATACGGTAGAACTTGCTTTGACAAATGATCCTTCGAGCCTTCATGATCACAACATAGACCTTCACGCGGTGACAGGTCCCGGGGGCGGAGCATCGCTTACACATGTGTCTCCCGGGGAGACAAAAACATTCCGATGGAAAGCTCTCGCGCCGGGACTTTATGTGTATCATTGCGCAATGCCGAATGTTTCAACCCATAACTCGCATGGGCAGTACGGTATGATTTTGGTTGATCCAAAAGAAGGATTTGCCAAAGTCGAAAAAGAATTTTATCTCATGCAAGGCGAACTTTACACTATGGGACAACTTGGTAAAAAAGGGCTTGTTATATTTGATTCCGACGCGCTTCTTTTGGGTCATCCAAACTATGTGACTTTCAATGGCCGAATAGAAACAACCCCGCGAATGCAGGCAAAGGTCGGCGACAAGGTTCGCATGTATGTCGGCAATGGAGGAGTGAACCTGATTTCTTCTTTCCATGTTATTGGAGAAATATTTGATACGGTCTACCCGAACGCAAGCATCGGCGGAGCGCTTGAACACAATACTCAAGCGACCGCGGTTCTTCCGGGCGGAACAAGCATCGTTGAATTTACGCTTAACGTTCCCGGTAAATATTTGCTCGTAGATCACGCGCTCGCGCGAATGAATAAAGGGGCGTGGGCTGTGCTTGAAGTGACGGGAGATGAAAACACGGATATTTTTAGGAAAGTTGATCATGCAGCTATGCACGATAATACACATTAATCTTTAATTTAGATGTCCGCTCCAAATTCGTTTGGAAAATCAAGCGAAACAGCGTGGGCGTGCCTACGGCACGCCCACTCCTTGGTTGGTTCTCAACCGCTAAGTTCCATTTTGGTGCGCGGGAGAGGAATCGCACCTCCACGCCCTTACGGGCACTACCACCTCAAGGTAGCTCGGCTACTGTTACGACACCCGCGCGTTATTTTGTCAAGTTTTATTTAGTTGCTACTTCTTCAGCTGTATCAATATCTTCATCTTCCTCCAGCGTTACCGCGCGCATTTTTTTGCGAACGTCTCGAACCGCTTTAGTGCGAATATAATATAGTTTTGATCTGCGAGCGCGAGATTTTTTCACTAACTCCACTTTATCTATCATCGGAGAATAGAGAGGGAAAATTCTTTCTACACCGATACCGGAGGCGATTCTTCTGACCGTAAATGTGGCTCCCGGCTCCGTGCCATGCTTGCGGGCAAGCACAATCCCCTCAAAAGCCTGCAGGCGAAATTTCATGGTTTTTTCAGTTTTTTTATTGGCTTTGGTGGATACTTTTTCTTCCGCAATCTTGGACCAAACCCGCACGGTATCCCCTGCGTGAAAATCAAGCTTCGCTCGCTCGACAATATCAATCGGAGTAAATTTGATCGTATTTAATTTCATCATTGAAATACTTTAACATAAAGGTTAGATGGAGGCAAATTTGGCAATAACAAGCGGTCGCATACTATTGCTAAATTAGATTTAAATAAATTCTGCTTGATAGCAGGAAACACAGTAGACTATTTCCGGCCGAGTAGGGGCATAAGAAGTTCTGATGCTGATGCCGCACTTCATACATGCTCGATTATGAAGCTTTGGCATTTGTAACTTATCAAAACGCGCATTTTCTCTGCATTTAAGACATCGCGCCGGCAGAGGTATGTTCATTTTGCGCAAGAGATCAAACTCAATTTGCGCTATTTTGTATTTTCTATCACAAGTGGTGCAGGAAATTATTTCTTTTAAGATTGATCCATTTATTTTACTGATAGTTTCTGGAAGATTATCGCCCGAAATAGTCGCTTCTGGTTGTTTCTCCACTTCATCGTTCCAAGTATATCCTTCCTTTAATGCTTCTTCTCTTGTTTTCGGAAAAAATTTATTAGCGTTGGAATTATTGTAATGGAAATTACTGAAACCAGCTCCAAAAAACTCTCCGTAAAACCACTTGCGTCCAAGCTCATCTACATAAGGATTTTTTTTCATATCTGCAATAATTTGTGCCCTCAATTTTTCATAATCTTCTTTACTATATTGCTTATTTAAGATGCTGTAGCTCTTACGCTTAAGATTTACGCAACCAAAATTATTTTTGGAAGCTATGCACCAGAGAGAATATTCAGTATTGATGGAGTCTGGGAAACAATAAGCTGAAAATTTTATATTGCTTACTCCGTCGCCTACTTGAATGGAATCATAAATCAATTCGGCTCGATTCCCCCACCCCGAGTAATCCACACAATCTTTTGAAGTATGAACGGAAAGAAATTGGCACCATTTACAATTCTCCGCGCCTCCAGCATTATACATTTCTTTAGAATTTCTTGATTCATAAACATATTCGCCAGTAACATTCACATTGAGGGAGTTCCCCGTCATGTAACGATAGGGAAATTTCTTCCAAAATGCTTCCGCCTCCTTTTGCAATTTTTTTATGCCGGAGCGGGTATTTAATTCAAATTTTTTTAATTTTTCAAAGTATTCTTCTTTTGAATATTGTTTATTAAAAATCTGATAAGATGCTCCGCGTAAATTCGCACAGCCAATGCAATTCATACAACTGTAACAATTCCTAGAGAACCAGACATCGGTACAGTCGGAACATTCCTGGGAATAAAATATCCGATAAGACTTATCTATTCCGATTGACTCATAACACAGTTCAGAGTTATAAAAGACACGTAATGAATCTGCTGTATCTTTGGCTCCATTTAAGATGGAAGAAAAATAGACATTTTCACAGTAATCTGCCCAGGATACCAGCACGCAATTTTTTGAATAAGCAATTGCGTTACTATAATCACAATTTTTCAAAGTTAAATAATCCGTTTCGAGTGTGGCATATGGTGTTTTCTCGGAAAGTTCCTTCACTTGTTCCAGAAAAGGGCGACTTGAGTCATAATTTATGGCATATTCCGTTCCATCCCAACTGTCCCCCCACCAACATGGCTGACAATACACAGTAATTTTCTGGGTGGGTGAAAATATAGACAACATGCGATTTCCGCATTTATCACAATTCCGCCAAAAAAGTGACCAGGCATTAACACAAGCCATTCGCCTGACCATCCGACATTCCGGACACCAGGTCGGCGGTGGAACTTTTATTTTTTCATAGAAATTAAAATCTTCGGTTTCTATCGTGAATTTTTTTTTACAATTCTGGCAATTTTTAGTTTCAGCTTTCATTTTTTGTCTATTCTACCATTCGCGCGAATTAGAGAATTGAATTCTTTCGGCAAAGGTGATTCTACTTTTATAATTTTACCACTTAGATTCCTAAATTCTATGGACTTGGCGTGAAGGGCAAGACGGGAAATATTTTTAGGACAAAGCCCGTTTGGATTATAAAGCGAATCGCAAACGACCGGATGATTGAGGTATTTCATGTGAACCCGTATCTGGTGGGTCCGGCCGGTTTTGGGTCGAACTTCCAGAAAAGTAAAAGGCACGGTGTGTTCAAAATTTTTATCCGTGTCGGAGCCCTTTAGGGTAAAGCGGGAAAAATTTTGAACACACGAAGCCTTAAATCTTTTCAGTACTTTATATTCCGTGATCGCTTCCCGCATTTCCCCTCTTGCTCCCCTTCCTGCCAATCTCCTCCTAAAATCCCGCGGACTCCGTCCGATCGACTTATTTATTATTCCATGATCATTTTTTACATAACCCGAAACAATGGCGTTGTAAATTTTTTTAATTTGCCTATCCTTAAATTGTTTTTTTAAAAATTCATGAGCTTTTTGATTCTTGGCAAGGATCATTACTCCGGAAGTTTCTTTATCCAAACGGTGCGCCAGTTCCAACTTCGGATATTTCTTCAGAAAATAATCAAAAACGCTTTTTTCTTTTTCTTTTTCAATTTTATTAACCAAAATTCCCGAAGGCTTATCAATCGCCAAAATATTCGCGTCTTCATATAAAATTTTTATCCGCATGTGCCCCCTCATGGTCTCGGATATTGTAAGGTGAGACGTTGTAAGGGTTCTTTCAGCAATTTGAGTATATCACACCGAAGCCTCTCGGTAGGGGCTAGATTTTTGTGAATGCTACAAATAACACACAAAAGGGGCGTTTGGAGTGCTGTCTCATTTACAAGACTATTTTCCATTTTGCCTGCCTTGGTATTCCAAAAATTTATTAGTACCACAATCATCTTCCATATGGCTCAAGATTAACTGAATTGATTTATAAGGTCCGGTTGGAAGAGAATCAATATATTTGCATTTTCTATATTCGGGTTTCCATAAATTAGCTGCCAAGTTATTCAAGTTTGTAAACAATCCAAAAAGAATACTGCCGGCTTGCCCCAATGAAAACTTATGAAAATCTGATTTCTCTCCTGGGAAGCGGATGTGATAGGTCAATGGTCCGAGTTCGTGTCCAATCATTCGCACTGCCGCCTGACGGATATTGCCATTTTCGTGCTGAAGCAATTGAAACAGCCAGGGGAATAAAAAGTCTGGCTGGTTCTCCTTGTTGTGCAAAAAATACATAACCGATATCGCCATCACGAAATTTTCCTGCCGAAAATCTTCATTGATCTTTGCATATTCCTTTGGAGCATTTTCAATAATTGACGCAATATCTTTATATTGACCGCCATGGGAACTGTACAGCAATTTACGCACCCCTCTCGCCGCCAGACGGCTCTGGTTGTTGTCTGCCGTCAAAATAGCATTAAAAAGTTCACGGAAGGTTTTTAATGTTTCCATTATTTAATGATTTTATCACTTTTCTAAATAATTGCTTAGAGGAAAATAGTGTTTTGAGAGTAGAATTGGGACTATGATAGAATAAGAATATTATTAATAATCCCTAAAATTTTTATGAAAATTAACCCAAATATATTTATTGGCGACAAAAAATGGATAGAAAAAATTAGTGCAGTCGGAGTTTTTGAAGAAAAAATTACGCAATGGATTAAAGATTGTAGAGATGGAAGTTTGTCTAAAGAGGATGTATTAAATGTTACACAGAAAGTTGCAGAACATCGCAATACTCCTGCTCTTATAGAAGAAATAAAACAACGGCTAAATTAGATTTAGAATTAACACAACTATCCTACATATTTTATCGAATTTTGACTTCTTTTCTTAAATTTAGAAACAGATTTATTTAAATATTTTTCTCGTATTTTTTGTGACGCAACTTTACCATCAAAATAATAAAGTTTATTTCCTTTTTTGTTTAATTTTCCTGAAAATGACCAAGTTTTAGGAATATACACTTCTCTAATTATTCCAAAAGCTACAGCACAAATAATTTTTATATTACTAACACTAGCCAAGCTAACACCCCAATTTCCCATTGTTATTTTATATAGTTCATCAGAACTAATGCCAAGATAGAATTGATCTTTAATATTTAGAAGAAGCACCGGTTCATTAAAAATTGCATCTTCTGCTTCGTACTCAATTTTAATATCAGCAAGCGACATTTTACCTCTTTCAAATGAATGATGTCCTAATACAAGATTAGTAAGGTTTTCTTTACCCATGAAATCAATAACAGCACTTTCAATTTCAAGAGCCTCTTTTTCTGTGAGACCATGTCGTAAAACAATTAAACCAACCTCTAATTCAGCAGATTGAATTTCTCTAATGGTTTTAACTTTTTTAGTTTCTTTCGTTTTTTCTTCAAGAGCACCCAACAAATGCTGATTGATGCGATTACCATATCCCTTGCCAACATAGAACACTTTATCCGTTCTCGGATCAGAAAGCAGGTAAACATAGTATTCGAGTTTTTCAATTGTTGACTGGGATAAATTATACATTACGACTTATAATACCATTTTTTATGAACTTGATATTGTTTTATTCAATTCACCAAAAGATATTGGCTCAATATCAAACTTCTGAAGTTTAATAAGCGATACACTGTTCCCATTTTTTGTAATCTCTTTTATTTTATCTTTTGTTAAAACCCAGAAACACCATTGATCCATATCAAGGATATCGAGCGTTGCATGATCTTGGTGTTTAAAAAGAGAAAGTACATAAATGTCTGATTTGTAATCTATAGGTCGCTCTTTTAGATTTTGACTTACCAAATTTCTATCAAGGGATGTGTAGAATAAATGCTTTGCTTTCAGTCCGCTCCAACTGATACGTGAGTAGTCATCCTGGTCCCAATCTTGAATGTATGAACAACATTTCACTTCGATATTTTTCCCATTTGGAGCAATTACGTCTGAGTCGCCCCATGGATTACGAACATCAATCTGCTCATTGCTTCTTAAAGAATTTTCTACAATAAATTCTGCAAGTGCTCCTCGTAGAACATTTGAGTTGAGGTTGGAAAATCCATATCGCCAAAATTCAAGTACAGAGAATTTTTTATCTCCTACATTTTTAAATTGTTCATTGCCAGTGAGTTTATTCACTGGGATTCTTTTATACATTTCTTCTTTGGACGGATTTTAGACCACAGACAGGTAGCAAAAAGCTCCTAGCCAAGGTCGACAAGCCCCGTAGGGAATGCCTATATCCCTTTCGGGATATAACCGTCCAAAGTAACTCTGACTAGGAGTTTTTTACTTTGGACGGATTTTTAATCATATCCTATTTCTAGGGGTTAGATCGATTATTAATTTGTAAAGAAATTATACCTCTTTTTCAGAGGTCTTGCCATCCTAGCTCGTATCAAAGAATTTGTGTAGTCGAGTTATCAACAATAGGATGAGCTCAGGTTTTTGACCTTGACAGTAAGTCATTTACTATGTTATACTACAAGACGGTTTTTTCGATGCTCTTTAACAAGAATCACTCTAAGAGACAAGCTTTTTTAAGCCTTAAATATTAGGACTTAGGAAAGCTTGTCTCTTAATAGAGATAGCCGCAACAAAAGCCGGGGCGAATCTGGCAATCACAGAAAGGGAGCTAACGTCATGACGACGCTTACTCAAGCAACATCAGGTCAGTTGAAGCAGATCCATCGTGTCGGTTCGGACGCTGTCGAGAAAGTTCTCGCTGAGTTCGGTCTCGACAAAGACGGCGCCCAGCGCGTCCACGCTCGTGGCGACGAATTCGCCGAAGCGATCCGTGTCGCAACCATTGCCTCTCTGAACGACCTGTCGGTCACCGACAAGTTCAAGGACGAGGAAGTGGAATCGACATACGGTTACCTCTCGGGCTACACGAAGCCGAACGGGTTGACCACGCAGTGCAATCGCTTGCGGGAGCTGTTCTCGGGACTCGGTTTCGCCAATCTCGATCTGCTCGGCAGTATCGAGAAGGGCGAGGTCGCACTCCCGATGAACACCGAGGGATGGTTCGCGATCCTGAACTGGATCAAGAATCCGACCATCTTCGGCGCAACCTACGGCGAGGCGTTGCAAAAGGTGCTCGACACGATCAAGACGACCCGTAACGGAAAGTTCTACAACTACCGTGACGGCCAGCTTGGTCCCGAGCGCCTGCGTCAGTCAAAGCACACAGAGAAGTTCTTCCGTGAGTTGGCTGAGGCTCAGGGCAACCCGGACATCCTCATCGTCGCCGCGCAATTCGGCATCCGTCATCGTGGTCGTTCCGTCCGTCGGGCTCGCGAAGTCATCGTGAGCACCTCTGGCGAGTTCGGTCTCGGCGCGTTTGCCGTCGGCATCATGATCCTGACCCACCCGGAACGGCTCATGAACTACGACGATCTCTGGATCGACTGTGCGGGCGACGAGTTCGACGATCCGGATTCCGATGTCCGCTTCGTCCACGCTCCGTACTTCTTCTTCAACGACGGCAAGGTCAAGTTCGCCTCGCCCTCGGTCGGCAATGCGAACGAGAACTACGGTTCTGCGTCGGGTGTCGTTCCGCAGAGCTGATTCTTGCACATCGAATTCTTGAGTCTTTTGAGTCCTCTCTTTTGATTCTTGAATTCAAAAAAATTTCAGGGTTATCCACAGTACAACGTGGGTAGCCCTGATTTCTTTTTATATGAACTTTAAATTTATTTTGATATACTTACTCTCGAGTCTAGGCTCATGCACGGTCGTTTACGGATTGCCGTCGCCGAACTCTTTCTCTTTTGAGAAATCGATCAGAATCTTGTAGATTAAGGTTTACAAGAGCGTATCGTGATAAGGAGATACTGCTTGTCTTTGCCTCAAGTTGGACCACTAAGCCTATATGGCTGGTGCCACTGAATTAAATTCAGAAATGAATCCTCGAAAGCAAAACTATGTCTTGTTTCCAACAAGAAACATTTTCTAGCTTTGGTGACTTACATGGGCAAAGACAATATCCGGATTCCGATGTCCGCTTCGACCACGCTCCGTACTTCAACTTCAACGACGGCAAGGTCAAGTTCGACACGAACACGGTCGACAATGCGAACGAGAACTACGGTTCTGCGTCGGGTGTCGTTCCGAAGTCTCTCATTATTACAAAAGGTGCCCAAGGGCACCTTTTGTTGTATTATCGGCTACTTGACCTAATCCAACCTCCAAGCATTCTACCTATCTCGTCAATCATCTCTTGCAAAGTGACATATTTCTTATTATCCAGAGATTTGGTATCTTTCATAAGACGGATGAGGAAACGCAGAGTGTTTAATTTAACGCTAGCTTTTTCAAGGATAGGCATCTTATTGGTACTTTTTGAATATCCTGCTTCAAGGAAAAGTTCAACAATATCAATAATGATATCCTCGCTTCGTTTAAAGATGGTGAATCGATCAGATTTCAAAACCAGTTTTCTATAGTCGTGAAATACTTTATACAGTTCGTAAGATTTTTTAAGGATTGGTATATCTAGATCATTCATGAGAATTTACAATAAATTATTTGAGCGAATAATTGAGCCGGAGAATCTTTTTTTGGCGTGGGATGAATTTAAAAAGAGTAAAGGGAAAAAACTTGATGTCCTTCGCTTTGAGAAAAATCTTGAACAGAATATTTTTCAAATATATCGGGATCTTCGTGATAAAACATACAAACATGGTGGTTATACCAGCTTTTATATTCACGATCCAAAACTTCGTCATATCCACAAAGCCACAGTACGCGATCGAGTACTGCACCATGCGGTATTCAACGTTTTGAATCCGATATTTGAACCGACCTATATTCATAATTCTTTTTCCTGTCGTATTGGCAAAGGAAATCACAAAGGAGTGGAAACTCTGGCTCACATGTTGCGTCAAACGAGCAAGAATAATACTAAGACATGCTTTGTTCTCAAATGTGATATAAGAAAGTTTTTTGATTCTATTGATCACGATATCTTGATAGGATTGATTCAAGGAAAGATTAGAGACAAGGACACAATGAATCTTTTGAAGGAAGTTATAGCCAGCTTTGTAGGCGAACAGCCAGTTCTTTTCCAAAGAAAAGGCGTACCAATTGGCAATCTGACTTCCCAGCTTTTCGCTAATGTCTACATGAACGGGCTTGATCAATTTATTAGACATGATTTGAAAGTAAAATATTATGCACGGTATACAGATGATTTTATTATCATTTTAGATAATGAAAATTATCTTAAGAAACTTCTTTCACCAATTCAGTTATTTTTGAAAGAAAAACTAAAACTGGAGCTTCATCCAAGTAAGGTCAGTATCCGAAAATATCATCATGGTATTGATTTTCTAGGATATGTTGCTTTGCCTCACCACATTGCCCTGAGAACAAGAACGAAGAAAAGAATGATGTGGAAGTTAAGAAATAAAATGGCAGAGTATAAAAATAATACAATTGACAAATCTACTCTCCTTGCAACGTTCCAGTCATACCTCGGTGTTCTTTCTCACGCCGATGCCCACAAGCTAAGTCAAGAAATACAGAACAAATTTTGGTTTTGGTTGAATGAATAATAAAAAATCCTCAAAAGCCGATTCGACACAAAAGGTCAAATCCTCTTTATGAGGAAAATTCCTTGGACGGCTTTTTAACCATATCTCTTGCGAGGGTTAGGTCTATTAATTTGTAGCACATTTGGGGTGCTTTTTACATATTGATTTTAGATTACAGGATTTATGCCAAACTAAAAATAAATTTTTATTTATTTTACAACTGGGGATAACTATTTTTGAAATTATTTGATTTTTCTCTTCAATTTACTCATAGATAAAGAATTACTTAGAATAATGTTACGTTTTACTTTTCTCACTTGCTTTTAATTTACACTATTTACAACCCATCTTATGTTGTAAAAAATGCTACAAAATCAATTGACTACTTTTTGTAAGATGCTAATATAAAAGTGTACCTTTCAATTTAAGAAAATTCCTAAACTGATTAATCTAAAGTGCTGGGCGATCATACCCCCTCAGAAGTATAAATGATTAATCAGTCAGGTCTGATCAAAACAACTGCGACATAATAGACCGAGCATTGCTCAAAATACTATTACATCGGAAGAAGATCGGATTAAGGAAATGTAAACCTAACTAAATTGGCTTTATGTTTTTCTAATTCGGTCTTTTTTTTGTTGCTGAATTTTTAAAAGCACTAAACCACTTTAAAATTGGAGGTGCTTTTATTAGTTTAATAACAAAAAACATATGTCTAAAAAATTGTTTTGGAAAACGGAGAAGCGTAAGGTAAAAGATTTAATTCAGTACAAGAAGAATCCTAGAAAATTATCCGAAGACCAACTAGAAGGATTAAAACGCAGTCTTAAAAAGTTCAATGTAGCCGAATTGCCCTGCATAAATACAGACGGTACTCTGGTCGCGGGAAATCAACGTGTGCTCGCCTTGTCCCTGCTCGGTAGAGACGAAGACGAAATAGAAGTTCGTGTGCCTAATAGACCATTAACTGAAGCAGAGTTTCGTGATTATCTTCTTACTTCAAATCGTAGCGGAGCGTCCTGGGACTTCGAAAAGCTTGCATCTGATTTTGATATCGATGAATTACTAACCGCAGGTTTTGATTCGCTTGATCTTGAAAATATCTTTGATAACAACTTGGAAGTTGTAGATGATGACGTAGATATTGAAAAGGAACTAAAAGAAGCGAAAACCACCGATATAAAATCGGGAGATATGTTTTCATTTGGTAAACACTTTTTGATTTGTGCAGACAGCACTGACCCAAATACAGTAAAGAAGCTAGTCGGAAAAGACCAAATAGACTTAATAAATATAGATTTTCCATATAATTTGGGAATCGATTATTCTGCCGGCTTAGGAGGTAAACAAAATTATGGGGGTACTATGAATGACAAAAAGTCTGATCCTGAGTACAGAGAATTTCTTACAAGTATTCTCTCGAACGCCTTATCTGTCACTAAAGTAGATTGTCATGTCTTTACTTGGCTAGATGAAAAATATCTTGGAATGATGCATGTAAGGTCCCCCATTTTTAAGACAAAAAGTAAACCAATTAATTTCATTCTAACTTGTGGCGAATTTTTTAGCAAATTCGCGTGGCGACATTCTGAGCGCGGTGTGAATTCTGGTCGTATTGTAGATATGAATTGTTTGGTAAATCTCATATACCAATTCTCCCAGATCATCAAATCTGTTCGGGTCTCCGAGGTCAATTTTAAACTTGTCATAGAAACTTTC
>Ga0209542_10009859_pt1 | contig 17404 bp, 17 predicted proteins | sample RifCSPhighO2_01_FD_184028 | JGI IMG/M metagenome (GOLD analysis project Ga0209542, IMG submission 184028) | Soil microbial communities from Rifle, Colorado - Rifle CSP2_plank highO2_0.1 (SPAdes) (version 2) | ecosystem: Environmental > Terrestrial > Deep subsurface > Rock core/Sediment ...
GTTCGGGCAAAGATCGCGCTCCGGGAGAGCTTCACGAACTCTTTGAGTTCGGCAATACTTACGACGTGATCGTCCTGCATGCTGATGGTCATACAACCAGCATGGTACGGCGATCCGGCGCGGGGGAGCCATCTCGGCTCCCTTTACGCTGGAATCGTTCCCCATTTCAGCACCATCTTGCATTGGACAAGACTTTCTATTGCGTGAGCGGTTGCTTTGATATACATTGAAGCAACCGCGTTTCCTGCCCGAAAATATACCGTTTCCTCCGTGGCCACAACGCAAAAAAAATCAAAAAGCATCTTGATCACCGGCGGCGCCGGGTTCATTGGCAGTAATACGCTGCTCTATTTATACCCGCGCTACCCCCAATACGACTACACCGTTCTCGACGCGCTCACCTACGCCGGCGACATCAAAAACATCCCTCAAGAAATCCACAAATCCAAGAACTTTCGGTTTATCTACGGCGACGTTCGCAACGCCAAATTAATAGATCATCTGGTTTCCAAAGTAAATAATGTTATTCACTTTGCGGCAGAGACCCACGTCGCCCGTTCCATCTACGACGACTCGAATTTTTTTACCACGGATGTCCTCGGCACCCAGTGCATTGCGAACGCCGTCCTGAACCACCGAAAAAACATCGAACGTTTCATCCATATCTCAACGAGCGAAGTGTATGGCACCGCGCAAACGAGGGTCATGGCCGAGGATCATCCGCTCGTGCCGGCCAGTCCCTACGCCGCGGCGAAGGCCGGCGCCGACCGGCTGGTAGAAGCGTACTATCTCACCTACCGCATCCCCGCGGTCATCATCCGACCGTTCAACCAATACGGGCCGCGGCAACATCTCGAGAAGCTCATTCCCCGCTTCATTACGAGCTGCCTCATGGGCGAGCCTCTGACCGTGCACGGCACCGGCAAGAGCCAGCGCGATTTCACCTATGTGGAAGATCTTGCGCGAGCTATTGACACGGTGCTCCACGCGCCGCGGGAAAAAGTGGAAGGCCACATCTTCAACGTGGGCGCCGGTGAAAGCCATTCCATCGGCGAGATCGCCCGGACCGTCCTGCGGCTCATGAATAATAAGTCTGAAAAAAAGAAAATCGTCTACAGTGAATCAATTCTCAATATTGGCGAACGACCCGGACAGGTCTACCGCCATACCGCGTCGAACGACAAAATAAAAAAGGTTCTGGGATGGCAGCCGCGCGTCACATTTGCCGATGGTCTGGCAAGGACGATCGCCTGGTATTCCTCGAACGAAGATTGGTGGCGGGATAAAATCTGGATGCGACACGTTCCTATTGAGATGGGTGAAGGCAAGATCGAACTACACTAACGACGAAGAAACTATGCGCCTTCCATCTCCCATCCTGGTCACCGGGGCAGCTGGCTTTATCGGCGCAAATTTACTTGGGCGCCTTCTCCGAGGACCGAGAAACAATATCCATATTTTCGTCAAAAAAGATACGGCTATGTGGCGCATCAAGCACCTGCGTTCCAAAATAAAAATCCATCTCGTTGATATAGCGGACGCAGCTAGTGTTTTGCTGGCAATAAAAAAAGTAAAGCCGCGAACTATCTTCCACCTCGCCACATACGGCGGCTACTCACATCAACGCGACGAAAAGGCCGTAATTTCTGCAAATATCATCGGCACGCATAACCTAATGCGAGCATGCGCAACAGAGGGTTTTGCAGCATTTGTGAATACGGGGAGCTCCTCGGAATATGGCCTGTGTAGCAAACCGATGCGCGAGTCTGATGCGCTTAAACCCAACACCCTCTATGGCACCACCAAAGTCTGGGCAACGCTCTTTGGACAATTCCTTGCACGAACCAGGAAACTGCCCATTGTTACCATGAGGCCGTTTTCCGTTTATGGTCCATACGAACCGCTCGGCCGATTAATGCCGAACTTGATTGTTGCAGCCTACCAAGGCAAAAACCCCCATTTATCGTCTCCGACATCGGTCCGAGACTATATTTATATCGAAGACCTGGTTGATGCCTATCTTGCCGTCGCCAACAAACCTGCCGCTGGAGAAATTTTCAACGTGGGCACAGGAAAACAGCGGACACTCCGAGAGGTGTTCACGACCATGAAGAAAATTCTTCATTCTCCGATGGAACCGATCTGGGACGAGTCAGTTGGCCGCTCTTTTGAGACAAAGTCGTGGAGAGCCGACATTTCAAAGATGAAACAATACTATCGCTGGTCCCCGCACCATGATCTTGAATCGGGATTGCGCAGCATGACATCCTGGTTTGCTAACAACAAGCATCTCTATCAAATATCAAAATGAAATCCTTAACGCTTTTAGAAAAGCAAGCAGCAAATATCCGACGCCGAATATTAGTTGCTGCTCACCGCGCACGAAGCGCTCATATTGGATCAGCCTTGTCCGCGGTTGATATCTTGGCATACCTCTATGCTGGCGCCCTACGTTTCCGAGCTCGCGAACCCAACTGGCCGAATCGAGATCGTTTTATTTTGAGCAAGGGGCACGGAGCATTAGCTCTCTATGCGACCCTCGTTGAACATCGATTTTTCCGGGGAACCCTACTTGCACAATACTTCGCTAACGGCTCGAAGCTCGCAGGCCATCCCGTATGGGCATCTGCTCCCGGAATTGAAGCGACGACAGGTTCCTTGGGGCATGGGCTTTCCCTTGGGCTCGGACAAGCGCTTGCGGCCAAATACGACAAACGATCGTATCGCGTCTTTGTGATGTTATCCGACGGAGAATGCGATGAAGGCTCAATTTGGGAAGCGGCTATGGCTGCGAGCCACTGGAAGCTCGATAATCTCATTGCAATCATTGATTACAATAAAATCCAAAGCTTCGGCACCGTGAAAGAAGTGATGAATCTTGAACCGTTCCGCGAAAAATGGAGATCGTTCGGATGGTCTACGCAAGAAGTTAATGGACATGATTTCCAAAACTTGGCATTGGGGTTTAAAAAAATCCCACGAGTGAGAAACAAACCAACGGTTATCATTGCCCATACCGTAAAAGGGAAAGGAATCTCATTCATGGAAAATACATTGACCTGGCACTACAAAAATCTTACTGATGAACTGTTGGCCCAGGCATTACAAGAACTCGTCACGGCATGAGGAATGCATTTATCAAAGCGCTCGGCGAACAAGCCAAACGCAACAAGAATATCTATCTCGCCACCGGAGACCTGGGTTATTCTGCATTTGAGCCATTTATCAAAGAAAATCCTCGGCAATACATCAATGTAGGCGTAGCCGAGCAGAATTTAATCGGGGTTTCCGCTGGCCTGGCGATGACCAACAAAATCGTCTACGCCTATTCGATTGCGACATTCGCTTCCATGCGGGCGGTCGAACAGATCAGAAATGATATCTGTTACCAGAATCTATCGGTGCGGATCATCGGCGTGGGTGGAGGATTTTCTTACGGAACATACGGAGCAACTCATTACGCCATTGAGGATCTTGCGCTGATGCGATCTTTACCCAACATGACAGTAATCGCCCCGAGCGATCCTGCCATGGTCGAAACGGTAATTGCCTACTCCGTGCGCCATAAGGGGCCGATGTACATTCGTCTTGGTAAGGCGGGAGAGCCGCGCCTCCATAAAGACCCGAAATTCATTCTGGAGCGAGGATATCTCATGAAGCAAGGTGAGGATGGAACCATAATGGTCACTGGAGCAATGTTGGGGACGGCTCTCGAGGCCGCTCGAATACTGGATGCTGATGGATTTTCCTGCCGCGTCATTGATATGCCGACAGTAAAACCGGTTGATAGCAAAATTATCCAAAAGGCAGCCGTAGAAACCGGCCTTGTAGTAACATTGGAAGAACACACCATTCTTGGGGGTTTAGGCAGCGCTGTCGCCGAAGTTTTGGCCGAGAGCGCGTTGCGAGTTCGATTTGAGCGGATCGGCATTCCGGATACGTTTCCAAAATTCATTGGCTCGCAAAACTATTTACGCGAGAGATACGGTTTGTCCTCTCACGGGGTTGCATCTGTGCTTAAGAGACTCGCTAAACGAAGCGAACGTCTCCGGAACTACAAAACGAAAGACTAGAAAACTTTGCCTATATGAAAACATCGAGAAATCCCATCAGGGTCTCCTACGCAAATTCGATGGAAAATCTGAAAGAAGCCCTCGCGAGGATAAGAAAATCGTTGGGATAAATCCCCGCACCTGTGGTCAGGTGTGGGGATAAAAAGACGGCCACCCCTGCTGGAATAGCCGTCTGCGAATGCACATGGTGCCAGCGACTTCTGGTTGCCCCGAACTGTTGGCGAGTGCTTATAGAGATGGCGTTGTCTAGCTGCGCCTGGGAGCACCACCAAAGGCTGTTGGCAGAATGACGTCCCGATGAGACGCCACGAGATCGTCCCAGGGAATTTCGCTGCGGGCGAAGAACCTGCCGCGCGGATTCTTGGGGGCCCCATCGATTCCCGCGAGGAAGACTCGAAGAAGGTACGTTCCCCGTTCGGCGTCCTTCACCTCAGGGGAACCCATCTCGACCGCTCCGGTGAATTCGACGCCTCCGAACTCCCGGGCGACCAACCGATTGAATGTATCCGGATCGGTCAACTCGTTCTTGCCGTGAGTCACCCCGGGCGAATGCCACTTGCCGGGATAGGCCTCGCTCGGGTTCTGCTCCCGCGTTGGCCGCTGGATCAGATAGACCTCGCCAGCCCCGTTGTGAATCACCATCTCGGTCGAGATATTCTTCTTGCTTCGGACGTGAGCTTCGAATACGGGACCAGGCATGCCCTTGCCCTGGTCTTGGCAGTAGGCGATCTTCTCAAGGAACGCCACGGCCGCCATGCTCTCTTCCGGACTCCAGTCGGTGCTTTCCGCATTGATAGACATCCGTCACCTCCGTGTACGTCGTGTTGAGCGTGGTTGAACTGGGAGCACTCCTATGCTCCTTTGATCGGGAAACCCACTATTCTGCCTTGACTGCCGATGAGGGCGATGGGCTTCGCTGGCCTCAGGGCCATCTCCCTAATCAGCTCCTCGTAGAGGAGCTTGAGCTGGATCAACTCCTGGTCGGCCTGAGCCGCCGTAATCTCACCAGCCGCGAGTCGCCGAACGATTTCCCTCATGCCCATCGGCAGGACTTCGGCCGCGCCAGGCGAATCAATGTAGAGGATCTTAAGAACTCGTGGTTGGTCGAGCCTTCGCCGCAGAACATCGAACATCTGCAGGAAGAGCTGAGTTGTTCGGTCGGCCTCTGTCCCCGGCCCGATCGTCTTGAACGTCTCGGCAATCCTCTCGATGTCTTTTCGAGCTTCTTCTTTCGTCATCTAGGCCCCCCTTATCGAAGGTGCTGTGTTGTGCCCTCGAAGTCACGCGAAAATAAAATAACATATCTCTGAATTATCTGTCAAGAGGTGCCACAAACTCTTAAACGATCATGTCCTTTTAACCAAGGGTATGGTAAACATATAATTGAGAAACGAATTTTTTCAAGAACGTTTCGGAGACAAGCTATGTCGAAAATCCTCATCACTGGCACTACGGATTTCGTCGGCTCAAATCTTTTGTGGCAGCTTATTGGTGGTGGCGACGAGATCCATATCCTCAACCGGCGAACGAGTAACTTTTGGCGCATCGCTGACCTGATGGGCAGGGTAAAAAACCACGAAATTGATCTTTTGGAGGGAAAAAAATTATCAGAAGTCATCCAGGGCATTCAACCCGACTACATTTTCCATCTGGCAAACGCGGGCGTGTACGGAGGAGTGTCGTCATCCGATGCGGATTTGGTGAAGGTCAACCTCCTCGGCCTCGTAAATCTTTTGGAAGCGTTGGAGCATATCCCTTACCAAGGATTCATCAATGTCGGCAGTTCGTCGGAATACGGCCTCAAGGATGGGCCGATGCGCGAGAGCGATATCTGCGAACCCGTAAACGTCTACGGCATCACCAAACTTGCCGCTACGTGCTATGCAAGCTATTGGGGCCGGGTGAAACAGAAGCCAGTCCTTACCTTTCGCCTCTTTTCGCCCTATGGGCCCTTTGATGACCACCGTCGTCTGATCAGCAGGGCCATCCTCGAGTCGCTCGCCGGACATGACCTCGCGCTCGCGAATCCCAACGCGGTGAGGGATTACATTTTTATTGACGACGTGATTGATCTCTTTCTCGAGGCCAAGGATATGGCTACGGCGCATGCGGGAGAAGTATTCAACGTGGGGACGGGCAAGGAACACGCGATACGAGACGTTGTTGATGCCATTGCCCGCGCCATGAAAACAAACGCAAAAATCGAATGGGGAAAAGCCGCTGCGCACGCCGGAGAGCCCCCGAAATGGGAGGCGGACATGACGAAAACATTTGCGGCATTTACCTGGCGGCCGCGCCACTCCCTGGAAACGGGCCTCGGCGAAGCTATTCGCTGGTTCCGGGAAAACCAAACACGCTACGACCAATTCTTGAGGCAACAGCCATGAAACGGAAAGCGGTAAAAAATGGGCTAACGCGCTTGGAGGTAACAACCCTTGTGCGATTGCTCGGTAAAATGCCGCCTCTACCCAATATCCCGCGCGAGCTTTTCATCTTGATCATGCAAAAGAACGTTCCGGTCACCATTGAACTCGCCATCATGCGCGCGGGAAAACTCCTCTTGACGCACCGCCGTGATGCCTATTTCAAGGGTTGGCACTTTCCCGGCAGATTCATGGGTCCGGGCGAAACAATCGCGGACGCAGTCAGGCGAACGGCGCTCCGGGAGATCGGTCTGAAAATTCAAAGGAAAACGCTCCTCGGCGTCATCAATTGTGTGCGCGACAGACGTTTCCACTTTATCTCATTCTTTTTCCTCTGTAGCGTGCGAGGCAGGCCGAAGGACGGCGCGTGGTTTTCGAAATGTCCGCCGGATCTTATCCCGGAGCACAAGCGACTGTGGAAAAGAGCAACAGAGCATCTTCGGCGCAATACCGCAAGACCCCTGCGGCGGATTGAAGAGATGGGGTGATGCAGCACTATAACGTTTTGCGGGAAACGATCCCCTCGTTGCATGTCCACTGATAATAAACTATCATCTTTGGGAGAGAAACGGGGAGCCGCGAATACCAAACCATGAAAGCATCGAGAAATCCCGTCAGGGTTTCCTACGCCACCACGGCGTACGGAAACGAAGAAATTGAAGCCGTACGAAAGGTTCTCGAACGACCGAGCCGCATGATCGTGGCCGGCGAATTGGTACGCGAGTTCGAAAGGAGAGTCGCCAGTATTTTTGGGAAGAAATACGGGGTCGCGCTCAATTCCGGTTCATCGGCAAATCTCCTCGCGGTTGAACTTGCCGGACTGCCAAGGGGCTCGGAAATCATCACCCCGATGCTCACGTTTGGGACAACCGTGGCGCCGCTCATTCGGAAGGAAGGACTCGTGCCAGTCTTTACCGACGTCGACATGGAGACATACCAAATCAATACGGAACAAATCGAGCCGCTCATCACCAAAAAGACGCGGGCACTCATGGTGCCGTCGCTCCTCGGCAATCTCCCGGATCTCGCGCGCCTGCGTCAGATCGCCAAAAAATATCGGCTCATCTTTATCGAGGATTCCTGCGATACCATCGGCGGATCATTCCTCGGAAAGCCGACAGGGACATACTCCGATATTTCGACCACAAGTTTCTACGCCTCGCATATCGTGACTGCCGCGGGCGGCGGCGGAATGATCCTGCTCAACAACCCGGAACTCGCCAAGCGCGCCCTCGTGATGTCGAACTGGGGCAGGCAATCAACCCTTTTCGGCGTTCACGGCGCATCAGAGAACATCGCGAAGCGATTCCAGACACGGGTTGCGGGAATACCCTACGATGCGAAATTCATTTTCAGCGAAGTCGGCTACAACTTTCAGATGACCGATATTCAGGCGGCCTTCGCACTGGAAAACCTTAAACGTCTGCCGGAATTTACAAAACGCCGCAAGGCAAATTTCTCGCGCCTGATACAATTTTTCAAACCACATGAGAAGTACTTCATACTCCCCAAACAGTTGCCGGAAGCAGACACGCCGTGGCTCGCATTCCCGCTCACGATCCGACCGGGTTCGCCTTTCTCTCGCCTGCAACTGACGAAATACTTAGAAGAACATAACATCCAAACGCGGCCGATTTTCAGTGGGAATATCCTCAAACATCCCGGCTTCCGAAACCCGGGCGCGCACAAAAAGCGTCCCGGAGGATATCCTGTGACCGATCTCGTCATGCGACAATCGTTTTTAATTGGCTGCCACCACGGGCTCACCGAAGAGATGTTCCAGCACCTCTTTGGAACATTTACGACGTTTCTGGTGCGGCGCGCGTAACAACGGGGTTCGTTGAACCCTTGACATAATAACTCTCCATTGCTATCGTCCCGATGGCTCTGTTTGCATTGGCTCCGAACGCAGTTCTTACCAAAGAAAGAGGAAGAGAATGGCTCTTACCGAGCGGGAAGCCCTGCAACTTGCCGAACTTCTCGGGAAGATGGAATGGCCGCTCCCGAAGATGGTTTTCCATGCCCTTTTGCCGAAAGTCGTCAGCGTCCCGGCCGAGCTCTGTGTTCTCGACGAACAAGGCCGCGCCTTGACGTTCTATCGGAAGGACCATAAGTACGACGGCAACCACATGCCGGGAACGGTCCTCCGGAACACCGATCCTCGGCGATTAAACACGCCCCCGCGGCCTCGCTCTCTTTTTGAGAGCCGGGCCGCTTTCATTTGCCTGCATCAAAAAGTTCTTGATAGATCGTCGTATACGCTTCCACAACCTGTTCCCAATTCATGCGTTTCGCAAAGGCGAGAGAGCCATCGGAAAATTTTTTCCGTAATTCGGGGGATGACAAAATCGCGGCCGCGGCTTCGGCCGCCGCCGCGCTGTCGCGCGGCGGCACCAAGTACCCGTTTTCTCCTTCGGCCACGGCGTCTTCGGCGCCGCTTGCGGTTGTCCCAATCACCGGAAGCCCGGCTGCCGCGGCCTCAAGAAACGCGAACCCAAACCCCTCGATGTCTTTTTGGTCGTCAACGGGGAGCAACATGAAAAGCTCGGCGTTCTGATAGAGCGAGCGCAGGAACGGCCAGCGCACGCCTTTGAAATAGTTCACGCGGCCCCTCAAACCATGCGATGCTTCAAGCTCGGGCTTTGGCCCGATGCCGCAAATGACATAATGCAACCGGGGAAAATTTTTCTGCACTTCGGCAAACGCGGGAAACGAATATTCAAAACCCTTTCGCTTCTTCCACGCGCCGACCGAAAATATGTAGGGCTTAAGCGCATGGATCGCGCCTCGTTCTTCCGGGGTGAGCTCATCACCTCCGTGCAGGCGAAAATCGTCGGCGTCAACGGCGTGATTGATGACAGTCATCGCGCAATCGGGAACTTTTTCGAGGATCTCCCGCTGGGTATTCCGCGAGATGGCTGCGACGCGGTCCGCCCGGCGATAGGCCCACGCGAGGAGCCAACCCATTTGTCCATAGAGGGGACGCACCGCGCCCGTGCCGATCGCGGTGATGACGAGCTTCTTCCGGAGGCCGAGGGAAGCAAGCGCAGCTATCAGACCGTAGGGATACCCATCGAGCGCATGGATGATGTCCGCGCTCTTGAACGCGCGGCGGATCGCAGGCAGAGCCGCCAGGAGCCGCAGGCGATCACGGCCAAGCAGCGGGAGTTCTCCGGGATATCCGGATGCCACCGACGTCATAACCCGTACCTCGAGCGACGGGAGATCCTGACGCAGGCGCGAGACGAGATTGACGCCAAAACGTCCCGCGCCGATCGCGGGATTCATATCATGGTTGAGAAAACAAATCCGCAGGGAGGTCATCTCAAGAGAGATAAAGCGGCCATAACAACTCCGAACTGGCAGGAACGATCAGAGCGCATACACGTCAACAAACGCCCCGAATCGGTCGAACGAGAAGAGGGCCCACGGCGGCACTGACGCGATTTCGCCGGAAAGGGAAAGCGCCCGGTCGAATTTCTCACCAGCGAAAGGCGCGAAGCGCCGGACGATCGCGAGCCCCTTGATAACGCTTCGCGTCCGGGGATCGAGATCGGCCTTATCCGCATACCCGTACTCGACGACAACATAGCGATACCCCTGACGCCGGAAATCATCCGCGGTCTTCGGGAGAGCGCCCGAGGCCCCCGGCGATACGTAGTGAATGTTCAGCACGTGGAATGCCGGCTGGGGATATGCCTGATCCGCGGTCCGGAGGAGCACCCGATCCTGGGAACGGAGACCCGAAGGATCGTATGATGCGAGTTCTCGAATCCCCTCTTTTACGTTCGGAAGGCGAAGGTACGGAAGGTCGGCCACGATTTTTGTTCCCGCCGGGATATGTGCCTGAATCCAGTCGCGCGCAACAAGCCGCGTTTCTTTCCGGGAAAGCAGAACGTCATAGCGAACATCCGTCGCGACCGCATAGGCAAAGAAAAGAACGCCGAGAAGGAGCGGGATGCCAAACGCGCTCGCCGAAATCGCCGGCATGCGGTTTTGGAACGCCAGCATGAGGCGATCGAGTCCGTAGCCGGCGAGGACTGCGAACGCGGGCAGGATAAAAATGAGCGCTCGGGGAATTTCGTTGAAAAAAAGATAGAGCAAAGTGAGGTACCCAACAGCAAACAGCAGGCAGCAAACAACAAACAACGTGTTGCGGCGGAAAAGCAACAGGGCGCCTATGACTGCCGCGAGGAGAAGGAATGGCTCGTACCAGAGAAGGAGCTTGGCGTAGTCGCCGAGAAACGCGAGCCACGCGCCAAACGACGCATCGGCCAGAAATCCGAGACGCGTGAGTATATCCCCGCCCGCGCTCGCAGCTCCTTCGCCGCGGGTAAACCCGTAGGGATAGAGGAGAACCGAAAACGCCGCGAGCGCGAACGCGGTTCCCAGCATGAGCCAGAGGCGCGGTGAACGCAGTTTTTGGAAAAACTGCTCGCCGGATTTCGTGAAATGGAGGAGGAGAAGCGGCAGGAAAACAATCGCGGCTGATGTGTTCACGCCGATTGCGAGTCCGGAAAGCACGCCAGCGGTAAGGGAGTTCTTCCTCGATCCCGTTTCGCGCATGCCGAGCGCGGCGAGCCACGCGCCATACACCAGGAGCGAGGCTGGCATCCAATGCCGCACCACTTGAGAGAGTTGAATCTCGTAAAAGGAAACCGCAAGGAACAACGCCGTAAGGAGCGAGGCGCGCTCGGATCCGGTTATACGCTTCGCGATGCGGTACGCAACATAAACAACGCCCACGCCCATGAGCGCGTTCAGCACGCGCGCCGCGATCCAGAAAAAGCTCGGATCCATGGTGAATGCGTCCTGATAGACCGCAAGGGGCGGAAGTCCCAAAGCGAGGTAGTGGACGAGAAGCACCGGCGCAAGGGCGACGAGGTAAAAATAAGCGAGATACGGCGGGTAAGAAAGAACCTTTCGGAATTCATCGCTATGCCATGCCGGCACCAGGGTTTTGAGTTCAATCATCTTGAGCGCGCCGAGCACAAACGCCGGCTCGTCGTTCACCACAAAGAGCGGAAACCCGAACCCAATGCCCCATAACCGGAGACCGAGCGCGAGAAGCAAAATCACGGTAATCGGTCTTCGGAAAACTCCAAAATCAAAATTCAAAATTCCAAACAAATTCCAAACGCGTTTTGAATTTTGTGCCTTGATCATTGGGTTTTGTTGGTGACTTGGTGCTTGGAGCTTGATGCTTTTTCACTTATGAACCGTATTCTCCACGGCTCAACGAGTCCCTCGTAAATGACGTGGGTGGAGATTTTCGATTTCCCGAGGCGCCGGTCGGTGAAGGTTATCGGAATTTCCGCGATTCGAGCATGCCGCCGATAGAACATCATGCGGAGAGCAAACCACCAGGCGTATCCCGTCGCCCGAACATCGCCGAAGGGAATGTGCGCGAGAAACTCGGTCCGCATGCAGGAGAACCCGGCAGTGCAGTCGCGGATGGGCAGGCCGGTAATCAGGCGGACGTAAAAATTCCCGCCCCAGGAAAGGGCTCTCCTCCAGAGCTCCCAATTTTCAATCCTCCCGCCGGGAACATAGCGCGATCCCACGACAAGATCGTGCGTTTCCGCCGCCCAGATGAGCTCGGGAACATAGCGCGGACTATGCGAAAAATCGGCATCCATGGTGAGAACGACGTCATCCCCGCCTTCGCGGAGGATTCGGGCGAACGCCGCCTGGTAGGCCGAGCCCATGCCGAGTTTTCTCGGCCGCGTCATAAGTTCAAGGCGCTCCTCTCGCGCTCCATAGGAACGCACGAGGTCGGCCGTCCCGTCGGGCGAGCCGTCGTCAACGACGAGGATTCGCGCCTCATCGGGAATGGCGCGAAAGAGTTCTTCGACGAGCGGAATAATGTTCTCGCGTTCGTTGTAGGTGGGAATGACAATGCGGGCTCTCATACGAACAGCGAAACGAACAGGGAACGTACGCGACCGAGGTCGAAGCGCCGTACCCAGGCGCGCTCGCTTATCTCAAACCTCTTGCGATCGCTGGCGGAGGCGCGCAGGATCCCCAAAAGCGCCTGAACAATAAAAGGGATGGTTCGCGGCACAACAAAAACAGGCAATAGTTCGGGCGGCGTGATCTCACGAACTCCCCCCACATCGTTCACGACGTACGGAACGCCGGCAGCCATGGCTTCGAGAAGCACGTGGGGAAACCCTTCTTCTTCCGACGGCATAAGAAACACGTCGGCTGCCGCAAAGTACTGCGACACGTCGCGATGAGGCACCCCGCCCGTGATGCGAACGTGCCCGCTCTTTTCGTGATACGTAACTCGTGACCCGAGATGTTGGCGCTCCGGCCCGTCGCCGACAATGATAAACATAACACGGTTTTCTGCCGCGAGCACACCGGAAATAATATCGGGAAGGAGATGCGCGCCCTTTCTCCTGGACAAGCGATGAACGAAGAGCACCACCTTCACATCCCCCGGAACTCCAAGCGCTCGCCGGGCTTCACCGCGATTCATGGCGCTCCTGAACCGCTCAATATTGATCCCGTTCGGAAGAACGCGGGTGCGCTCGGAAACGAGCCCGTAGCGATGGCAGTATGCGGCGCGGAGCCCGTCCGTTCCGGTTACGAGGATTGTTCTTCGCAGCACGAAGCGGAACACCGCCTCTGCAAAGCGGCCTCGCCGGTAGAGCCACGGCATGCCGCAATTCCAGTAGTAGGCCTCGCCTCCCACGACACGTACCACGAACCACGACACCAGTGCGCCGTAGTAGGAGTAATGGGTGTAGAACGCTTTCCGTCCACGCATGCGCTCGCGCGCGAGTACCACCATGATTTCGGCAAAACGCATGACCGGATTCGAGAAACGCTGAACGTAAAATGGAAACGAAAAATGTTCCGGCCGCATTGCCGCGCGCTCGATCACGAGGAATATATCCAGGTCGCGCGACGCGGCTTCGAGGAGTTCGTAGATATGAAAAAAATGACTCGCGGTCGCGGAGTCGTATGCCGGGAGGATATAAACGATCCTCGGTCGACCGGACCCTACCATAGCTTGGGACCTCGCCGGACCGCGGCCAGGCGCTCCTCGGTTCCGAGATCTTCAAAGAATCCGCGGTGGAAATATGCGAGAAGCCGGCCATCGGAAGCGAGCCGCGGAAACAGAGCTTGCTCGAGCATGAAGGCGCCCGAAGGTGCGTCCTTGAAGTGCTCGGACTCAAGAACATAGCACCCGGCGTTGACATAGCCGGCGTGCGGCTCCGTGGGTTTTTCGAGAAATTCACGGATGCGCCCCCCCTGAACATGGAGAAGCCCGAAATCGCGCGCGTCGTCTTTCCAGTAGGCGGTCAGAACGCTGTGCCCGGGACGGTATGAGCGCGCGACCGCCGCATAGTCAACGTCGCCGAGGGTGTCTCCGTTCAAAACCATGAACGGCCCGGGGTCTCGCCCCATGGCGAACCGCACCGCTCCCCCGGTGCCGAGCACGTCGGGCTCGACTGCGTATTCGTGCGGATACCCGCGCTCGCGGAGGAATGCAATGACCTGATCGGCCCGATAACCGAGCGCCAGGCGGATCTTTGAAAATCCGTGCGCGCTCAAACGCTCGAGCTGGTGCTCGAGCATGGGTTTCCCGTGAACTTCGACAAGGGGCTTGGGGATGTCGTGGGCCGAAATCGGCAGGCGCGTTCCCCTGCCGCCGGCAAGGATAATCACATCCATAGGTATTGACGAACGGCTCGCAAGAATCGTCATGCAAGCACACGGCCCCGATGAGAACATGGTCTTCCCCAGCTTGAGCCGCGGGGAGTAAAACCGACGCCAAAGGCCGCTCATCCACAGGTGGAACCCCGAGATCTCCGGCGCGCGGGCAGGAGCCGCCGCTCCTCTCTTTTTATACTGTTTTTCGCATAGCGCGGTTAACCGGGTCGCCAGCATGGAGGAATACGGGCTTCCGGGCTATGAGGAACATATTGTCTCGAATATTGACCGGGAGAACGAGTTGATTCAAGCGCGTTCGTTCAACCGCTCGCCCGATCCGCCGCCAGAGAGAAAGTCCCTGCCAGCGCCAGAGCATGGAGGCAATATAGGCGGGCGTGAAGCGCTTGCCAATCTTGGTCAGGGAAACCACTTCAAACCCGCACTCCCGCACGACGGCCTGCATGTTGCGCTGATCGAAATACGAAAGATGCTCCGGAGGACAATACGCGTGCCAGTGCATTCCGAAGATCCGAGCCCAGAAACTCCCGACATCGGGCGTGTTCACGGCGATCACGCCGCCCGGCCGCAGGATGGCGAACGCGCGTTCGAGCGTTCGGCGCGGATCCGGAACATGCTCGATGAGATCGAGCATCGTGATCGCATCGAACAGGGGGGCCCGCCACGGGGACGACTCAAGGGTCCCTTCAAGGACATCAAGACCCGAGCGCTTTGCTTCACGCGCGGCCCAGCGCGAAACCTCTATGCCGCGCACGCGCCAACCGCGCCCGCGCGCAAGTTTCAAGAAAAATCCGGTCGCCGCGCCGATATCGAGGAGAGATCCCCGCGTACGAGCCGCCTGCTCCACCCCGTCCAGAACGCGCTCGAAAAACGGGCGCATCGCGATTTTGTCCTCGTTATAGTTTACGTACCCGAACCCGCGCTCGGCTCCGGAGAAATAATCCACGCCGTAGACGGCGCTCGTATCGGCCGGCACCGGATGCACAAATCGGAATCCACACTGGCGGCAGCAATAGAGATCGAAGCTGTTTTTTGAAAACAAAAAGCGGGCTCGATGCTCGTGCAGAAGCGGGCAGGGAACGATGCCTCGAGATGAGAAGTTGGCATTCATGCGGACAAACGGACGCTAGCGGACCCGATAGATCCGAAATCCGCCGACCTCGCCCGCCGGTTCGGCAAACGCGAAACGGACAAGCGGATCGCGCACGGGTGCGCTGGTATCCCATACCAGGTAATCAACCCGGTACTTTTTCAGCTCGCGCTCAAAATCCGAGCGACGGAGCTCGCGCGCGCGCTCGATGACCCGCTCCACAAGTTCCTCCGGGATCATGACTACGGGCTTCGACGAAAGCCCGAAGAGACGGCGGATTCGATTCTCCTGCCGAGCATGGAGCGCTTGGTCAATGAATCCGACGCCGTAGATGCTCCGGATATTCGCGACAACAAAATCACGGTCAATACGTTCAAAATAGTGCGAGAGGATGAAGCGATCCATAATCTCTTGCGTCGGAACAAACGAGAAGCGCGCCGCGTTCGAGAAATACACGTTATCCTCTGTGAAGATCGGAATCCCGCTCGCAACATTCGGAGCGTACACAACATCGTCTCGCTCGGTATTCCGGGACAACCACGCCATGAGTTCTTGGCTTCTGTTGCGTTCGGCATACGCGAGCGAGCCGCCGGCGAGCGGCGCGAAATCACGCCGCGCGAAGAGCACGAACACGCCGACAGCAATCACGAGCGCTGCCGCGATATGCCGCCGAACATTCCCGGCTCGAGACAGTACGCCAAGAACCATCCACACGCCGGTGAACAAAAACCAATAGACGGCCGGCATGAAGAAGTGGCTCGAAAATTCGAGGTTCTTTCCGGTGATGACGTGCTGGTTCACGCTCACGATCGCGGCAAGAACCCCGCTCGTAAAAAAAATCGCGGCGCGATCCCACGCGAGGATGTTCCGATGCAGCAAAAACGCCATGCATCCGAGGATAAGGGCTCCCGGAACGACGATCGCGATTCCAGACGGAAAATGAGTTGCAATCATGCCAACGCGCCAAAGCGTCTCGGCGTACTCCGGAAGTCGAAAGGCCCTGGCCATGAGCACGAAATACGGAATCGCAATGACCAACCCCCCGGCGGCAATCGCGACGAACGCTCTGGCCTCCCGGAACATGCGCTTCGCAAAAAACAGGAATGATGCGAGGCCGAGGAACGCGAGGAAGAAGACGGCGTAGTAAGTATAGAGGTAAAAGAGGAGTCCGAAATTCACTGCCGCAAGCGCGACCAGGAGCCAGCGCCGTTTCGCGCGCCAGGATTCGAATGTTGCAACAAGAAGAAACAGCAGGAAAAATTCGGAGAGCCAAAACAAAAAATTCAACTGCGGGCTGACGACGCGGGAGAGATCCGAAAGCGAAAATCCTCCCACCAGAAAAAATACCCCGAGGAACGCGAGCCACCGCACGCGGCATACGAGCAATACGCACGCATACAAGAGAAGAATGTGCAGGGCGGGAAAAATCGCGTCGTAGAGCACCCCGCCAGCAACAACGCCGATGCCGAGCCATCGAATCGGCTGCGCCGCGAGGTACTCGCCGAAAAACACCGGCGACGGGGGCTTGGCCTTATGCTCCCAGAGGTAGGCGTTCCCGATCAGCGGATGGCCGTCAAGCACTTCATGAATCCGGGCAAAATAGAACCACTCATCGGCGACGAGAATATTCGAGGGGCTGTTGAACGGTATGCCGTCGCGGATGTTGGCCACGACAGGCGGAAGGATGAGTATGGCCGAGGCCGCAAGCGCGAGGATGCAGACGGGCCAGTGGCGCAGCAGAGACGTTGGCATTGCCAAGCATCGTAGCACGCAGGAGCGCCAGGAGAAAACTGCGAAAAAATCTCATACGAACGGCCGGGCGCGCTCCCCTCTTTGGTGCGCCGCCCGACGGCGGCTCGCATCGTTTCGAGAATTGTTCGGGCTCCGCACCACCGATATGCTCCTCAACCTCGCGGCGGGCGAGCCGAACGCGCCTCTCGGCTTCTCCATTCTCGAACTGTTTTGACCGGATGGCATCATGCTGTTATATTCTACCCATGTTTGCGCTGATTCGACTCATTGTTGCTCAATGACAGCATCGTTACGCCCGCCCGCTGGAGCTCCGGCCGCGGACGGGCTCTCGAGAGCTCGGGGCGCGGGGAAGTGGTTGCTCTTCGCCGTGCTCGATTTCCTCT
>Ga0209542_10009861_pt1 | contig 17400 bp, 15 predicted proteins | sample RifCSPhighO2_01_FD_184028 | JGI IMG/M metagenome (GOLD analysis project Ga0209542, IMG submission 184028) | Soil microbial communities from Rifle, Colorado - Rifle CSP2_plank highO2_0.1 (SPAdes) (version 2) | ecosystem: Environmental > Terrestrial > Deep subsurface > Rock core/Sediment ...
CAGCAGATTTAATGAGATCAAGGTTGTGCTCAATTACCATTACAGTGTTGCCTTGATTGACGAGCTGCTGGAGAATTTCAATCAGCTTTTTGACGTCTTCATAATGCAGACCAATAGTTGGCTCATCGAGCAGATAAATAGTCTTCTGAGTGTGAGGCTTGTATAACTCTGATGCAATCTTCACACGTTGTGCCTCTCCACCAGAGAGAGTGGTGGCACTTTGGCCAAGCTCTAGGTAACCTAAACCTACATCAAGCAAAGACTTCAAGCGTTCTTGAATAGCTGGAACATCAACAAAGAATTGGTACGCTTCTTCAATGGTCATGTGAAGTACCTCGTGAATATTTTTCTTACGGTAAGTGACTTCAAGTGTCTCTTTGGTAAAGCGCTTACCGTCACACACATCACAGGTCACGTAGACTGTTGGCAAGAAGTGCATCTCAACCGCAATTTCACCATTTCCCTGACAGGCCTCACAACGTCCACCTTTAACGTTAAAACTAAACCGTCCAGGCTTCCAGCCACGAGCTCGTGCTTCACCTGAAGCCGCAAACATGTCGCGGATATGAGTAAATGAACCAGTATAAGTTGCTGGGTTACTACGCGGTGTACGGCCAATTGGAGACTGATCAATAAGAATTGAACGCCCGAGGTATTCTGTTCCTGTGAAGGTCTTACAGTTGTAGGTGTGTGGGGTGCGATGCTTCTTCTCTAGACGAGACTTGAGATTCTTGTCTACAATTTCGTACATGAAGGTAGATTTACCTGAGCCAGATACTCCCGTCACACAAATGAGACGTCCGAGAGGAATGTCTACATTGAGATTTTTGATATTAAAGGCTTTACCACCACGAATTTTTATTGAGCCTTTCTCACTTTCTCGTCTAGCTGGGATTGGGATTACTTTGTCGCCACGAAGATAATCAAGTGTAACTGACTTAGACTCATTTTTTGGTGCGGACAATAATTTCGGCAAGTAATCAGACACAATTACTTCCCCACCATGAACTCCGGCGCCAGGGCCAATATCGATGAGGTAGTCTGAGGCTCGGATAGTGTCTTCGTCATGTTCAACTACAATAATAGTATTACCAAGATCACGAAGTTCAGTCAGGGTCTTAATGAGACGGTCGTTATCCCGTTGATGCAGACCGATAGTGGGTTCATCTAGTACATAAAGGGCTCCCACCAAACCTGATCCAAGCTGCGAAGCCAAACGAATTCGCTGCGCCTCACCTCCAGAGAGAGTGTTGGCACGTCTATCAAGGGTCAAGTATTGAATACCAACGTTGTTCATGAATTGGAGTCGCTCAATGATTTCACGCAAAGCTGGCCATGCGATATCTTGCTGTTTTTTAGATAGTTTCAAGGTATCAATAAAGGTGGTGGCTTCTTTGACTGTCATGGCAGTAAAAGCCACGATGTTAATACCGAGGTTCTTCTTACCATCCCCACCTAAGTACACACGCATTGCTTCAGGTCGCAGTCGCGCCCCCTTACAAGCAGGACATTCATCACTCTGGAAGATTCCAACCACACCAAGACCATTACATTCTGGACAGGCACCGTATGGAGAGTTGAACGAAAATAGGCGTGGTTCTACTTCAGGAAATGATGAGCCATCAATTGGGCAAATAAACTTAGCAGAAAGGGTTCGCACCGCCCCATCAGGACTTTCTATTTTAACTAGTCCGTTCGACTCATGCAGAGCACGTTCAACCGCTTCAGAGAGTCGTTCATGTGAGCCTTTTGGATCATCTGTAAACTCACTCACATAGATCTCATCAATGAGGACGTCAATATCGTGACGCTTGGTCTTGGTTAGTTCAATTTTCTCACGCAACTGCTTAATCTGACCGTCAATTTTGACAGCCTCATACCCCTTTCCAAGGAGGTCATACAATAGTTGGTAATATTCACCTTTGCGACCAACCACTACCGGCGAAAAGATTGAGACTCGACCTTTTGATACCTCAATGCCCATTACCTTTTCTGACTGTTTGCGAGTTGCCTCCTTCACTTCTTTAGTTTCAATGGATTTAAGAATGATGCCAAGAATTTCATCTTGTGAAAGTTTCTGAATTGGCACATCAACATCAAGACAATACGGTTGACCGACCCGAGCATAAAGAATACGCAGATAATCGTAGATTTCTGTTACTGTTGCCACGGTTGAACGTGGGTTACGTGAGGCGGACTTTTGGTCAATAGAAATGGCCGGAGACAAACCGCTGATTTCATCAACATCAGGCTTTTGTAGTTTATTCAAAAACTGTCTAGCATACGGAGATAGTGACTCAACATAACGACGCTGGCCTTCTGCAAAGATAGTATCAAAAGCAAGTGAAGACTTTCCTGACCCAGATGGTCCGGTAATAGCTATCATCTTGCCGCGAGGCATCTCCACATTGATATTCTTCAGATTGTGTGTGCGGGCACCACGAATAATAATCTTGCTGCCCGGGTCATTAGCCCGCTCATCTGCTTCCCAGCCAGTTTTAGTTTTATCTTGTTTTTTAGCCATAAAATACGGCCTTCACATGACGGTGAAGGTATAACTCACTCAGTATAACTGTTTTCCCTAAACATGCAAAAACACACAAAGTTAGGCTAACTGAGTCTTTTGTGGGCGGCGGTTGCGTAGCGTGTTACTGAGCAAAAGTAAGATGAATCCAAAAGTAATCACTCCAACTGCGGCCACTAATAAGTTCAGCAACACATTGTCTTCTGTTGATTGCCCGCTATTCTCTACCGTGGTACTCATGGCAGCAGCTGCAACTAGAGCATTATTTGTGCGAGCAAAACGATATGGTTTACTACTAGCCACAATTTCACCAGCCACATCAGTCAATACCGCTGTAATTTCATGATCACCAATTTCAAATTCGCGCTCAATTGTGTATGAAAACAAACCGGTTGCGCCAGTCTTGACCACCTCAACTACACCAGTACTGTATGAAAGCAGATAAACATAAGAATTTGGAATACTACGTCCTTCAACAGCAACAAAGTATTCTTCCGGGTCGCCATCTTTAGTTGTCATCACTTGGGCTGATACGGAGTTAATTTCAACTACAGCGTCATAAGTTAATTCTTCAATGTTTTTATTTAAACCTGGTGTTACAACTTGATCAGGCGCAGTTAGGTCTCCACCACGTATTAATTCAATACTATCTACCACTCCATCACTATCAGTATCAGCCAAGAGTGAGTTTGTACCAAAGTTTGCCACCTCATCAAAATCAGAAACGCCGTCTTGGTCAGAGTCTTTAGCAGTGAGATTATTGGTGTCTTGTTTAATCTGTTCTTCACTTTCGCGAATTCTGTCTTTAAGTACTTGGTATCGTAAAGCTAGAACTGTATGGATAGCAGGAACAGCTGCCGGCTCAGCGATTGTAATAGAAATGACAGAAGCAAGTTTGGTGTAATGCTCAGTGAGAGCCTTGTTAGAAAGTGAGATCAAAAACTCGCTTTCTGCTTGAACAGCGGCAGCATATTGAAGCAGTAGAGGCTGCAAAGAATCGGTATCGGCACGCATAGCAACGTCAATGGCTGTGAGTAAGTCTTTATTAGCAAATTGTAACTCGTCGCTTTCAGCAAAGAGCATTTCTGGTTGGGTGGCAAAATAATCAAAATACCGACGTCGATTCTCATTACTGACTGAAGAAGCCAACAGCGCTAGCTCGATTTTTTGAACCAATACATTGAGGTCTGTCTCAGTAGTAAGTGAAGAGTAGCTTTCAGTTGATGGCTCATAGGTGACAGCCTCTGATTTATAGGTTTTATCATTTAAAACAAAAGAGGCGTACAGATAATGACTTGCCTGAAGCAAATTCAGTGCTGATATATTAAAGACCCATTCACCTTGAACTAGGGTGGCCTGACCAAGATGAAGTGGCTGACCGGTTGCATAGAGCTGACTGTATACATCGACTTTGGTTGGAGTAAAGTCACCAGTCAGAATTTTTACATAAGCAGACTCACCTTGCTCGTGAAGTGTAATTGAAATTGGTGAGAGTTCACCGGTAACTGAAACGACTTCAGGTTGTTCCTGTTTATCTTCAGTTGTTGTTGAGGTAGTCTTTTGCTCTGTATCCAACTCCTCCTCTGAAACAATAGACTCTTCTATTACTGAATCAGAAGACGAAGCAGATATCACTTCATCCCCTACAACCTCCGTCGAAGAAGCTGCCTCCTCCATTACTGCTGTAGTCACCTCAGACACAACAGCTTCAGACAATTGCTTTTCACCCACCACAAACGTTGGCCCAGTAAAAGTGTAGGTGGCGCCATCATGTTCTGCTGTTGCTTCAATCTGATATGAGGCAGGAGTCAATCGTCCAGCCGGTATCAAAAACCGATACTCAGTTTCATTTAAACGTTCAGATGGCTCAAGCAGTATGGTACTACCGGTCTCTATTGCCGCTAAGGTAATTGTAGGATCTATAGTGTTTAGTGCACTAATTTTAAAATCAGTATCAGTACTTAGTGAACCTGGAATTGAATTAATAAAAGAAATTTTTGGAGCAGTGAGTGGCATGTCTTCATCAGGAACATCTGTACATAGAGATTCGCTACAAACTAGGGCAGCTGGGGTACTGATGATGTTCTTGGCATCAATGTAGCTAAATACAGCAAAGACTGCGCCCAAGAAAATAAAAGCATAACCGCTGACTTTGGCCACACCCGTCATCACACCTGGCACATGCCGCTCATACCAAATCGTATAGAGATGTACTTTTTCCAAGAGTCGTAAACTGGCTGCTCCTGGCACAAATACCACTTCTGGAGCAGTTGTCACTTTAGCCTCTGTTGGCTTTTTGGTACGAATAGTGGCTTTTTTTGCTGCGACTTTTGGAGTTGTCTTTGTTTTTGCCTCAGCTGGCTTTCTTTCGACAGTCTTTTTAGATACACGCTTAACAGCCACGACCTTTTTGGTTCGTACAGACGATTTTACCCCCTCTTTTTTACCAAGAGTAGTTCCCATTTAAATATAGTATACACGCATCTGTTGCCATAATTGGCAATTTATTAACGACTATTTTCCGTATGAGAGAATCAGAGAAATGAGTGTGCCAAGATCAGTAGTAGCTTTAACTAAGAAATTATCGACCCCGAGCGACTTAGCTCGCATTCGCTCAGCATCATCATCCTTGTTTGAGAAAATAATTACTGGCAAATCCTTGATATCGTCACGTTTTCGCACTTCATCTAGGACGTCCATACCGTTCATGCCAGGAAGCATGAGGTCAAGGATGACGACAGTTGGCTTAAAGTCTAGAATTTGCTCAAGTGCTTTATCACCAGCGTGACAAAATTGGTGAGTAATGCCGCTCTTCTGAAGTCGAATAGATAAAAGATTACGAAGTAACGGATCGTCTTCGACTACCAAAAGTCTAACCGTTTCAACAACGGCAGGGTGAGGTTCATCAATAACCTCCTCTGAGAAATCGAAAATTTCAGTTGAACCATCATTATTTTTATTACGAAGAATAGACTCAACGAGAAGCACTAGCGTCATTGCATCAAACTCAGTGTGCACAAGGTAGTGTTGCTCCCCTACCAAAAACATCTTTTTGTAGTCATCGCTAGTTCGCACCGAAGTAATCATGATGAGTGGGATGAGCTTGGATGACTCATCTGCCTGCAGGTCAGCAATCACTTCATCCATTTCCATATCACTGACAGTATCGTCGATGATAATTGCGTCAGGATGAACACTCTTAATGCTAGACAACCCTTCACGGGCAGTAGTAGCTGCCTGTACAGTCGCTCCAGCAAACAACAACATTCGCTCCACAGAATTTATGATTTGGACGTCACCGCCAAAGATTACAAAACTCTTACCATATACTTTGTCTTTGTTGTCTATCATAAAATATTTTTATGTATTAAGTATACAATACCGGAAACCTTACTTAGCTGTGTTTTTCTTCTTCGGTTTTTTGGACACACTTGCTTCTAGAATGCGAATCTCATCGCGAATAATAGCCGCTGTCTCAAAGTCTAATATAGCTACTGCTTCGTCCATTTGACGCTTTTTATCTTTTAGAACTCCCTTTGGATTCTTTTGAAACAGATCCATATCTACCTTTAATAGTGTATCAACTGTTTCGTCGTGTTCTGTTCGCATTTGGTCAGTAATAGACTTAATTTCCTTGGCAATAGTCTTTGGAGTTATGCCATGCTCCTTATTGTACGCAAGCTGCCTATTGCGACGCCTAGTTGTTTCACCAATTGCTTTATCGAGCGCTGGTGTCATCTCATCAGCATAAAGAATAACTCTACCGTTAACATTACGAGCGGCGCGACCAATGGTCTGAATGAGGGCCGTCTCGCTACGAAGGAAACCTTGTTTATCGGCATCAAGAATAGCCACCAGTTCAACTTCTGGTAAGTCTAGACCTTCACGGAGCAAGTTCACTCCTACCAAACAATCAAACTTACCTCGTCTAAAGTCAGTCAAAATCTCAATACGCTCTATAGTATCTACATCACTATGAATGTACTTGGTGCTAATACCACGCTCAGTCAAAAACTCTGATAGGTCTTCAGCCATTTTTTTGGTCAGAGTGGTAGTGAGCACGCGGGCTCCACCCTTTATTACCTTTTCCGCCTCATCGATAAAATCTTTAATTTGTCCAGGGTAGGTACCAATTTCGGTAATAGGGCGAATATCGATAGCTGGATCGACTAGTCCCGTTGGTCGAATGATTTGCTCAACCATGGCAATGCCTGACTCGGCTGCCTTCTCATATTCATATTTGCCAGGTGTAGCAGAGGTATAGATTCGCTGACCAATATTTGCTTCAAATTCAGCAAACTTAAGTGGTCGGTTATCGACCGCTGAAGGCAAACGAAACCCGAACTCCACCAGAGTATCCTTTCGTGAGCGGTCACCAGCGTACATACCATTTATTTGTGGAATAGAAACGTGTGACTCGTCGATGATGGTAATGAAGTCTGGAGTTCCGTCTGGTTTATGTGGGAAGTAAGAAAGCAGTGTGTACGGAGCCTCACCTGGTTTGCGACGATCAAAATGCCGAGAATAATTCTCAATTCCATTACAGTAGCCAACCTCACGCATGAGCGCTAAATCGTGCTGAGTACGTCTTCGCAAACGCTCTGCTTCAAGTAACTTGCCTTCAGATTTGAACTTAGCTAGTTGAGCCTCAAGCTCTTGCTGTATTTCTTCAATAGCTATCTTTCGCTCATGCTCAGGGGTCACAAAGTGCTTCGCTGGGAACAAGAAAAACGTCTCTGGTTCTTCTATAATGGCACGAGTCACAGCGTCAATTTTTGTGATAGCGGAAACAGCATCACCCACAAATCCTAGACGATATATTGCTCGTTCATTAGTCGGCATAATTTCAATCGTGTTGCCGACTGCCCTGAAATGTCCTGGCACCAAGTCAGCATTGGTACGCTCAAAGTACATACCAATGAGTTTGCGTAGCATATCAGCCCGAGTGGTCTTATACCCACGTTCAATTTTCATATGCCTCTTGAGATACTCTGCTGGAGCACCCAAACCATAAATACAAGACACAGACGCTACAATAATCACGTCACTACGCGTGAGCAAGGCTTGGGTAGAGGCATGCCGCAGACGATCAATCTCTTCGTTAATCTGGGCTTCCTTTTCAATATAGGTATCTGAAGTCGGCATATACGCCTCAGGCTGGTAGTAGTCGTAGTAGGATACAAAGAAATGCACGGCGTTCTCAGGAAAAAAGTCACGGTACTCTTGAGCTAATTGAGCTGCCAATGTCTTATTATGCGCAATTACCAAAGCCGGCTTCCCTATTTGCTGTATGACATTGGCAGCTGTATAAGTCTTTCCTGAACCAGTCACTCCAAGAAGCGTCTGGTGGGTTTCACCACCACGAATACCCGCTACCAACTTCTCAATTGCTTGTGGTTGATCTCCGGCAGGAGTCTTATCAGTTGCGAGTTTAAATTCCATAGAATGAGTATAGCTTGGATTTATAAAGAAAAAAAGCCAACGTGTTTTGGTGCGTTGGCTTCCTATAAAACATTCTCTTGGCTGTGATTAAGATGCTCGGTACAGGCAAGCAAAAGCTCTTTCCACAACCGATTGACTTTGCGGGCCAATGGCAGAACGTAGTCTATGGTTTCTTCAGTTTTTGACAGTCTCTTTTCTGGTGTTCCCCACAACGTAATCATATTGTGGAGTCTATCTGCCAGCTTGAGCACGATGGCGCGGTAACCCGCTATTCGTACTTTAGCAAAAGTTGCCGTCTCAAACTTATGGTCGGAGCCATATAATTTTCGGTTGGGCTTGGTTACTGCCTCCACCAGTACTGCCACATCGGTATTGAACATTCGCTCAATCCGTCTTTTAGTCCACCCCTTCCTGTCTTCAATTAGATCATGAAGGAGTGCGGCTACAATTAGGTTGGCGTCTTTGATACCGAGATAGGCCAGAATGATTACGGCCACCGCCACCTTGTGATAAAAGTAACGAGTACCGTCTCTGCGCCTAACTGTGAAGAACTGATCCCGGGCTACAAAGTAGGCCTTAACGATGAGCCTAAACTCATCAGAGTCTTCTTTGAAACTCCTGACTACCAGACGAAAGAAGTTTCGCCGGTGCCGATGTTCAAAAATAACTTGCTTGAGTTCGTCCAGCATGGTGTCCTCCTTTCTGTATCTGGTTCAAGATACTGGAACTATGTCATGAAAAAGCCCTCGTGTAAACGAGGGCTTTTTTAATTTAGCACGGTCGGTCACTGACTTGGATTTTGTTCACCGTTAGTTTGAATTACAAATTAATTAGCAAAGTTGAATTTTTGTATTTCAGTTGTTGTTGAAATTACAGCGTCAGGCTGTAAAACGTAAACGTTTATCTCTGGATATCTATCATTAATAGCGTCATGCGTACTACCGTACTTAAAGTAATAGTAATCTAAAAAAATACCAGCTACGGCCAACATCATAAATATTACTATGTAGTATATGAATGATGACAACCTGTCTTGCTCTTTAGTAATTTTCTTTTGTGTCTCATCAATATCAGACTGTGCCTCTTTAACACTTTCTGCTAATTGAGTAAGTTTTGTAACTCTGCGATCCGTTTTCTTTTGATTACTAGCTAATTTACTAACGTCGGTTCCGGAAGTTATTGTAGTTTTTTTCTGACTCACTGAATCAGTGCTGGCTGATGTGGGTGACGCAACTTTTGCCATAAACTAATGTTTGACTACATTAAGATATTGGTTATCCATCGCGTCTAATTCGACTTCATTTATCTTGACCTTAACTTTATATTGACCTGGCACAGTAAAGGTTGTGTTCTGAAACTCAGCTACTACACTTAAGCTATCGTGTTGAGTAGGTTCGGTAGGTGTTATTTCAACCGTTTTAAACTCATTTCCATCTGGCCCTTCAATAATTACGGATACTTTATTTGTTCCTTTTGTATTGAGAATTCTTAAAAAGGCAACGAAGGTTGGTACTGTAACAGCATTAGATTCTGCAGCAATATTAAGCATGTCGAATATACCAACTACGGTATATTTTTTTGTTTCGTTTTCTTGAATTGCCGTGTCAGCTGTGAGGAAATAAAGAATTTTTGGTTTCATATACTATATTATGCCTTAAGTAGCTGCTCACGCAAGTTCTTAGTGAAATTTACAATGAAGTGCAGGTTGTGAATTGAAGCCAGTTGTGGCCCAAGCATTTCGCCAGCCCGGAAGAGGTGTGAGACGTAAGCTTTGGTATACGTCTGTGCCACATATCCTTCAGAAAGTGGGTCAAGCAGTGAGTGGTCAGTACCGAACTTTTCATTACGTAAGTTTAGCTTCACTGTCTCCGGGTATTCAATAGTGCCGCAAGCTGAAGTCTTGGTGCGTCCAGTGTAGGCGTAGATGGTGCCAGTGCGCCCGATACGGGTTGGTGCCACACAGTCAAAAGTATCACAGCCCTTGAGGACTCCCTCCACAATGTCTTCAGGCTCACCAATACCAAGCAAGTGACGTGGCTTATCTTCAGGTAAAATTTCATTTACAACCTTTAGTGAATCACCTAAGTCTTCTTTACTAAAAGACCCACCGATGCCATATCCATCAAAACCCATGTCTCCAAGCACTCGAGCACTTTCCTTGCGCAAGTCGGTAAAGCGACCACCTTGAACAACACCGTACAAGCCTTGCTTCTTTATAGCTTCGTAGTTTTGCTTATGTGCCATAAGACTACGTTTTGCCCAACGGTGAGTACGATCCATAGCTTCCTTTTGGTATTCATAGTCAGCACTAGGACTAGTACACTCATCAAATGCAATGATGATATCTGCACCAATTGCTTGCTGAATTTCAATTGAACGCTCAGCAGTGAAACGGTGCATCGAGCCATCAATGTGTGAAGTAAAGGTAACCCCCTCTTCATCAATAATACAGAGCTTACCGTGCTCAGTGGCGGCTTCTCGTGAATAGACGTTAATTCCCTTTTTGTTTACTGACTCTGATTCAGGAGCCTCTCCTTTAGCGAATTTAGTCACTCCTTTGCCAAACGCGGCCCCAAGCGAAAATACCTGAAATCCACCGGAGTCAGTGATAGTAGGAAGTTGCCAGTTCGCAAATTTATGTAACCCACCCGCCGCTTTGATGACTTCATGTCCAGGCTGCAAAAAAAGGTGGTAGGTATTTGCCAAAGCCACTTGATTGCCGACGTACTTCTGCATTTCTTCTGGAGTCACACCTTTAATGGTGGCTTTTGTACCCACCGTCACAAAAGCCGGCGTTTGTATGTCGCCATGTGGTGTATGGATAACCCCCACCCGAGCGAGAGTGCCGGGAAGCTTCTTTTCAATTGTAAATGAGATAGGTGCTGACATATAACAACAAGAATGCCGGCTTGTGACCGGCATACTTTAGAGATTATTTTGCTTACTTGTTGACTGAGATTAGCTCAATTGCAAAGACAAGCGTTGAGTTGGCCGGGATTGGACCAATTGCTTGGTTACCGTAGGCTAGTTCTGGTGGAATAACGAGAATTCGTTGCCCGCCAACCTTCATGCCGACAAGCCCTTGTTCCCAACCAGCAATTACTCGTCCTTCACCAATAGTGAATTCGAAAGTCTCACCTCGCTTCTTTGAGTTATCAAACTCAAGTCCTCCCTGAAGAGTACCAATATAATGTACTTCAACTGTGTCTCCAACTTTTACCTCATCTCCAGTTCCAACTACAATATCGTCAATCACAAGACTTTTGATGTTACCACGTGCATCAGAAGCAGTTCTGAGAGCTGCTGCACGTTCATTATTAATATCATCTCCTCCTCCAACTACCACGACGTTACTTTGACTCACTGATGCAAACTGGGTTCCAGTTTCTGCAGTCAAAAACGAGGTTTCCACTCGAACCAAATACAAAGCCAGCGCCATAAATAGCACACTTAGCCCGATTCCTACCATTTCAAATTTGCTCAACATACAATATTTAATTATTCTGCCATAATAACGACTTCAGGGGCAAATGCAAGCAAAGAAGGGAGTGGGACTCGTCCCAAAATTATATTATCACGTAAACTCGGGTCACTTATAGAAGCTAGGTATTCTAGGAATATAGCCTTATTTTGAGCGCTCATAGCAGTTGGCTGATTGCGGGTTTCTAGGCTTGAAATTGGTATAATTTCGAGGTAATTTTCCTCCCCCACCGCCAGTTTTATAACCAGTCCTTGCTGCACAGCTAAAGAGAAATATTGATCAAATATAAAATTACCTAAAGAATAGAAAACTAGGGTATTATCGACCATTTCAACACTCTGTACGACGTGTGGATGGTGTCCAATGATAATATCAGCCCCCAACTCTGATAGTAGTTTTGCAAAATTGCGTTGTGACGCTGATGGTTTGTCAACATACTCATCTCCCCAATGCACATACACAACCTGGACATCACTCTCATCTTTCATGGTCTCAAATACAGCAGCCAATGATTCGCGTGATGGTGAGCTATAAAGAGTATGAACCGCCAGTACACCAATTGTTTTATCAGAGAGCTCAATCAGCGTGTAAGAAGGTAGAGCAACCACACTCGGGTGGCCAAATGGTACCAGCCCATTATTCCAAACCGCACTTACTGTATGGTTGTACCCGGCTAGTCCATAATCAAAGGTGTGGTTATTGGCTAATCCAAGATGTGTAAACCCAGCCGCAGACACCGCTTCCAAACTAGCGATTGGTGTAGAAAACCTAAAAGTATTATTGGCGGTCGGCACATGTGTCTCAGGAATTGCAGACTCAAAGTTTGCCACCGCATAGGAAGTTGAAGGGATTGAAAATTGAGCGAAAGGAAAATCCATACCACTCTGTCTCATTCTCCTCTCTACATCACGAGCCAACATCATGTCACCAAAAAATAAAACTTCTGTTTTTGGATTTATGGATTCTAGGACCACTACTTCAGGATCCAAACTACCAATAACCCCATCTTCAATCGACAAAAAGGAAATTCCTTTTATAGGAAAAAATAATTGAAAGACTATTAATAACAGACAGATAAGAGAAATCTTGTGCCAAATCGACATACAGATTTAGTTACCAAATAGTGAAACAGTTGGATGGAACAACCCAACTTGGTAGTAATACATTGCAAAAGCAACACCTGCTACTGCCAGCAAAGTTGCTACGATGGTAACAACGGTCGTTTGAATAAAAGACATATCACGACGTCGACTATTTTGAATAGCAAAGTCATCAAGTTGAACCTCTATACCAAGTAGCGAAGAAATTTCAGATGGTTTTAATGCCTCGTCAGTATGAAAAATTTTGTGCATGCCATCTACACGGGTTTGGTGAGTTGTACTATTTTCACGCAGAACCATTATGGCGGTATCAACTTCATCATTATTATAGCGGGCACTAAGCAAGACGGAACGAATTTCCTCATCAGGGGCGGTTGGTTGAACGCCGTTGATCTTTAAAATTGTTTCAATGTCTTGCTTTTGAATCATAATACAAACAACTACCCGCGTTTTTTCTCTCTGGCCAGATACTGATTATACACTTCGAGCAGTACCGTAAAGAGAGTTACTATCACCGGACCGATGATAAACCCAATCGGTCCAAAAGTTGAGATACCGCCCATTACAGACGTTAGCATAATAAATGGATGTAGATTATTGCCGCGACTCATGAGTTGTGGACCAATGATGTTGTCTACCACAATTACTGTAACTATAGTCCAAATAGCAAGGCCAATTGCTGCTGGCACTGCACCGGTAAGAGCAAGAAACAGTACCCCTGGTACCATAATTGCTAAAGTACCAAGACCAGGAATCATTGCTAGAATAGCTCCAACAGCACCCCAAAGCACCGCTCTATCAATACCAAATATTGTGAATCCGATAGCCGCTAAAGTACCTTGAATGAGTGAGACCAAGACCACTCCAGTTGCCACTGTTCGTACCGCTATTGCTAAGCGTGAAAAAATCGCTTCATCATCTTTGTCTGGCAACGGACTAATCTTGATGGCAATCTTTAAAAACTCGCGACCATCACGGAAGAAATAGAACGAACCGATGAGTGAAATAAGGATTATGAAGACCGTTGAGACAGTACCGGCAAATATGGCGCCGATATTACGCACCATCCATTCAGCACCTTGGCGAATTTGCTCAGTAATATTGAGATCAAAGTTTGGAATGTAGTTCTGAACAGCTGACTCAAAATTGAGAACGTATTTTTCAATAGTGAGCTCCTGTCCAGCTCCGAGTGTCTGATAAAAGCTTACCAACTCTTTTACAAAGAGTGATGATATAAAAATAAGTGGAAGAATAATGATTACTACTACAGCTAGAGTTGAAACGGCGGCAGCTAGAGTCTTATTTTGCTTGTAGACCCGAGACTTGATTCGCTCATACATTGGGTAACAGATGGTTACAATGATGGTTGAGAGAGCCAAGGCGCTGACGAACGGTGAGAGGATAATCCACACAAAATAGCCAGCTCCTGCGAGCAATGCAAAAAAGAACGCGTACTCAACAACTCTACTCATTGACATGCCTTAACTATAGCAGGACAAAACAAAAAGGACTAGGCATATACACTGGGTATACGTCTAGTCCTAAATATGATTATTGAATCAGTTGAATTTCAGCGACCCGAGCTGCAGTTTCGATTGTTTTGAAACTTTGTGCTGCAGCGGAGTTCAATGCTGAAAATGTCTGGTTCAAAAAGTGTGATAATGCCCAAAGGATTATCACAAAACCAATTGCCTTTCGCATACAAAGTGTATTGCGACCCTGAGACCCTTTTCGAAAAAGGCCATCATGTAAAATGAAAGGGGCGCGGCAATTGGTAAATGTACTTACCTATTTATAGTATAGCACACTTTTTAGGTTTTTGCAAATGTGGTCTTACTTATCGATGTTTGCTCTTTCGATTACCGTTTTGATATCTGTCTTGTTTGCTACTCCGCGGAAATGCTCAACTACTTCCCCTTTTTTGTTATAGACAACAACTTCTGGCATGGCGTAGCCGCCCACCGTTAAGTAGAATGCGTCACGGGGATCAAGTACCATAACTACTCCAGTAATATCCGGAAGAGTCTGTAAGAAGCGAGTAGCTTGTTCTTTGGACTCTTTACGGTTAATAGCCATAAAGACTACTTCTTCATCAGAAAATTCACCACTAAGCTCACTAAGTGTATTTAGGTCTGCAGTTGAGAACGGAGACCATGATGCCCAAGTAGCTACCACTAAAGTCCTCCCCAAGTACTGTTCTAAAGACACGGGATTGCCCAGCAAGTCTGTATATGGTACTTCCCCTTCTGGGTTAGAGAATAAAGCAACAGTATCTTCATTTATTTGATTACTAGCTCGATTAACAATCAAGTAGGTAACAACTGCTCCCAAGAGTAGTAACAGAATAAGCCCACCTAATACCTTTTTGTGATAACTACTCATGTCTCAACTTACCCTTTAATAAATAATTCAAATTCTTCTGGAGTCTCACCTTCAGCTGCGGGAATGAGATTAAGTTCAATCTGGCGACCCATAAATGTGGCGGTCACAGTAGCTTCCGGAGATGCAGTAACTGGTTGTGTCATAAAGCGTTGCGTGGTCATAACCTGTGCACACATATCGGAATTATTTATGACATTAAAGTCGAGCACAATTTGTTCAGGAAAAGATTCTCGAACCACTGTGTCAACTTCAAGTAGATCACAAGGTGTTGGTAGTACTAGTTCTCCTGCGAATGTATGTACGCCGTCGATAAAGAAGTGCTTGGCGTCAATACGAGTAACGTTTGGATAAAGTACTACCTCTTCTTCAACAGGAGCCTCAACTACAGGTGCTTGCACCATCTCCGCACGCTTGAGATACGCAAAAACAAACATGCCGACAACGATGAGTAGGAAAAAACTTACTACTAGAAGTATTGTTCTTTTGTCCATAGCTAAAAAATTAAACTGATATTACTTATAGTATACCACTTATTCGCCAGCTACATCTTCTCCAACATAAACAGTTAAAGTTTCATCAGTTACGTTTGTGTCGTAAGTTGATATCGGTGCATTATTTAAGGCTGAACTAAGGCGTAGAGCTTCTGTTTCTTCTCCGGCCTTATAGATAACAACGGTACGCTTTTGAGAATTACTACTCTCGGCCCCAAGCTCTGTCACATTGTAACCAAGGGCTTCAAGCTTAAGTTTAACCTCGGCACCAAGTCCTGGTACACCACTGCGATTAATGACTTTAACTGGTGGTAAATGTTCACTGATTGTAAATTGACTTAGTTTACGTTCGTTTCTAAGTTGGTTGTAAATGATTTCTTCTGATGACAGAGTGACATTACTATCGGTATTTTCGTACACAACCTCATAACCACGCTGGTCTGTAGTGGCGCCCTTGATATACCACACGACGATGAAGATAAAGACACCTATTACAAGAATACCAATAAAGAACAGCTGGTATTTTTTAATAAATACCAAAAATTGCTTTAGGAACCCCAATGCATCCTTTGCTGCTGCTAAGTGCGTTTTTAGGTCTACATAACCACGAGCTACTGGAGTGTGAATTTTAACTTCTTTTTGTGAGCGGAATTTTTCAACCACTAAACCATTCTTTTTGGCAGCTTGATATTCTTCTACATTAATCCCAGCCATCACTAACATGTGACGCACATAAAGCCTGACAAACCAACTAATTAGTGCCCCAAAGAGTACTAATCCGAGTAAAATACCAAATAATAATTTGAATGGGATCACCCAGAATTCAGTTTGCATTGAAGCAAACTGTCGTGATTCACTACCATAACCCAGAGTTGCGACCGCTGTATAGCGGCCAATGTCAGCAATTGACCACTCCCCCTTCCAAGAGAAAGTGAACTTTCTGATACTTTCAGGTAAGACGTTACCAAACTGTGAAGCTTGATTAATTGGAATTAAGCCACGCTCCTCACCCCACATATTAGTAATCTTAATTTCTCCTTGTGGCTGGAGGTGAACATTACCTTTATTTTCGAAGCGGAGATCAAAAGTTACTTCCGGTGAACCAAGAAAGCGGTCGGTGGTTGTAAACTCACGGATTGTACCCTGTTCTATTATTTCACCAGCTACCCTAGCAAAAAATAGTGAAGTGACCATCTGTGAGGTTTGTACCTTGGCCTGTCCAACTTCTGGAGTTGGAGGCTTTGTGCCAACCAGAATTGCAGCAAAGTGACCTCCAGGACTAGCATCAAAAGGTACTCGCACCGCAAAAGGAATTTCAAGCGACTGTTCACGAGGAACAACAATTGCTTCACGCTCAATTGTAAACCACTCTGCTAACGTGACTCCTTCACCTTCACCTGGAGCAATAGGCATAAACCGACCTTCACCACTCTCACCCTGGGGTGAGAAATTAACGACGTCGACGTAGACAGTTAAATCGAAATCATTTACGTTGATAACTCGAAGATTACTACGCCACTCCTGTCCGGGATTTACGGACATGTCAAAGAGTGATGGAGATATGCTTAGCGTGAGAGATTCTTGAGCGTGAGCCAAGTTGGCACTAAAGACAACAAAACAAAGGATTAATATTCCAAAAAGTCTACGCCCCTCCCTTGAGATTGATGTCATGATCGTATTCATTATGCTCACGTTTCTTACCTACAAACATTGGAACATCTTGTGGTTCTGCCTCCTCAACATAATTGGTACGTTTCAGATTTCGACGGAGCAAGATTACCAAAATGGTTAAAACTATGGCTAATAATACCATGATAATGACTAAATAGAACCAAGGTATTGAATAATAGAAGTTAGTGTCATACAAGGCTGCTCGGTTTTGCACCCCGTATTCCAGTGACAAATAAGCCTTATTTTTACCCAAACGGTTCACAAAAGGAAGGGGTTTGGTGTAAGTGACTTGCTCCCCTGGAGCGATAG
>Ga0209542_10009862_pt1 | contig 17400 bp, 20 predicted proteins | sample RifCSPhighO2_01_FD_184028 | JGI IMG/M metagenome (GOLD analysis project Ga0209542, IMG submission 184028) | Soil microbial communities from Rifle, Colorado - Rifle CSP2_plank highO2_0.1 (SPAdes) (version 2) | ecosystem: Environmental > Terrestrial > Deep subsurface > Rock core/Sediment ...
GAGCGCGGTAATTTCGAGGCGGAAGGTATTCCACGCGTGCTCCGGTTTGTTAGATTGTAAGATGATGCCGAGCTTCATAAAGCTATTTTACTATTCTAAATCGCTCTTGCCAATATTGCATTTTGAGCAAAGCGTTTGTAAGTTTTCTAAAATTGTTTCTCCGCCGTTTGCCCACGCTTTAATATGGTCAACATGGAGAATAATGGTTGGGTCTGTTGCGGGCGACCTACCACAGTTTTTACACTTGAAATTATCTCGCCTCATAATAATAAAACGGAGTCGCCAGTTTATATTTCTTTGAGTTTTGTGCCTTATAGCTGGCTCAATTTGTAAGTCCTTAATTCCTTGTTCCGAAGAAACACTTTCTTCCCGATTCACAAAGGCAACAAAACTTTCCAAAGCTTTTCTCCACGACCCGAAAGTTCTGGCATAGGGGTTTGGTCCAAATTTTGAAACACCAAACTGCATATCTCTATGTTTTGGCTGGCGACCCAACTTAGTCCATACTTCTTCAAGATTTTCAAAAAGTTCTTCTTCAGGAATCCATTTATCTGTTTGTGTCTTTGATCACCCAAGCTCTGCTTTCTCAATTGCCTTAATCCAACCACCAAATCTTTTTATCGCAAGATTGCTATGGAACTTACCATGCTCATTGTATTGCCTTGTCGTAAGAAAGTTTTGTTTTAATTCCACCGCCGTCCGCTTTATATCAGCGAGTATTTCTTCGTCCGGAATATTACGATGGAATTCTTCTAATTCGAATTTCATAAATTATTTCAATAAATCTTCCATAGAAACACCGAGGGCTTTGGCGATTTTGGCAATCATTTGAACGCCCGGTTTCGTTACAAAATCACCCTCAATCTTGGCGAGGGTTGAATATTTAAGTTCGGCTTTCCGGACCAAGTCGTCTTGGCTCAAGCCCTGCTTTGTTCTTATCTTTTTGATGTTTTCCCAAATAGTTGCCATAGTATCCAAATTTTGATAGTATAAAAATATGTTATACTTTTATCTGTAAGATTATGATAACTCATTTTTTGATTTTCTTCAAGGAAAGCCCGCTTTTGGCCTTACTGAATTCAAAACGGCTTGAAATTTCCCCGAAAAACGGCTGGCGAGCCCTCGCAGAGGGCGAGCCAACAAAGACATTTCCCAACTGGCGGAGGGTAGGAGATTCGAACTCCTGGTGGATTGCTCCACACACGCTTTCCAAGCGTGCGCACTAGACCGCTATGCGAACCCTCCAAATTACTTCACGCACGTCTTTTAAAAAACAAAAAGCGCTTTCCAAGTCTATATTTCCTTCGGCACTACCGCTATGCGAATCCTCCAAGATTTATACAATCTATATTAAATTTTTACTCCAAGCAAGGGAGAATTCTTTTTAACTATAAAAAATTGTTCGGATGCAATCCATTTGTTTATCAATGGGCTAAGAGTAAGCGCAAAACCTATGTTCCCTGCCAAATGAAGCGCAGTGAAGGGAATTTGCAATATAAAAGCGCTCCACATGGTTTGCCCAAACATTGGAGCAAATAAAATTCCGGTCACAAAATCAAAAACTACGGTTGCAAAAAATGCAAATAAGGCAAAATTTAATATGGATGATTTAAATTTTTTAAAATAAAATGAAGAAATTGCCCCGATGACTCCATAAGTAATAGCCGTAACCCAAGTCCAAGCCCCAAAATGAGTTACTGCATCATATAAGAAAATACTCAGGAAACCAAAGATAAAGCCCAAGAAGGCCCCATATTTGCGCCCTAAGGGCATAATAGAAGCCATTATGGGTTCTACATTAGGCGCCCTCAAGGGAATCAACCTAAACAATAAACAACCGATAAAGATAATAAAAATTTTAAATTTATTTGTCATGGGCTTTGATTATATCATACTTAAAAATTCTTTCTCGTCGATTATTTTTATACCTAATTTTTGAGCATTTTTCAACTTTGAACCGGATTCTTCGCCTGCCACAACATACGAAGTATTTTTTGAAACAGAACTTGATATTTTTCCTCCTAAAGAAATAATTTTTTCTTTGGCAAGTTCGCGGGACATTTGCGAAAGAGTGCCGGTTAAAACAAAAATTAGTCCATTTAATTTCCCTTTTTTTATTTTTTCCACTTTTTCTATAATTATCCCGTTTTTTAATAATTTTTCCGTAAAAAGCAGGTTATTTTTATCCCTAAAATAATCGTAGACGCTTTGGGAAACAGCCGGTCCGATATTTTCTATTTCATTTATTTCTTCAATACTTGCTTTGGCGAGTTTATCAAGCGTGCTGAAATTTACAGCCAAATCTCGCGCTGTCTCTTCTCCAACATGCAATACCCCGAGTGCCAAGAGAAATTTAGAAAATGTAATTTTTTTCTTTGATTTTATTTCTCTAATGATATTTCCCGCGCTTTTTTCTCCAAACCTCTCCAAGGGTTCAATATCTTCTTTCGTAAGAGTAAAAATATCAGCCGCATCGGTAATCAATCCTTCATCCTTGAATCGTCTCAAAATTTTTGGACCCAATTCATAAATCTCAAAAGCGGAAACAAAATGTTCAAGAGACCTTTCGTCTTTGGCGGAACATTTTGGATTGACGCAGTAGTAAGCTACGGAAGTTTCCAAAGTCCTATGAGAAATGGTCTGGCCGAGGTTCGGGGCCCCGGGGATCCGAGGACCTTTCGAAAAGGAGCTTTGGAAACTTCCGATATTTCTTTTTTCCACCTCTCCTCCACAAACGGGACATTTTCCAACCATCTTAAATTTCTTTTCTTTCCCGGTACGCATACGAGTCAAAACTTCAACCACTTTGGGAATAACATCGCCTGCTTTTTCTATCACAACGGTATCTCCTATTCTTAAATCCAATCTTTCTATCTGGTCCATGTTGTGAAGGGTGGCTTTTCCTACAGTGGAGCCCGCCACAGAAGTCGGTTCAAAAATCGCAAGCGGAGTAAGCACTCCGGTTCGTCCGACGTTTATTTTTATGTCTTTTACTATTGTCGTGGCTTTTTCAGCCGGATACTTGAAAGCAATAATCCCTCGCGGGTCTTTCCCTGTCACACCCAAGCTTTCAAAAATTTTTGTATCATCTATGTTGGTAACAACACCATCTATGCCAAAAGGCAAATTATTTCTTTTTTTTGAAATTTCATCTATAAAATTGGGAATGTCTTTTAATGAAGAAAATTTTTTTGAATATTCATCCACCATGAAACCCAGCTTATGCAATAATTCATGTTTTTTAGAATGCTTATCTGCATATTTTTGCCATTCATCCCCTTTTATCTGAGCAATTTCATAAGCGAAAAAATCAAGATGTCTTTCTTTTGCCAGTTGAGGGTCAAGCTGGCGCAAAGACCCTGCTGCGGCATTTCTGGAATTTGCAAATGGCGGTTTTCCTTCTTTTTCATTATTTTCGTTAAGTTTTTTTAACACGCCTTTTTTCATAATGACCTCGCCACGAACTTCAATCTTGTTTGGAAAGGGCGTTTTTAATACAAGCGGAATACTTTTAATGGTCCTTAAGTTTTGGGTTATATCCTCGCCAACTTCTCCGTCTCCTCTTGTCACGCCTCTGATAAATTTTCCATTTTCATAGATAAGCGATATGGCAAGACCATCAAATTTTAATTCGCAGAAATAATCCAATTTAACATTGGAAGAAAGTAATTTTAAATTCCTTTTTTCCCATGTAAAAAATTCTTCATTAGAAAAAACATTGCCAATAGAAAACATTTTTACTTCGTGTTTTACTTTTTCAAATTTGTCCAAGGGTTTGCCACCTATCCTGTTTTCCGGGGCATTCAAATCATCAAACTCCGGGTATTTTTTAATGAGAGATTTAAGCTCTTTATTTAAGGAATCATACACATCATCGGTAATAGTTGGAGAATCTTTTGTATGGTAGGCCTCTCGTAATCTTGCAATTTCACTTCGCAATTTTTGTACCCGCCTAGCCTCGGCGAGATTGGTTCTTTTTTTGACATTTAATTCTTTCATACTAAAAATCAGTAATTTAATTCAAGCTGTCTTTCTACTCTATTTGAATCAGTAGAAACACAAGAAGTATCTCCTCCGACATTATATCCTTTGGAAATAATAGTAGTAATTGCTGGGTCAGTTTTATCCACAGTCACTACAGCACAAGCGTTCCCGGAATTACCCAGCCCAGAAATAATAAAAGACCAATATAGTGCCGGAGATTCGTTTGCGGTAATAGAATTGCCATTACAAGTTATTGTTGGTGAGCTAGATTCCACAAAAACACTTTCTGTAGACTTATCATTGAAAAGAGCACATTCCGCTCCAGTATCGGCTGCAAAAAAGGCATTATTTGTGTCTATCGCAGAAGTGCCAAAGTTTATTTCTTTTAATGAAATATTTGCCACACCTAAAGATATAGCTAAGAGCATACTTGAAATCATCACTGCATACAGTATTACAAAACCTTTTTCATTTTTTTTATTTTTAGCTTTATTCATATTTATTCCACCCAATCAAATAAATTTTCTGAAAATTCCACACTAAAACTACCAGATGGTTGAGTCCATGAAATGATTGAATTTATTTTAATATCACTATTTGGACCCGAAGGATATCTTGCCTGAATACTGCGAATAAAACCGGAATCTATACCAGAAGTATAATTATATTTTCCTGTACTGGAATCATACAGCAAATGATTTGAACAAAGATCATTTCCACATGGTTGAATTAAATTTTCATCATCAAAATAACAATTTTTAGTATTACCACCGCCACCGCCAGCATTTCCACATTCGCTGATTACATTTTTAAATGCATCCCAATCATTCCCAGTAGTATCAGTATATAAAACATAAGTATCGCGCATATTTCTGATATATTCTATGCCTTCTTGCGCTAAGTATGAAGCTATCATTTTTTGTTTGGCATAATTTGTATCAGAAACACCATTACCTAATACAGACATTATGGCAACGATAGACATAGAAAATATAGAGATAGCAACAAGTGTTTCAACTAAGGTAAATCCCCTGCTTCGCCAAGGCTTTGCAGGGCAGACTTTATTTTTATTTTTTTGTTTAAAAAATTTTATCATATTATCTATCCAATAAACGTTGTGATACAGAAGTTTGTAATGAAAAAGGAGTGACAATATCCTTGTAAGTTATGTTTCCAACTAATCTGATTGTTACAAAGGGTTGCTGGCTATCTCCTGGTGGTGGTGGTTCAGCCCCAATTACTGAAAAACCGCTGACAGTTTCATCTATTATGATTTCACCGACAGGATTTAAGTTTACCCAAATTGTTCCTCCATCTGTAGATTTATCAATATTACCAGATTCAATTTTGTATGCCCATTGTTCACCGGTTGCAGTTTCAAATGAAATTTCACTAACACTACTGGAAACATAAGCAGACCCTGTTCTTAAATTTCTAGACATGTCTTCCATAATAAAACTTAAATTGTCCATAATGGAGCGCATATTTTGTGATTTTTGTTGAATCAAATTAGCATTTAAGAGTGCACCCATACCAATCATGACAACTACTAGAAAAATTGAAATAGCTATCATTGTTTCTATGATTGTGTATCCCCTGCTTCGCCAAGGCTTTGCAGGGCGGGCTCTTTTAATTTGTAAATTTATCTTATTCATAATTAATTTATTTGAATTCTACCTGAAGGATAGATTTTTATCTTTGCGGTTATTCCTGAGACAGAAGAGATTGTTATCTGAACGTATGACACAGTAAAAACAAAAGGCATTGTTGATTTTATAATTACTCCAGAATCTGGTCTGGTAAAAGTTATAGTCAGGTCATTATTAAGAGAAACAGCGGAACTGTCATTTTCATAGAAAACTGTAAAATCTGATATAAAATTATTTTTAGTTATAGTTATTTCATCTATACATTCATCTTCTGTATTATCAACACCAGGACAACTAGGTGCATAATCTTTGTCCTGATTTGAGTCGGTAAAATAAACAAATTTCTTTTTACTATCTGAAGTAGATAAATCAAAGTAAACACCATAAGATGGTTTCCAGTCAGAAATGGCGCCGTGAGTTCTTAGAGATAACTTACCGGATAAAGCTGATTTTTGCGCCTCCACAATTTTTATAGCAATATCATTAGCTAAAACTTTTATATCCACCTTGGCTTGAAAAGCATTGTAATTAAAAAGAATAACGGAAGTCATCACCGAAAAAATACTTAAAACCACAATAAGTTCCACATAAGTCATCCCTCTATTATCTTTTATTTTTTTATTTAATTTTCCCATTTTAAGCTAAACCAATCGGAAAAAGATGTAATTCAAAAAGAAACGCAATCAATACTCCCAGGGCTAAAAACGGAGCAAAGGGAATTTCACTTTTTATTTTATATTTTTTTGAAAAAACCAAAAGAATAAGACCTATTATTGCTCCTGACCAAAAAGCCACAACTGCGCCAGAAAGCAAACTAGAAAACCCAAGCAACCAACCCAGTCCCAATGCAAGCTTTGCATCTCCAAGACCCATCCAAGCTCCTTTGGATACAAACCATATAAGCGCAAAAGGCAATGCTAATAATATTCCTGACAAAAATTCTGAAATAGTTGGGATATGCGGATAAAACATATAGTTGGCAAAGAAAAACAAACCAACAAAAGCTATAACACCCAAAACAAGAGAAAGCATATCGGGTATTATTTTATGTTTAAAATCATAAACTGCGATAACTAAGAGAATGGAAAACATCGTGGCGTAATAGGCGTAAGAAATGGAAAATACGAGTGTATTTATAAAAAAAACATCTTGAAACTTTAAAAATAGTCCTGCAAAAACCAACCCGGATATAAATTCAACTATCGGATATTGAGTTGAAATTTTTGCTTTACAATTTCGACATCTTCCTCTTAATACAAGAAAGCTGATTAAAGGTATAAGTTCATACCAACGGAGTTCGCTTTGGCAAGTCATACATCCACTCCTACCGCCAAAAGAGCGTTCCGTATTAAATCTAAAAATAACAACATTCAAAAAACTGCCAATAATAAGGCCCAAAATAAAGAAAATAATTGCAATGATAAAAGTCATAATCAGTTAATTATACCAAATACAAAAATCAAAAACCACCCCGACCTAGGTCGGAGTGGTTTTTGTAAAAACTAAATAAAAATAAATTACGGGCAAACTTTAGCAGCAGCAGTCAATCCGCCAGATTTTGACGCACCTGTGCTATCGACACACCAGTATCCACCACCTTTTAAGGGTGAGGCTGCTGCCCATGTTGTGGCATCATTATTGCATGAACCTGTTGTTGATGTTGTGGCTGCATTCAGTCCTACAGTTCCTGATGAACCCGCTGCAGCTTGAACAGCAGCCAACACTCCAGCATTAATTGTTCCAACTGCAACTGCACAAACACCTGTGTAAGTATTATTACCTGCACCATCATAGAATATTTCTGCTTGAGCGCGAGTATTTGCCAAGTTTGCTTTCACAGCTGCGTCTGCGCCTTTTACTCTAGCACTATTTAATGACGCTAAAACCACTGACGCAAGAACACCAATGATGGCAACTACAACCAAAAGTTCAATTAACGTAAAACCTCTTCTAAAATTTATTTTTTTCATGATTTATATATTAATAATAAAAATTTATAATGTTCTCGACTTATTATTTATACCTGATATTATAGCACATAGCTAAAAACATACACGCAATAAGGTTATCCACAGGGTAGTAGAGTAAAGCTCACTACCCTGCAGACACCCTATTATTCACTAACACCTAGTCACTAGCAACTAGAACCTAATTTAGCTGATTCCTCCCGCTAAATTGTAAATAGGCATTAAAACAGAAACCAGAAGTATGCCTACGCCCAATCCTAAAACCACAATCATAACTGGCTCAATTAAACCAACCAACGTATCAACCGCATCATCAACTTCTTTTTTATAAAAATCTGCCAAGGTTTTTAAAATTTGCCCCAAAGAACCTGTCTCTTCTCCGATTTTAATCATTTGCACCATAATGCCCGGAACTTGCGTTTCGTGTTTTTCAAACGCAGCTGAAAAAGATAAACCTGATTTTACTCCATCTGCCACATCTTTTAAAATTTCTTTAAAAACTCTGCTACCAACAACATCAGAAGTGATATCTATCGCTCGAACTATTGGAACACCGGAAGTGAGCATTGTGTCCATATTATCCGCTATTCTGGAAAGGTAAAGTTTTCTATAAAGATTGCCCACTGCTGGTATGGAGAGACGTATGTTGTCAATATATACCTTGCCTTTCTCTGTTACGGAGAGTCTCCATAGCCATATACCTAAAAGTATTAAAAAAATAATAACAAGAAAACCATAATGAACAAAAAAAGTTGAGAGCCCAATGACTATTTTTGTGTATATTGGCGGTTCTTGTCCGGAATCAAGAATAATTACTGAGAGTTTAGGAATAACGACGACAAACATAAGTCCCATAACTATAAAAAAGGTACAAATAACAAATATTGGATAAATAAGAGCATTTTTTGTTTTTGAAGTAAGAGCATATTGACGATTTAGATAATTTGCCAAGTGGTCAAAAGTTTCATTTAATTTACCGGTTTCTTCCCCTACTTTAACCATATTGACATAAAAGTTGGAAAAAACATCGGGATGTTTTGACAAAGCGCCGGAAATAGAAACTCCAGCTTGAAGGTCATCGCTTATTTGCGTGAGTTTCCCCGATAAGATTTTGTTATCAGTATTACTGGCTAGCATGGTAAAAGCTTTCAGGGCGGAAACCTGCGCTTCAAATAGAGTTGAAATCTGGCGAGAAAGAATGACAATTTCTTTCATTGATACTTTTCCAAAAAATGAAAAAGATAGAAAAGATTTATTTTTTCCTTGGTCTATGATGGAAATAATAATAAGACCTCTTCTCTGGAGACCGCTTATAGCCATATCACGATTAGGTGCATCAATTTCTCCTTCCTTGCTTATTCCTTTGTCATCTACTACTTTGTATTTAAATAACATAAATTATTAAATCATACGCTCAAGACCTTTCGGATTAAGTGAAAACTGATAAGCGTTTTCTATTGTGATTTCTCCGGCGCGAACAAGTTCTATGAGCGAATGATTTAAATCTATCATTCCGAATTCTGCTCCTGTTTCTATTACTACATCTATTTCTTGCGTACGTTTTTCACGAATCAAATTAGAAACGGCATTATTATTCAAAAGAAGTTCGCAAGCGGGAATAAGTCCTCCGGTAATTCTGGGTATAAGTCTTTGAGAAAAAATACCAAGCAAGCTGGAGGCAAGTTGGAGACGAATCTGGTCTTGTTGACTGCCCGGAAAAGAATCGATAATTCTATCTATTGTTTGTGCGGCATTATTGGTATGAAGTGTTGAAAGCACGAGATGTCCTGTTTCGGCGGCAGTCACAGCCGTTGCAATTGTTTCAGGAGTGCGCATCTCGCCCACCATTATTACGTTCACATCTTCTCGAAAAACTGATTTAAGCGCAGTATAAAAATCTTTAGTGTCAATACCGATTTCGCGTTGGTCAATTATAGATTTATTGGGAGTATACACATATTCAACCGGGTCTTCAATTGTTATAATATGACGCGCTTGTTCATTGTTAATTATATTAACCATTACAGATAATGTGGTTGATTTACCTTGCCCAACGGGACCAACTACCAGGAAAAATCCCTGTTTTTTGCGGGCCAATTCTGCAATGATAGGAGGCAAATGCAATTCTGTTAGAGTTTTTACTTTGGGCACCAATCTAAGGGCGACACTAATTAAACCTTTTTGAAAAAAAGCGTTGCCACGAAGTCGCGCTTCCCCTCGGAAATCGTAAGAAAAATCCATTTCTTTGTCCTCCATAAATCTGTCTAACTTTGTTTTATCCAAAATTTCACCCAAAATACCAACTATGTCTTCTTTGGTTAAAATTGAATGCTTTAATAGAAAAATGAGCTCCCCTGTCACACGAATAGCCGGAACTTTTCCAACTCCTAAATGCAAATCGGAACCATTTTCACGTATAACAGTTAAAATAAGTTCTTCGAGTTCTTTTTTATAATCCATAAATTTATGTGGCGTTAAGCTTACTTTTTACTAATAACTTTCTTTGATAAAATTTCCACTACTTGGCCGATTACTTCTGCGGGAGTAGAATTTGCTTTTACTATATATCCTGATGCTCCCAAACCCAAACTATTACCTTGGTCAATATCAGATTGCTGGCTTTTGTTGGATAAAATTATTTTTGTAGAATTAGGAGATAAATTATCTTTATTTATTTTTTCTAACATTTCAAAACCATCCATATCAGGCATAATTATGTCCATCAAAATAATATCGGGGTTGATTTTGTTTTTAAGTTTTTCAATAGCTTGCAAGCCACCCGAAGCCGTATGAACTTCAAAATTATGTTGACTGAATTTGAACGCATACATATCTAAAAGAAATGTATCATCGTCAACTATTAAAATTTTTCTTCTATCACCTTCCATATATCATTTAATTATACTATAAAATCGATTCTATTTGGGTAAACTGTGGACAACTTTATTCATTTTCACTGGTAAAATTGAAAACTTCTTTATAAGGAATAATGCCGTTAAGAGCCTTCAACATGGCATCCTCTTTCATCATAAGCATTCCGTTATTACGGGCTACTTTATAAATTTCAGAATCAACCGGATTTTTTAATATTACTTTTTGCATTTCTTTGCCTATTTTAAACATTTCAAAAATGGCAATACGACCGCGAGTGCCGGAAGGACACTCGGGCGACGGCACGGTATCATATACTTCATCTTTAATTTCGATTTCTTTTTTAAATTCACTTGGCAAATCTTTTATTTCATTTTCAACCTGCAACTTGACGCTTGGGTCTATCGGCACAAGCTTTCTGGAAGATGGACACGTCATTTTAGCCAAACGTTGAGCAACAGATAAAATAAGAGTCGGCGCTATAAGATACGGGTCAACTCCCATGTCAACCAAACGAGGAACTGCTCCGATAGCATTATTAGTGTGAAGCGTTGAGAGGACAAGATGTCCCGTTAAAGCTGCCTGAATAGCAAGTTGAGCTGTTTCTTTATCACGTATCTCTCCAACCATTATTATGTCCGGGTCTTGACGAAGAATAGAGCGCAAGCCGGAAGCAAATGTATATCCGATTTCAGGCATCATTTGAGATTGGTTAATATCAGGCATGTGATATTCCACCGGGTCTTCCAAAGACACAATATTACTTCTTTCCTTGTCTAGCTCGTTCATCATTGAATATAGAGTCGTGGATTTTCCGGAACCCGTCGGACCAGTAATTAAAATAAGTCCGTATGGCTTACTTAGCGCTTCTTTAAGCATTTCAAGATTTCTTTTAGATAATCCCAACTGGTCTAAAGGTTTAACTCCTTTTTCTGCATCCAAAATACGCACTACTACTTTTTCACCATAATAGGCAGGCATTGTAGAAACACGAAAATCAATTTTATGTTCATCAAGAGTGGTGCTAAAAGATCCGTCTTGAGGTTTTCTCTTTTCATCCAAACGCAACTTGGCTAGAATTTTTATACGCGCAACTATTCCATTATAAACATTGGGTGGCAATATTATGCTCGTATGAAGAATACCGTCCACACGAAAACGCACTTTAACTTTTTCTCCCGTATTCTCTATATGTATGTCGGAAGCATTACCCTCTATGGCATTACGCAATATAACAGCAACAATTTTTATAACCGGAGCATCTTCTACTATTTTTACTTCTTCTTTTAAGTTCGTATTCTTAATTTCTTTATTTAAGGTATTTGATTCGTTTAAACTTTTTGCGTTGGTCGCTTCGTCCTGATTTAATTCATTAAGCGCTTCTTCAACCTGAACCGATATTCCTTTATAACTTTCCATTATATTTTTATAATCACTATTGGAAATAAGAAAAATCTTAAAAGGAATACCAAGTTTAGCTGAGATAAACTGGAGTGCATCGATTGCCTGTGCATTTTCCCCATCGGTAATACCAACTTCTAGCACTCCTTCTTTAAATTCAATCGGAGCAAAATGATAGTGCGTTGCCGCGTCTTCCGGGATATATTTTAGGGCATCAAAAAAAGACATTTCTTTCATGTCTACTTTTTTTATTGGCATTTGTAAATATTCCCCTTTTGCTGTTATTATCTTTTCTTCCGAAACGCCAAATTCAACTAGGGCTTCATCAATATTGCCATCATGCTTTTCTTTGGCAAGATTTTTAATTTCATCTATTTGGCTATTGTTGATTATGCCCTTTTTAACTAATTCTTCTAAAAAACTCATAATTAATTTAGTTTAAGGTGTTTGTGGAGGTGGAGTAACGCAAGTATTCGTTACACTATCTAAAACTTTCGGGAGTGTGCAGGTTGCAGGAGTAACACAAATGTTGGTAGTAGTATTTAAGACTTTTGGCAATGTGCAGGTCGGAGGAGGTGTTATGCAAGTATTTGTTATTTCGTCCAGAATTTCAGGAAGAATACAAGTCATTATCGGAGTTACACAAGTTTTCGTTACATTATCCAAAACTTCTGGCAACGTGCAAATAGGAGATGGCGCAGGTATAGGTGCGACGGTGGCATCATATCCGATAGGAGCAAATGGATTTAACCTTCCTTCATCTCCCGGTTGGGGAGAAGTAAGTAAAATACTGGAATCATGTAAATTAATGAAAGCTCCATTGGAAAAAATAGCGTCATTTAATTTTATACTTTTAACACTTAATAATAAAGAAAGAAAATCTCTAGCAATTAAAGAGTTCTGATTTACAGTATCCGAACCAGGCAACACTGTAACCGGAGAAGAAGAAACCAAATTCTGTTCTTCTGGCGCAGGCTTAATAAAGAAAATATAAATTAAAATTAAAAGAACCGCAACTACTGTAAATATTATTATGTTTTTTATTTTTGAAGCCATTTTAATTTTTTAGCCAATAAGTTTTAATTTTAAAATTATATTTGTAAGATTCGGATAAAGATGGGCTGATTCCCGCGCCTGCATTTGAAGAAAATTGAATTGAAGATATGTCTACAATTCTAAGATTATTTTCTAAATCTTTCACAAAGTTGGTAAAATTATTATAAGTTCCTTGAATTGAAAATTCCAAATTCCAGACGCTATAATCTTTACCTGCAGAATTTTTCACAGCTTGTGTGGTACCTGCTGCTGTTTGTGATATTGGAGTATCTTTACTAGTTGCGTTATATTTTACATCCTTAAGCACCATACCGTAAGGTGACGCTATTTTTTCTATTTCGAGAATCAAACGAATATTATCAACATTATCAGGTAAAAGTTTTTGAAGTTTGGATAAATTTTCCGGGTCAAATGAATTATATTTTTGAGTTAATTTATCTCGCTCAGCTTCAAGGGCTTTAGAATTATCAAGCGCTTCATTGTATGATGCTACTTGTTCTCTCTCTATTAAGACGTTTTCATAGAATGGATTAGTAAAAGTAAAAAATCCTGCTATGGCAACTCCTATTAAAATTATCGGTAAAATATATCTAAACATAAATTAATTTAATACCTCTCCATTACCTGAAAGTGCACTTGGAGAGTTTTCACTCGTTGTTTCGAGTGTTTTTTTATAATTGACAAAATCAGGATCGACCGAAAATTCCAAATCAAAAGTAACATTGCCTTTATCATCAAGCGAAAGGTTAGAAAAAACAGGGTCAATTAAAGTTTTATTCGTTGTGAAAAGGTCTGACTGAAGAGCAACAGACCTATAACCTACGGCAATTCCGCTCATCTTTACTATTATTTTTGCATTTTTGCTATCATCACTGAAATCGTAATTAAATTTAGTATAACTGATAGTTTTCAGAGTAATTGATTGAAGCGCTTTAAAAATAGGAGAAATAGCAATATGTTTGGATAGAATTTCGTCGGAAGCGCGCAAGCGTTTATCTAAAACTTGAAGTTGGACTATTTTTGACGGCTCAAAACGATTTTTGGCCAAATTTAAATCATTTTCCATTTGCGTAATATTTTTCGTTAAAATTCCGTCATAGAAATAAAGAGCTCCTGTCGCAACAATTGCAGTAAAGAAAATAAAAACAGAAATAACGGTTGCAAAACTAATCGGTCGCGATGCAACAGCTCGCTCCTCAATCATCGGTTTTTTGGGTATGAAGGATGTTTGAAAATTTTGCTCCATTTGTTTATTATATTATCTCACTTATTGCAATTTTCGCAAGGCTAAACCTAAAGCAACTGCGAATTCAGGACCTGTAGTCTCAAGAACTTTTCCTAAAAATTCCGGCGCGCCAACTTTGGAAAAAGGATGCCCTATTTCTATCTCTGCTCGGAAGTTATTAGACGCTACTTCTTTCAATCCTTTTAAGAGAGACCCGCCACCTGAAAATATTACTTTACTGATAGTCCTGTTGTACTTCTTCTCATAGCTTAATAATACATTATTTGTCTCCGAAAAGATATAATCAACATGAACTTTAATTATATCTGCCAAGCTTTTTTCGGTAGGATTTTCAAAAAGACCAAATTCTTTTTTCATTTCTTCAGCTTTAGAGAATGGAATGTCTAAAGATTTGGAAATAGAAGAAGATATGTCGGCTCCTCCGCGATTTATAGTGTGATGATTTTTTACCATGCCAAATTCTACAAGAGAAAGTTTGGTGCTTGATGCGCCAAAATCCATCAGAAGCACTAAAGAAAGTTCATGTTCAAAATTCGCCCTAATGGAAGAAAAAATCTCAATCTCAAAAAAACCAGCTTCCAAACTGCATTGAGAAACAATGGAGCGGTATTTGGAAATTGCATCATTTTGAATTGCGACAACAAGCACTTCTGTGTTTTCCGGCAATATAGAAGGTAAATCCGGATTATTGGTTTCTTCAAAAGAAGGCTCTTTTTTAGGTAAAATAAAATAATCAAGAGAAACTTCGGTAATAGGTAGCGGAATATATTTACGAGCTTCTGTTGGAATAATTGACGATATTTCACTTTCTTTAACTTGAGACGGAAGTGAAACAGTAAAAATTAAACTTGATTGCACAGGAATGGAAAAAGCTGAAGAAGTTGTTGTGACACCGGATTGTTTGAGAACTTCTTTTAAGGCTTCCACAGTTTTATCTATCGGGAGATTGGTAACACGTCCTATATCAATATCGGCATAAGAACCAAGCGCTATCGCGCCGTAAGTTTCAAGCACCGCTTTACCTCCCTTTTTTCTTATTTCAACCACTTTAATGGCAGAAGAACCAATATCAATACCGACAGCGTTATCACCTCCACCGCCTCCAAAAAGGTTCAAGTTTGAAAAAAATTTTTTAACCGAATCAACTGAATTATTCATTTTATTGAGTTATACTTATAATTATAACATATACGTGTCCCGTTAGAAATTCACACAAAGGGGATAATTATATATAACAATGAATATTAAAATTTTTAATGGGATGAATTTTTTAGATACTATGTTAAATGTGGTTTTCCCTGTGAATTGTATTTCATGCGGAAAAGAGGGTTCAGACTTATGTATAAATTGTCTTTTAGATTCCCCTCCTGCAGAAAGAGAAAGCGCCAACTGGATATTTCCATTATTTGATTATCGTCATATCCCCATTAAAAAATCTATCTGGCTTTTGAAATATAAAGGCAAGAAAAGGCTTGCCGGTATTTTTGCAGAGATTATGTACGGCAAAATCATAGAAGAACTTTCGGAATTAAGTGCGCTTAGTAATTTCCGAGAGCCAATTTTAATTCCTATTCCGCTTTCCAAGAGAAGATTTCGAGAACGCGGATATAATCAAGCGGAGTTAATTTGTAAAGAATTAACAAAACTGGACTTAAATACCAATCTACGCTATAGCGTAGATACAAAACTGGAAAGGAATTTCTATTTCGAGAAAAATGTTTTAATAAAAATAAAAGAGACGGAACATCAGGCAAACATCAAAAATCGAAGAGAAAGGTTGAAAAATCTTTCTGATTCTTTTTTTGTAAAAAATCCGGAAACTGTAAAAGGTAGAAATATTATTCTGATAGATGATGTCATTACTACCGGCGCAACATTGAATGAAGCGAAAAAAATATTAAAACAATCTGGCGCGAAAAAAATAATCGCCTTCACTGTGGCGCATTAAAACTTTTTTTTGCTATAATAAAACTATGAAATATTGTAAAGATTGTGAACCGGCGCAAGAAATACACTGGGTGGCTTATTTATCTGTTGTGATGAGTTATGTAGGCGAACCATTTTTTGATTTTATGGAAATGCTTTTTAAGAGCACGGCGGAAGCCATATCACGTAAGTCTTCAATTCCCTTTTTGAAATTTATGGTTTTTCTGGGGTTCGGACATTTTTCCAACAGACCCGACACAAAAGACACTCTGCGTACAAAATGCTTTTGGGAAGAAGCAGAAAGACGCGGAATAAAAATGATTGAATTCCACATGGGCCCGATAAAAGATTCTTTCATCGTGGAATATAAAGGTAAAACAATAACTTTTGACGGTTTACTGCGCCCGGAATCGTTAGAATCCGATTCATTAAAATGGATGGACAATAAGGGAATAATGAAAATAAAATTTAAAAAAGAAGGTTTGCCTGTGGCGGATGGTGGAACGGCTTTTACTAAATCCAAGGCGCTTAAAATTTTTAATCACTTGAAAAAACCGGTTATAACAAAACCTAATTTAGGTTCACGAAGTCGTCATACTCTTATTCATATAGACACTATCGAGAAATTAATCTACGGATTTAAAAAGGCGAAAAAATTATCTCCTCTGGTTGTGATAGAAGAAGAATTGAGAGGCTATCTTTTCAGATGCACATTAGTTGGAGGCAAGTTGGTAGGCGTAGTCAAGCGTGACCAACCTGAAGTAATCGGAGATGGTGTAAGCACTCTCAAAGAATTAATGGATAAAGAAAATAATCGAGCAGAACGTAAAGGTCCAATTTTTCATAAAATTGTCATTGACCCGGATGCGGAAGTGGAACTGAAAAGAGAAGGAATTGAAATGAGTGATATTCCGGCAAAAGACAGAATAATAACATTTTCACAAAAAACCAGCCGTGGTATCGGTGGTACTACTACCGAGGTAACAGATATAATACATCCGGAAAATATCAAAATGCTTGAACACCTTGGCGCTTTCTTAAAAGACCCGTTGGTAGGCGTGGATATTATAATAGAAGATATTACACAACCTTGGTTTACCGAACAGCACTGCGGAATAATTGAATGTAATAGTTTGCCTTTTATTGATTTGCATCACTACCCTCTTTTTGGCAAACCAAATAACGTTGCTGGAAAACTTTGGGATTTGGTAATGCCGGAATCTAAAGTAAACTGATAAAAAGTTAAAAAGATGTTTTTAAGGGGTTTCGAGCGCGACTGGCGCGAGAATTTCAGGATTTT
>Ga0209542_10009863_pt1 | contig 17397 bp, 16 predicted proteins | sample RifCSPhighO2_01_FD_184028 | JGI IMG/M metagenome (GOLD analysis project Ga0209542, IMG submission 184028) | Soil microbial communities from Rifle, Colorado - Rifle CSP2_plank highO2_0.1 (SPAdes) (version 2) | ecosystem: Environmental > Terrestrial > Deep subsurface > Rock core/Sediment ...
GAATTCTATGCAGCGTTTCGAAGTGAAGAGCGTGCACGAAGTTTTGAAAAGTAGCTGAAAAGCTCATCCGGCTTCGCATTCAGGAATAAGAGGCTGCTCATAAAAGAGAGCCAAGAACAGGAGCCACCTCCATTTGATCATGCACGAAGAAAAGACGAAAAGCTCACTTCCTCCCGAGAAATTTGATACGATTACTTCGCACTCTTCTCCCCCTCCCCATGCCACTCGATTCTTCGCTCCCACTCAGCACAAATACAGCCAAGCTTCAAAAAACAATCAAATCCCTCCTCGCTCCCGGGAAGGGAATCCTCGCCGCTGATGAATCTACGAGCACCATCAAAAAGCGCCTCGATTCGATTCATGTGGAAAATACGGAAGGGAACAGGCAAGCATATCGCAATATGCTTTTTACAACGCCCGAGTACGAGAAGTTTATTTCCGGCGTCATTTTATATGATGAAACTGTGGATCAACAGGCGGAGAATGGGGAAACGTTTTCGGAACTCATTGCATCGCGGGGGGTGGTACCGGGGATTAAGTCGGATGGCGGGAAGGAAGAGCACCCAAATTGGGACCCACAGACAATCACGCGGGGTTTAAAGGGACTTGGGAAGCAGCTTGAGGAGTGGACAGAGCGGAGTAATGGGACGCTTGGATTTACAAAGTGGCGACAGGTCGTGTTGCCGGATCCAGAGCCATCGGATGCGTTCCTTGATTACGCAATGCATGTGATGGCAGAGCAGGCTGCGTGGTCCTTGAGTAAGGGGTATGTCCCGATCTGCGAGCCGGAAATTTTGATGGATGGCATGCATTCGATCGAGCAGTGCTCGGTCACGACCATGCGCACACTCACTAAACTCTACAAGAAGATGTTGGAGCACGGGGTGGATCCCACACTCACAATTTTGAAGACGAATATGGTGCTTTCGGGGAAGGAGAAAATGAAAGATCCTGCGGACGTCATTGGAAAATCCACCATCGCTATGTTTCACACGTCGGTACCGCATGCGATGCCGGGCATCGTCTTCTTGAGTGGTGGACAGAGCTCGGTACAGGCAACGGAAAATATGAATGCATGCTTAAAGGAGGCGGCTGCCACGAATGCACCATGGGTAATTACGTTTAGCTACGGCCGCGCGCTGCAGGATGATGCGCTCAAGGCATGGGGCGGAAGCGCTGCGAATGTTGGGAAGGGACAGACGGCATTCCTCCACCGTGCGAAGATGAATAGTTTGGCGCAGAGGGGGTTGTGGAAAATAGAGCTTGAGCGGGAAGTCATGACCGCAGTGTAAATTACGTCATGCGAAGGCGCGCTCTTCTCGAGCGAATCCCGAGCGCGATGCGAAGCATCGCGTCGATGGATGAGTCGAGAGACGGCGCACCGCAATCGAAGCACGTCGCGACTGAACACTATTGCAGTGCGCGCGAGGTGCTTCGATTTCGTGCTGTAGGGGCGCTTGGCCAAGCGCCCCTACAGCACTTCACTCAGCATGACGTATACCATTTCACTCTTACGCTAAACTACTTCCTGTGCACCACTTCTACCTCCAGCGCTGCCTCGAACTCGCGGAAAACGGTCGCGGAAGAGTATCGCCAAATCCACTCGTTGGCTGCGTGATCGTGCAGGGAGGATCGGTGATCACGGAAGGGTGGCACGAGGAATTTGGCGGACCCCATGCAGAAACGGTTGCCCTGCGAAAAGCAGGCGATCTCGCCCGAGGCGCAACGCTCTACGTGAATCTGGAACCCTGCTGCCACGAGGGAAAACAGCCGCCCTGTACCGATGCCATTCTCCGCGCGGGGATTCGTGAAGTTATTTTTGGGGCGAGGGACGCAGGGAATAAAGGCGCTGATATTTTGAGGGGAAGAGGTTTAGAGGTGACAGGACCAATCATGGAAGCCACCTGTCGAAGGCTCAATCGCGGATTCTTTTCACTTCTTGAAAACGGCAGGCCATGGGTGACACTGAAGAAGGCGATGAAGAAGGATGGCAGCATCCACGGAAAAATCACAAGCGAAGAACAGGATCGATGGGCTCATGCGAGATTACGAGCAACACACGATGCAATTTTGGTGGGGGCGGGAACAGTAGTGGCAGATGATCCGAAACTTAATATTCGATATCCGAGCCCTAGCCCAAACCCAAGCCCACACCGCATCATCCTCGATCCTCACAAAAAAATCCCAAAAGATGCGGCTGTCCTCACGGATACGGATGCTCCTCGCACGCTCATCATCCACGAAAAGCTCCCGATTCCAGATCTCCTCGCACGGCTGAAAGAAGTAGGCATTACATCGCTCCTCGTCGAAGGTGGTGAAAGTGTATGGAAGAGCTTTGAAGAGAGTGGATGTATTGACGAAGAAATTATCCTCGTCGGAAACTAATATACTATTCAATTGAATAGTATAGTTCTACGCAACCCTCTTCAGCACCGCCTCCCCCCACTTCATTATTTTCGCCTTCGTGCGATGCTTCATCGGCGCCTTCCCCGTGCGCTTGTACTCCATAACAATTTTCGCAAAGTCATATCCTTTTCGTCGAATGGATTCGATGGAATCGGGACGTCCATCGACCACCAGTCCAAAGACTCCCCTCCCTTGGGTGCACTTTGGTTCGTAGTGCTGCCCGATAAAGCTCGCGCCGAAGTACTGGAGTGATTCCGGCAGATGTGAGGTTGTTTTCCGCATGAGCGTCTTCCATCCCGGCATCGGTACTCCGCCGGTATAAATGAGGTAGAACGGTTTACCCTTCAATGTGCCATTGGAACGCGACGCATCGAGTGCAAATGATCCCATGCGATCAATCAAATTTTTAAGGTGTGCAGGGACGCTGAAGTTCCATACGGGCGTTGCAATCACAAGCCCATGAGATTCCTCGATGAGTTTTTGAATCTTGCAAAAATCCTCCTCTTGATTGCATTTTGGCTGGTAAAAATCGAGTTCAAAGTGATCGATACGAAGATCCTTGAGGCGGATTTTGTCGCAATGAACATCGCCATGCTGCTCTATACCTTGGATGAACGCATGCGCCAGCGTATCGCTGTTGCTTGGTTCATTGGTACCGGCAACGAGGACGAGGATATTCATACGAACATATGATAGAGGGAGCTCCTCCATGAGTCGATGCGTGGTGCTCCACCACATCACGCATCCCTCCTCTGCGGTACAATAAGCGTGATGGACAAGAAGCATGCTTTAGACCGCATCAAGAAGCTCCGTGAGGAGATTTGGCAAAGGAACCATGAATACTTCATTCTGAATGAATCGAAGGTGAGCGAGGCCGTGCGCGACGCGCTGAAGAAGGAATTACGAGCGCTCGAAGAAGAGTTTCCTGACCTCATCACACCGGATTCCCCCACACAGCGTATCGGCGCGCCATTGGATGGCCGGCTGCCAAAGGTACGGCACCTCACGAAAAAGGAATCACTGCAGGACGCGTTTTCGCACGACGATCTTCTGGAATGGGAAGATCAGATGCGCCGCGCACTGGATGATGCAGACCGTACATTCGAACTCGCAGCAGAGCTCAAGATCGACGGGCTCAATATCACATTGATCTATGAGCGCAAAGATGATGGCTACGTATTCGTCCGTGCACTCACGCGCGGCAACGGCATCGAAGGCGAAGATGTCACGCATACCGTCCGCACGATCGAAGCCATACCATTCGCACTGAGATCACATCCGAAGCTCGTCTCATCCGATGTGCGGTTTGTGGAAATCGGTGGCGAAGTCTATATGACAAAAAATTCCCTCGATCGGATCAATGATGATCTCCCAGAGGAAGAGAAATTCGCAAATCCGCGGAATGCCGCTGCGGGTTCGGTGCGGCAACTTGATCCCAAAATTGCCGCAACGCGCCATCTTCAAATCTTCTGCTATTCACTGAATAGTGAAGCAATCGAAAGCTTCGGCATCGAAACTCAAACCGGCATTCTGGAAGAGATCACAGCACTCGGACTCCCCGTGAATGCAGAGTTCCGCGTGTTGAAGGGAGTAGAGAAAGCGGAAACACTCCTCGCTGAGTGGCAAAAGAAGCGTAGTTCGCTCGATTACGAAATTGATGGACTCGTGCTTAAAGTGAATGACCTCACAATGCAGCGCGATTTGGGATCCACCGCCAAAGCACCGCGCTGGGCGAGAGCCTACAAGTTCGAAGCAGAGCAAGGTACGGCGATTCTGCAGGATATCGAACTGCAAATCGGGAGAACGGGTGCCATTACACCTGTTGCGCTCCTCTCCCCTGTTCAACTTGCCGGCACCACCGTAACCCGCGCGACGCTCCATAACGCCGATGAAATCGCAAGGCTGGATGTGCGCATCGGCGATACCGTCATCGTGCAAAAGGCCGGCGATATTATTCCTGAGGTTGTGGAGGTGCTCCCAAAACTTCGGAAGAAAAATGCAAAGCCATTCCATTTCCCAAATACCTGTCCAAGCTGCGGGAAGTCACTCCATCGGCCGGAGGGCGAAGTCGTGCACCGCTGTACGAATCCAAAGTGTGCAGGCGTCCGGCAGGAGCGAATAGAACACCTCACCTCACGCTATGCGCTCAATATCGAAGGATTGGGGAAAGAGTCAATCGAAGGGCTGATCGCAGGCGGATTTGTGGCTGATCCCGCCGATATCTTCTATCTCACCGAAAACGAACTCTCCAAGATGCCGCTCTTTAAGGAGAAGAAGATCGAAAACGCGCTCGCTGCAATCGAAAAAGCACGATGCGTACCGCTCGATCGGTTCCTCTTCGCGCTCGGCATTCGGCACATCGGTCGCGAAACTGCGGAAGTCTTGGCACAACGATTGCCATGGAAAACATCAAAATTAACAATGGAGGAAAAAAAGGCGATAACACCGCAACAATCATTATTCAGTGAACCAACAACGAAAAACGAGCAACGAAAAACAAACATCGAAGCTATCCACCTCTCCAATCTCCTCACCACTCTCCAAGCACAATCGATCGAAGATCTGGAAGCAATCGAAGGAATCGGCACTGTTGTTGCTGAGGCTCTCTATGAATGGGTACAGGATGAAGATCACAGAGCGCTCATCCATAAGTTCGAAAACGGCGGCGTCGTCTGTCTGCTCCCCAAAGGCTCCACGGTGAAACAGGTATTCACGGGGAAAACATTTGTGCTCACAGGCACGTTGCCATCTCTCCCTCGCGAAGAAGCAAAAATGTTGATCAAAGAACGGGGAGGAAAAGTGAGCTCATCGGTGAGCAAGAAAACGGATTACCTGCTTATGGGAGAAGATCCGGGGGGCAAAGCGGAGGAGGCCATACTATTAGGCGTCAAGATCATTGATGAAGAAAACTTCAAAATAATGCTCTCATAGCACCGACAAAATTCTTGCAACAAGAAAACAGCCTCCTACACTGAATGCATGGATATGATCCCATTATCGTGCGTCACAGATGACGACCTCACTGCCCTCAGGAACGAGTGGGATATGGTGGCAAATGGATATCCCGATACCGTGAAAACGCCTGAATTTTGGAATCAATTTATAGAAATTTTTTCACGAACGCAGTTTGATAGAAAAACACGACCAGTGTCGCAAGAGGAATTCGCCATCGTCATGCGGACATTCGCGCAACGCTTCTACGAGAATCTACAATTTCCCGGAATTCCCCATACTACCGCTTCGCACGATCCTTCTTCCTCATCACAAGGGATGATGGACAATCTTGCTGGAACAGACACGCCGAACACCTGCGATTCCGAGCCACGCATACTGCTCTTCCGTGAGAAATCATCAGCGGTGTAAGCTCGCCCCAATGCGTACGGGGTAGTGCTTTCATCAAATCCTGTTCGACGCGCTTTGGATCACTCTGCTTCGTGAGTCCGAGCCGCCGCGCAAGGCGGAGGACATGCGTATCCACGGCAATCCCTTCACTCTTCCCGAATGCAGCATAGAGGATGATGCAGGCAGTTTTCCTGCCGATACCGGGGAGCGCCGTGAGTTCGTCCATCGTTCGAGGAACCTCACTGGAATATTTTTGAATAAGAATGTGCGAAAGTGCGAGCACATGCTTCGCTTTTGTGCGAAAAAATCCCGTGGAGTGAATTTCTTTTTCGAGTTTCGCTTGCGTCAGTTTTGTAAAATCTTTGGGACCCGGATATTTTTTAAAGAGCTCTTGTGTCACTTTGTTCACCATCGCATCGGTGCATTGCGCAGAGAGGAGTGTTGCGACGAGGAGCTGAAACGGGGTCGTATAATTGAGGAATGTGCGCGGGGGCTTGTAGCTCTTTTTGAGTGTGTGGAAGGCCGTCTTGAGCGTGATCTGCGGCATCACAAGAAGTGTAGCGCAGTGCAATAAAAAAACTTTGAGCAGCATCCTTCGTGACGCGGAGCCGTGTCATGCTGAGCGAAGCTCGAAGCGAAGCAGAGAGCGGAGACGAAGCATCACGGCTCCGCTCCTCAGGATGACACTATGTTCACAAGTTCCTTGCCTTGCATGAATAATAGGTTTTGCGTACGCTGAATGCATGGATAAAGTCGTCCACTTCGAAATTCCTGTCACAAATCTCGAACAAGCACGCGCTTTCTACGGATCAATCTTCGGTTGGAAATTAGATGATTGGAAAATGCCGGATGGCTCGGTACACATTGGCGTGCACACAACGCCAATTGATGAAAAAACGAGGGCACCCAAAGAGCCGGGCGCGATCAACGGCATGATTCAAATGCGCAGCGCCCTCATCAAAAGCCCAACAATCGCACTCAATGTTGATTCCATCGATGATCGCGTTGCAAAAGTCGTGAAGGCAGGAGGCAAACTTGTACAGCCAAAGGTCAACATCATGGATATGGGTTTTTACGCATACGTCAGTGATCCCGATGGCAATATCATTGGGTTGTGGGAGGATAAGAAGTAAATCAGTGTTCTCAGAGCGAGGAATGCCATAAAACAGGCTTCTTTATTGGCACACTCCTTCGCCATTGCTACACTCTGCGGGCTGATCTTTTGAATGCCCAGGTGGCGAAATTGGTAGACGCGCACGCTTGAGGGGCGTGTGGGAGCAATCCCGTGGAAGTTCGAGTCTTCTCCTGGGCACCATTCGACTCGCCCCGCTCATGCGGGGCTCGCTCATGGTAAACCTCGAAGAAGAACACATAATGTATCAAACAAACAGCCCCACCCTTCTTCAGGATGAGGCTGTGGGAAAAACTCTATTACTGCGTAATCGTCACAGTCGCTTCATCCAGATCAAGCGCCACCCCATTCTTCGGGTTACTGAGCGTAAAGCCGAACGTTTCATTCGGATCATCTTTATCATCAGTGAGGATGGTGATTGCAACTGTCTTTGACGTTTCCCCTGCGCGGAACGTGAGAGTTCCAGTCGTCTTGGTGTAATCTTCACCAAACTTTGCGAGTGCGTTCGATGTGGCAAAATCAATCATCACCTGTCCGCGAGCGCCGGCAGTGCGCTGAACGGTGATAAGCACCGTGCCATCATTTTCGTCGACCGTGTACTCCTCCTCCGCAACGCGAATCGATCCCGTCCCGAATGCCACCACTTCATCATCCACGATCGTGAGATCCGCCTCGCTTCTTTCCTCTTCAAACTCTGCACCGGTCGGCGCAGAAAGTTTGATGTGAACTTTTTCGTTCCCCTCGGTGCTTCCATCATCCTTCATCGTGATGGTAAAACTCTTTTCAGTTTCGTTCGCGGCAAACTGCAATGTACCGCTTGCACCGGTGTAATCCGACGATTTCGCCGTCACATCGCTCGTGGCATACGAAACGGAAGCGGTCGCAGACGCATTCCCTGTCCGTTCCACCGTAATCGTGATGCTTGGCTCTTTCTCGGACATGGAATAGCTGAGAGCGCCGAGGCGGAGCAGTGTCGTATTGGAGTCTCCTCCCGCAGCCCCCGTGCTCTCATCATCTTCGATGGCGATCGTCGCAACAACAGGAATGCCAAGCGTCACGCCGCCTTCGGGTGCGCTCAGAGTGATTGTAAATTCTTCCTTCGATTCCGTCGTGGAATCATCGACGATATCCACTGTCATAATTCTGTTCGTCTCGCCTGCGGCGAAAGTCAACTTTCCTTCGCTCTTCACATAATCCTCTCCTCCTTTTGCCGTACCATCGGTAATCGCATACGCAACAGACACGGCGCCTTCGGCTCCACCCGTTCGGACGATCGTAATCTTCGCCAGACTCTCGTTCTCCTTCACTGAATACTTCTGAGTCGTGAACCGGATGCTCCCCGCCGGGTTACGGCTAGAGGACGACGAGCTCTGCGAGGAGGAACTTGTGGATGATGCGGAAGAGCTTGTTGTTGAAGAACGCGATGAGCGGCTGCGGCTCGACAACGAGATGGATGAGGATGATATCGTAGCAACCGGCTCGGGGATACCGAGAATCTCACGACGAAGCCTCTGCATCATGACTGCAATTTCCGCCCTCGTCGCAAATGCACTCGGATCAAAGCGGCCGTCTGGACGTCCGCGGAGAATACCAAGCTCTGCCATCTCGCCGACAGCATCATCGAAGTATGCATCTCGCGGAACATCGGGGAAGCGATCCGCACCGCGAATGCCAGCGCCGACCGAGATCGTAGTAATACCAAGAACCAGACCGCCGACAAAACAGGAAAGTCCGATAATAATGTTCGAAGGTGTGCGCATAAAAGAGGGAGGAAATGATCGTATGAAGTATATCGCCCTCAAGAAGGAACTTACAATAAACGGCTTCCTCGGATATAAAACATCAAAGGCGATGTACACTCTGCTCATGCAGCAAGATCAAACAAAAGGCAAGTTCCTCGCCATCCCCGGGGGCAAAACCGTGGCGATTGTGAGCAGCAGCTTCCACCCGGATATCGTCCATACAATGGAAGAAGAGGCGGAGAAGGTGCTGCGAACACTTGGTGCTGCGAATATTCTTACTGTGCACGTGCCGGGTGCATTCGAAATTCCACTCGCATGTCTTCATCTCATCAAGCAGAAACATGTGGAGGGCATTGTTGCACTCGGCGTCATCATCCAGGGCAAAACGCATCACGCAGCAGAAATCGCGCGCGCCTGCACGGATGGTCTCATGCAGATCCAACTGTCGACGACTATCCCGATCGCCCACGAAGTTCTGTATGTTGATTCGGCGAAAACGGCTCGGGAACGCGCTGGAGGAGAGCATGGAAAAGGAGCGGAAGCTGCAGAAGCGCTCGCATGCATGATGCAAATTCTTGGAAAATAATCTCTCCCGAGTCCTTCGATCTCTCCGCTTTCTCTTTTCGTATGGAGTTTACAAATATGCACTCCTGTGTGCTCATTGCATGACAAAGATTGCGTTATAGAGGATTCCTGCCGTAGGATAATCTGCAATCTCCTCTTTCTCCATGCATCTGCGATTTTCCGTGGCGATCATCGGTCTCGCTGTTCCCACTCTTGCTTTTGCGTCCGCTTTTCCGGATGTTCCTTCCAGTCATCCGCATGCCGATGCTATTTACGATTTACAGCGAAGAGGCTTCGTGCGCGGGAGCGATGATGGAATGTACTACCCGGACAGAGAGCTCAATCGTGCGGAGGGATTGACGCTGTTATTGCGAGCTGCGGAAATCGAAGTACGCGATGTCTATAAGGGATGTTTTTCGGACAGCAAAGAAACATGGTACGAAGCGACGGTGTGCCAAGCCGTGCACGACAGCATCGTGAGCGGATATCCCGATGGCATGTTCCATGGGGATCGGATCATTAACGCCGTAGAATTTCTGAAGATTCTGCTCAATGCACTTGGATTCACCATTCCAGATCTTTCGCTTGGCGATCAAGTAGGAATCGATTTTAAGAACGTGAACGTAAAATCGTGGTACGCAAAATATCTGTTCCGTGCGATGGAGTTTAACCTCATCCCTGCGGAACTTATCGCCAATAACGACTTCCGTCCCGATGGACCGGTGAATCGTTCGCAAGCCGCGGAAATGATCTACCGCGCCCTCGGCATTGCAGTGGCAGAGCGCAGTGATATCCGCGGCACCGCATCATCGGAAAGCAGCATCACTCCAACGGGAGCAACCCTTGTTGATTTTCCCGTTCACCAAACAGGAAAAACCGGCGAACGCGGCGCATCTGCTTTCGCCTTCGATCTTAAAGCGCCGCAGACAATCCTTGTGGAAGCAGCCAATATTACATCGACGAGTACGGGCGTGAGCTGTTTCCTCTACCTCCTTGGCGAATCGGGGTTTTCGAGCGAGTTCTTCATCGGGTACCAAGAAGGAGGCTCCTGCTATATACGCGCAGCGCTGCGCGCAGGGCGCTACCAAGTGGAAGTCCGCACGAAGAGCGAGGGAGCGGACTATAGTTTGGATGCCGTTGCCGCCAATGGCGATGGCAACGATGGATTTACGGAGGCAGTCTTGCTCCCTGTCAGTTCTCCCAAAAATGCACAGCTCATTGCACAGGATTACGAAGACTGGTTCCGCTTCCGCGTGGATACGAAAGAGGCTCACCGTGTGATGCTGATCACAAGCAGCGATCTCGCCTGTTCGATCTATCCGAGCGAGGATGTAGACCTCTTCGGATTCGAGGGTCCAGTCTGCGGCGAAAGTTACGATTATCCCCCTGGAACATACTATGTTTCGGTGAAGAAGAAGAAAGAGGCAGCTGGGACGCAGACGTATTCGGTGGAGTTGAGGTAGCAGCCCCCTGCTATACTCTTCCCTCTATGACTCTCTCCCCTCTTCCACAAGCGCTCGACGATCTCCGCTTAGGAAAATTCGTCATCGTTGTCGACGATGAAGATCGCGAAAACGAAGGGGACATTATCATGGCAGCAGAGCATGTATCGACAGAGAAGATGAATTTTATGATTCGCAATACCGGTGGCGTGGTGTGCCTTGCGCTCAGCAACAGCATTGCCGATCAGCTTGATCTGCCGCCCATGGTGAAGAGCAAAGCATCGTCTTTCTATCCCGCATTCACACTCAGTATCGAAGCGGCGCAGGGAGTCACAACGGGAATCTCCGCCGCCGATAGAACGGAGACCGTACGCTCCGCAATCAATCCTGTCGCTCGCCCGGAAGATCTTCGAAGACCGGGGCATGTCTTTCCACTCCGTGCACAAGATGGAGGCGTGCTCGTGCGTGCAGGCCATACGGAAGCATCGGTGGATTTGTGCCGTTTAGCAGGACTGCGCGAGGGCGCTGTCATCAGTGAATTGATGAACGAAGACGGCAGCATGATGCGCTTGCCGTCGCTCAAAGAATTTTCCATAAAGCACGGCATCGCGATGATCTCCATCGCAGATCTCATCGCGTATCGCCGCCTGCACGAAACATTCGTACGGTGCGATGCAGAAACACTGTTGGAAACGGAAACAGGCGAATGGCGCGTGAAGGTGTACCGCGACGCGCTGAATAATTTGGAGCATGTAGCACTCGTCAAAGGCGCCATCGAATCCACCAAGCCGGTTCTTGTGCGCGCACACTCCGAATGCCTCACGGGAGACGTGTTTGGATCCGGCCACTGCGATTGTGGCAAACAACTCCTTGCGGCTATGGAACAGATTGAAAAGGAGGGTGCCGGCATTCTCCTCTACATGCGGCAGGAAGGGCGTGGTATTGGACTCACGAATAAAATAAAAGCGTACGAACTCCAGCGATTGGAGGGGCTTGATACGGTGGAAGCAAACGAGAAACTCGGCTTTCCGATGGATTTACGGGATTACGGTATTGGTGCGCAAATCCTCAAAGATCTCGGTGTTGCAAAGCTTCGCCTCCTCACGAATAATCCAAAAAAAATTGTAGGACTGCAGGGTTTTGGATTGGAGGTAGTGGAGCAAATCCCGATCGAAATTCATGCCAGTAACCCCAAGCAGGTGCGCTACCTTAAGACCAAGCGGGAGAAGTTAGGACATCTTCTGCACTCGTAGGTTGCGACCCATCATTCTTCAATTCATCGATAACGACATCCAAAAGCCATCGTGCGTTGCCGATGAGAGTGTCGAGGACTGAACAGGCATCCTCCAGTTGCTCTACATTGCCTCCGGACGGATGGTGGAACATAAGCCGTACCCGGTTACCCTTATATTCACCATTTTCACCCTTATTCCACTCAACGTGCGAGGCAAACGACCTCATCCAAAAGACTCCGCGCCCATTCGGACGTTCGACAGTTTCATCCTCCGTCGGATCAGGTACTTGCGTCGGATCAAATGGAGCATGGAATTCGTTCTCGATTTCCACAATTAAAAATAAGGCACCTCTCATGGAAGCAAGCAAGGCAGCAACGCGAAATTGCTTCTGCGGATCGCCTACCTCTCGCACATGACCGTCATCAGGATCTGTTTCTGTTTGCCGAACGCCATCAACCACAAGAATATTGCCATGACGTACGGCATTCACGAGTGCCTCTGTAAGCACAATTGCAATCGTTCCAATTCGCTCTTCTGGAATTCCTTCATGTTGCACCCACCCACAGATTTCGTTTACCACCTGATTAGCAACACCCAAGTCATTCTCATGATTCCCATGCCGTACTTTGCGCTCTATTCTTTCCGATACGGGCGTGTCTGCACTCATTGGCTCACTACGCTATCCCTAAAACGGATTCCTGCAAGCAGATAGATTGGCAATGATTGCCTGATTGAGTGGTGATTCTAAAAACAGCGGCGAATGGCATATGGGAACAATTCTTCCGGTAGCAGCGCTTAACCGACGATGTGTTCCCGATCAATCATTTCTTGGAAGAGCTTCACCGGGAACCCAACAACCGTCTCGTACTCTCCTTCGATCTTTACAATGAGCTTCTCCCCTTCTCCTTCGATCTGGAATGCTCCGGAGCGGTCATGCCAAAGCTTTGTTTCGATCCATGATGCGATATCACGATCAGTCAGATGTTTAAATGTCACGGATGCTGTCGACACTGCTGTGAATTTTTTTCCTCCTTTCTGGAGCGAGAGTGCGGAATGAATAATGGATGTCCTACCGGAGTGGAGATCCAGCATGCGCCGCGCATCATTCGCATCAACGGGCTTTTCGAGGAGTTCGCCGCTTGCTGCGACAACCAATGTATCGACGCCTATGATCCATTGATCTGGATAGCGTGATGCAATGACCGCTGCCTTCGCCTCTGCAAGGAGAAGCGCACGTTTGATTGGATCTTGTTCTATGATCGATGATTCGTCGAAACCGCTTGGAATGGTGTCGAATGGCACATGGAGATTCTGGAGGATCGCTTTTCTCTGCGGACTTTGAGAGGCGAGGATGAACATAATCCAGATTCTTATCGACCTCCCTTCGCTTTGAGGAGGCGAATTGCCTCGAGGAGCATTTCGTCTCTGTCCCCTAAATTCCCCTCGGGGAATTCGATCGTGGGAGAAACACCCTTGCCGTCGATTTCGTGGCCGCTTGGAGTCAACCATTTGGCAATAGTGACCTTCACACCCGCGGGAGATTGTCCGCCGCCGACCTCAAGTTCGACTGCTTCCTGCACAGTCCCCTTGCCAAATGTCGTCTGTCCCATGATCTCCGCACGCTTGTGGTCTTTCAGCGCTCCGGCAACGATTTCGGATGCGCTCGCCGATCCCTTGTTCACAAGAACGATGACGGGGAGCGTGAGCGGAATCGGACGCGCACCGCCGACTGCGAGATGATGCTCGGTGGAACCTTTGCGCGCGACCGAAACGACTGTCTGCCCCTCTGTGAGGAAGTGCGACGAAACGAGGATGGCTGCATCCAATAATCCTCCGGGATCATTGCGCAAATCCAGCACCATGCCGATTGGCGCCTTTCCCATGGCTTCTTTGATCACGCCGTTGAATTCGTTCATCGCTTCACGGCTGAAGTTATTCAGCTGCACGATCGCCACATTCTCTTGATTGGTCACAACAAGATCTTTCAGTACGATCTTCCCTCGAATAATGGAAATGATCATCTGTCCTCCCACATCCTTCCGAATGATCGTGAGCTTGACCGTTGTCCCTTCCGGACCGCGAATCAAATCGACTGCATCATTCAATTCCATTTTTTCGACGCTCTTTTCATCCACCGCAATGACACGATCGCCGGGACGAACCCCCGCCTTCATCGCCGGAGAATTTTGCAGCGGCGTTACGACCTCGACCCCTCCTGCTTCATGGATACGCACACTCGCGCCGATGCCGAAGAACGTATTGTCGCCTTCGATCTGCTGCTGGAACCGTTCATTCGTCTTTGGACGCAAGAACGTGCTGTAAGGATCACCGAGCTTCTGTAGCATCGTTTCGGCGATGGCATAGGCGATTTCTTCCTGATCGATACGATCTTCGTATAGGAATTTATCCTGCACAATGCCCCACACCACCTCCAAAAGATCGCTCTTTGGAAGAGCGGTTTTTTTCAGTGATCTGCCGTAATCGAGACCTGCCTTTTCGATGATCACTCGAGCCTTCGTAGGTTTTTTTGCCAGTGTCGCTTTGGGACTCTGCGCACGACTGCGCGCTGCAGGAGCTTCGCGGAGGGGCAAAGTTTCTGCTCCTTGTACAGGGAGCGGGAGCGGCGCAGAAACGCGCGCAGCAAACCGCTCGAGGAGAAGACCGAGTTCATCCGCAGTGACTGCACGTCCCCAGCCAAATGTCCGTGGAGTGAGCGGCGTGAAGAGCTTCCACGCAATCGCTTGTGCAGCAATGCGCGATGAGCGTTTCCCTCGCACATCCGTAAATGAAGCATCGCCGGCCTGCGGCTCCATCTTGGCAAGGAAGAAAAGGGTATTCAGCATCTCGCCGCGAGTGATGGTGTTCTCCCACTGTCCATCTCTCCCCCACTCCTCCACGGCGCCAAGCGTTCGCGCAAGGCCGATCGCGTTACGTGCTTCTGCTGGAATATTTTGGTACGGAGCGGAGTAGCTTCGTTTCAACTCCCCGAAAAGAGCCTCCACCGCCTGTATGATAAATGAAGCGCGTGTGACGCGTTCGCTGTTTCGCAGTAACGAAAGATCTGATGTTTGCTCTTCCGCTGCAATACTGACTGCAACCGTCTGCAGAGACATGGGAAAATGAATCGTTCTTCCTGCAGCCAAAACAGGCGACGCATGGATAATGAGGAGCAGGAGTAAACCCGCAGTGGAGAGTTTTTTCATAGTGGGGAAAGTATCTCACGCGCCGGTCGGCCTGACAAACACCTCCTGATGCAAACGATAGCCAAATTCTTTGACATCCGCCTTCTTGCGGAAGAGGTATCCAAGGAGCACAAAACCTCCAAACACATAGAAGAGCGCGGGGAGAAGAACGAGACTCATGCCGCTCAAAGGACCCGCATAGTGCAAAAGTTCGCCGATCGTATGTGGATTCCCCGAAAGAGTTTCGGGAAGACTCACCGCGATATCGAATGCGCTATGGAGCGCCATGGCAATCGTAAGCCCCTGCGCCATCGCAGCATGTCGGTAGAGTTCGATGCGAGACACCCCCGTGAGCTGTGAGAGGAACACAACCAATCGGTGTTTCTTCCCATGTGCACGATCATCTTCCAGTGCAGGCTTTGCAAAGAACGCAAGGCCATAGAAGTACCCAAGCACACCAGAGCTCGTGATGTGCACCATATTCGTGATGATGGATCGCCCGAAGATACTGCCAAGGAACATCGACCAATCGGGGTGAATGGGCTGAACAAGGTAGCGTGTCACAAACGCGAGGAAGTAATTCGGGTTCACGATGTTCTCCGCAAATGCAAAACCGATCGCCGCAATAATGCTGAGCTGCATCACATCGTTGACGCTCGAAAAATACGCGGGATCACTCTTCTTCGTCACCCAATGCTTACTCCATTCTTCGATGATGCCGACGAGCGCAAAGCTCACCACGGTCACCGCCACACTCGCGGAAATCACCCCCGTTTGGCCCGTGAGCGATTCACTCACAAACGTGCGCGAACTCTGCATAAAACTCGCAGGCGTAATGCGGAAGAGGAAGAAGTGGAGCTCGAATCCCTGTCGCACGACATAATCGTAAAAGAGGATTGGCGCCGTCGAAAGCATCCCCGCGAAAAATGTAAGCAGGACAACGGAGAGGCGCTTCCAGTGGTACCGGAGAAAAAAGATGCACCAAATTGCCGCGGGAATCGCCGCAATCAGCGCAGCGAGAAGTGTCGCGAATATTTCCTGCGTTGTATGCCCCGTAAGAATATGCACCGCAATCCAGAAGATGAACGTTCCAAACACTTCCGCTTTCACCCTGGAATCCCACGGTCCAAACAGAAACTTCCAGAGTCCGATGATGAGGATGATCGCAAGCGCGATGATGAATGGATTCTGTTCCGTTCCGCCCTCCGCCATTGCCGCAACGAAGCGGAGAATAATGAGCGAGACCGCACTCCCCGTCACGAACGAAAACAGCATGCCGCGCCTACGATGCAAAAACATCGGGATTGCGAGGAGCACACTGATCGCAAGGAAGAGAATTCCGTGGAAGCCGATAATCGCAAAAATGAGGCTCAAATCAGGATATTATACCAAATTTTAAGCCTGCTGTCTCGAACTCGTTTTCATCGAAAGACCGGCAGCACATGAAGAGTGATGGAAAAATCCGACTGCGAATGATTGACATGTAAAGAAAATTTGTCTTAACTACTTTGACTTCAAATTCGAAAGGATTTGGAGCTAATCGCTCTTTGTAAGAATTGGCAGTATTTACTGATGCAGGTGCACTGTGCACCGTTATTCGTACATAGCGCGCCTGCATCACGTATTGATCAGGCACACACGTGTGCTTTCCCCGCTAGTGCGGGGAGGGCGGATCCGCAGATTCTTGTTTTAGGAGTTGGGCCATGTCGCAAGTCGACAACATCGTGAAATTTTTGTTTGGTTTCCAATCCCCGGAGGGTCGAGCGCTTCCCGAAATCCCTTGGGACATTTTCAAGGTTGATAAGGATCGGCGCGATAAGCGCAAATGGGGCGGACTCTGTCGGGGGGAGGCCCTTGCGGGCCTTCATCCAGATCCGAAAATCTTCGTCTGGAATGAGATCGCACATCTCGATTTGTATCTGGGTCTGAGTACGGGACCGGCCGGCTTCGGTTATGCCACCGCTCTTGCGACTCAGGGGCACGGATATAACAACTTGATGGCCGTCGCCAATCCGAATCTAGCCGTGAATCCGTCCGTTGCGATGGTCACCAAGGTCGGAACACCTACTCTCGCTCGCGCCAATCAAATGTTTGGAGCAGCTCAGAGCGCGATTGCCGACGCAACGATCGGCGCACTCGAGCATGGATTCTTCCCCGATGAAATCGTCGATGATCTTGTCTGCGTGTGCGGGGTATTTATCCACCCGTATGCCGGCGTGAAATTCGAAAATGGAAAGCCGGTTAAGGATGACGACAAGCAACTGGTCATGTTGGGCGGCGAAGAAGCCGCGGACAGTAACCATCGGATTTACTGCCTGAACTTCGTGAGTATGGTGGCCGGCCTATGGATGG
>Ga0209542_10009864_pt1 | contig 17390 bp, 23 predicted proteins | sample RifCSPhighO2_01_FD_184028 | JGI IMG/M metagenome (GOLD analysis project Ga0209542, IMG submission 184028) | Soil microbial communities from Rifle, Colorado - Rifle CSP2_plank highO2_0.1 (SPAdes) (version 2) | ecosystem: Environmental > Terrestrial > Deep subsurface > Rock core/Sediment ...
GGATATTCGCTTTGATTCAAGGGAGCAATCCCAGCCGTTTTATAATGTTTCCTAAAAACGGCGGGGATTTGCGCGAGCATAGGGCGGGCGGGGTGAGAAGCGAATACTTGGAGCTTCGCAAAGATCAATACGCCAAAATGGCGGGAAGAGTGATTCATTTGGACGATGGTAAAATAGTTTCCATTCAAAAAAATTAAGGAATATTTTAACTCAACCCTATTTGATAATCATGAAGCCGTTTGTAAAAACCGCCTTCCAGTTTTGCCAAGTCTTCGTGTTTTCCTTCTTCCGCAATTCGGCCTTTTTCAAAAACAAAAATGCGGTCGGCTTTCCGGACGGTGCTAAGCCGGTGAGCGATGATAAAAGTCGTTCGGCCTTTCATAAGTTCGTCAAAGGACTCCGCTATCTGTTTTTCCGTTTCCGCGTCAAGAGCGCTTGTCGGCTCGTCAAGAATTAAGATCGCCGGATTTCTTAATATCGCCCTCGCGATGGCGATTCTTTGTTTTTGTCCGACTGACAACTTGATACCGCGTTCGCCGACAAGCTGGTTGTATTTTTCCGGCAATTCTTCAATGAATTCATGAGCGCGCGCTTTCTTTGCCGCCTCTATAACTTCCGAATCTGTCGCTTTCAGTTTTCCGTATTTAATATTCATCATTATTGTGTCGTTAAAAAGCGACGGCTCTTGAGGGACAATGGCAATGCCGCCGCGAAGCGCGATTAAATCAAATTCTCTGGTATCATGCCCATCAACCAATACTTCGCCTTTTGTCGGAAAATAATAACCGGAAATAAGGTCAATTGTCGTACTTTTGCCAACGCCTGATTTGCCGACAAAAGCAACGCGCTCCCCCGGCTCAACCTTGAAGTTCAGACCATCAAGCACGGTCGTTGTTCTGGCGTAGGAGAAAGAAACATTTTTGAATTGCACCGCTCCCTTAATTTGCGATGGAGCAAAAGCGTCTTTGGGGTGATAATTTTCTTGTTCTGCCGCAAATATTTTTTCTTCCGCTTGTTTAACGCTTACGAGGCCGTTTTGAAGCGTTTGCCAATTATTACCCAGCACCACAAATGGTCCAAAGAGCAAAGCGGCGTATCCGTTAAGAGCAACCAATTCGCCAATACTCAATTCTCCCCGTTGAATGAAATAAACGGAAAGGAAAAATATTACCGCCTGTGTTACCAAAACAATCATTCTTTGATAGAAATTTATACCGCTCCAAAGAAATTGAAGTTTGTTCCAAAGCTTTGTCGCATAACCCAAAAAACCTTTTTCAATTTTCTCTTTCTCGTATTCTTCGGTTGACATATGTTTAACCGATTGGATATTCATAACGGCTTGAAACGCATCAGCGTAGGCGTTTGTCCACGCGGAATGTCCTTCTTCAAGAAGATTTGTTGTCGGCGCAATAAGTTTTATTAAAACCAGAATATAAACGACTACGCCTGACACAAGCGCAAACGCAAAAAGCGGGTTAATTAAAAAAGTTACCGTAAGCCCGACTATCATGCTCAAAATCGGGGGCGCCAAATTAACAAAAATATTTTCTGCGATTGACGCGATCTGCCAGCTTGTTTTTGAAAGATGGTCGGATAACTCGCCGATTTTTTCGTCTTTATGAAATGCAAGCGGGACAAAAAGAAGATGGACAAAGGCTTTGCTTTGATAACCCAGTTGCATCGCAATGCGCAGAGAGCGGCCTTTTCGATCAATAATCCAATCTGTAATATTGGCGGCAAGCTGAGCGAAAATCCAAAATAACAGCAAAGCGAGCCATGCGGCGATTGCGGTCTCGCCGAAAGAAATTGTTTTAGAAATATCTATGAGCGCATCAAGAAATGAGCCGACAATGTATGGCGCGGTTCCGTTGGCAATAGCAGAAATTGTCCCCAAAACGGCCAACAAAATTATTGACGGTTTATAATCTTTTAAATGCTTGAATAAAATTTTCCACGCGCTCCTCGCTTTTGTCTGATTTTTAATCATATTTTTTTACAAAAAAATTATTGATTTACTTCTGGCTCCAGCCAGTCGTAAGATTCGCAAATCCAATTTACAAGATTTCTTGTTTCTTCAAAGTTGTCGTCGGTGGACAGAACGATGGTTACCAGATGCCCGATTTTGTTTGGCGGTTCAGTTACTAGAAGCAGATTTTTCTTGGACAAGTCGGTGGAGCCGGTTTTACCTCCCAGAATTTTAAGAGGTTCGCCTTGGCACAAAAGTTTTTCGTTTTCATCGGAAAGAAATTTATCGGTGCTTATGGCCGTGTGGTTGTAACCGCCGGAAGCCGTATTGATGTCGTATTGAGGGAGAGAAGTTATTTCCAAAATTTCCGGATAATTGTTTATTATTTCTCGGGTCAAAATGAGCAATTCTTCGGCGGTGGAATAGTTTATGATTTCTTTTTGGGAAGTCGGATCAAGTCCTACCGGATTATCATAATAAGTTGTAATGATGCCAAGTTCTTTGGCTTCATTATTCATTGCGGATAAAAAATTATCTAGCCCAATTTTGCCGGCCAGCGTCATAGCGGCGTCGTTGTTTGACTCTATCAGCAAAGCGCGGAGCAACTCGCTTGTTTTAAAAATTGTTCCGGGGATAAATCTTTTGGAACTGTCCGGCCAATCGTTCACTTTCGGCCCCATCGTTATTTCGTCCTCTAAATTATAATTTTTGTAAGCCACGACGGCAGTCATCAGTTTGGTGAGACTGGCCATTGGCAGTAAATCTTCCGAATTTTTCTCGGCCAGAATCATTGTTTTCCCATCTTCTCCCAGATAAGCGCCGAGATAGGAAAGGGCGGAAACGGCCGGTTCGGTTGTTGTGGCGGCGGTCGTCGGAGCGTAATTAAAAGAAGTTTCTGTTTTCTGTTTTTTAGCTTTTGCGGAAAACGATTGGCCGGCCAAAATCAAAACAAGCAAAGAAAAAAGAACTAAAACGGCCAACACCAAGCGTTTGTTTTCTGTTTTTCCTTTTATTTCCTGCTCGGGCATATTTTTTAACAATATACCACAGCCCCGATGTTTGCCCAATGGGTTTTTTAAATAAAAATTCAATTTGTTGCGGTTTGTTTTTGTTGTGTTAAAATTAAAGAATCTTTTAAAAAGATTGGTATGGTTGAGCAAAAAACAATTGATTATATAAGAGAAAATTTAGCAATCGGTAAATCCAAGGAGGATATTTATAAGGACTTGATTGCTGAAGGGCAAACAATTAATTCCATTAACGAAGGTTTTTCTTTGTTGGTTACAGAATACAAAAAAGAAGACTCTAAAAAAAGGATTACAACTATTATGGCTGTTATCGGCGCCATTCTTGTTGGGGCAGGTATTTTTTCGTTTGTCGCGGCTAATTGGCAGGAGATTGGCAAGTTTTATAAAATCCTGATTATTTTATGCTCTATGCTGTCTAGTTATTACGGAGGGTGGATTTTGAAGGAAAAATATCATCGGGTAAAAACCGGAGAAGCCCTGATTTTATTGGGTTCAATCATCTACGGCGCCGGAATTTTCCTGATAGGTCAAATGTTTAACATAAGGGCTAATTGGCCGGACGCTTTTATTTTGTGGATGTTCGGCTTACTTGCACTAGGGCTGGCGTTAGATTCTTTTGCTATTTTTTATTTTGCTGTTCCCGTGGGGTTTGTGGCGATTGTCGGCCATCCTTTTGATATTTTTAATAACTTCGCGGAAGACAGGTTTTTGTTTACTTCTTCTGTTGTGTTGCTAACCGCCACAATCGTTACTTTTGTTTTTGGAATTATTTTTTACAAGAAAGCGGTTCCAAGAGATATTTATTAAAGATATGAATATTGAAATTCTAATAATCATAGCAATAATTATCGCACTGGGTGTCATTGCGGGTTTTGGCATACTTGTGTCGCGTATTTTTAGAAGAAAAACGATATCATCCGCTTCCAATCTCAAAATCAGTTTTTCTTCAGAAGAAACATTAAGTCAACTATTTTTTCTTTTATCTGTCTTTTTTCTAGCCATTACCGCAATATCTTTTAGTCGCAATTTGGGAAATGTTATAGAATGGCCTCTTGTAATCCTCTCATCTTCTTTTATTAGTATTTTTCTTTCCTATCGATTTAAGGGGGTGTTGCTTCTTCCTGTCGGTTTGATCGGACTATTTTCTTGGTGGTTTTTAAAAGCTTCAGAATGGATCAGTTTTGAAAGTTCGATAGATATGGACATAAAAGATTTGTCGCTGTTTTCCTTACCTTTGCTTTTTAGTTTGTTTCTTTATGTTGTCGGTTCAATGCACGGACAAAATAGAAAATTTGAAAGATACGCAGCGATTTATAATGTCCTGCCCGTTATTGCCATCACAGTCGCTTTGTTTTTTGTCTCTACGGAATTGGGCATAGAAGCTTTAGAGGAAATGACAGAGGGGTCGGATATTTTTAATTCATGGCAATTATCTCTTTCTTATATTTTGGGAGGGGTGATTTTTATAGTTGGTGTTTTTTATTCTCTGGGGAAAAATATCGTCAGACCTATTGAGGGGGTGGTGTTATTCGTATATGGATCTATTTTCGGTCTCTCTGTATTTTTGCCGGACATTAGCGAGGGAAGACAAAATCTTTATTTAGCGGCATTTTTCAATATTTTTTTACTGATTCATTTGGTGGTCATGCTTTTTACCGGTTATTTGAAGAAAAAAGACTGGTTCATTAACCTAGGATCTTTTTCTCTCTTTGTTTTTATTATTGTTAAATATTTTGATTGGGCTTTTGATTTTTTGGACAAAAGCATCTTTTTTATTAGTGCCGGAATTTTGCTTCTCGTTTTAGGTTGGTTTATGGAGAAAGGAAGAAGGTATATGCTTTCTTCAAGCAGGGTTGCTGTTTAATGTTTTATGATTAATTCAAAAAGGAACAAATTCATAATCGCAATCGCCATTCAAACGGCTATTCTTTTTTTCATAGTTCTCTTTAAATTGCTGATTTTGAGCGGCGGCGAGGAAGTTTTTCTAAAAATAAGACCGGTTGATCCGCGAGATCCGTTTAGGGGCGATTATATAACATTTCAATACGACATTTCTCGAATAAAAGGAAGTCTTTTTGATTCGTCAGAAAAGATTAAGTATGGGGATAAAATTTATATCCCTTTGTTAAAACGAAAAAATTATCATGTCGCCGCTAACCGCATTAGCAAAAACAAACCAGATACGGGCATGTTTATAAAAGGCACAGTGAACGATATTAGACAGAAAGGTGATTCACTTGATGAAGTTTTTGTTTCGTATGGAATTGAAGAATATTTCATTCCTGAAAATTCCGGAAGAGATGTAAATTTTAACTGGCAGGATGCTTTTGCCAAGATTATTTTGGATAAAAACGGGAGCGCGGTTTTAGAAAGTGTATATGTGAACGGAAAATTATGGCCGCCTAAAGATACTCCTAAAAAATCGATTGAAAAGCCTTTATCTGATGACGAAGATTTTTAAATTATGATTTTGGAAGAGAACGACGATGAACCAGAAGTTAATTTAAGAGAAGAAAAAATTTCTTCTCTAGATAAAATAGTTGACACTTCCGGTCCTTGAAGGAGAAAAAGTATTCAAACAGTTGTTAGACTCTTTTGAATTTATTGAAGGCTAAGGTTATTTCTTTGCCCAATGGGTTTTTATCGGGTATAATCAAGGGCGATGGAGGAGATAAAAAAGAAGATAGAGGAACTGGAAACGGAAATGCAAAGGCCGAATTTTTGGGGCGATAAGATAAGAGCGCAAGAGGTTATAAAGGAATTGGGCGAGCTTAAGGAAAAAATGACCGGCGGAGAAAAATACGACAAAGGGGATGCGGTTTTGACCCTTTTTGCCGGAGCGGGAGGGGACGATGCGGAAGATTGGACTAGGATTCTTTTTGAAATGTATAGGAAGTTTGCCGAGAAGAAGGGCTGGACGATAAAAATCTTGCATAAGCACGAAAGCGAACACGGCGGTTACAAAAATATAACTTTTGATTTGGAAGGCAAGGACGCTTACGGAACATTGAAGCGCGAAGCCGGAGTCCATCGTTTAGTGAGAATATCGCCTTTTTCGGCCAAAAAATTAAGGCATACCGCTTTCGCTCTCCTTGAAGTCATACCCAGATTCGTGGCGCCGGAAGAGATAAAAATAGACGAAAAAGATTTGAGGGTGGACTTGATGAGATCCGGCGGAGCGGGCGGGCAAAACGTCAACAAAAGAGAAACGGCGGTCAGGCTGGTCCATCTTCCCACCGGCATCGCCGTTCATGTTGACGCGGAAAGATCACAAGGGCAAAACAAAGAAAGGGCGATGGGAATTTTGAAATCCAAACTTTATAGTTTAAAATTAAAAGAGCGGGAAAAAGAAAAAGAAACGATGTGGATAAGCAAAACGGTTGAGGCCGAGTGGGGACATCAGATTCGGTCGTATGTCTTTCATCCGTATAAGATGGTAAAAGACCATCGGACGGAAGTGGAAACGGGCAATGTGGACGCGGTGTTAAACGGAGAATTGGACGAGTTTATAGAAGCGGAGAAAAAATTATGATTTTTTTTGACAAGGTTTCAAAAATTTATTCCAAAACATCAATCGCTCTGGAAGGAGTGAGTTTATCCATCGGGCCGAAAGAATTCGTGTCGCTGGTCGGCCATTCCGGCGCCGGCAAAAGCACACTACTTAAATTATTGCTGGCCGAAGAAGCGCCCTCCAAAGGGAGCGTTTATTTTGAGTCGGTTAATGTGCATTCTCTGCCGAGAAGAAAATTGTCCCTATTGAGGAGAAAGATAGGGGTTGTCTTTCAGGAATTCCGTCTTCTTTCCAACAAAACCGTTTATGAAAATGTGGCTTTTGCCATGGAGGCGGCCGGTCGTCTTTCCAAAGAGATAGAAGAAAATGTTCCTTTCGTGCTTGACCTTGTCGGCTTGACGGACAAGAGTTCAAGATTTCCGGACGAGCTTTCCGGCGGAGAGCGCCAAAAAACGGCCATCGCCAGAGCGATAATAAATCGGCCGGACTTGGTGGTGGCGGACGAGCCGACGGGCAACCTTGATCCCGTAAGCACCAGGGAAGTAATAAGTATTTTTGAGAAAATAAACAAACTGGGGACGACGATTATTTTGGCGACGCACAACAAAGAAGTGGTGGATTCTCTCGGCCGAAGGGTGTTGACTATGGAAAAAGGCAAAATAATAAGAGATGATAAAAGCGGAAGATACGCAATGTAGTCAAAAGTCCATAAGGTCAAAAGTTTATAAAGTTTAAAATTATGATTTTTACAAAAATAAAAAGAGTGGCGAAAGCGGGGTTCGTTAATTTCTGGAGAAACGGCTGGGTTTCTTTGACGGCGATATTGGTCGTGGTGATAACCTTGCTTACTATAGGTTCGCTTATATTTTCCAAAGCGGTTATGGAGTCGGCTCTTAGCCATATAGAGGACAAAGTGGATATAACCGTTTACTTCAAAAATAACGCCGAAGAAAAAGACGTTTTGGCCATGAAAGATATTGTCGCCGAATTGAGCGAAGTGAAAAGCGTGGAATATGTTTCGGCAGACAAAGCTTTGGCGGACTTCAAAGAAAGGCACAAAGACAACGCCACTCTCCTGCAATCCATAGAAGAACTGGACAAAAATCCGTTAGGGGCGGCGCTCAATATAAAAGCCAAGCAAATTTCCCAATATGGTTCGGTGGCCAAATTTCTGGACGGCAAAAGCGACTCATCAGGGGATTCCATCATAGACAAAGTCAATTATTTCCAGAACAAAAAAATAATAGACCGGCTTTCCAATATCCTTGATTCGGCCAAAAAATTAGGCCTGATTGTCAGCCTTGTTTTGGCGCTGGTTTCCATTTTGGTGACATTCAACACTATCCGCCTGGCCATCTATTCTTCCCGCGACGAGATAGAAGTGATGCGGTTGGTCGGGGCCAGCAACCGTTTCGCCAGCGGGCCGTTTATCGTGGAAGGCGCGATGTACGGATTTTTCTCGGCCTTGATAGCGATGATTATTTTCTATCCGATTATCGTTTGGGTGGACCCGAAAATCGCTTCCGTTTTCAGCGGAGTGAGCTTGTTCAGGTATTACATAGACAACTTCGGCCAGATATTCGCGATTCTGCTTGGCGTCGGCGTTTTTATTTGCTCTGTTTCCAGCCTTATCGCCGTCAGGAGATATTTGAAGATATAAAACGGTTTTTAACCATTAGAATTTAAAAATGTACACGAACTGAAGCGATCGCTAGAAAGCGTGTACATTTCAAATAGCTCATTTTGTTCACTGGAAGAGCTGGATTTTTTGGTTTTTTGTTGATAGATTATGTGGAGAAAAGCCAATATTGCGGGATCATCTAATGGTAGGATACATGACTCTGAATCATGTCATCTAGGTTCGAATCCTAGTCCCGCAGCCACATTGAGATAGGTTCGAAGTCAGAAAATAATATGGATTACATAAAACAAATAAAAAAGTTAAATCAAATATTTGGAAAACTTTTGGACGAGTGTCCAATGGTTGTTTATATTGGCGACCCGCTTTTGAGACAAAAAACAACGGAGGTTTCTTTAGAAGAAGGAATCAACATCGGCAATAGACTCAAGACCATTTTAGAAAAATATAGAAAAGTGGCTGGTTTTGGCCGTGGACTCGCTGCGCCCCAAATAGGCGAGATGAAATCAGTCTTTGTGACTTATCTAGATAATGCGTTTAAAATTTATATAAACCCTAAGATTACCCAATCGTCTGCCGATTTTAATATATATCGAGAAAGCTGTTTGAGTTGCGGATATCTATCAGTAGATGTAAAACGTTCAAATACTATCGAAATTGAGTATATGAATGAACAAGGCATCACAAAAAACGAACATGTAGATTCATTTTCGGCCCGTTTAATCCAACACGAAATTGATCATCTTGAAGGTATTGTAAATATAGATAAAGCAGAAAATGGGTCGATAGATTTTATGGTTAACGATCCTCTAAAAGAACAGCTTCGGAATGCTAAATAATAGATTTTGAGGAGCGTAGATATGTATTATGTTTATCTAATTCAATGCGAAGGCGGCAGTATTTATACCGGCATTACGACTGATTTGGAAAGGAGATTCAAAGAACATAGCGATAAAATCGGCGGGCATTATACCCGCGCGCATAAAGTTGAAAAAATTTTATACATGGAAAAACACCCAACAAGAAGCGAGGCGTTAAAACGCGAAACGGAAATAAAAAAATTTCGCCGAAAGGAAAAATTAAAGTTAATTGAAAATAAATAAATTAGAGTATATTTGCTATCGCCGGTAAAGTCTAATTTCAAGCAACAATCAATTTAATTATTTTTAATGTTTTGCGCAAGACATTGTCCTTTTTTATTTGACAAAATTATCCTTTTAATATATTATTAGGTCAATTATGTTCAACAGAAACAGAAGCGTTTACAGCAGCCGAAGACAGGCGCAAAAATCTTCTCTCAAGCCCTCTTTTCAAAGAGGCGGTTCTTCCCGTTACGGCGGACAAAGGCGCCGAGGCGGAAGAGGCGAGAATATCAACGCCTCCAGATTTATCAATAAGGCGGCGGTTAATTGTTCGGTGGAGCAGTTTGTTCCCGCGCATAAATTTGCCGATTTCCAGATTGACGAGACTCTCAAAAAAGCTATTGCCGCCAAAGGATATATAACTCCTACTCCGATTCAAGATGTCGCCATTCCCCACATTCTCAAAGGCGAAGACCTTATGGGCATCGCCAACACCGGCACCGGCAAAACCGGCGCTTTTCTCATTCCTCTTATAAACAAAGTCAGGCTTAACAGGAAGGAACAAGTTTTGATTATCGCTCCGACTCGCGAGTTGGCCATTCAGATAGACAGCGAGCTGAAAGACTTTACCGCCGGCATGAAAATATATTCGGTGTGCGTCGTCGGAGGAATGAGCATAGGGCGGCAGATTTCGGAACTGCGCTATCAATATAATTTTATAATCGGCACGCCGGGACGGTTGAAAGATCTTATCAACAGAAAGATGATTCATCTTCCCGAATTCAACACGGTTGTTCTAGACGAAGCGGACAGAATGCTAGATATGGGATTCATTGATGAAATGCGATTCGTTATGGCGGGTATGCCGAAAGAAAGGCAGACCTTGTTTTTCTCGGCGACGCTTTCTCCGACGATTGAGAAATTAATCGGCGAGTTTCTTCGGGTTCCGATTCGCGTTTCGGTCAAGAAAGGCGACACTCCCAAAAATGTGGACCAAGATGTGGTAAGAATCCAAAAAGGAGAAAATAAATTCAGCGTCTTGCACAGTCTTTTGACGAAGAAAGAATTTTGCAAAGTGCTCGTGTTCGGCCGCACTAAGAGCGGAGTGGAGAAGCTGTCCGGAATGCTCGTGGGAAAAGGCATCAAAGCCGAATCCATCCACGGCAACAAAAATCACGTTCAACGCCAGCGAGCGCTTGGCAAATTCAAGGATAATCACGCCCAAGTTTTGGTGGCGACCGACGTGGCCGCGCGGGGCCTGGATATCGCCGACATCAGCCATGTCATCAATTACGACATCCCGCAAACATACGACGATTATGTGCACCGCATCGGCCGGACGGGACGGGGCGACAAGCAAGGCAAAGCGCTTACTTTTATAGAATAAGGAAGGATCTCGGAGAAAAGTCAGAAATATTCATTTCTCCATCACTGACGAAGAGGGAAATGATTACGAAATAAACATTTCTGACTTTTCTCCCTAAAAAAACTATGAAAAACAACACAACTCAAAATGCAATCAAAATAAACAAAAAGCCGAACCAGCCGGGCAAATGGGTTTATAAGCCGACGCAAAGCACGGTGCTAGTTTGTTCTTGCGGAAATAAATACATCGCCACTCGCGAAGGGCAAACCGTTTGCGTCTCTTGCATTAGGGCTTTGGCGCAGAAATAAAACGGCAAAAATTTGAGTTTGAATAATATGGCGCGATTTGATATAGTAAAAATATGAAGAAAGGCATCTATATTACACTTGATATTGAAAAGCTTCCCGAAGGGTATTACGTGGCGACTAGCCGAGACGTGCAGGGGCTTGTCGCTCAAGCGAAAACTTTTGAAAAAACGATTGAAATTGCTCAAGACATCGCAACCGCTCTTTTTCATGCGCAAAAAGAGAATATTAAACAACGAGAAATTATCACATATCCCATGATGATTTCCGCATAACGAAATGGGACGGCTTTCCGGTTTTAAATATCGAGAGATTGTAAAAAAGATGGAAATTGCGGGTTTTGAATTTTTCCGTGAGGCGAAAGGAAGTCATGAAATTTGGTTTAACTCGGACAACAACAAATACACCACTATCCCGCGACATCGCGGCGATATGCCGGAAGGCGCGCTTAGGAATATCATTAAACAAGCGGACTTAACTGTTGATGAGTTTATTGAATTGTTGTAGATACGGAAATAAACATTTCTGACTTTTTGCGATTCAAAGTATAATTTTCCCTATGAAGCAGAAAGACGCGCTTAAAATATTGAAGGCGGGGAAGAATGTTTACCTTACCGGCGCGGCGGGAAGCGGTAAAACTTACGCCCTTAACGAATATATTTCGTATCTCAAAAATCGCGGAGTGCATGCGGCCGTTACCGCGTCTACCGGCATCGCCGCCACACACATAGGCGGAGTAACGATTCATTCGTGGTCCGGCGCCGGTATCAAGGACGATTTTGATGATGAGGACATAGAAAGGCTCGTTCAAAAAGAATATTTGTATAAAAAGTTTGAGAAGGCCAAAGTTTTGATTATTGACGAGGTGTCTATGCTTTCTTCTCGTCTGTTTGATGCCGTAGAGCGGATATGTCGGGCGATGAAGCGAAGCGAAGAGCCGTTCGGCGGGATGCAAGCGGTGCTGTCGGGCGATTTTTTCCAATTGCCTCCGATAGCGAAAGAAGGCGGAAGCGCCGATTTCATCCACTCGTCAGAAGCTTGGAAGAAAATGGACGTTCGCGTTTGTTATCTGGACGAACAATTTCGGCACAGCGATTCTTCTTTGGAAAAAATTTTAAATGAAATGCGCAGTGGAACCATTTCGTCTGCGTCAAAAAATAAGCTGACGGAAATTTGCGAAAATAATTCAGCGTCTTCCAAATCCGTTTCGCCGACCCGTCTTTACACGCACAATGTTGACGTGGATGCGGAAAACGAAAGAGAGCTGGAAAAAATTGAAGGCAAAGCGCGCGTTTACGAAATGTCGTCAAAAGGGAAATCGCATATCGTGGAAGCGCTCAAGAAAGGCATACTGGCGCCGGAAACTCTTCGTTTGAAAAAAAATGCCATGGTGATGTTTATAAAAAACTCTTTTGACGAAGGTTATGTCAATGGCACTTTGGGAGTGGTGGAAGATTTTGACAATAAATGGGCGCCCATTGTCCGTACTTTTTCCGGCCAGAAAATATGTGTAACTCCGGCGGAATGGACGGTGGAAGAAGACGGCAAAGTTTTGGCCAAGGTGGAACAGCTGCCGCTCCGGCTGGCGTGGGCGATAACGGTGCACAAAAGCCAAGGGATGAGTTTGGATGCGGCGGAAATTGACCTTTCCAAAGCGTTCGTTCCCGGGCAAGGGTATGTGGCGCTGTCGCGTTTGCGCAATTTTGCCGGTTTGTCGCTTCGCGGGCTTAACGATATGGCGCTGGCGATGCATCCGCGCGCCATGGAGATTGACGCGCGCTTGCTGGCCGAATCGGCGAAATGGGAAAAAGTTTTAGAAAGATTCGGCGACAAGGAGATGAGCGAAATGCACATAAATTTTTTGAAAAAAGTCGGCGGGATAATTGATGAGAAAGAAATAGCCAAAAATACCGCCAAAAACAAAGACAAAAAAGAGGCGTTCAAGGAAAAAAAATCCACTTACGAAAAAACTTTGGCGCTTATCGCCGAAAAAATGTCGCTGGCCGAGATTGCCGGAAAAAGGGGAATGACTTTGGGCACGATAATTTCCCATTTGGAAAAATTAAAGGCCAAAGATTCATCGCTTGACCTTAGCGCTTACAAGCCCAAAGAAAAAGACTTGAAGATAATGAGCGAAGCGTTCAAAAAAGCGACTCGTCCCGACCAAAGCGTCGGGAAAGAAACAAAAATTTCTCCCGTTTACGAAATTCTTGGCGGAAAATATCCCTACGAAGAACTGCGGTTGGCAAGGTTGTTTTTGTAGATTAAAATGTGGATAAGTGTAAGCTAAATAGTTTACACAAAAACAAAAGCTTGCTATAATAAAAATGTTGGAAAAACAAATAAGAAAAATAATAGCCCAAAAAAAGATTAAACCCGTTGATATTTACAGACCGTTAAAAATCAACAGAGTTAATTTTTATAAAGCGCTAAAAACTTCCAATCTTAAAAACAAATCATTGAGAAAAATAGTCAATTTCTTGGGATTTGAATTATCAGCAAGTTTAAATAAAAAAAATGATCACAAAAACAGAAACATTTGAAAATATTTATCATGTTCACAACGCCGAGAAAATTAAAGATTCGGATTGGAATAATTTCATAATGGTCAGTACAAAAAATTGGAACAATTTTTTTATAAAAATAAATAAACCTAAGGGGTTGGATATGGATGAATATAAAAATGTGCGGTTTGTTGAATTTGATACAAAAGAAAGCATGTTTGAATATTGGAACGAGAAAGAATCACAGCCGGTTGTTGATCTGATAGACTGGTCTATTGAGTTTGGCAACCCTTGCATATTGGAATTGAACAGTTGAAAATGTTGTTTTTCGTGTAAATAAAAAATTCTATGGTAAAATTATCGCATGGTTGTAGCCGAAAGAAAAATACTTTCAATAGTCGCAGACAGGCCTTATTTCATTAAAGATAACTTTGTTTTGTATCATGGCGATTCAATAAATATTTTGAATCAGCTTGCGGAAAATTCCATTGACATGATTTTCGCCGATCCGCCATATAATCTTTCAAATGGCGGATTTTCCGTTCACGCTGGACGAATGGTCAGCGTAAACAAAGGATATTGGGATGTAAGCAGGGGCTTTCAAGACGATTACGCTTTTCATTATCGCTGGCTTGAAGCGTGCAAAAGAGTTTTAAAACCGCATGGCACGCTTTGGGTTAGCGGCACTTATCATTCAATTTACCAGTGTGGACATGCTTTGCAGTCTCTCGGTTACCATATTTTAAATGATATTTCTTGGTTTAAGCCGAACGCTTCGCCAAATTTAAGTTGCCGATTTTTTACCGCCAGCCACGAAACGATTATATGGGCGAGAAAAGATAAAAAAGCAAAACATATTTTCAATTATAATCTTATGAAAGACGGAAATTGGCCGGAAGATAAACTAAAAAAGCCAAACTTGCAAATGCGTTCCGTTTGGTCGCTTGGCACGCCCAAGCCCGAAGAAAAAAAATACGGTAAACATCCGACTCAAAAACCGCTGGATTTGCTTAATCGCATCGTGATTGCCAGCACAAACAAGGGTGATGTGATTCTTGATCCGTTTGCGGGCAGTTCCACCACCGGAGTAGCGGCGGCCATAAACGACAGAAAATTTGTCGGCATTGATTTGGAAAAAAAATATCTTGAATTATCAAAGAAAAGATTTTATGATGTGGGGAAATAATATGATAGAAAAAGGAATCGGCGGAGGAAACACAATAACAGGGCTTAATTTTGAAAACGAATCAAACATTTTGTCTCTTTTGGAAAAAACTGACGGTTATTCCGTAAAAGATAATGTAATTTATTACAAAGACAAAGAAGTGGCAAGAAGTTACGCAAAGCACGGATTATACAAATATCTTAAAAAAAGAGGTTTGGATTACCAAAAATATATTTCAAAAAAATTACTGCCGGACGAGGCTTTATATGTCATAAAAAACAACACGCTTTTCGTTATTGAGATTAAGTTTCAAAAAGTGGCGGGATCGGTTGATGAGAAATTGCAAACTTGCGATTTCAAAAAGAAGCAATACAAAAAGTTAATGTCGCCGTTAAATATTGATGTGGAGTATATTTATATTTTGAGCGATTGGTTTAGAGACCCAACATACAAAGACACCCTTGATTATATTATTTCAGTCGGTTGTCATTATTATTTTAAATATTTACCGCTTGAAAAAATAGGATTACCGGTGTCGAAAAAATAATTTTTTAATGAACTTTCTTCCAACAGCACAAGCACTCAAAGGAGATTTCACGCGGAGTAGTTCCTTGGGTCCATTACTGTGGCTGTGTCTAGAGATTTCTGTCCCTTGTTTATCCGCAGCCTTTTTTTTGAAGTCTGGTCTGTTAGTGTTTGTTTTTATCATTATTGCAATTTTGCCAATAATTCTAACTCTTTTTTCTTATGTTTATTTTATGATAAAAAATCCTGATGCATTAAGATCTGAAAAATATAATATTGAAATTAAAAAATTGGAATTACTAGGGAACAAAGATAAACCTTTCCTAGATGGAAAAGAACAAGCAATTAAAAAACCAGAGTTAATAAAAAATTAGATGAACAAAGTATATATTGTTACATTCAATACTGATGAACCGTTCAATGTGGTTATGTTTCATAATTATATTACATCTTTGTATCCAAATAAAATAACTGATTGGTGGCATTATATTCACACAACATATTTAGTTGTTTCTCCCTTAGATGCAAACTCTTTGTATAACCTTATTTTTCCCGGAGTGCCACAAAGACATCTTTTAATTATTGAAATAAATCCAGATAATGCACAAGGATGGCTACCCCCAGATGCTTGGAAGTGGTTACAAAAATACCAAAAGAGGTAATTTTTCACTTGGACATTCAATGTTCAAGTTGAAAATTATACGCTTATTTTGCTCCAGCAGAATAGTGGTAGAATTTTAAAAAGATAAAAATAAAAAAGCTTCCTTTTTTTCCAAAAATACGCTATTGTGCAGGGTATGGCAAAAGAGGAAACAATACTTAGATTTGATGAAGTGTCGTTTGAATACGGCCCCATTTACCCGATTTTAAACGATGTGGATTTTTCCCTGCGCAAAGGAATGAAAGTGGCTTTGATGGGCCAAAACGGCGCCGGAAAGAGCACGATCTTCCAGCTAATCACCGGCGGACTGAAGCCAGAGTCTGGAAAAGTTAATATATCAAACGGCACCACTATCGCCACCGCCAAACAGGTCATTCCGCGAGACCAGATGGAACTTACTGTCCGGGAATTTTTTGAAAAATGTTTTCCGCATAAGGTTTACGACATTGACCCGAGAATAGACGAAGCGTTGGAAGTGGTGAATTTGAAAGGGCATGAAAAACTCCATAACAGAATTATCAAAACCTTTTCCGGCGGACAGCAAGCCCGTCTTCTTTTGGCCTCGGCGCTTATCCAAAAGCCGGATTTGCTTTTGCTGGACGAGCCGACCAATAATTTGGACAAGGCGGGCATAGAACACCTGACGAAATTTTTGATTGATTACAAAAAGACCTGCGTTGTCATTTCGCACGATTCCGGTTTCTTGAACGCATTTACTTCCGGCGTTTTGTATCTGGATGTTTTCACCCGCAAGATTGAGCAATACGCGGGGAATTATCTGGACGTGGTCAAAGACATTTCGGCGAGGATAGAAAAAGAAAACAGGAAGAACGCCCAGCTGGCCAAAGAAATTCAGGAAAACAAAGAAAAAGCCAACTTTTTCGCTTTTAAGGGCGGGAAGATGAGAAATGTCGCCAAAAAAATGCGGGAGAAAACGGAAGAATTGGAAGCGGATTTGGTGGACGTGCGCAAGGAAGACAAAACCATCCGTCCTTTTACTATTCCATCCCAGCCGGAAATTGTCGGAAATATTTTAAAAATTTCTTCTTACACGACGCTTAAGAAACACCCCGACGCTAAGTACGGGGCAGGTAAGCCGGTATCGCATAAAGCCAGCATCGTCGTTAAGAAAAATAATCACTTGCTTATCGCCGGGCCGAATGGCATCGGAAAGACAACACTTTTGGAAAACATCGCTTCAGGCAAGGCGAAAGGCATTGAGATAATGGAAGGGACAAGAATAGGTTATTACCAGCAGGATTTTTCCACCCTTAACTTTGAAGACACCGTCCGAGACGCTCTGATGGCGGTGATGGAGAAAAAGATAGAAGAGGATATGCGGGCGATGGCGGCTGGATTTCTGATAAACTCGGAAATCATCAACACGAAAATCGGTCGCTTGTCGGAGGGGCAGAAAGGGCTGGTCTCTTTCGCCCGCTTGGTTTTGCTAAAGCCCGGGCTTTTGATTCTAGACGAGCCAACCAATCACATAAACTTCCGTCATTTGCCCGTTATCGCCGAAGCGCTCAACAAATACGACGGCGCCATGATTCTGGTCAGCCACGTTCCCGACTTCGTCCGCCAAATCCGCATTGACGAAGTTTTGGATTTGGAAAAATAGAATATTTCTAAAAACTC
>Ga0209542_10009866_pt1 | contig 17388 bp, 14 predicted proteins | sample RifCSPhighO2_01_FD_184028 | JGI IMG/M metagenome (GOLD analysis project Ga0209542, IMG submission 184028) | Soil microbial communities from Rifle, Colorado - Rifle CSP2_plank highO2_0.1 (SPAdes) (version 2) | ecosystem: Environmental > Terrestrial > Deep subsurface > Rock core/Sediment ...
GTATCGGCGCTGACACTCAAAACTTCTGCATTGAGCTTTTTAAATTCTTCATAATTGTCCGCCATTTCTTCGAGCTCAGTGGGGCAAACAAAGCTAAAATCAGCCGGATAAAAAAAGAGTATCAGCCACTTTCCGCGGTAATTCGAAAGTTTTATTTTCTTGATTTCGTCGTCCTGGCCTGCCTGCGCGGGCAGGAACGCTTCAAGTTCAAAGTCGGATATTTTGCTGCCTATTTTTATCATGGGTCTATTTTAACATTTTGGGTTAGGGTTTTATCTTGGTGCCGCGGGAGGGAGTCGAACCCTCATGAGCTTGCGCTCGCAGGATTTTGCTTGCCCCGCACTGAGCTTTGCTCTAGTGCGGGGAATCCGTGTGCGCCCCGCACTAAAACTTGCCTTTCTTAATTTGTGCCTGAGGTGGGATTTGAACCCACAAGGTCGTAAGACCATAACATTTTGAGTGTTACGCGTATGCCAGTTCCGCCACTCAGGCAAGTTTAGTGCGGGGCAAGTCTGCCATTCTCCTCCATAGGCGGACAGGCGTCACCGCGGCAATTTGTCTTTATCTTATGGAAATTTTCAGGTAAAATCAATACAAATGGCTCGCGTAATAGCAATCTGTAACGCAAAAGGCGGAGTCGGCAAAACGACAACTGCGGTGAATTTGGGCGCGTATCTTGCGGCTATGGGACGCAAGGTGCTTCTCGTTGACTTCGACCCGCAGGCAAATGCCAGCTCCGCGCTCGGAAGCGACCCTCTGCGCGTCGAAAAAAGCATCTATCACGGCATTATCAACGAAGAGCCGGCCGCGAGCATAATCAAGCCGACGATGCTTTTTAATTTCCATTTCATTCCGGCGGCTCCCCATCTTGCCGGAATTCTTGTAGAATTCGTCAATCTTCCGGAACGCGAATATTTTCTTCGTAAATTTCTCCATTCCATTCGCCACCAATACGACTATATCATCATAGACCTGCCGCCGAGTTTGAGTCTTTTGACGATTAACGGCTTAATCGCCGCCGATGAAGTTTTGATTCCGGTACAGGCCGAATATTACAGTTTGGAAGGCATCGGACAGCTTCTTGAAGTGATTGAATTGATAAGAAATAATCTCGGCCATGATTTGAAAGTTAACGGCGCCCTTCTGACAATGTATGATAAACGCGAACATCTTGGCCGCGAAGTGGCAAAAAATCTAAGGGCTCATTTTCCTCATTCTGTTTTTCAAACGGAGATTCCGCGCAGTATCGCCCTTGCCGAAGCGCCGAGTTTTTCAAAGCCGATAATATTTTACCGGCCGGATTCAACCGGCGCCGCCGCCTACAAAAAACTCGCGGAAGAAATAATTTCCCAGGAAGCCGCTAAAATAAACCCGATTTCAAGCGCCGATTTCGGGAATTTTAATGTATGAATTATGAAGTGTGAATAATGAATAATGGAAATAAACGAACCTAAAAAAATAATATATTTTACCGACCTTAATACATGGAAAGAAGGGCATAAATTAGTTTTAACGATCTACCAAATAACTAAAAAGTTGCCGAAGGATGAGTTATTTGGGCTGACTAGCCAGATGCGACGAGCGGCGGTTTCTATTACATCAAATATCGCTGAGGGATTCAGCAGACAATCATTCAAAGAAAAGGCACAATTTTACTCAATGGCTCAAGGTTCTTTAACTGAACTCCAAAATCAATTGCTTGTTTCGAAAGATATCGGCTATTTTACCGCAGAAGAATATGAGGAAATTATCCATCAATCTGTTATAGTACATAAGTTAATAAATGGATTAATAAAAAGTTCTAAAAGTCGGCAATAGCCGTTGTTAGTCCATTATTCTTAATTCATTATTCATAATTCACACAAATGCTCGGCAAAGGACTAGAGTCTTTAATACCTCCGCACCAGAACCCCGCGGCACAGCAAGCTGGCAATCAGGCGCAGCCTCAATCAGGTCAATCTCCGGGCGCGCAACCGCAACAGCCAGTAATGCAACCGCAACAGCCAGCCATACAACCTGTTTCACAACCGCAACAGCCCGTTGTAGAACTTTCTTCTTCACAACCTGCGCAAAATAATTTTGAGCAACCCCGACAGCCCCAGCAAAAAAAATCTAGCCGTCCCGACACCATCGGGTCCGTTTTCCATATAGAAGTTGAGAAGATAAAACCTAACCCTCAACAGCCTCGCCGTCACTTCAATGAAGAAACGCTCAAAGACCTTGCGTCATCGATAAGGGAATTCGGCATTCTACAGCCGATTGTCGTTTCAAAAATAGAAAAAGAAACTCCTGACGGAACCGACGTTGAATATCAACTCATCGCCGGCGAACGCCGCTGGCTTGCTTCCAAAATACTCGGGCTGGAGCGCATACCGGCCATAATCAGAAACGTAGACTTGGAGCGCGAACGGCTGGAGCTCGCAATAATTGAAAACATACAGCGCGAAGACCTGAATCCTATTGAGCGCGCGCGGGCTTTCAGCAAGCTTCAGGACGAATTCCGGCTCACCCAGCGCGAAATCGCCTCCAAACTCGGCAAAAGCCGCGAGTCCGTGGCCAACACGGTCCGCCTGCTTGATTTACCGGCGAATATAAAAGAAGCCCTTGAAAATTGCTCTATCAGCGAAAGTCATGGCCGCCTGCTTCTTTCAATAGATGACCCGGGAACGCAGGAAAGATTTTTCCGCGAACTGCTGGACAAAAAAATGACCACGCGCGCTCTCAAGAATAAAGTCCGCGGAATAAAACCTGAAAGCGCGAGCGAACCAAGCACAGAAACGTCTCCCGAAATAAAAATGTTGCAGGAAAAACTAAGCTCCGATCTCGGCGCTCCGGTAAAAATAGAATCTCATGGCGAGCAGGGACGCATAACGATTACTTTTTTCTCGCCCGAAGAACTGCGCAATATAGTCGGCAAATTCGGGAACGAGGAAACGATATGAATGTCTAATTTCTAATTGATCTAATTACTAATCAAATCCCAGCAACCAAATAACTTAACTTTTAACTTTTGGGATTTTGTCATTAGTCATTGATTAGAAATTAGTAATTAGGACTTAGAAATTTTCTGTGGCTACACCAGCTTGTAGCTTATCTCTCTTACTTCTTTCAGTTTTTTCAATTTCAAAACAACTTTTTCTATTTTGGATGTGTCCGTAGTCTCGCATCCTATTCTGCACGATGAAAAATGGCCGTCATCGTGGCCCGAAAGCTGAAGGTTTGTTATGTGAATATGTGAGCGGGCCACAATTCCGGAAATGTCCTTGGTAAGCCCCAGCCTGTTTTGAATAGTAAGATGCAGTTCTATTTTTGAAGCCAGTCTTTTCGGAGCCAGCGTCATTCTTTTTTCGCGCAGTGCCACTCTGATGTGGTCCTTCGCTATGGAAGTTTTTACGAACTTGAGCCAGTCCTCGGACGGCCTTTTGTTTTTTTGCGTAAGTATTTCAACCATGTCGCCGGATTTAATGGCCGTGTCCAGCGGCATTATTTTCCCGTTTATTTTCGAACCGATGGCGTTATCCCCTACCGCGGTATGTATGTGATAAGCGAAATCAACGGGCGTGGCGCCTTTCGGCAAGTCCATTACGTCGCCACGAGGAGTTATCGCGAATATCCTGTCCTTGAAAAAATCCGCTTTCATGGACTCGACGAATTCTTCGGAATTCATATTTTCCTGTTTTCTCCTTTCCTGCCAGTCGCGCAGCTGTTTCAGCCACGAAAGGCTGGCCGCTAATTTTTCGCCGAGCGGCTGTTCCTTCTGTCCGCCAAAGACGGATCCGCCTCTGACGGAAAAAAATCCCTTTTTCTTCTGGTTTTCTTTGTAAAGCCAGTGGGCGGCGATGCCGAATTCATTTTCGTCGTGCATTTCCTTGGTGCGGAGCTGTATCTCAACGTGCTTTTTTTCCGGCCCGATAATCGTCGTGTGGAGACTTCTGTAGTTGTTCGGTTTCGGCATGGCGATGTAATCCTTTATTCGCCCGGGAACCGGCGGCCAGAGGTTATTGATAATTCCCAGAGCGGCGTAGCACTCCGGAACAGTTTCAAAAACAAGCCGCAACGCAACCAAATCGTTAATTCTGTTTATATCCATTTCGTAGCGGAGAAGTTTTTTATAAAGACTGAAGTATCTTTTCGCCCTAAAATCTATTGTGAGCGGTTTTATGCCGGCGCGTTTCAGCGCTTCTTCAAGAGAGGGTTTTATAGTTTCGAGGTACTTAGTCCTAATCTCGTATTCGTCGGCTACATTGTCCATCAGCCATTTGTATTCATCAGGATGAAGATAGGGGAAGGCAAGGTCGCGCAATTCACCGCTTAGCTCCCACATTCCGAGTCGGTAAGCGATAGCGGCGTAAATTTCGCTTGTTTCGAGCGCGATTCTCTTTTGTTTGAGCGGCGGCAAAGCGGAAAGCGTTTTCATGTTGTGAAGCCGGTCGGCCAATTTTATGAAAACTACGCGCAAGTCCTGACTTATTGCCAAAATCATTTTGCTTAGATTCTCCGCTTTGGTTTCCATACCGCGGTACTTGATGCGGCTCAATTTTGTTACTCCGTCCACGAGAAAAATTATCTCTTCATTAAAAGCTTTTTTAAGTTCTTCTTCATTTACCTTGGTATCTTCAACTACATCGTGAAGAAGTCCCGCGGCTATGGTTTGTTCGTCCATCCGCCATTGTTGAAGCATTTCCGCCGTGGCAAGAATGTGATTAAAGTACGGCTCGCCGCTTTTTCTTTTCTGCCCGCGATGAGCTTCTTCGGCGAAACGGTATGCCCTGCCTATTAAGCTCTGCGGATTTTTTTGAGCTATTTCCTTGACTGTCATTATACGGTGAGTTTGGTCGAGTCGTCCCTTTTCTTCTTGGTTTTTGTTTTAGCTACCAGCTTTTTTCCGCCCGAGGCGGATCTTGATTCGCTTGATGTATTGGTGCCTTTTCCGCCGGAGGCGGATCCGCCCCTGGCGGAGGCGGAAAACTTTTCAAACATTTCAGCCACGTCTTCCTGCGTCATGGGTTTTTTGTTACCTATGAAATTGCAATCTGGGTAACGGCTACAGCCGTAGAACGCATTGCCTCTCCCGCGCGCCTTTTTCTCTATTATATCCCCCGGATTGTCTTTTCTTTCCGGTGAAGCCAGGCAGTTCGGGCAGATAAAACCCGTTTTCTTCAATACCTTTTTTATGCCTTTGCATTTCGGATAATCAACGCATCCCAGAAAAAATCCGAATCTTCCTCTTTTTATTGCCATATCCTTTCCGCAAAGAGGACATTTTTCTCCCTTGGTTTTTTCTTCCAATTCTTTTATTTTCGCGGCTTCTTCGGGCATCGGAAGAGTTATTTTGCTTTCCGGGTCGGGACAGGCCATGAATTTTCCGAATCGGCCGAATTTAAAAAGCATCGGCTTTCCGCAATGCGGGCAGGGAGTTTCCGATGCTTCGCTGTATCTTCCAACTTCCGCTTCTTTTTCAACCAGATGTTTTTTGAACGGCCCGTAAAATTCTTTGGCCACTTCTCTCCATCCTATTTTCCCTTCGGCTATTTCGTCCAGCTCTTCCTCGACATGCGAAGTGAAATTAATGTCTACTATTTCCGGGAAATGTTCCACGAGTATGTCGTTGACGATAATTCCGACTTCAGTTGGATGGTAGCGCTTGTCGATTTTCTCCACGTATCCACGGTCCTGTATCGTAGAAAGCGTCGGCGCGTAAGTTGACGGCCGGCCTACGCCCGCGGATTCAAGCGTTTTAATTAACGAAGCGTCCGTGTATCTCGGAGGCGGTTCGGTAAAGTGCTGTATTGGAAGAATTTCTTTTGCGACAACCGGCTCGCCTTTTTCCAGTTTCGGCAGAATGTTCTCATCGCCTTCGGTTTCGTCTTCACCATCGAAATAAACCTTGAGAAATCCCGGAAAAACTATTCTCTGCCCGTTGGCGCGAAAAACAAGTTCGCCGCTTTTGGCTTGCCCTGCCTGTCCCGAGCTTTGTCGAGGGGAGTCCGTCGAATGGGTCTCTATATCGGCCGCGGTTTGCTCAAGCAAGGCTTCTTTCATCTGTGAAGCGAGCGTTCTTTTCCAGATAAGTTCGTAAAGGCGTACCTGTCTTCTATCCTGTGTGCTTGGAAAATGTCTTGAAAGGTCCGTTGGCCTGATTGCTTCGTGCGCTTCCTGTGCGCCCTTGGATTTGGTAACGAACCTGCGCGGCGATTCAAGCGAATAACTTTTTCCGAAATCATCAGTAATCACTTTTTGCGCCTGCTTCAAAGCCTGCTCTGCCAAATTGACGCTGTCGGTCCTCATATATGTTATGAATCCGTTCTCATAAAGGCTTTGCGCGAGCATCATTGTCTGCTTGGCCGAGAAACCGAGTTTACGTGACGCCTCCTGCTGCAATGTAGACGTCGTGAAAGGCGGCGAAGGATTGCGGCTGACTTCTTTTGAAGAAACTTCTTTTATCCTGTAGTCGGCTTCTTTTAATCTTGCGATTAACTTTTCGGCTTCGGCGCCGGATTTCACGGCCATCTTATCCAATGAATTTCCGTCAACGGAAATCAAACGGCCGCGGAAAACTTTTTTATCGTTTTTCTTAGAGAAATCGCCTTCTATTGACCAGTATTCCTCTTTATTAAATTTTTGTATTTCGCGCTCGCGCTCGACAATGAGACGCGCGGCGACGCTCTGCACGCGCCCCGCGGAAAGTCCGTAGCGCACTCTTCTCCATAAAAAGGGAGAAAGTTCATAGCCGACCAAACGGTCGAGAATACGCCTTGCCTGCTGGGCGTCTACAAGATTCATATCTATGCTCCGCGGATGTTCGAGCGCTTCCTCTATCGCCTGTTTGGTTATTTCGTGAAAAACGATTCTTTGAGTTTTTGGGTTTTGGGTTTTGGGTTTTGGGTTTTGTTTAGAAATTAGAAACTTGCCTGCCCGCCGAAGCTTCAGCGCAGGCGGGGATTTAGAAATTCCGAGGTCAAGGGCCTCGGCAAGGTGCCAGGCGATTGCTTCTCCTTCCCGGTCTTCATCTGTCGCCAGTATTATCTGTTCCGCTTCGGCGACGAGTTTTTTCAGAGCGGCGACGTGCTCTCTCGCTTTCGGCAAAATGGTATATGTAGGCTCGAAATCGGCTTTTACATCTATGCTGATTTTGCTTTTGGGCAAATCGCGCACATGGCCGTAGGAAGATTCCACTTTATATCCGGCACCCAAAAACTGGCCGATTGTTCTGGCTTTGGTTGGAGATTCAACGATGATTAATTTCATAATTTATTGATAAAGTATTAATTTACAATTTTCAAATACCAATTTTCATTCAATTTACATTTACTCAATTTACAAACTGTTTGATAATTGTTTCATTGGTAATTTATTGTAAATTAGAAATTGAAAATTGCTCATTTACAAAGGGTGTATCCTTCCCCTTCTTCTTTTATTTCGTTTTTCAAAAGGAGAAGGGTAAGCGCCTGATTGGCCACTCTGGATTCAAGTTCGGCCATTTCTGTTATTTTGTCAATTCCGAGCGGTTCCGCTGAACCCGAAAGAATTTTCAAAACTATTTTTTCTTCTTCGGTTTTTCCGTCATCTCTTTCCTCTGACGGCTCTATGATATTCAAATCTTCAAGAACATCTGAAGGTTTTGAAACAAGTCTCGCGCCGCTTCTTATGAGTTTGTGAGAACCTGAAAAATTCCTGTGTCCCGCGGGTCCCGGCACCACGAAAACTTCCCTGTTTTGTTCCGAAGCGAAGCGCGCGGTTGCCAGCGCGCCGGAACGCTCCGGCACCTCGATTACAACCGTTCCCAACGAAAGCCCGCTTACGATTCTATTTCGCTCAATGAAACGATGAGGGAGGGGCGGTATTCCAGGCGGATATTCCGAAATAACGGCTCCTCCGGCGGCAATTATTTCTTCCGCCAGCCGCTCGTTTGATTTCGGATAAACTTCGTCCAAGCCGCGCGGCAGAACGGCAACCGTTTTCCCTCCGACATCAAGACATCCTCTGTGCGCCGCCGCATCTATTCCAAAAGCCAACCCGCTGACAACGGTTATTCCCGCCTCAGCGAGCTCACGCCCGAACTGACGGGCAATTTCAATTCCGTCTTCCGTTGCTTTTCGCGTGCCGACTATGGCAACCGCGGGGTTTTTCAGAAATGCTGTTTCCCCCTTAACATAAACGGCTAAGGGCGGCCAATATATTTCCCGCAAAAATTCCGGAAAAACGGACTCTTCGGAAAATATCATCCTAATGCCGCATTTCTCAAGCTTCATCCATTCTTTTTCCGGTTCCGCTTTAACCCCCTTCCCGCTTAATTTTTCAAATATCTCCTCCCATGTTCCGAAATCTGATTTCAATTTTGAAATCTCTCTGTGATTACAACCTGCCGCGCCCCAAGCGGCGTTGTAAAAAAATTTTTCTTTGTCCATCTCCAAAGCCATTATTTTTTAATTATGGTTCCATCCATATTATTGGTCAATCCTTGCCAGGATTGATACTGAGCTTGTCGAACGTGTCAAATTCTCACCATTTGATATAATAACAGTAATGGCTGAAAACTTCCGCAGGAAGCTCATTATAGGGATATCTTTGATTACAGGGGGCTTTTTGGCATTTGGCGTTATCGCGTATTTTGTTTCAACAATGATAGACGCGAAAGCGCAGAAAATCTCTCTGGATAGAAATATGATACGCAACAATTCAGATTTGATAGAGGGGCTGGCAAAACAAAAATCCAGCAGCCCCGAAGTAGGGAAATTCGCGCAAGCCATAGCTCTTATACTTCCGCAGAAAGACCAGTTGGTCAATTTTTCGGCTTGGCTTGACGGCCTCTCGCGCGCGCACAATGTCAACGTAAGTTTTAACTTCAGCGGCGAAGCTGTTCCGGCAAATGACGCCGATGCCGGCTATATCAGATTTATTTTGAATGTCAGCGGGGATTACGCCGGTGTTGCCGATTTCTTGAGGGATGTCGAACTAAAATCGCCGAAATATACCGTAAGTTTTGACGATTTTGACTTGAAGAAAAATAGCGTTACCAATTACAGGGCGATAACCAACGGACGCGTTTTTTTCAGATAGAGTTATAATCAACGAATAACGAACAATCAACGAATATCGAATCTGCCGCGAATGTACGAATTAATTCGTACATTCGCAATGAATTCGTTATTCGCTGATAAATAAAACAACATGAAAAAATTTATAAAATACAAAAGCGAGTTGATCCTCGGCGCGATTGCCATTGTTTTGCTGGTTATACTCATATGGATTTCCATTTGGGAATTGGGCTTTCTGGCAGAAAATATCGGCAAGGCCGTAAATTCCGGAAACAGCAAAGACGCCGGTATGAATTTTGACTTAAACGGGGCTAAGCAATTAGACTTAAAAGGACTGGCGGAGTAGAGTCCAGGCGCAGTTAGCTCAGCTTGCCCCGCGCCTTTTGGGCAATTAGCTCAGTGGTTAGAGTGCTTCGTTGACATCGAAGAGGCCGCTGGTTCGATTCCAGCATTGCCCACAGCCCAAAAGGTGCGGGGTGAAGTAGAGTGTCCCGATGTCCATCGGGAAGGCCGGGGGTTCGATCCATCCAAGACGCACACGAATTTTCTCCGAGCGAAAGCGAGGGTAGAAAATTCAGTGCCCCGCTCGCCTCGCTGAAGCTGCGGCGAAGCGGGCAGAATGCGTGGCGAAAGGAACTGTAATCTCGACGAGCTCGAACAGTTCCTAACGTGTCCCGCCGTAGGCGGGACATAAGAAAATCTAAGGCTCATCACTTGCTACCAGATTCGCTAAGATTTTCTAATGGGCATATAGTTCAGTGGTAGAACGCTGTCCTGATAAGACAGAGGTCCTTGGTTCGATTCCAAGTATGCCCACCAAAATCGAGCCCAAATTTACTACGGGGCAAGGAACGTTGCCTGCCCCGCGCCGAGCTTTGTTCTGGTGCTGGGTCCTGAATTGAAAAGCTGTAAATTATTTTTTAGGAATTAACTATGATAGAAAACCTTTTATTTCTTAGTTTTTCATTATTCCTTGTCGTTAAGGGCGCGACATTGGCAACAAAGTATTCCGCCAAATTGGCGAAAAGTTTCAATTTTTCCAAATACATCGTCGGCTTTGTCGTCATCGCCTTTATTTCAATTCTGCCCGAAACGTTCATCGCAATAAACTCCGCGCTTAAGGGAATCCCCGAATTCGGCCTTGGTACGCTGTTTGGGTCAAACATCGCCGACCTGACGCTCATTTTTGCGATTTTAATCATATACGCCAGACGCGGAATAAAAATTGAAAGCAAAGTATTAAAAGATGTTCATCTCTATCCGTTTTTTCTTTTGTTGCCGATTATCTTCGGACTAAACGGGCACTACTCCCGCATTGAGGGCGCCGCTCTTATCGTAGCCGGAGCGCTTTTTTACTACCTGGTTTTTAGAAACGGCACGGAAACGTCGTCTGTCTTTCACAACGGAGACGGTAAATACAAAAATTCTTTTATTTTGCTTTTTGCTATGGTGCTTTTGTTGGTCGGTTCGCATTTTACGGTAATCTCGGCGACCGCACTGGCTCGCGCTATTGAAATAACGCCAATCCTTATCGGCCTGCTTGTCGTCAGCTTGGGAACGACAATGCCGGAATTATTTTACTCGCTCAAAGCGTTAAAAAGAAAAGACGATAGTCTGGCGGTTGGCGATATTTTAGGGTCGGTTTTGGCGGATGCCACTATTGTTGTCGGCATACTCGCTTTTATCAGCCCTTTTGATTTTCCCGTAAGAATCGTCTATGTCACCGGAACATTTATGGTTGTCGCTTCGCTCGTGTTGCTGAAATTTATGCGCTCTGGACGCGTAATTACGAACAAAGAAGGATTGATGCTTTTGGTTTTTTGGGCAACTTACGCTATTATAGAATTTATGGTAAATAGATAGTTAAGCGGCGCGCCCCGTAAAGCGAGGCACGAAATTCGGCGGCGGTGGAAAAGCGAGGGCGGGCAAAAATTTTTACCCCATAGGGTCGCGAAGCGGGCCATTGGCGGGGCCGGAGGAATTCCCTGCGCGTTCGCGCAACTAAATAGCCCCCGGCGCTTTGCGCAGAGGGCTTTAACGATGGCGGAATATCCATCGTAATCCGAAATAAGTTCCGAAATAAGCAATGATGGACGCAACGACAGTAAGAATCGCCTGTGCCAACATATACCAAAGATGAAAATATTCCACCAAAACATATAGCAATGAGGTGTTCAAAGTCCAGTTGCAGAGAGACATTATCGAATATTGCAGGAGTTGTTGGTTCGCGTACTTCCTGCTTTTATTCTTAAATGTCCAAAATTTGTGCAACGAGAAATTAACGCCGTAGTAAACAACGGATGCAATGGTAGCGGATATGATATACCATGCCCCAAAGAACTCTGTTAGTCCGTACAGCAACGCATAATACGTGAATCCGCTGATGCCGACGGCAATGAGAAAACGGGTAATACGCCCGCTTTCGTAAAGCGCGAACTGACGCATTGTTCAACCTCCTTAGTTTAATGAACTGAAGAAAGTATCGGCTAACAAGCGCTAAAAATCAACAAATTTTTAATTTCCCAATTTCCAGTTGCCAAATCTTATTTGTAATACACCCTGTTTTCAACCCTAAAATCAACATACTGTAAACTTCCGAAAGTTGTTTTTTCCTTAAGCGATTTTATGACTTCCGGGACATTGTCCGCCGAAAAACGAAGACTGAAATAGATTTTAGGCCCCGCCTTCGCTAAAGCTTCCGCCGTCGCTAAAGCTATGGCGGACAAGTCGGCGGGCAAGCCGTTGTAGGTGTCTACTTCAATTTCCTGCAGGGCCAAATCGTTCAGCCGCATTTCCTTGACACTAAGGCCGCTCGCGGAAACGGCACGGAAAATTGAAAAAATGTTAGGAATAAATTCATCCGGCAGTATTTTAGAATTTAGTCCGATATTTTTCTGTGAGTAATCGTCCAAAGACGCTATGAGATTGCCCTCAACGCCTATTGCTTTTCTGAAAATGACGCCGCTTGAATCAAACCACCAACAATCAGCCGCTGATTCACGCAGATTTTGAGGCTGATTTTCGCTGATGTTATTTTTTGTATCTGCGCTTATCTGCGTCTCATCTGCGCTTATCCGCGCTCCGAGGAGACACCACACGCCGAAAGGCTTCTTCTCTTCCACCGTTATTTTTATTTTTCTTTGCCCGTAGCTTTTTTGAACCGAGAAAGATTTCAGTTCCGGCAGAAACTTTAAACTTTCTCCCGAAAAACCATCCGGCCAGGTTAAAATATTCCCCGTTCCAAAAACACTTTTCCAAAAAGAACCTCTGGGAATTTCCGCGGTGGCCAGTTCCATTATATCGCCGTCTGAAACACTTTTATTCCCCGTTATTTCCACGCTTTTAATCTTAAACAGGGGCGAATAAATTACAGCCCACGCTCCGAAGATTAAAAAAGCGGAGATAATCAAAAAAACCAGACTGGAAAAAATGCGCGCACGGCGGCGTTCTTCTCGCGAGCGGACATCTGACCATAATACTGGATTTTCTTTTGGCATCCCGTTTGAAAATTAAATGGAATTCACCCGATAATTTTCTTGCCGACGTATTCCTGGAGAACTTTCGGCACTTCTATTTTGCCGTCTTTCGTTTGGTAATTTTCAAGAATGGCGATAAGTGGTCTTCCGGAAAAAACGGTAGCGTCATTCATATGTACGAATTGAGATTCTCCGCTTTCTCTTTTGACTTTGGTGTTGAGCCGCCTTGATTGGTAATCGGTCATCATGTCGGCTGAATGAGTTTCACGGTATTTGTTCTGCGCGGGCATCCAGGTTTCAATATCCAAATGGCGGAAGTCCGGTCCGCCCTGGTCGCCGGTTGAGCAAATAATGACCTGGTACGGCAATTCCAGGGACTGCATAAGGTATTCCTGAATACCCACAATAAAATCCTGTTCCAAAATTGAATCTTCGGGAATTGTAAATGATTCAATCTCCAGCTTATCAAACTGATGGACCCGTAATATTCCCCTAACATCCTTTCCGTACGACCCGGACTCCCTTCTAAACGCAGTTGAAAAACCGACATAACGAATCGGGAGGTCCTTTTCCTTCAGTGTTTCGTCCATATGGAGAGGACCAAGCGTATGTTCGGCGCTACCTATCAGATATAAATCATCGCTAGGAATATAATAGCGTTCTTCGGTCGGTTCAAGCCGCGCCATTCTTTCAAAAATTCTTGGCTTTATCAAAACCGGCGGGATAACCGGAATAAAGGGTTTTGAGTTATACCCCGATTTAATTTTGTTCGCTATTTTTTTCAAAATTTTTTCATCTCCCAGAACTTTGAAGCCGTAGTGAATCAACGCAAATTCAAGAAGCGCCAAATCCCCCTTGATATAACCGAAACGGCTTCCTGAAACTTCGGCGGCTTTTTTGACATCTATTATTCCAAGTGATTCTCCAAGTTCAAGATGGTCTTTGGGTTCGAAATCTCCGCCAGAGGCGGATCCGCCTTGGGCGGAAAATTTTCTCGGCTCGCCCCAAGAGCGCAAAAATTTATTTGATTCTTCGTCTTTTCCAACAGGAGTATCGTCGCTCGACAGGTTCGGGATTTTGAGCCATGCAGAAAGGCGCTCGCCCTCGAGTCCGGTCAACTCGGTTTCTTTTATTTTTATTTTTTCTTTTATTCCTTTGGCGGCGTCAATATCTCTCTCCTCTTTCCCGCTAAGTTCCTTCTGCTCATGACGCAAGTCGTCAAGCTCGCCCGTTATTCTTTTCCACCCGCCATCCAGCTCCAAAAAATTATCCACCAATTTCGGGTCGGCGCCCTTCAGTGCAATGGCTTTCCTTACTACATCTGAGTTTTCTCTAATGAGTTTTATATCGAGCATGTTCTGATGATACAACGTGCTGGTTTGTTTGTTAAGGGGCTTTTAAAAATTGGGGTTACGCCTTATAATTTCTCCAATGGCAAAAACAGCTAAAGATTCAAAAATAGACAATATCCGGCATTCGCTGGCCCATCTTTTGGCCGCCGCCGTTTTGAAAAGATTTCCCAAGGCAAAGCTCGGCATAGGACCCGTAATTGAAAACGGGTTTTATTACGACTTTCTCATAAACGCTGATGAACGCGGATTAACGCAGATAAAGGAAACTGACCTGCCCGAGATTGAAAAAGAAATGCGGCGGTTAATTCGCATGAACTTGTCATTTACCGGCAAAAAAATAATGCCGGCCGAAGCCAAGAAGCTTTTTAATGACCAGCAATTCAAGCTCGATCTCATAAAAGAATTCATCAAAGAAACGAAAACTCTTACTGCCTATACTATTTGGGAAAAAGGTCCGCGTCAGTCAGCGTCCAGTCTGCGTGAGTCAGCGATCTTTGTTGATTTGTGCAAAGGCGGTCATGTTAAAAACACCAGCGAGATAAACATCGATGCCTTCAAATTGACACATGTCGCCGGCGCTTACTGGCGCGGGGATGAAAAAAAACCGCAACTGCAAAGGGTTTATGGGCTGGCATTCGAAACAAAAAACGGCCTTGATGATTACCTGAAAATGCGCGAGGAAGCCGAACGGCGCGACCACAAAAAGCTCGGCCCGCAATTAAAGATTTTTATGTTCCACGAAGCCGCGCCCGGAATGCCCTATTGGCTGCCGAACGGCACTTTAATTTATAACGAGCTGATTAACTTCTGGCGCGAAGAACACAAAAAAAGAAATTATCACGAAATCATATCCCCGCTTTTGAACAAAAAAGAGCTTTACATAACTTCCGGACATTACGAACACTACTGGGAAGAAATGTTCGTTGCAAAAACCGACGAGAGCGAAGAATACGGAGTCAAAGCAATGAATTGTCCTAACGCCATGGTTGTGTTCGGTTCCGAACCGAGAAGCTACCGCGACCTGCCTCTTCGCTTCGCCGACACCGACACTCTCCACCGCCACGAACGCTCGGGAACATTGAACGGGCTTCTGCGCGTCCGTGAATTCAGGCAGGACGACGCGCATTGCTTCGTTTCCGAAGCCCAAATCGGGGACGAATATAAAGAAATTTTTAAAATCGTGGAGCGTTTTTATTCCGTATTCGGATTATCATACTCATTCCGACTTGGAACCAGGCCCGAAAAATTTATGGGCGACAAAAAAACCTGGGACAGAGCCGAAAAAACCCTTACAAAAATACTGAAAGAGTCCGGAAAAAAATTCGCCATACTGGAAGGAGACGGCGCTTTTTACGGACCGAAAGTGGATATACTCATGAAAGACTCCATCGGACGCGAGTGGCAAATGGGAACGATACAGCTTGATTTCCAGCAACCGCGCAATTTCCGGCTGGAATACGCCGACAAAGACGGCGGGAAGAAAACTCCGGTTGCCATCCACCGCGTCATATACGGCTCACTGGAGCGTTTTATAGGGATTCTGATAGAGCATTTCGCCGGCGCGTTTCCGCTTTGGTTATCCCCCGTTCAGGTGGCTATTTTGCCCCTGAGCGAAAAATTCACGGAATACGCAAATGACGTATTCGCGAAAATTCGCGAAAATAATATTCGCGTAGAGATTAGCGATTCAGGTGAAACTCTCGGCAAACGCATCCGCGAAGCCGAAATGAAAAAAATACCTTACGTGCTTGTAGTCGGCGAAAGAGAAGAAACCAGTAAAACCGTCAGCGTCAGGCACTACCGCCGAGGGCAGGACGGCAATACCTCAATTGAAAAGTTGGCTGAAAAAATAAAAAGAGAGATCGCAGAGAAGGTTATCTGAAAATAAATAAGTCCCTGAATTTTATAGCCGACACTCGGCTGCAAAACTCAGGGACTTTATTCTTTGGGGCTCTGGCCCCAGGTTGTGTAAGGGGACTAACCCTTTAATACTTTATTATTTACTTTGTAAGTTTCTGGTAGTAATTTTAAACCAGCGGTAAAGCTCGTCAACCCCCACACCAAACAGCAAATATCGTTGATTTAAGCCCCATTTTGCTGTATGGTGTGAGGGTCAAACACACCTGTGCAAAACTATACACTCTTTAAAAAAGGATAGAAATTACTAGCCCTCGGGACGCTGGTGCGTACGCCGAGGGCATTTTGGAAAGACCGGTGGCCCTTCCCTTGTTTGTGGGAGATAAATCTCCCTACTTTGCTATTTCATTCAAATTTTTAAAGAGCGGTTTCTCGATAGCAACCTCCCTAGCTATGGTGTAGTCTTTAATATAATCCAATTAATTAAATAATCAATATACCTGTGCAAAACTACCTACCCAAAATAATAGCCATTGTGGGGCCTACGGCCTCCGGAAAAACCGATTTGGCTATAAAGCTGGCCAAAAAGCTTAATGGGGAGATAATCTCCGCCGATTCGCGACAGGTTTATAAAGGAATGAATATCGGGACAGCGAAGGCGAAGCTTCGCGCAAATGGCAAATTGCAAATAGCAAATGGAATTCCGCATTATTTGATAAACATTAAAAAACCAAATGAAAACTATACCGTTGCCGAATTCAAAAAAGACGCAATTGATGCGGTAAATAAAATAATCAAAAGAGGCAAGGTTCCGATTCTGGCCGGCGGGACAGGACTCTATGTCAAAGCCGTGACGGAAAACCTAGAAATCCCGGAAGTGAAACCAGATATGGCGCTCCGCAAAAAACTTGAAAAACGAATTGAAAGAGAAGGATTGGATGCCCTTTACCGGGAACTTATAAAGCAAGACCCTGAAGCTGCCTACATTGTTGACGGAAAAAATCCCCGCCGCGTAATCCGCGCCTTGGAAATTGCTATTTCAACAAAAAAACCCTTTTCGGCGCAAAGAAAAAAAGGAAAGAAACTTTTCGATACTTTGAAAATCGGGCTTAAACTCCCGGATTACGAACTTAAAAAACGCATTGAAGTGCGCGCCGGCGCGATGATAAAAAAAGGGTTGGTTGATGAAGTCAAAAAGCTTGTAAAAAAATATGGGGAGCGGCAAGTTGCTTTTGATGCCATCGGTTACCGCGAGATAATAAACTTTCTCCTTGCGGAGAAAACGCGGATGGACGCAGATAAAAACGCAGATAAACGCAGATTAGATATCGGCGTAAATCAGCGTAGTAATCTGCGAGAATCAGCGCATGACCTTGAAGAGGTCATGGAAGAGATAAAAAGGAATACAACCAGTTTTGCGAAGCGCCAGATGACCTGGTTCAGAAAAGACAAAGAAATAAAGTGGGTAAGAAAGGAAAAGGAGGCGCTTCGGTTAGTCAAAAAATTCTTGAGTGAATAAAAACGTTTTTCTTATTCTAATGTTCTTAAGAGGGATTAACTGATTAACTCTGTTGGTTTTTTTCCGTTGCATTGAATGGATCTCTTCCAAATAGTATAACCCGTCAGCCACGCGCATACAGCGTTCCAGCTTCGAAATCCTCTACA
>Ga0209542_10009867_pt1 | contig 17388 bp, 15 predicted proteins | sample RifCSPhighO2_01_FD_184028 | JGI IMG/M metagenome (GOLD analysis project Ga0209542, IMG submission 184028) | Soil microbial communities from Rifle, Colorado - Rifle CSP2_plank highO2_0.1 (SPAdes) (version 2) | ecosystem: Environmental > Terrestrial > Deep subsurface > Rock core/Sediment ...
TAATGCCCGTATTCTCCATCACGAGCGTACGGGCAAGAGGTTCGAAATTCTCCCCGTTCAGCTTGTCTCCGTAGATAGCCCGCGCAAGCAGATACCGCATATAGAACCCGTGCGTAATTACGAGAATGTGGTCTTCCGTCCGCGCAATAAGGAAATCCAGAGCTTGCGATGCCCGTATGTTGAGGTCATCGAAATTCTCGCCGTCGAGCGCCCGGGGGCCTCTATCCATGAGACTTTCCCACCAGAGTTCGTTGAGCGCTTCGGCTTCCGGATCCCCGAAGGGCTTTCCGTTCAACTCGGACGGCTTGCGACGCTCACGGAACAGGTCGGAAAACTCGACTTGATGACCGGTCTTTTCGCCAATTATCAGCGCAGTTTCTTTTGCCCGTATTTGCGTACTGGAAACGATCACTTCTATCGGCAGTTTTGTGCAACGTTCCCCAATATATGCCGCTTGTCGCTTGCCCTCGTCGGTAAGATGAACATCGGTCGCTTGGTACACGGGTTGAATGTTCCCCGTACTTTGTCCATGCCGGACGAAATAAATGGTTTTCATGCTTTCAAATTTCGAATGCGCTCGATGATGCTCGTCGTCGAGTTCACCTTCTCAATGGAAACAATTTTGAGCTCGACGCCAAGGGCTTCCAGCGCATCCCGCCTGGTTTCCCAATTTTTGTTGTAGGTGACGAAAAAATCCGGACGGAGCACCCGCGCGACAGCCATGCGCGGCGGTTCAGAGTCGGGACCAAAATCGTTTGAAGGCTCCGGCGCGATGACGGTGTAATCGACGTAGCGAATGGCGTCAACAATGGCCGCGCGCACGTCTTCATTCTGTATCGGACGATCGAGGTCTTTGTAGGCGCGTACCTCCGCATCGCTCTTTATCGCAATGACGAGAATATCGCCTAGTGTTTTTGTATCGCGAAGAAAGTTTATATGACCCTGGTGCAATATGTCGTACGCACCACCGGCCAGCACTACCTTCTGATTCTTGTGCTTCTCCCGAATGCCGGGAAGGTCAGCAATAGTGATTAGCATCTGGACATTCTACAACACAAACTTGCCGTCCTTATAGATTACCTTCGTAGAACCGTTTTTGAGGTGTGCGGTTACGGTGCGGCGGGTGGTCGAGATGATGTCGGTGTGGACCGATGAATCGTTGAAACCGAGCTTCTTGAATTCGCTGTCCTTCATTTTAGCCAAATTCCCGACGCATGCGTCTTTGTACGCCATGCCGAGCGCCAAGTGCGTGTTGCCGTATGTGCCGCCCACGTTCTCGTCATAGAGCGTCTCCGCCATAAATTTTGTAATGCGGGAATGGCGCCCATCCGTAAGGGAGTACTCGCCTATCTTATCGGCATTCTTCGTCGCTATCATCGTTTTCAAGAGTTTCTCGTTGGTCTTTGCTTTGCTCTTCACGACTTTGCCGTTTTTAAACCACAGCTGTATGCCCGTAATCTTGCTGCCGTAGCGGTAGAGCGGCTGATTGAAACGTATCCAGCCATTCGTCCCCCGCCAATCCGGCGACGTGAATATCTCGAAGCTCGGCATGTTGTAGCCTCGGCCCGCGAGCCACTGGCGGCGCTCACCGAGACGTACGAAGAGGTCCGCATCGGGGCCCTTCACGTGCAGCTTGTCTACCTTGGGCGAGAGTTTGTTGAGACGCTGTTTGTACATCTCGATTTCCTTGTACAATTTTTTCCACTCTTTCTTCGGGTCTTTCTTGTCGAGGTAGCAGGCCTTGATGATCTGCTTCCAGTATTCTTCCTCGGAAAGTCCCGCCTCCTTGGCCATCGCGGCCGTGCCATACATGCAGAGTGTCCAGGTGAATTTCCCGTCGCGCTCTTTCCTATTGCGCCAGTCCATGAAAGGCTTCATCGCAAGACCGCGCGCCATGATTTTCTTCGGGTTGATGCCGTCCATCAGGTGCATGTCTTTGTCGGCAAGGATGAAAAGCGAATGGTCTATCTGGTCGATGACGCCGCGCAGGTACTTTGCGGGGAAAAATGTGAGCTGCTCGTCGGAAGCGTGTTCGTAGAAAAAGCGGGAGGTCGAGGTGTTGCGGCGCATGTCGCCGTTCTCTTCGTCCGGCGCATAGTGCGGGATGACATGCCCGCCCGCCTTGATGATGGCGTTGTGTATCGCCATGTAAAGCGGCTTCGCGCTCTCCGCTGCGGAGAGCCGGACGACATCGCCCTTCCTCATGCCGCGTCCCATGTTGAGCGCGAAATTGACCATGAGGTCCGCGTACTTGTTCAAAATTTCCGGCTTCGGTGTGTATGACATAGTGGTTGAAAGATACAGGTGCATGGCCGTTTTGTCTAGCAGCAAAAAGCCCCTCTTGTGGGGCTTTTTGCTGCGCTGCATGCGCGAAGTCGAAGACTTATTGGACGTTCACGTTGCCAGCCGCATTTGCCGCCGCGTTGGCGGAAGCATTTGCATCGGCACCGGCCGCAAGTTCGCTTTCCATCACCGCTTGTATCTCGGCGATGAGTTCCGCCTGCGTTTCAGCGGTAAGCTTGGCGACCGCTTCGGCATTGGCATTGGCATTCGCCTGCGCCGTGCCCGTCGCGCTCGCGTTGCCGCTTACGACGCCGTCCTTGCCGGCATTTGCGGCGAGCGTGCCTTGCGCGGAGGCGTTCGCGGAGACGTCTGCTCCGAGCACCGCATCAACCTTGCTCTGAATTTTTTCCTTGAGCTCGGCCTTGTTGGTAGAAGCGAAGAAGGCGTACCACGGATACTTGACGTCCACCGTGCCGTCGGCATCGACCGTCGCGGTCGCATCGATCGTGATCGGAATAAAGCCGAAGAGCTTCGCGTTCTGCTTGTAGGTAACCGCGACGTTATCCGCCGAAGCTTCTACCTGCGAGACATTCTCATCTGCTTGTACCTGTGCTGCGATGAAGTTGCTCAAGTCCGCGCTGGTGTCTACGTCAGCGGGAGAAACAGAACCGGAAACCATCGCGTCGCCATCGACGTCCGCGCGGGTTATGACGATAACCCCGAGATCTGCGCTTATACCGCCCTGGCCGGAAACGACCACAGAACCTTGCGCGCTTCCATTACCACTACCCGAACCGGTGCTCGAGCCGGTCGAGCCTGAACCGGAACCGGAATTCGAAGAGGAAGCCGAACCGCCGATAATCGCGCTCACGACGCCCTTGACGCCCGCACCGAGGTTGGAGTCGACGATACCGTCAATAGAACCGCTACTCGATGCGCTTGTGCCGCCCGAGACGTTTGCGCTACCCGAGCCGACTGTTGCGCTGCCATCCGCCGAGACGGAGGCGCTGCCACTTACCGTACTGGGTGCGCTTGCAGCTGTTTGTGCGGCACCACTGACCGTGCCGTAGAGACCCGTCTGCGCCGCCGCCGGAAGCGCAAATCCGATAGAAAGAGCTAATGCAGCCGTAGCCGCAACTGATTTTCTGATGATGTTCATACCTATGGAATGATTACCTAATAATCAGACTTTGAGCCCCCAAATAGATAGTTGAGGGTGCCGGATATGCAGACGCGTTGTGTCTTCATTTCTTACTTCCGTTTCAGTATGTTATTTCCTTAGCGCGCTCCTTGATATCTATGGGGTAGACGCCGGTGAAGCATGAGGTCGAGAAATTGTGGGCCGGAATGCCGGTCGCCTGTATCATGCCCTCGAATGACAGAAAGCGAAGCGACGTGGCCCCGAGGAATTGCCGCATTTCTTCTACCGATTTGGTGGATGCGATGAGGTCGCTCTGGCGCGGGGTATCGATGCCGTAAAAGTCGGGGAATTTAACGGGCGGCGACGAAACGAGGAAATGCACCTCCTTGGCGCCCGCTTCGAAGACCATTTTGACTATCTGCCGCGACGTCGTGCCGCGCACGATCGAGTCATCGAATATCACGACACGCTTTCCCCGTATGACTTCCGGCAGGGGCGTCAGCTTTGCCTTTACCCCCTGTTCGCGAATGTGCTGTTCGGGCGTTATGAAGGTCCGGTGGATGTACCGGTTTTTGACCAGACCCATTTCGAACGATATGCCGAGCGCCTGCGCGTAGCCGATAGCCGAGGGAATCGCCGTCTCGGGCACCGGTATGACAACGTCCGCCTCAAGCGGATATTCTTTGGCGAGTTGTATGCCGAAATTTTTGCGGACCTGGTAGACCGATTTGCCGAGAAGCTCGCTGTCGGGGCGGGCAAAGTAGACGAATTCGAATATATCGAGCTTGGGATCCGGCGCCGCGAGTTGTTCGCTCCGCATTCCCTTCTCATCCACAATGACCATTTCACCGGGCTCCACGTCTTTCAAATATTCCGCGCCGATCGGAGCGAACGCGCACGTCTCGGAGGCGATGATGTACCCTCCGTTCAATTTTGCGATAGAGAGCGGCCGTATGCCGCAGTGGTCACGCACGGCGATGAGCGTGTCGCGCGACATAATGAGGATGGAGAACGCCCCCGTCATGAGCGGATAGATATCCTTGACCGCTGCGGCGAGTTCAAGTCCTTCACGCATGCGCACCCCGATGGCCTCGACGATCATCCGCGAATCGGAAAACTCCGACGGGTCGATGTTCTTTGAGCGCAAAAATTCCGAGAGCGAGCCCGTGGTGGGGAGATTCCCGTTGTGCACGAGTGCTATCGCGCCGTCGTCGGGAGCGGAGCACAGGGAAACGGAATCGTTCAAGCTTGGATGCGGGTCTTCGTAGGAAATCTTCTGCAGCGAACCCGCGCCTGCGGCCAGCATGGGCTGTGCGTGCTTTACTTTGGAGCCGCCGGTCGTCGAATACCGGTTATGCCCTACCGCAATGTACCCTTTGAGACTGGCGATAAGCTCGTCGTTGAATATCTGCGAGACAAGCCCCATGCCCTTATGCACGGTAATGGTCTCGCCGTCGGCCGTCGCGATGCCGGCGCTTTCCTGCCCGCGGTGTTGGAGAGCATAGAGCCCGAAGAAGGAAAGGCGTGCCGCATCGAGCCCCTTTCCGTAGACCCCGAAGACCGCGCATTTTTCTCCAGGTATCTCCATAGGAAGGAGCCATTCTACCAGAAAAAACGTAAAACGTTATACACTACTGCACCCCGAAAAACCCTGACTTTGACTAGACGCTCTTCCCCAGAAGCCAGAGCAAGGCCGCCTTCTGGACGTGCTTGCGGTTCTCGGCCTGGTCGAATATGACGGAATTTTTGTGGTCTATCGCATCGCGCGTTATCTCATACCCCGCGTGCATTGGCATACAGTGCATGATGCGCGCTTTTGGCGCATGGGTGTCGATGAGCGCGGCATTGAGCTGGTATGGCATGAAGACCACCTTGCGGCGTTCGAATTCCGCGACGAATTCCGGCTTGGGTTGGCGGTTGTTGAAATACTCGGCGTCGAGCCAGGTATCGGTGTGGACGTAGTCCGCGCCGAGGACGGCGTCTTCCGGCTTTTGCACATGCTCGATATTGCCCGTCGCTTCGGCCTGCGCGTTCAACTCCTCGTCAATGCTCGCGGGGTGCGCCTCGGGTGCCGCAATGGCGACTTTGATGCCAAGTTTTGTGCAGGCGAGCTTGAGCGTGTTCGAGACGTTGTTCTCGATGCCGAGCCAGGCGATTTTCTTTACATTCTCCAATCCGCCCGAATGTTCCGCCATTGTTAGGATGTCGCCCAGTGTTTGGCATGGATGGTATTTCTCGCTGCAACCGTCGATGACCGGGATTTGATTGAACGACGCCGCGGTAAGCGCGTCCTCAACTCGCATAGGACGCATCATTAGACAATCGCCAAAACGCATGACCGCACGTATTTCGTCGCGGAAATCCGCAAGCGGCAGCTGCGCATTGGCCGCCGCAAGGAAAATAGCGTGCCCGCCGAGCTCCGTCATGCCGGCCTCGAAGGAAAGGCGCGTGCGCGTCGAATTTTTCTGGAAGAGCATGATAAGCGTCTTATTCGGCAACAGATTAGTTATCTCGCCTGCCTGATACTTCTTCTTGAGACGCGATGCCATCTCCAAAATCTCCCTGATATCGTCCGCGCTCTGTTCTTTGAGAGAAATGATGTGCTTCATAGGGCCTTTTTGATACGCGCGCGGTACTTCTCGAGCGCAAGGTTGCCCGGCGCGCCGGTACTCTTCTTCGAGGCAATGTTTTTCCGGAGGTCGATGTCTGCGGGGGCCGTGCCTACTGCCTGTACGTACGCATCGCGGAACGGCACGCCTTTCTCCTGCACGAGCGCATTGGCAATGTCGGCGGTAAAGATACCGTTGTGTATCTTAGCGCGGATACTCTCCTGCTTGGGCGTGAGGCCCGCGAGAAAGATGCCGGCGACTTCGAGACTGTCGACGACGATGTGCGTACTTTCAAAAAGCGGCTTCTTGACGAGCTGCCCGTCCCTGTTGTAGCCGGAAATGAGATTTTTCGCGATATCTTTCACCATGAGCTGATTCGCGACGACGACCGAAACATTCCCGCGCAGTATCTCCATCACGTCGAGATTGTGCTTGTGCGGCATGATGCTCGAACCGGTCGTAAGGGTTTCGTCAACCGCAAAATAATCAAACTCCTGCGAGGTGAAGAGCACCATGTCGTTGGCAAATTTCCCAAGCGTGAGCATTACCTGTGCGAGCGCTTCCAGGTACGCGCTCTCGAATTTGCCGCGTGAATTCTGGCAGTAGAGAGAATTCGTCTGCACGTCCGCGAAACCCATTTCCTTGGCGGTGAATTCCCTGTCAACCGGGATTGAGGTGCCAAAGCCGGCGGCGGAGCCGAGAGGACTTTTATCGAGATGGGCGAGCGTTGCGGCAAGATAGTCGGCATCGTCGAGCAGGCTCTCGGCATATGCGGCAAAGTAATGCCCGACACTCGAAAGCATCGCCTGCTGCGTGTGCGAGTAGCCCGACATCGGAATATCCTGATATTTCTCCGCCGCATCTACGAATTGCTCCGCGAGCTTAATGCATTTTCCGCGTACGAGACCAAGATGCGACTTCATATAGAGGCGCGTGGCAACCTGGACTTGGTCGTTCCTACTTCTGCCCGTATGTATCTTCTTGCCCGTGTCGCCTGTTTTTTCAACAAGGTAATTCTCGATAACGGTGTGAGCATCCTCATCCTGGCGAGTAATGGTAATCTTCTCCGCCGCGAGGTCTTCCGCAAGACCGTCCAACGCGCCTTGCAGCTGCTTCAGCTCTTCCTTCGAAAAAATGCCGATTTTTTCGAGCCCTTTGGCATGCGCACGGCTCGCCGCGATATCGAACGGCATCAACTCCATGTCGAACAGGTAATCAGTTCCCGCCGTATACTTCTCAACAGCCGGATTTGTTTTCTCATCGGATTTTTTCCAGAGCTTTGCCATACGCTTATTTCCTTTTCTTATTTTTGCGGGCTATCTCGTTCGCTATTTTCATCTGGAGTGTATACACCTCGATGAAGCCGGGGCTCGCGTTGACATTGTATGTGTATCCTTCTTTGACGTTGAATGACGCATGCCCGAGCGCGTACGGTGATGTCAGTGCGACGACATTGACCACTCCTTTGAAAAGTTCGAGTGTTACTTCGCCTTCCACTTTCTCATTGACCTGCTCATTGAACGCGTTGATGGCGTCCATCGCCGGGTCGTACCACTTCGCGCCATAGCAGAGATAGCCCCATTTGGTGTCGAGCGCAGATTTCAGTTCATTGAGCTCGCGCGTGGAGACATAGCGCTCAAGCGCTTGATGCCCGTTGATGATGACGCTGGCTCCCGGCTGCTCCCAGACACCTCTGTTCTTGAGCCCGACGAGCCTGTCTTCGATGGTGTGGTATACGCCGACGCCCTGTGCCCCGCCTATTGTGTTGAGCGCAATGATAATCTCGGCAAGCGGCACCGCTTTCCCATCGAGTTTGCACGGCAAACCGTTCTTGAATTCGAGTTTTACGTACGTCGACTCGTTCTCTGAATTTTTCGGCCTTGTGTACCTGGTCAGGAACTTGTCTACGGGCGCGATAAGCGACGGGTCTTCAATCTCACCGCCCTCCCACGTCATGCCCCACATATTGTCGTCGTCGGAATACGGGAAATCCTTTTTTACCGGAACCGGGATGCCATGCTCTTTCGCATATTCAATCTCGGCGTTGCGGTCCATGTTCCACTCGCGCACCGGCGCGATGACTTTCATCGAAGCGTCGAGCGCCGTGATGTAGCCGTCGAAGCGCACCTGGTCATTCCCCTTGCCTGTAGAACCGTGCGCGATGCAATGTATACCCATTTTGCGTGCTATATCGACACCCTTCTTCGCGGTGAGCGCGCGGCCGATAGGACACGAAAGATGGTATTCGCCCTGGTATCTTGCATTCGCTTTAATACCTTTCGAGATAAAATCCTCCGCGAATTCTTTTTTCGCGTCGAGAACGATAGCTTCTTCCGCTCCGAGTTTCAGAGCTTTTTGACGGATTTCGTCCAAGTCTCCCGCCTGTTGTCCGATATCTAGCGTGAGTGCGGTCACTTTCGCTCCATAGTGGTCCTGTAGCCATTTGAGCATGACCGACGTGTCGAGACCACCTGAATAGAGGAGAAGCACTTTATCTATCTTCCCTTCCTTGACCTCGTAGGAGGCGACTTTCTGATATGTTTGTTTTTCATTCATATTCCTTTTTGCTTCATTGAGTGTAGCACTATTAAGCAGCGCGAGTGAGGGCTCCGTCGAGTATTTTGATGGCGGTATCTATCTCCTTTTTCGTGACGGTGATGGGCGGCATGATGCGCAAGACGTTCCCTTGCGTGCAGTTGATGAGGAGCCCGTTCTTGAGACAGTCTTCGTAGACGAACTTGCCTTCGATCCCAAGCACGACACCCACCATCAGTCCCATGCCGCGCACTTCACGGACGATGGAATGCATATTCCCCAGCGCTTTCAGTTGCTTTTGCAGGTATGCCCCCATCGCGCGTGCGTGCGGCAGAAGTTTCTCCTTTTGTATCGTTCCCAACACTGCGAGTGCCGCCGCACATGCCAAGGGGCTTCCGGCAAAGGTGCTTCCGTGCGTCCCCGGTTGCAACACGTCAGCGATTTTCTTTCCGGCAATGAATGCGCCAATGGGGAAACCACCGCCGAGGGATTTCGCGAGCGTGAGGACGTCGGGAGTGATGCCGAAATTCTTGAAGCAGAAAAGCTCTCCCGTTCTTCCCATACCGGTCTGAACCTCGTCGAAAATGAGGAGGATGTTCTTTTCATCGCACAGGTTGCGCACGGCCGAGAGGTACGCCTTGTCCGCGACGCGTACTCCACCTTCGCCCTGGATGGGCTCGAGCATGATGGCAACGGTCTTCGGCGAAACCGCCTTTTCGAGCGCCGCAAAGTCGTTGAACGGAACGTGCGTGAAGCCTCCGGGCAGTGGCTCAAAACCTTTGCCGATCCTTCCCTGGCCCGTCGCCGTCGCCGTCGCCACCGTGCGCCCGTGGAAAGATTCGTTCATGGCAATGATCTCGTTGCGCTCCGGATTCCCGAATTTACGTACCAATTTGATGGCACCCTCGTTGGCTTCCGCTCCCGAATTGCAGAAAAAGACTTTTCCGGGGAAGGACGCCGCGATGAGCTCTTTTGCCAAGGTCGCCTGCCCGTCGTGGTAGTAGTTGTTGGCGACATGGATAAAGGTCGCAGCCTGTTTTTGAATTGCTTTGACGACACGCGGATGGCAATGCCCAAGGCCACCTACTCCCCAACCAGGGAAAAAATCCAGGTACTTTTTCCCTTCGTTGTCCCAGACATACGCTCCCTTGCCGCGCTTGAGCGTGAGCGGAAATTTCTTGTACGTCGGCATGACGTATTGCTCGTATAGTTGGATTGTTTTTTTCTGGTCCACCTCGTTAGAAGCTATAGAGTTTTTCATATATAGGTACATTATTATTTCTGAAAGAATTTTTTGAAGCTTCTAACGGGGTTCATACTATTTCTTGACTATCTCGGTGCCGATGCCGGTATCGGTGAATATTTCCAGGAGCAGGCCGTGGGGAATGGCGACGTCGATGATGTGCGCCTTCTTAACGCCACGCTCGAGCGCGCGGACACACGCATTCACTTTCGGTATCATGCCGCCCGAAACGACCTTCGATTCGATGAGGCCGGCGACCTCTCCCACAGCCACGTGGGAAATGAGAGAATTCGGATCATTGATGTCCTTGAGTATTCCGCGCACGTTGGTGAGGAGGACGAGCTTCAGAGCACCGAGATTGCGCGCAATCTCGGCGGCGACATTGTCCGCATTGATGTTGTAGGTGAAGCCGTCCTTCGCGCCAATGCCGATGGGAGGAATCACGGGAATGATGTCGCTCGTTATCATTTTCTGGATGATGTCACCGTTTATCTTCGCTATCTCGCCCACGAATCCGATGTCCTGCCCGTCGATATCCGCGTGCTTTTTGACCTCGATGACGCGGTCATCTTTGCCGGAGAGCGATATGGCACTCCCGCCCAAGGAAATTATCTCGCTCACGATCTCGCGGTTTATCTTCATGAATTCTTCTTCCGCTATCTCCATCGTCTCTTCATCGGTAACGCGGAAGCCTTGAACGAACTTCGATTCTTTGCCGAGTGCCGAGAGGCGCGCGGAGAGGAACGGGCCGCCGCCGTGCACGAGGACCGGGCGCATGCCGACGTAGTTCATAAAGACGATGTCCTGCAGCACTGCGCGGCGTATCGCTTTGTCCGTCATGGCCGCGCCGCCGTACTTGATGACGATGGTCTTGTTGTAGAAGCTCTGTATGTAGGGCAATGCTTCGATAAGCACGCCCGCCTTAGCCGCGGCTTCCGCGGCTATGTCTGATTTGGTGATGATGTCGTCCATATTATGTGCGGTACGCCGAGTTCTTCTCGACGTAGCTGGTGGAAAGGTCGCAGGTGTAGGCCGATGCCCCGGATTTCCCGACGCCGAGGTCGACCGTGATGTGGATATCCTTCTTCGCGAATATCCGGTCAAGAGAAGCGGGGCTCTTGCTGACGCCGCCGCCGTTCTTGAGCACGAGCTCTTTGCCGATGTATATTTTCATTTTCCACGGGTCAACGTATGCGCCCGAGTAGCCCGCAGCCGCAGCAATTCTCCCCCAATTGGGGTCGGAGCCGAAGAGCGCGCACTTGACGAGATTGGACGAGGCGATGGAGCGTGCGACTTTTTGTGCATCGGCGGACGTTTTCGCGCCGCCAACGGATATCTCGACGAATTTCGTTGCACCCTCTGCGTCGCGCACCATGAGCTTGGCAAGTATCAGGAAAAGCTCAGCGAGCGCGTTCGAGAAAACGATGAACTCTTTGGAGCCTTTCGTTATCGTCTTGTTGCCCGCCATGCCGTTCCCGAGCAGCAGCACCATGTCGTTGGTCGACATGTCGCCGTCGATAGTAATCATGTTGAAAGACTGGCCTACCGCCTCGTCGAGTGCGGCGCGCAGCGCCTTGGGTGCGACGGCTGCGTCGGTCGTGACAAAGCAAAGCATAGTCGCGTGCCCCATTTGCGGATGTATCATGCCGGCACCTTTGGCGATGGCGCCAATGCGTACCTTTTTTCCTCCGATAACGATTTCCGCCGCCACCTCTTTTATCGTGCGGTCGGTCGTGAGTATGCCGAGCGCAGCGTCCGTGCTGCCTGCGGTACTCAAACCCTCTGCAAGTGCGGGAATGGCATTCACAATCAGACCTATCTGGAGCGGTTGGCCGATGACGCCCGTGGAAGCAACGCAAACGTGCTCCTCGGATACGCCGAGCGCTTCACCCGCCGTTTTTGCCATTGCGTGCGAGTCCGCAAACCCCTTCTTGCCCGTCATGCAGTTGGCGTTGCCTGAATTCGCGATTATGGCCTGCCCCTTACCTCCCTTCAGATGCTCTTTGTTGATGACGACGCACGAGGCTTGCACCTTGTTGGTCGTGAAGACGCCGACAGCATTGCAGAGTGTTTCCGAATAGATGAGCGAAAGGTCTTTTTTCTTTGACTTCGCCTTGACGCCGCAGTGAAGTCCGCTTGCAAGAAAGCCCGTTGGGGCCGCGACGCCGCCGGACACGAGCTTTAGTGTTGATTTTTTCACCCCGTTAGAGAAGCGCGATTTGTTCGATTCCTTGTTTTCTTTTTTCATATCTCTAACGGGGTTCATAAGCCGTCCGTTTCGTTGAAGCCGCACATAATGTTCATGTTCTGCACCGCCTGGCCCGCGGCACCCTTGCCAAGGTTGTCGATGACCGTCACGATGACCGCAAGACCTTTTTCCTCGTTGACCTTCAGACCGATATCGCAGAAATTGGTGTGCGCGACGTTCTTTATCTCCGGCAATTTCCCCCCCTCGTATACTTTCACGAACGGCTCACCCGCGTAGAATTCCTTGTATATCTTGAGTAGCTCATCAGTCGTCATTTTTTTCGTCAACTTCACGTAGATGGTGCTCAAAATGCCCCTGTTGATGGGGAGCAAGTGCGGGACGAAGACCACACTCACGGGAGCGCCCGCGGCCTTCGAAAGCTCCTGGTCTATCTCCGGGACGTGCTGGTGCTCGAAGAGTTTGTACGCCTTCAGCGACTCGTTCACCTCCGAGAACAGTAAGTCTTTCGACGCCTTCCTTCCGGCACCGGTCACGCCGCTTTTGGCGTCTACCTGTATGGAATCAGCCTTGAACATGCCAGCTTTGAGTCCGGGAACAAGTCCAAGTGTTGCTCCGGTCGGATAGCAGCCGGGATTAGCAAGTAGGGTCGCCTTCTGTATTTCTTTTCTGTGGAGCTCCGGTAGACCGTACACCGCGTGCTTGAGGTTTGCCGTGTCAGTGTGCGGCACTTTGTAGAATTTCTCGTACGCTTTCGTATCCTGCAAGCGGTAGTCCGCGCTTACATCAATCACTTTCTTACCGGCCTTCAGAAACGCCGGCGCTGTCTGCATCGATACCGTATGCGGCAACGCAAGGAAGATGAGGTCGGTTTTCTCGATCGCTTCCTCAAGCGAAAAGGCCTTGCATGGCAAATCAAGCTTGCCGGCAAGATACGGAAAGATATCTTGTATCTTCTCGTTGCGGTCTTCTTTGCCGGATACGTACGTTAGCTCGACATTGGGGTGCTTAGAGAGGATTTTCACAAGTTCCTCGCCGGTGTATCCAGTGGCGCCGACGACCCCCACTTTTGTTTTGTTCATAGTTGTAAGTTGCTTATGGTACTTCATTTTCCTGATAAGGCAAAAACAAAACGGCCTCTATTCGAGGCCGTTCGGGAGTTCGTTTGGGAAAATGACAAACACTCTAAACAGCCTCGAATGAAGCTGCTCGTCGTGCCGCGCTAAAAATCGAAATCTGTGTCATGTAGGTGCATTCTATATTGAGCCATGGGATTGTCAAGCCCCTTCCGCGATACGCGGAAATCCTTTGTGCAGAAGGACTATTCTACAATCCTTTTTTCAAGGAGGAGTGTAAGGCGCTTCTTGACAAACCACAACCCTCAAATAACGAGGTGTCACCTCGTTATGTCTCTTAGCGGCAGTAGTGGTAGCATATGCATGACATATGACTATTGAGGCGTTCGAAGACAAATCGGAGGATTTGATAGTCGCCACTGTTCTTCAGGGCGCTAAAGGTGATGATCTGATTCATGTCTGCATGCCCAGCTCCGAAGGGCGAGTGTTTACCTATGGGAAGAAACGCCTTGAGGTGGTCTTCTACGACGTGAATGAATTTGGTACCTGGTTGGATAATCTTGATGGAAAAAAAGAGCTGAGCCTAGAAACATCCATCGTATACAAAGCGGCTCGACTCTATATGCAAAAAATCACGGATGAGAGGCGTACTCCCATGAAATACACATTGAGTACAAAAAATGTGTTCATGCGGGATTGGGCGGAAGGTCCTGGTACAGAAATATTTAATTGGTCGTTTAAAGACGTCATACCTCAAAAAAATGTCGCGACGACGTACATATTCAAAACAACGATATCGCCTACAGAAGAGGCCCAGGTGACGCCTTCTCCTCAGTAACGATCCGCCACTTTGTTACCTTTTTCTATTTTTTCTCGATTTTTGGGGGTGTCGCCAGCGCAATGGCGCCCGCAATGACCATGGAGGTGGCGGATGCGATTCCCCAAATGATGAGTAGTTGTATCATGAAATTTTTTTATTTTTGGATGTTTAAGTATTTGGAAACGATAAAAACACAAACGGCCTCTTCCGAGGCCGTTTGTTAAATCTTAGATCGAATCTTAACAAGCAACCTCAAAAGGGGTCGACATGTGAGCGCACATCATGCGGAAAGACTGAATAGCTTGTGTTGCTTTCATAAAATCCATTCTACGCGATTAGGCGGTAGCGTCAAGAATAAAAACTGGGGAAAAGTATGCTTCTTATCAAATGTTCACGGTCGTAAGAGTTTGATAAGATTTGAGAAAGCGAAATTTTTCTATTTGCTCCTCTTTTTCAATTCCGCTTCAACGTCGGCGAGACTTATCTTTTTCTCCGCGAGCAATACGAACAAGTGATAGAGAAGGTCGGCGGATTCTTCGATGAGCCGTTCGCGCGTCTGCTTTTGGGCCGCGTGGACGACTTCCATCGCCTCCTCGCTCACCTTGAGTGATATTTTATCGAGCCCGGCCTTGAAAAGGGACGCGGTGTAGGAGCCTTCGGGCATCGTCTCTTTGCGCTCTTGAATAGTATTGAACAGGGTGGATAGCTCTCCCCCGCCAGGAGTTTCTTTGAAGCACGAGTAATCGCCCGTGTGACACGTGGGGCCGGTCGGACGGGCTTTGACGAGCAGCGCGTCGTCATCGCAATCCGTTTTTATTTCAACAACGTTGAGAACATTTCCGCTCTCTTCCCCTTTCATCCAGAGGCGCTTCTTGGTCCTGCTGTAGAACCATACCTTGCCCGTCTCCTGCGTTTTTGCGAGCGATTCCTCGTTCATATAGCCCGCCATCAAGATTGCGCGCGTGTCGGCGTCCTGAACGATTGCGGGCACCAATCCCCCGCCCTTCTCCCAATTTATTTTTTTGCCGATATCTTTCATACTCACACACGTATAGGTATACCACGAGCCGATAAGAATTCTTTGGCCTCCGCGACCGTATGCTCACCGTAGTGGAAGAGGCTTGCGACGAGTGCGGCATCAGCTTTCCCTTCGGAAAGCGCCGCGCGCATGTGTTCGAGAGTACCTGCTCCGCCTGAAGCGATGACGGGGATATTTACCGCCTCGGAGACTTTCTGCAAAAGTTCAATGTCATACCCATCTTTCGTGCCATCCTTGTCCATCGAGGTAAGCAGTAGTTCGCCCGCACCGCGCTTTTCAGCTTCGCGCGCCCACGCGACGACCTCAAGAGGCGTTTCTTCGCTCCCACCCTTTAGGAAGACTTTGTATTTCCCGTCTTTCTTTTTCGCATCTATCGCAACGACCACGCACTGCTGCCCGAACGCGCGCGCCGCCTCGTTAATAAGAGCGGGATTCTGCACGGCAGCCGTGTTGATAGAGATTTTATCGGCTCCCAGCTTCAGCAGTCGCCGTATCTGTTCGATGGAGCTGATGCCTCCGCCGACGGTAAAGGGAATGAACACCTCGCGCGCGACTGCCGCGGCGATGTCGAACATCGTCTCGCGGCCCTCCTTGGATGCACTGATATCGAGGAACACGAGCTCATCCGCTCCCTCTTCGGAATATTTCTTGCCCAGCGCCACCGGGTCTCCCACCGCCTGTAGGTCGACGAACGAGATACCCTTGACCACTTTTCCGTCCTTCACGTCGAGGCACGGAATGATGCGTTTTGTCAGGTGAGATGATGGCTTCAGAATATCCAGAGCATTCTTGATATCGATAGTCCCCTCATAAATGGCCTTGCCGACGATTGCGCCGAAAAGTCCGATGCTTTTGAGCGTTGTGAGTGCCTTCATGTCGGATATGCCCCCGGACGCGACAACGTTGAAACCCATTTGCGCGAGACTGCGAACGAGCTCGTAATTGGGTTCGGTCATTGTGCCGTCGCGCTCTACATCGGTGCAAAGAATTTCCGTAACGCCGAGCGCCTTCATCCGCTTGGCGAAGTCGGTGCCGTCCGTATCGAGCGTCTTCTGCCACCCTTCGACCGCGAGCTTCCCGCCCTTTATCTCAAGTGCGACGACGATGCGGGCGCTTCCGAATTCCTTGATGAGCGACGTGAGGAATGCAGGGTCTGTCTGCGCCTTCGTGCCGATAACGACGCGTGCGACTCCCGCGCTCAGATACTCCCGCGCAACTACCTCGTCCCGTATGCCGCCGCCGACTTCGAGCGGAATGGAAATGCTTTTCGCTATTTTCAATATCAACTCTTTATTGGCCGATACGCCCGTTCGAGCGCCGTCAAGGTCAACGACGTGTATGAGCGTCGCACCTTGCCGTTCAAAATCTTGGGCGACCGCCACCGGATCGGTTGCATATACCTTCTTGCTTGCGAACTCGCCCTTAGTAAGCCGGACGCACGCGCCGCCTATGATATCTATCGCGGGAATGACTTTCATAATTTGCAGAAGTTATCGAGTATTTTCATGCCCCACGTCCCCGATTTCTCCGGGTGGAATTGCGTACCGTAGAAATTCCCTTTCTGCACGATGGCAGGAAAGTCCGCGTCGTACGAAGTTTTCCCAATCACATACTCCGGCTCCGTTGCGAGGTAGTACGCGTGCACGAAATAGAAGTAGGCACCCTCGGGAACGCCCTCGGTGAGCGGGGACTTTTTGACGAGGCTGACGGTATTCCAGCCCATGTGCGGCACTTTCAATTCTGTCCTGAACCGCTTCACGCGGCCGGGAAGAATGGAAAGGCCCTCGACATCGTCCTCCTCGGAGAATTCAGCCATGAGCTGGAGACCGAGGCACACCCCGAGCACCGGTATTTTGAGCGTGGGCAATACGTCCGCGAATCCGCTCTTTTTCAATTTTTCCATCGCGCTTCCGGCAGCACCGACACCCGGCAGTATCACTTTGTCGACCTCGGCCAACTCTTCGGGTCGCGTGATGATGGTGAACGGTTTGCCGAGAGCAGTGAGCCCGTTGCCGACGCTGTACAAATTGCTCGCACCGTAATCAATGATGCCTATCCTCATAGAACCCCTTTCGTCGAGGGTAGAGTGCCCTTCTGGCGCGGGTCTTGTTCCACCGCCATGCGCAGGGCTTTGGCGAACGACTTGAATATCGCCTCGATTTTGTGGTGTTCGTTCCTGCTGTACTTCACGTTGATGTGGATGTTCGCCTTGAGCGCATCCGCGACCGAGCGGAAAAAGTGTTCGACCATTTCCGTCGGCAAGTCGCCGACTTTTTCGCGTTTGAACTCGGCATTAAAGACGAAGTACGGGCGACCACCGAGGTCCAGGGCGACCTCGACGAGCGTGTCGTCCATGGGGAGCAAAAATCCGTAGCGGCGAATCCCCTTTCGCTCTCCGAGCGCTCGCGCGATCACTTCACCTAAGACCAGCCCGAC
>Ga0209542_10009869_pt1 | contig 17384 bp, 13 predicted proteins | sample RifCSPhighO2_01_FD_184028 | JGI IMG/M metagenome (GOLD analysis project Ga0209542, IMG submission 184028) | Soil microbial communities from Rifle, Colorado - Rifle CSP2_plank highO2_0.1 (SPAdes) (version 2) | ecosystem: Environmental > Terrestrial > Deep subsurface > Rock core/Sediment ...
ACTTCTGCTGATTGCAGTAAATCTTATTACTAAACTTACTAAAATATTTGGGAATCTTTTTAGCTAGCTCTAAACCTTCACTCACAAATTTTAAGTAATCTTCATATTCTGATTTCTTCTGAGGCATGGTATCACTCTCCTTTATTGCTTGCACAGCATAAAGGAGGCTATGCCTCCTTAACTACTTAAAATTTAGGAATGCACCAGAGCCCCAAAATGATAAATAAAACAGTGGATGAAAAAACAACCGTAGAGAAAAAAGGGCAATCTGCTCTTGAATTCTTATTAACTTATAGCTGGGCTATTATCATTGTTTTGTTTGCTTTAGGTGCTCTGGCCTACTTTGGTATTACTAACCCTCAGAAGTTTATGACTAGAAGCTGTATTAGTAGTGATGCTGGTTTGAGTTGTGATGATTTTAAAGTAGACAGCGATAGTATTTATATTGTTTTAAGGAATGGTTTTGGTACAGATTTAAATCATGTTTCAGTTATTAAGGAAGGTTGTGACCCTGATACAAATGCTGATGGTAATGATTATTGGAAAGCTGGCGAAGTTTTAGGCAATGGTAAAATAACAATGACAAATTGTAATAATGAAGCTAGGGGTTCTAAGTATACAGAAGTTTTGAAGCTGACTTACACAACCCCGAGCGGTTTATCACACGAAATACTAATTACACTAAATGATAAAATAGAAAAGGATAGTGAGAATAAAACAGGAAATCAGACTCAGAATAATCAAACACAAAACAACCAGACAACAAACAACACATCAACAAACTTAAGTGTTGGGGGTTGTACTCCAATTAGTATTGAATCAAATTACATTCTATTTCCGCGCCAGTATCTAGATGGGGATGTAGTTGCCTGGACTGATGAGAGGAATTGGCAACCCGGCGCTTCCCCAGTTAACCTAGATGTTTATGCTTATAATCTGATTACCAGGCAGGAATTTCCTATTGTTACAAACCCAAATTATCAGATAACCCCTTTTAGAACAAAAGAAGTTATATCAAAAAATATAGTTGTCTGGTCAGACGAGCGGAGCAACAGCCGGGAGGTTTATTTTTACAATATTGATAGTCAGCAAGAAAAGAGGATCTCTTACGGAAGTTATCCAATAGTATCTGGAGATATCATAATTTATTCATCAGAGAAAAACGGAACCGCTGCTCTTTATGTTTACAATATAATTACAGATCAAGAAATAAGAATTACAAAGCCCCTCCAAGTTATTAGTGGACCATTATTTACAGACTACTCTATTTCAGGCAAGAATGGAGAACCTTGCTCTGCTTATAGCCTCAGCGAATGCAATGTTATATGGAGAGATTTTAGAGATTTTTATAATAATTACTCTGGAAGTGATATTTATTCTTATAATCTTGGAACAAATTCTGAAAAGATTATTACAAATGCCTCTCTAAATCAATACAGGCCGGATATATCAGGTAATCTTATTGTATGGTTGAGTGATGTAAATTCTACCATCTTTTATCCACCAAGGCATGTTTATTCTTATGATCTATCTACAGGACAACAGAAGGTAGTTAATAATAGAACAACATGGAAGACTGAATCGGCTATAGACAATAATAAAATTGTATGGACAGAAGGGGGAAGGCAGATTTACTCTTATGATATAACTACCAATCAAGAGAAATTCCTTACAAATGTTAGTATAAATTACGTCGGTGTCTCCAGTCTCTCAAATGATATTTATTTATGGCGAGACGAGACACGAAACCTTTATTATTTAGATATTAATTGTTGACAAATTAAGAAGAATATTAAAATATTTATAAAATCAACCAAAATAGCTTAATTCTTTCTTTTCCTGACTTGTTGTATTGCTTATATTTTCCTTTTTCTTCTCAAGCATTATTTTTAAATTTTTTTCAAACTTCTTGGCAGCTTCCAATAAAGGCCTGTAATCAAGCTTCAGATTCATATGATCATCCAAAGCCTCAACAACCTTGGCTGCTGCTTCAGAATCTGGAAGCTGAGAATGAGCTTCTGCAAAAATACATGTTACAGGAAAATCTTCTGCCTTAAGAAGCAAGGCAGCTGTAGTTCCCATAACAACACCTTCTGTCAGGGGCTTAAGCTTATACTTTGACTTTGAAGAAAAATAGTAAAGGTTGATTTCATTCTCAACATGATTAGGAATGCCCTCAACAACTATCAATTCCTTAGCGTTAACTGCACGGCCAACTTCAAGAAGTGTATTAGCAAGATCCCACTCAAAGCCCTGAACGTCAGTCAAGGATTGTATAATTAACAGATTATACTTCTTATTGTAATAAAATGTTATAGGGTGAACAATCCTAGAATTATGTATTGCTGTGAGAGGAACAAGATTTTCTGACTCTATATAACCAATATCCTCAACTTCCAGGTGGTCTGTCAAAAATTTTGTAGTTATTGTACTTATCAACCCAATACTTGGAAAGCCGGAAATAATAACAGGGTTTTTTGGCTTTTTATTAAGAACAAACTTCATAAGCATACATAAAAATAAATCCTATATTAATGTGATGTAAACTCTTTCTGGTAGTAAATTTTATAAATGTCTTTTACAAAAATTCTGCAAATGAAAAAATATTTATTAGGCATTGCTGCACTTGCTCTGGCTTTTTTTGGATTAAGCTGCCCCAGAAGACAAATACCTAAAATTACACATCCTCCTACAAAAGCTTTTGTTGAATTCTTAACTTATGAATTTCAAAAACCAGAATTTGTTAAAGGACTAAAAGATATGACAATTGATCACTCTTTAGGCGCTGAAACTGGAGGCATTGTTGCATTATGCGACGATGAACCAAAATTAATACGGTCTGAAAATCTTATAATTGCTAGAAAGCAAAGGCTGGAGGAATTAGCAGAAAACTTAGAAGAAAGTGAAAACCTAGATTATGAAAAAAGACATGAAGCATTTGAAGTGCTAAGAGTAGAATTTGATATGCTTTTCAGAGGATATTTTTCGTCAGAAGCAAGCAGATGCAATCCTGAGAGCGTTGCAGACGGGTACTGGGATGCTAAGCATGACTACTTTAGGCAAGAACTTTCAAGAATAGCATGCCTTGACGACAGCAGATTATTGACTATGCTGACAAGAGAACTTTCCAAAGAATTAAACAACAGACTACATTTTAGCAAAGTCACACTAAACACTGGGTGCATAAACATTGGAGAAATACACAGCCATAACAATAAAAGCGCGCCATCAAACATAGACCACTGCATATATTCTGAGGTAATAACTGAAAGGTATGGATTTGTGCTGTCATTCCAGCCAGGAGATAATGTTATAGATGTATATGGAATATTAAACGGCACAAGTTTGAACTCTACACCTGATGGAAAAGAAGCACCATTTGCATCTGTAAATTTAAACTTGTATAAAAATTAAAGTGATATTTTTCCCCTCTGCCAATCCTGAATTATTCTTCTTGAAGCCAAATCAATATTTGGCTCTCCTCCCTTTACCAACCAATTAAACTTTCTTGCAATATCATTAAGAATACTTTCAGGACTATTTTTGGCTTTAACACTATAAACTTTCTCAATAATCTTATTATTATTCATGCACAACAGCTCTATTATCTTAATAGCCACACCCTCTGGATCCTTTATCTTGCTGATGTCCTTAGTGTTAATCAAAGCCTGCTCAACTTCATTTTCCAGCTTATAATGAATAACTCCAGGAGTGTCTATCAAGTAAACTCCCTCGCCAATTTTTATTTTTTGAATTCCTTTAGTAAAACCAGGAACAGGGCTTGTCCTTGCAACACTTCTCTGCCTCAATGCATTAATTAAAGAAGATTTTCCAGTATTTGGATATCCAACAACACCTATATTCACAGGCTTTTTCACAATCAAGCTTCTTATCAATGCTCTTAATCTTGTAGTGCCAAAATTCTCCCTTGCAGAAACAAAAACATAATCCTTCAAATTCAACCTAATATCATCAATCTTCACATTCTTCAATAAATCAGACTTGTTTATTGCATAAATTAATTTTTTCTTCTGCTTCCTTATTTTTTCCTCTAATTCCCTGTTCCTAGTCTCTTCTATAAATCTTGCATCCAATACCTCTATAATTATATCAGAGTTTCTTACTACATCATCAACAATATTCCAATACTTCTTCATAAAATTATATTACTAAGTTAATATATAAAAGTAGAGGCCTCTACACCCCTTTTCCTGAACTGGATAGATTAGCAGCTTTATAAACATTTATAGAAATTCAATGATATTTTGTTAATTGTTTTTTATAAAATGGGTTTAGCAAAAGAGATTTTTATAAATATATTTAATTATGATTATTCATCTTCTATTTCTGTACCGAGAATATTTATATAAGCAGGAAGGAAAGCTCTTGCTTCCAAAGACTGGGGTTCTAAACTAACAATTCTTCTGTTTATGGTTGTCTTGTATGCATCAAAACCTAGCATAACTTCAATCATTCCAGCACAAGCATGTGAGTGTCTTGCAAAATCACCTTGCAATAAATCTGAATCAACATTTTCATCCTCAGCCAAAGTAATATCCAAAGATCTTGGATATATACCATTACTTAGACTTTTAATATCATAACCTATCTCCTTAAATTTGTGTAACATTCTTCTAGCTCTTCTTTCCATTCCTCTTTTCATTCTTAAGTAGCTCGAAAATTCAGAAGGAGTTACAAACCCATCTTCCAATGCAGTAGTATAAGCATAAACTGTTTCAGGATCAAGTCCTTCACTTTCTGCTAATCTAGAAACATCTCTAGCTATCGCTGGATCATTGTGATACCTATCTGCCAATCTAACTATAATTTCTGGAGGCAATTCTTTTACCATAAAATTAGAAATGAAGAAAAGTTTATAAAATTTCTGATTTCTTAATCCATGGAGTGTCTATTTCATCAATTCTCCATCCAGGCATAATATCAACTTCTTTTATATTATTTCCATTGAAAACATTATAATTATATTTATGCTGCAGCAAACCGGCAATTGCAATCTGAACACCATTATCCATGCTATAGTTCAAAGGGCATGAATAAGCTTTAGCTTTTCTTTCTCTGCACATTATGTTCAACATTTCAACAAACCTCTGATTAGCAGAAACGCCACCAATAAGTAAAGCTTCATTTTTCTCAGTATGTACTAAAGCTCTCTCAGTAACCTCTATCAACATTGCAAAACCTACTTCCTGCAGGCTATAACATAAGTCTTCAACAGGAACTCCTTTCTTGTAAAGATTAATGCAGTGAGTGACTATTCCTGAGAACTCAACATCCATGCCTTTTACATTATATGGAAGGTCAATGTATTTTCCTTTCTTTGCTAAGACTTCTATTTTTGGACCTGCAGGAAAACCTAAACCTATTTCTCTTCCAAATTTATCCAATGCATTACCTAGACCAACTGACAAAGCTTCTCCAAAAATTCTGAATTTATTTCCTTCATGAGCAATAATCTGCGTATTAGCTCCTGAAACAAATATGTAAACTGGATCTTTTGCTTTTGTGAAAAATTTCCCTTCTTCCAAATGGCCTGCTAAATGATTAACGCCAACTAATGGTTTATTATATTTTATAGCTAACTCTTTTGCAAAGTCTTTTCCGACCAGAAGGCTTGGAGGCAAGCCCGGACCTTGGGAGAATGCAATAAAATCTATATCTTTCATTTTTAGTTTCGCTTCTTCTAGAGCTTTTTTTATAATCTCTTCTTTTAATTCTCTATGATGATTTGCAGCTTCTGAGGGTATTATCCCTCCTTTTTCTGTTGTGTAATTTGCTCTTTGATCTGCTAGAATATTCTTCTTACTGTTAACTATACCTATTCCGAATGTATGAGCTGTTGATTCTATTCCTAGGCATATTAAATTTTTCATATTATTTTAAATATTTAAAGTTTAATAAGATTAACTTTTATAAATAGAAACCCTTTAATAACTAAAAAATTCTAAATTTATCAATGTTTGAAATAATACTAAAGAAAATAAAACCAGCAGAAAATGAGGAAAGAGATATTTCTACTAAGGTAAGCAAGTTTCTGAAAATACTTAATAAAAATTTAAGTGAAGGAAAGGCAATAGTTGGAGGAAGCTTTGCGAAAGGAACATGGCTGAAAGGCCAGCATGACATAGACCTATTTGCTTTATTTTCTAGCGAAGAAAAAATTTCAGACAAACTAGAAAAGGCAGTCAAAAAATCCTTCAAGAAATATGAAAGAATACACGGCAGCAGAGACTACTTCATAGTAGACTTTGAAAATCTATCTTTTGAAATAATACCTGTACTAAAAATAAAAAATGCAACAGAAGCAAAAAACATTACAGACATAAGCCCTTTACATGTTAAGTGGATGAATAATAACTTAAATGAAAAACTAAAAGATGAAGTCAGGATAGCAAAACAATTCTGCAAAGCAAATAAAGTTTATGGCGCTGAAACTTACATAAAGGGACTGCATGGCTATGCATTAGAGATATTAGTATATAACTATAGAAGCTTCATGAACTTAACAAAGAATGCTGCAAAATGGAAGCCAAACATGCTTATACACTTCGGAAAAAATGAATTCTATTCCCAGCAAGAATTTCCGCTAGTATTAATAGACCCTGTCAATCCAAAAAGAAATGCAACTGCCTCATTATCAAGAGAAAAATTCTATCAATTTGTCAGTGCGTGCAAGCAGTTTAACAAGACAAAACCCCTCAAAATGTTTGAAGGAAAGCGAATAGACAAGAAAAAGTACAACCTGATACTAGAAATTAAACCTTTAGAAGGATCAAATGATGTTGCAGGAACTAAAATTCTAAAAGTATTTGAGAATATTATTAGCAAATTAAACAATGAAGGCTTTAAAGTAAAGAGCAAAGACTGGGAATTTGGAGAAAAATCTTATTTGTATTTCAGCTTGAAAAATAATTCTATTTCTAAATATAAAAAGCATTATGGACCTCCAGTTAAGTTTAAGGAAGACCTAGAAAACTTTAAGAAAAAATACGGAAAATACAAAGTAGAAAATGGAAGAGTATATGTAATGCTTAAAAGAAAACACACCAAAGCAAAAGATTATGCCAAAGAATTATTAAAAGAAAAATATATCAGAGAAAGAGCAAAGAATATTAAAATACTAAAGTCCTAACTGATGACACATAGTCAATACAATTCTCTCTATAAAAACATGATACTCATTTTTTTGCTCATCTATACCTTTCTTTAATACCCTGCTAGGAATAGGAGCTGGAATTTCAAGAACCGCTCTATCCAACAAGTCTCTAACATGAAAGTGCCTGTTAATATTATAAACTCCTCTAACCACATTGTCTACAGCCATTGTCCTTAACTTTCTATTCAAAGAAAATAACTGGGCTTCTTTCCTAAATGCTAAACTATTTGCAAGATCTATCTCGCTGTCTGCTAGTTTGACAAGACTTTTAGCTAGATTAGCGAAAGCTTTGCCAAAATCAGGCCTCATCATTCTTTTTATTTCTTTATACTTTCCGTCCAAGCTATCTGCTGAACCAAAATTTTCTCCTTTCAAGGATTCATTAATCAGCATTTGCACTTCTTGAAACCTCAAAACTACAGTTCCTGCAAGAATGTTAACTCTTTTATTTTCTGCATGCACATTAGCAACTAATGCCCTAAAGCTTGTTGCAGCTTCGTTAATGTTATTTGCTGCAGAACCACCAATTCTTCTTCCTATATTATCCAATTCTTTTGCCAGCTCCTCAAGCTTGTTTTTAATACCTAAAGTTATGGCCTTTCTTATAAAGCCAACAAAGTCATCTCTTTGTAGTTTTAAAAAATCCAACATAAGCTCTTTTAGTAACTCTAATTTTATAATACTTATGCCTTTACAAACAAATGGAGAAGACAACCAAAATCTTTATAAATTAGCTGATTACACTATCTTTCAATGAGATTCTTGATAAGAGGTTAAAGAGTATGACAGAAGATTATTTACTAAAGAAAACAGGAACAACGACTGTTGGTATAGTATGCAAAGATGGAGTGATATTAGCAGCAGACAGAAAAATGACGCTTGGAGGACAAATAGTTTCCAACAAGAAATTTGAGAAGGTATTTGCAATAAATGAAGACATTGCAATAACAATAGCAGGCCTAGTATCAGATGTTCAGCTGTTAACAAAGCTTATAAAAGCACAAATAAAACTTGATGAGCTGAAAAAAGGCAAGAAAATAAAGGTAAAAGAGGCAGCGAACATGCTAGCAAATCTAGTATACTCAAACATAAGAAAATTCTCAACAATACCAGGAGTAACAGGATTCCTGCTTGGAGGAAAAGATGCTGAAGGACTTCATCTGTATGAACTAGGAATGGATGGATCACTGACAAAGTGCGATGATTATGTAGCAGACGGATCTGGAATGCTGTTTGCACTGGGTGTTCTAGAAGCAAACTACAAAGAAGATGTGACAGTGGAAGAAGGATTAAAGCTTGCAGTAAAAGCAGTATCAGCATCAATGCAGAGAGACACAGCATCAGGAGCAGGAATGGATGTCATATCAATAACAAAAGAAGGAATAAGGAAGGTATTTTCAAAACAACTAGACACAAAACTAGTTGCTTAAACTAAAAATTATTTTTTATACTAAAGTTTCTATAATATAAAAACACAATGGTAAAGATTATTGATGAAGTAATGAAAGAATTGCCTCCAGATTCAGATATAAGCGAGGCATTGTTTGAGGCAGCAAACATAGTACTGTATACTAAAAACAAAGACTTCCTATTCGACAATAAAGGCATAATAAAGAAAATAGTAGATGATCTAAAGAAAAGAGTTGAAGTAAGAGCAGATCCATCAATAGTAATGGACATAGAAGATGCAAAAGAAACTATAAAAAAAATATTACCAACAGACACTGGAGAAGTAAACATAATATTTGATCCTCAAAGATCTAGAGTTATAATAGAAGCAGAAAAACCAGGACTTGCAATAGGAAAAGGAGGAGACATACTCAAAGAAATAAAAAAAGCAACACTATGGACCGCAATAGTAAGAAGAATACCTCCAATGAGATCACAACTTATAGAGAATATACGACAGGTGCTTTACGACTACAGCGACTACAGAAGAAAATTCCTTCATAAAGTCGGAAAAAGAATATATGAAGGATGGACAAAATCCAAAAGAGACGAGTGGATAAGACTGACATGCCTGGGATCAGCAAGAGAGGTAGGAAGAAGCTGCTTCCTGCTGCAAACACCAGAATCAAAAATATTACTTGACTGCGGATACAGCGTATCAGCTCCAAGGGAATATGCATTTCCATATCTAGATGCACCAGAATTCAACATAAATGAGCTAGATGCTGTAATAATATCACATGCACACATAGACCACGTTGGCACATTGCCCTACCTATATAAGATGGGGTACAAAGGTCCTGTATATATGAGCGTTGATTATAAAGAACCTATAATAATTAAAGAAAATGGCATAATCAAAAAGGTAAAAATAGGAGAGTTTGTAGACAATATAATAAATTCTTCTAAAGAAATAGAAAAATTACCATATTATGAATATAATGCATCTAATATTAACAATGAGATAGAAGCAGCGGCATTTTCTAATTTAGATTATAAAATAAACTTTAAAAAAATAAAAAAAGTAATAAGACATAAAATATGTAATGGTGATAGATTATATAAAATAAGTCTTAAAACTGGTAAATCTATTCAAGTAACAGGATCGCACAGTATTTTTATCTTAAAAAATGGCGAAGTGGTAGAAGCTAAAGTCTCAAATATAAAAGAGGGGGACTATGTTGTTGTTCCGCAAAAGCTCCCTGTTTCGGATTCTATTGAAGAATTAGATTTGAAAGAAATTTTAAATGATTTTAAGTGTGATAGTAAATATATTTACTCGAAATCTGGAAGAAGAATACCAAGAAAAATAAAAATATGTAAAGAATTATTAAGAATTTTAGGTTATTTTACCGCAGAAGGAAGTTTTGATAAAAGATCTTTAGAATTTAATTTTGGTTTAAAGGATATTAATTATGTAAACGAATTAGAGAGAGATATATTAAATGTTTTTGGAATTAAACCAATTACTAAAATTGACAGAGAAACTCGTTTAAGGCTTAGGTTGAATTCTAAATTAATAAGAGAACTATTTTATAGATATTTTTTCAAAAATTGTAAGAAAGCAATAGACAAAAAAGTGCCAGAAATAGTGTTTAATGTAAACAACAGTTTAAAAGAAGAATTTTTAAGAGCATACTATAATGGAGATGGAACAATTAATATTTATAATAAAACTGCAGTAGCTAATAGTGTAAGTAAAGAACTAATTTCTGACTTATGTTATATCTGTTCGCAAATAGGTATTAGCTATACCTTCTACGAAATGTATCCCTCTCCTACAGCTAAAACTAAAAATAAAGTTTATCAACTTACCATAAATTTAAAAGAATTTTTTGAAAATGAAAGTATTTCTATATGTAATTTAAATTTAATTCCATTAAAGGAAGTTGGTTTTAATGAAGAATGGTATTATCACAGACTAAAAACGAAAATACGCGTAAGCAAAGATAGATTAATTTCTTTATTAGAATCTAATTTTTTGATATATAAAAATTCGATGCAAGTGAAAGAAAAACTAGTTAGGATAGCGAACTCAGACTTAGCATTTTTATCAGTGACCAAAATAGAAGAAGTTTTACCTACAAATGGTTTTGTATATGATATAAGTGTAGATGGAGATCAAAATTTTGTAGCCGGTGACAGCCCAATATGTCTACACAACACAGCTCCTACTCGTGATGTCTCAGCCCTATTATGCCTAGACATGATAGAAATAGCAATGAAAGAAGGATCAGACCACGTCTATGACAGCAATGATGTAAAAGAAATGGTCAAGCACACGATATGCCTAGATTATGAGGAAGTAAGCGACATAACACCAGATGTGAGGCTGACGCTATACGATGCAGGACACAATCTTGGAAGCTCAATGATACACTTACACATAGGCAATGGGCTGCATAATTTTGTCTATTCTTTAGACGGGAGTACAAAAATAGTTTTATTAGACAAAGATAATAATCCAGAATTCGTTGAAATTGGTAAATTTATAGATAGTATATTTGAAGAAAAACAAGGAATGATTATAGACAATGGTTTCATTCAGGAGATCCCAAATACAAAAGGTTACGGAACAATTGCCTTTAATCCTAAGACACTAAAATCTGAAATTGTTAATATAACAAGTTTTGTTAGGCACCCAACTAATGAAGAAGTCTACGAAATAAAAACAGAGAGCGGAAGATCTATAAAAGTAACAAAATCTCACAGTGTTTTCTCAGCCAAGAACGGAAAAGTAGCATCAATAGAAGTCTCTAAATTAAATAAAGGTGATTTTATTATTGGATCTAAAAGAATTCCAAGCTTGCATAGAAATGAACCTGTTATTGACTTGCTTCCTTATTTGGGAGAGATGAGAATATCTTTAGAAGAAAATGTCATTAAACAAATAATCTCAGAGCACAAGAAAGATTTTAATAAATTAATAGAAATAGATCAAGGCATTGCTGAAGCCGTATTAACCGATCATTATAATGGGATTCATAAAAAATATATATCCAAAAAACATAATATTCATACTAGAAGGGTTTACAGGATACTGAATACTTTAAAAGTTAAATCTCAGCCAAGGGTTAGTCATATATTTAAAGATAAAATAAGAATAAATAAAGACTTGGCAAGATTCTTAGGCTATTATATTTCTGAAGGCAATCCAAGTAAAAAAGATCAAACAATTCATATAGCTAATGATAATAATGAAATTCTGGAAGACTGCTATAAAATAATTAAAAAAGAATTTGGAATAGATGGAGATTTAAGATATAATGATCATTGCATAATCTTTTCTTCAAAACAATTAAAGTATTTACTGTGTAAAGTATTAAAATGCGGAAAAAATGCTTATGAAAAAAGAGTTCCAAAAGAATTATTATTAGCTGATAAGGATATTATATCTGATTTACTATACGGATTATTCTCTGGAGATAGCGGAATAAGAGTAAGAGCTAAAGGTAGGGAGATAAGTTATGGTAGTAAGTCTAAAGGATTGATAGACGACATTTCATTTATGTTATTGCAATTTGGAATAGTTCCAACAAGAGAATATAATAAATATTGTGAAATGCATAATATACATATTTATAATGCTGAAAAAATAATTGAGTTTTTAGCTGAAATAAACATTAACAATTCACAAAATCAATTATTGGTTCAAGAATTATTAACATTAAAACAAAATAAAGCAAGTTTTGATTCCAGAATTCCAATAAATTCCTTATCTATAACAACACAAGAGGTTATAAATAAAAGTCCTTGGCAGAATGCAACCTCCTGTGGATTAAACAAGTTAGAGGATGAAAACTTAACAGAAGAGGATTTAAACCTAATTAATTCAGACCTATTATTTGATAAGATAAAGTCAATAGAGAAAATTCAGTCAACAAGAAAATACGTTTATGATTTAAGAATTGATGGTTATGAAAACTTTTTAGGCGGAGAAGGCTTTTTGTTTATGCATAATACAGGAGATTTTAATTATGAAACTTCAAATCTTTTAGGATCAGCAGCATCAAGATTCCCAAGAGTAGAAACAGTGATGATGGAATCCACATACGGAACAAAATCTGATACAAGCCCTACAAGAAGAGAAAGCGAGGAGGAACTAATAAAAATAATAAATGAAACTGCGCAGCAGCAAGGAAAAGTCTTGATGCCTGTTCTTGGAGTAGGAAGATCTCAAGAAATATTACTAATACTTGAAAGAGCAATGACAGAAAAGAAAATTCCTGAAATGCCAGTCTATGTGCAGGGAATGGTATGGGATGTGACAGCAATACATACAGCATACCCTGACTACTTAAGCGCGAGAGTAAAAAAAGCAATATTCCAAAGGGACCACAACCCCCTATTATCGCCAATATTCAAAAAAGTAGTATCACAAAAAGAAATGCAGGAAATAAAAGACAGCAAAGGTCCTTTTATTGTGATGGCAACCTCTGGTATGTTGCAAGGAGGACCTTCATTGGAATATTTCAAGCACTTTGCAGAAAATCCCAAGAACTGTGTAGTACTTACTTCATACCAAGGAGTTGGAAGCATAGGAAGAAGAATACAAGACGGAGAAAGAGAAATGACATTTGTTTCTGGAGGATCAAAAAGAGTGGATACAATACATGTTAAACTGCCTATATATATATTACATGGATTTAGTGGACACTCGAACTTCAAACAACTGACATCATGGGTGCACCATCTAGAACCAAGACCAAAAAAATTCATAATGATACATGGAGATTATTCTAGATGCATTGAACTAGCTTCTGTTGTTTACCAGCAGAATAGAGTAGAAACTGTAGCGCCTAAAAATTTAGAGACTATTAGATTAAGATGATTAATTCTTTTTTGATGTTTCTATTCAAAAACCAGTTTCTTTATATTTACAAGAATCAATGTAGAATGGCTTAACTTTTTTTCTATCATTGCATAAATTATTTTAACTTTTCTTTTGAAGAATTAATCTGATAAAGTCTTGACAAGTTTTGTGCCTATATTTTTTCCCCGATATTTTATATCTACTCTAGTTGAATGAATTAATACCTCGCTTCTTTTTGTAGGACTAATATATAACCAACTATTACATTATTTTCTTCTGCTATAATAAATTCTACGTTTTTATTTTTAATGCAATTCTTAAAATCTTGTTTATTCCAGTAATTCTCTTTTTCCTGTTTTGATAAATTTATACAAGCTTCTACATCTTTAAGCTTAGCTTTTATTCCCGTTTGGGTCTAATACCCCGTAGCTCTGCTACGATATTTTTCCCTATTCTAACATATTAAATCACAAAGGCGAAATGCCCCACAGTCTTGCTGTGTAGTGAGCCAATGGCGAACGATGGGATAGCCTTTGTCAAAAATTAGTTTTTACTATTTTCATGTCAGAATTTGAATTTATAATTATATAAAACTTACTAACTATAATCTTCCATTAGAAAATATTTTAGACACAGTTCCAGACAGATCTTCGTATGGAACTATTCTTCCTGAACCAGTATAATTTTGTGGTGTTGTTTTTCTTTCTTCTGTATTCTGCACTTTAACTTGTGAAGGTTTTGTTATATTTACTGTTCCTAATGGATTCCCCAGTGAAGAAGATTTTTCTCTTTTAGATATTAAATCTTGTAATGCGTTAACCAATCTTTTTAGGTCATCAACGCTTTCTTTTTCAGTATCGAAACTTATCTTAACTTCCATAAAAAACTGAGCTGGCAAAAGTTATATAAAAATGTTTTGGTTATGCTACTCTTTGCAGTTCTCCAAGAGCTTTATAGAGTGTATTATAACTACCAGAATTATCAAAGTAATAAAAACTGAATTTGTCTTTAACTATTCTTATCGCGCTTCTCGCATTTGCTATAGAAGAATATTTTATATCATGCCTTCCGATTTCAGCAACCTGCTTGTAAATCTCAAAAGCCCTGATAATCACAGAGTTAAGATAAGCAAGTTCATAATTTTCTGCATCTTGTATTATTTCCCTACCACTATAACGGTTGAAGCAAGCCCAATGTCTTCTTGCAATTTTTAATTTATCATCATAAGTCAATGCAGGATGCTGGTCTAATAGCGCAGCGTCATCAAATGTGATAGGAATAATTCTACCAAATTCATTATCTATAACTATAACTTCACCTTTCTCACCAAGCTTCCAGTTTCTAGGATGAGCGTCTTTATTATAGACTCTAACTATTCCTTCAAAACTACCCATTAAACTACTTAAACCATATACAACATTGCCAACAAACATACGATGAAATCCGCACTGAAAAAGCCTGCTTTCCACACTTCTTAGAACATTCCTTTCCTCCCTATTTTTTGTGCTGACACGAGCATGAATAGCTCCGAGAGCATTAGCAATATTATAAAAATCATCCAAAGATGAATCTCCAGAACTAATTTTTTCATCCAGACTATCTCCTAATTCGCGCTCAATAAAATAATAATAAGTATCACCTTTCCTGGTTACACCTATAGGGAGAGGAACTAGAACATTGTCTAGATCCTTGACAGAATCAATAACCTCTTGAGTGGCTTGCATTTCTCTTTTCAGTTCGTCTAATTTTCCTAATTTAGCAACAACTTCCCTGCCAAAAACAGAATCTGCAAATACTATGACTTCACTTTTTCCAGCACTAATACTCTCTATTTCAATATCAGTTTCTAGAACATATGACAAAATGCTAAGCTGCTCTTCTCTTCCTTTTTTAGTGTCAACAAGAGAGGTATATAATCTTGCTAAAATATACTTCCTTCTCAGATCAAGATTGCAAAATTTTATGAAATCTTTTACATGCGCAGTATCATCTCTATCAAGCAATATCTCTGATACAACAAGCTTTACATAATCCGATTCCCTTAACTTTTCAGACCCAAATTTTTCTAGGAATTTAATTTTTAAAAAATTGTATATAAACTTGAAAAGATTTGTGACTTCAACATGTGAAGGGATGTTAAAGTCTCGTATATTACTCCTTTCTAGAATTCTAACAGCACGACTATAGCAATAGAATGCATTATCACCCTCACCATAAAAATCATAAACATTTCCAATATTTATAATTCTTAATGCCTCTTCTAGAGTGTTTCTACTTAGCCCAACCAACTTCCTATGAGAGTTTACATGAAGTTCTCTATCTCTAACCAAGAAAGCAGCAAATCTTGAGATATTGGCAGACATAAATCTTGTATCTAAAAAATTATCTTCACTTCTTACAATATCGTCCAAGCAGTTAGTCATTCATCTTAAAACTTCTACAATAATTTAATAAAAATTTATTAACTCCAAAATAGCATTCAGAAAGATGATAAAGAACTCTTTTATATTCATAAATGGAATAACTGCAAGAAGAGAAGAAAAATTATGGTCCTCAGGAATTAAAACCTGGGAAGATTTTCTCAACACAAAAAATATTAAAGGAATACCTGAAAAAAATAAAATAGCATATGATGAGCAGATAATCAATGCCAAAAAATTATATTTTTCTAATGATGCAGCATTATATAAAAAATTTCCATCGAAAGAAGTTTGGAGATTATATAATTATTTAAAAGATGAAGCAATATTCCTTGATATTGAAGTTGGCAAAAATTACAAAGATATTATAATTATTGGACTTTTCGACGGAATAAATACCAAGACAATAGTAAAGAGTTATAATCTAGACAACAATATTCTGCTTAATGAGCTCAAAAAGTACAAACTTCTAATAACATATAATGGCTCAGCATTCGACATTCCAGCACTAGAAAAATTTTTCAACATAAAAATAGAAATCCCTCATTTAGACTTAAAGCATTCATGCCTGAAACTTGGACTGAAAGGCGGGCTGAAGGAAATAGAAAAACTGCTAAATATAAAAAGACCGTCTAACCTTTATGGAAAACCTTACGATGCATACAAAGCATTTATGGCATCAGGAGACAAAGAATATCTAGAGTTACTTATTAAATACAATGAGGAAGATACTATTAACTTAAAATTCATAGCAGATTACTGCTACAAAATATTGAAAGAGAGAACAGATAAACTTTTAATGTAAAAGTGCGATTAAAAACCAGGGAAAATGTTTAAAAAAGAGAACTTTACAATAATTCTAATTCTATTAGTATTCCTAATCTCTGTAAAGATGGCAGAAGCACCATTTTCAGAATGTCCTGGAGACACAACAAATGGAATATGGGAATTATCAACAAAGTGGAAAGTCAATTTATCAGTTGTATGTTACAACATTACCATAAAAGCTGGCGGCCAACTAGTAATAGAGAATGGGACAACTATAATTAATATTACTACTGGAAATCTTAGCATTGAAGTCGGTGGTTTAATTAATGCAACTGGAACTGGATACGCTGGAGGAGCTAATTCTGGCAATGGTCCTGGCGGCGCTATTAATCGTTCTGCTGGAGGAAGCTTTGGCGGAAGAGGCGGAACATTACTTAATACAGGAGTAGGAAGCCGTGCTGCAGCAAGTGTTTATGGAAATCCTTTAGAACCCTTAGATATTGGAAGCGGAGGAGCAGGTGACGGGACAAGAATAGGTTATGGTGGAGGAGGTTCAGTTCTTATTAATGTTACGCAAGAATTAAGCCTTCAAGGAAGAATTCTTGCAGATGGCAACAAAACAACCCAAAGCAGCTTCAATGTAGGAGCAGGAAGCGGAGGCTCAATATTAGTTTACACTTACAACCTTACAGGATCAGGAAACTTCTCAGCAAAAGGAGGAGTAGGAAGAAACGCTCCTGGAGGCGGAGGAAGAATAGCA
>Ga0209542_10009870_pt1 | contig 17384 bp, 22 predicted proteins | sample RifCSPhighO2_01_FD_184028 | JGI IMG/M metagenome (GOLD analysis project Ga0209542, IMG submission 184028) | Soil microbial communities from Rifle, Colorado - Rifle CSP2_plank highO2_0.1 (SPAdes) (version 2) | ecosystem: Environmental > Terrestrial > Deep subsurface > Rock core/Sediment ...
CGACTTTTCCTGATTTGCCGAACTTATCGAAAGTGCGCGGCTCTTGCAATTCTGCTATTTCTACGATGATATCTATTTTTCCTTGTCCTGCTTGCAAATCTTTTATTTCCATTTTTCCACCTCAGGCTTTTTTCCCGTACAGTGATTGTGCGAGTACATTGTTAAGCTCGCTTATTTTTACGCGTTTCTGAGCTCCGGTATCGCGTTCACGTAATGTCACATCGTTGTTTGTTAGCGAGTCGAAGTCTATTGTGATGCAGAACGGAACTCCTATTTCATCAAGTCGCGCGTATCGTTTTCCGATGCTTCCGCTCTGATCGTATGTTACTTCAAATGATTCCCGTAGTGATTCATACACTTCTTCTGCTTTTTTAACAAGCTCTGGCTTGTTTGAGAGAAGCGGGAATACTCCTGCGTGCAATGGCGCAAGCGCTGGCGCAAGCGAGAGCCAGGTTCGTTCTTTATCCTTATCATCGTGATACGCAAGTTCGAGTGCGGCATAAAATGTTCTATCTAGTCCTATTGATATTTCCCATATGTGCGGGATGAATCGTCTGCCGTCTTCCATTACAAAAGATAGGTCTTTCTTGCTTCCTTCTTGGTGTCCTTTCAAATCGTAGTCTGTTCTATAGTTGTTTGCTGCGAGTTCTACCCAGCCAAGTGATGTTTGTATTTCAAAGTCCCATCCTTCTTTTGCGTAGAATGCTCTTTCAGTGTCATCGAGTTGTCTGAATCGCATTTTTGAGACGGGGATTCCGAAGCGCTCGAACAATTGTTGCGTGCGTGCTAGGTAATATGCGATTAGTTTGCCTGAGACTATTTTTGCGCTTGCTAGTTTTTCAGCAGTCATTGGTTCAACTGTTGTTTTATTCGCCAGCTGTACGTGTATTTTGTAGTTTTTGACTTCAGCCCATCTGGCTATTTCATCTATTTTGCTGGGGTCGAAGAATACTTCTGATTCTATTTGGCTGAATTCGACCTGTCGAAGGAGTGTTTGACGCGGCGATATTTCGTTTCTGAATACTTTTCCGTACTGTGAGACTCCTTTTGGCAGTTTGACTCTCATTGTTTTGACCATTCGCGCCCAGTCTGCGAATATGCTCTGGCAGGTTTCAGGTCTAAGATAGCAGGAGGCTTTGGCTGATACTCCAACGTCGGCTTTTACCATCATGTTGAATTGTCGAACGTCTGAAAGTTCGCCTTTGCAGTTAGGGCAAGTTAGTTTGTGTTTGCGTAAGGCAGCAGTGAGTTCAGCTGCAGGCATCGCTTCGCGGTATTGTTCTTTTGTTTTTTCTTCTAATAATTTGTCGGCTCTGTGTATCACATTGCACTTTTTGCATTGTGTTACTGGATCGTTGAAATTAGTCAAGTGTCCGCTTGCTTTGAACACGTCTTCTGGCATGATTAGCGCGCCGTCTATTTCAAGGAAGTCTTCTTTTTGGACTAGGTGTTTTCGCCAAGTCTCTACAATCTTGCGTCTGATGGCAGAGCCGTATGGTCCATAATCGTACATTCCTGCTGGCGCGTTTGCGTATATTTCGCTTGCAGGGTAGAATAGTGACCTTCGTACTGCTAGATTGACTACTTCTTCGTATGTTGCCATTGGTTTGACCTATTGGAGTTGGTTTAAAAAGGTTTTGGGGTTTTCAGAATAATGTTTCATTTTAGGAATGTTTCTGAACTGGTTGGTAAGAGTTCTGTTGTTTTCTGCGAAGAGTCCTTTAAGGGTCGCGCGAGCGTTTTCTCTGCCCGATTGGGCGAGGTGAAATGATGTACAAGAATGTTAAGATGTTTGCATGTTTGTCCGAGATTGTGAAAGAAGTTGATGGCAAAAGGATTGCAGTGCAGGATTTGTACGTGCTTGATGGAAAACTGATGGCGCAGTTGGCGTTCAGAGGTGTCGAAATTAATGGCAATTATGAGCAGGTAAAAGATGCGTATCGCAAGAGCAGGTTATATTTTAACGTCTGACACTAAACAGTGCAAAAATCACTTGAATCCGAAGAAAGTGGTGAAGAAAGTAAAAGATTGCGCACAGTTGTGTTGAAAACCGGTTGGCTCAACACCAATTTCTGTGGTATTGAGCTTTGCATGGTAAGCTGGAATGTGTTGGTGGTTAAATGCTTGCTTGAAGTTTTCTGTATTTGTGAGCTTTAGCGTTGTTTGGTGATCCTTTTGTTGAGAGTGTCTTTGAGTTTGTGGATTGCTTCGTGAATAGCTTGTTTGTTTCGGTCAAGGTATTCTGGATTAATCATGACGCCTCGGTATGCGATGTCGTTTCTCATCTCTCGAAGTTGATCCAAGAGCATGACTTCTGCGGTGTTAAATTCAGGATAGAATTTGGCAAGGTATCCTATGAGTAGTTCATGGCTGGTGGTTTTCCATCCATCAACGCTCATGATTCCCGTGATGAGTTCTTTGACGATTTCGTAGAGCTCTTCTGCTACAAGGGTCGTAAATACGGGCAATGGCATTAATGGAATGCGTTGTTCTCGAAGAGCGATCATTTTAAGGAGCGCTTTGGCTTTTTCAGTGTCAGATCGTTGTTTGCTAACTTTTTCCGAATGTTCATTCCATGGTTCCAATTCATACCACCTTCAAATACCCGTATACCACAGTTCCGTTTGCGAGATTGTTAAGCAGCTCTGGACTGATTGTCGTCAGGTCTGGCTCAAATAAGAGATTAATCTTTCGGATCAAAGTCTTTTCGAACTTGTTCAAATCAAGCTTTATTCGCTTTGCTTGCACGAACAAATCAATATCGCTTTCCTCGGTGTCTTCTCCCCTGGAAGCGCTTCCAAAGAGCACAATACAAGATGGGTAGGTCGCTTTCTCGATTGTGCTTAGAACGCCGGTCTGATAGAGCCTTAAAACCATGTTCTGAGCTTTAAGGAGCTTGAAGAGCGGGCTCTCCTTCGCAGCCCGAAAAGAAGGATACAAGCCGGTCTTGTCTTTGATGAGAAGTCCTTCCGCGAGCAAAGCCTTAATATGGAGGCGAACGGAAGGCACCGAGAGCTTCATGTTTCTCGAAAGCTCGCGGATCAAGAAGGCTTTACGTGGAGAATCAAAGAACTGTTGCAAAACCCGGTATTTGGAATATTTTTGTATCATTTGAGATATAAGTATCTCATCTGATATATAAATGTAGCGGTCTCGACGATAAACCCAGAAATCACCTGTCCAATAAATAATAAAGAAATTGCCTGAAACCAAGAAACTGCCTTTGCAGTTTCTGGGCCCAGAAAACGCTATGCGTTTTCTTGGACTCGCTATCCCTCGGAGTAGAGCTCCGGGGTATTACGCGAGTTTTCTCCTGTGGGATCGGCAATTTCTGTCTTTCACTTTGGGTTGAGCTTTCGAAGCAGAGCTTCAGTGTATTGAACCCAAAGATGAAATCAAAACACAATTCAAAAGAGCAAACCCAAGACCCATCGAAAAGGCGAAGTTTTTTAACCAGTTTCTCTTTTAAAACAATAGAACATCGCCGTAACTCAACTAGTCCCCTTTCGTTTCCTATTTATACTGGCAGGAACCATTATTTTTACGCTGGCGATTTGGAAATTTTTATTCAAGACTATTATTGAAAGGTATAGCAGGCTCAGATGGTTGCGCCCGTTACTCGCAGCAACACTCATACTTCTGGCCATAATAGTGTTCATAACGCTGATTAAATTACTGGACTTCAAAATTCTTTCTGGACCGCTGATTAGTCCAGGTGGAGAAATTATCGGATAATTTTGATTGTCAATCCAAACCTTTGAAAAACCCTAATTTTTGGGACTATTCGAAAAGAACCTATTTTCAGAGGATTGTAAGTTCAGAACAATGTTCGTACTCGCATCACTCGTGGTTTTGTTTTCTTTTGCAAAGCTGAGAGTTTAGCGTTACCTGTCTTTACTTCTATGAGCTTACTTTCTATAACACGACCGGTAAAATCTCTTCGTCTGGCTCTTAAATCGCTACCTCTGCCTGTTCTTTCAGTCTCATAACCTTGTAAAGCGAGTTGCATTTTAGCAACTTCTTCACCTTCTCTACCGCGTCTTCGATTTTGGGCTAGTACTTCACGCTTGATTTCCTTTGTTGATCTTCGTCTTCCCCACATATCGGTTTTTGCACCGATTCCAAATAATCCGTTATTCATTTTCATTTCCTCTGATTAATCTTCTCTTGAAAAGAATGATCGTTCACTGAATCCAAAGAGCCTAGCGACAAGATTGCGAGGGAACAAACGCACACGAACATTGTACCTTCGCACAATCTCATTGTAATATTTGCGTTCGTTCATCACGGCAGACTCCGTTTTTCCAATGCTCTTTTGAATATCCCTGAAATTCTTATCAGCTTTCAATTTGGGATAGTTCTCCTGAAGTGCGATAATCTTTGAAAGCGCTGATTCCAGTTGATTCGCGGTCTTAATCTTCTCACGTTCATTTGCACTTGTTGCCCACCGAGATCTCAACTCAGTAACTGCCTTGAAGGTGCCACTCTCATGTGCAGCATACCCCTTGACCACACTCAACAACGCCGGAATAGAGTCATATTTCCTTTGAAGAACTGCATCCAAATTAGATGCGATCTTATCAACCTTGGTATCAAACCAAGTAAGCTCATTATATGTCCGGTAGATGTACCACAAAACAAAAATAACAATTACTACAGAAATTCCGATGCCTAAAATCAAATTCATTTTTATTCGCCTCCGTTGAACTTTAACGCTTGTTTGTAAAATTCCTCATCTTTGTCCATTCTTTGAGGAACAATCTTGACTTTGAAAAATCTAATCATGCCTTTGATGGCCTCTTCTTTTGTCTTGAGACCATTCACTACCTTGTAAACCTCAACAATCTTATCTTCCATTTCCGATAAATCAATTTGAATTTTTACCATTATATCACCATATAACAAGGTAATATAAGGCATTATATAAATCTTTCGCTTTTAGAACTCCAGTCGAGAAACTTTCTACTTGACCTTTTCGAACTGATTAAGAAGTCAGAACTTCTTGCACAATCCTAAAACAGGGGTTCATTCCATGTTTTACGCGCAAAAATAACCAGCCAACGCCAAATCGTTGCTATGACTGATTAAAGCATCATTCGAGCAATGATCGGCGCACACGTGCAAAATCTAGAACTGCTTTCTTTGTTAGTCTCATTCAGTGATTACTTAGCAACATATTAGAAAAAGTCCGGCCGGGTTTTGCCGGCCGGTTGGTGTGGTAGAGGTTAGTCGATTCTAGAAGGAGTGTTAGGCGCTGACGTATCCTTTCCAAAAGCCGGCTTCTGCTCCGTCAAGGTCTTCTTCTTCTTCGAAGTAATCTATGGCTCCTGGTCTTTCCGCTTCGTCGTAGTAGTCCATTTTAGTGCCTCCTCAGGTTGAGTCCTGTTGGTTTCATGAGTGTTTCTCGGGTCACGAGCCTGATTTGCTCGAAAAATAATGCTTGGATGGTTTTTGTTTCCATTGGGTCACCTCTTTTTCGTCTGATACTCTTATTCGCTGTTTCCTTTTTATACTCCATTAAGGAGAATGTCCAGTGTCCAGTGGGCGTTTATCGTCGATAACCAATTCAAAGAAGCAGGCACAGTGAAAAGTGCGTTTCAAGTCCCTCATACAGCTCTTTCACTGTCTTTTTGAGTATCGGATGCGTTAATTCAGGGCATAAATCAAGAAGTGGTTTTAGCACGAATTCTCGATCGTGCAGTCTTGGATGAGGTATTGCAAGGTCTGGCTCATTAAGTACGGTATTGCCGTAAAACAAAATGTCAATATCTATCGTTCTAGGACCGTTCCTTATTATCCGTTCGCGTCCTAGCTGTTTCTCTAGTTCTTGGCAGGCGTTCAAGAGTTCGCGCGGCTCAAGTTCTGTTATTCCTTCAAGCGCGGCGTTTAGAAATTTTCCTTGCTCTAAATACCCGACAGGTTCTGTTTCGTAGATTGACGAGAGGCGCGCATTTGAGAGGTGTGTTCCAAGGAGTGTGACCACGTTCTCCAGCGTGCGCGCTCTATCACCAAGGTTTGATCCTAATCCGAGATAAATTAGCGTCATCGTTCGACGTATACCGCCGCGTGCTGTGCTGCCCGCGCGAGCGCTCCTCTTTTCTTGATGAGCACGCTTGCTTTCTGTGTAGGATAATTTTCGCGAAGGTGTGTCGCGATTTTGTGGGCGAGCGATTCTACTGTGTTGAAAGTTCGCGAGCCGATTGTACGTACATCTCTGCAAACATTGCGGTAGTCTATAGTGTCTTCTATCCTGTCGCTTTCTCCGCTTTTGTGCAGGTCTGCGATGAGTTCGATATCTACGAAGAGCGCTTGTGGTTCTTTGCGTTCGTCTTCAGTCACGCCAAGATGAGTGTAAAGGACTAATTCGTGGATTATTATTTTGTCTGTCATTTTGTGTGCCTGAAACTCACCGTGTAGCATTCGTTGTTTGGACCTAAGCGCGCGTGGTAGGGCCTGAAAGTTTTTTCGAAATTGTCGCGCGGCGCGCGCATTAGTATGATGCTGCCTGGAGGATTTTCTATTGAAGTTCCGTTTGCAAGGTCGCGTTGTTTGCCGACAATGAAATTGCGTTCGCCGCTGAGTACATATACTGCAATTAAGTTTCTATACTTGCTTTCATCAAGGTGGCTTCCGAGCCCTGCGCTCTCTTGCGGATAATAATGCGCGCTGTATTCGAGAGTGGACGCGCTGTTAAATAACGCTGGTTCAGATAGCGCGTAGTAAAGACTCTGGTGTGCGTTCGCAAGTTCTTTTATTAGGCTTAAAGATGAAGGTAATTGTTCAAGCGGTAATTTTTCGCTGCTAAAACGTGAGAAGTCCTGCACAGTGCTGTTGTAGAATGGTTCTGCTTTTACAAACGGACCTGTCTTGAGTTGTTCGAGGAGCGCGAGCCGGAAATCTTCATCAAGAAAATCAGTTATTGATACTGCTCCGATGCGCTCAAAGTCGTATAGCTCGCTCGCGATGGATTCTACGTCCGCCTCTTTTTTGAACACCATACTACGACTCTATCCGCGCAGGATTAAATAATTCCTTGTCTTTTTAATTCCTTTAAGAATATTCTAGGAGGAATTATTATATACTAGTTATTATTCCCATATGATATGTTATTCGACCTATCGCTCGTGAAATCGTTGAGAAAACAGTTGGGCTTGACTCAGAACAAGTTCGCAAAGCAGGCAGGGGTTAGCCAGAGCCTTATCGCGAAGATAGAGTCAGGCAGGCTTGATCCTAGCTACAGCGTTGTGAAAAAGCTTGAGGAGACTGTTAATCGTCTTTCAGCTTCTAATGAGCTTACGGCAAAGGAAATAATGACGAAGAAAGTGCTCAGCGTTTCTGCAAGCGCGTCTGTGAAATCTATCATTGAGTTGCTTCAAAAGCATCAGGTGTCTCAATTGCCGGTCATTGAGGACGGCAGGGTTATAGGTCTTATTTCAGAGGGCTGTCTGCTTGAGAAGGAAGGGAAAACAGCAAGTGACGTTATGACTCTTCCTCCTCCGATTGTTCACGAATCGACAAGAAAGAGCGTGCTTGTAGCTCTGCTTCGCCAATACCCGCTCATCCTTATCTCTAAGGGTTCTGACGTTGTTGGCGTTGTGACCAAGGCAGACCTTCTTAGGATTTTGTGACGTACAAAAAGAATTCTGATTAGAACTAATCAGTATTCATCCAAACTCTTGTGCTTTCCCGTAACGATTGTTGTCGTTCCGTCTTTGCCGCCTATTACTTTTTTGGTTTCGACGAATCCGCCTGCGGATAGTTCTTCTACTCTACGTTGGAATGTTTTGTATGTTCCTCCGCCGCCTCCTTCTTGGTATTGTTTGAACAAATCTCCGATTTTTCCGCCTTGCACTTTTACGATTTCAAGTATTGATTTGGCGTCCGGACTAAGTAGTTCTTCTGGTTTGATGCTGAATTCACCCAGTTTAGTTAAGGCGCGTTCTGCGTGCGCTAGAGTGATTTTCTTGCTTACTTGTTCGTCTGCGCATAGGCCCGCTTCGCGAAGCAGGTAAAGTCCTGTTCTGATGTCTGCTTTTGAGGATGCTTTTTCAAGCAATAGTGCGAACGCGTCGTCTTCGAATGTTCCTGAATGGAACGCGTATTCTGCTCTTTGGCGAAGGATTCCTTCTATTTCTTCAGAGGTGTACGGCTTGAAATCTATTCTTTCCGGCAGAAGCCTTGAACGTATGCGTTCATCGACGGTGAGGTACCATTGTGGGTGGTTCGTTATCATCAATATTGTTTTTTTGAAGATGTCTGAAAATATTGAGTAGAGAAAATCGACGTCTTCTACTTTGTCTATTTCGTCGAATGCGAATACTGCTGATTTTTTGTTTACGATGTTTTGTATTATTTTGAACAGGTCTTCTGTGTTTTTGTTTTGTGTGAACTTATAGCCCAGCTGGTCGCATAGTTCTATGAATATTTTGTACGTTGTGTTTTTCTGCCAGCAGTTGACGTATAGGACTTGAACGTCTGGCGCGTTGACATCTGGGTTTTCTTCAAGCTCTTTTAAAACTAAGCGTACAGCTGCGGTTTTTCCGATGCCTGGAGCGCCTGAGATTATGCAATTGCGGCCGTTTCTTCCCTGCAAAAGCGGCTTTATGCAGTTGGCGATGCCGTGGTGCTGCGCTTCGCGGTAAGTCAGATTCTTTGGCAGCCATTCTGTGTCAAGAGCGTCTTCATTCTTGAACAAAGAGGAGCCGTGCAGGTCGCGGGTTGTGAAGTCTGACATATACTAATACTGCCTCCCGCTAATCGTGAAAAGTATGCTTGCTGTCGATTTTTGAAGCTTTCCACCTTTTTTGAGCATGGAGATTTTGCTAAAGGTTTTGTTTAATAAGTTTGTGGTGGCAGAAACGTTTTTATTCTGACCTCAGTCGGATGGCTTTTATGGACGAAAAATTGCGCGGTTTGGAGCGAAAAGCGACAGAGGTGGATACTGCAGAATTATGGAATATGTACGCGAATGCCGCTCTAAGGGCTGCAAACCAAGAAGAGATTCGTTATGGAACTATTCGCGCCGCGCACTCCCAAGGAAGCTATTTTGATATCTTGCCCCAGTGTTTGGAGGTTCTTCAAGGAGAGTCGGGAAAAGCAAAGGAATATTTATTGTGTCGAGGATATGGAAGAAAAGAGCTCGGGCCGTTTGTTGTTTGGAGAAGAGATGTGCCCTTGTTTATTCAGGCATTGGGAAATTTTCCTGGACGGGTTAATGCTGCTGATTTTGGAAAAAATGATTCAAGAAGTCACTTCACTGAGAATATGCTCGTGGGAACTGGCGTAGGCGATAACGAATACGCCAATTCTGTTTTTATTTTAGGTGCCGCAATGCGCGTGAATAAGCAAGTGGCATTATCAGACCCGGTGACTCAGGTGAAGTGGGGAACGTATGGGAAAGCATACGCCGTCACATCCGGACAGAAGCTCAAGCTGATACGATTCAAGTCTCCGTTGAAAATAGAGAAAATTGTGGTGTTACCGCAATCAATGGAACATCAGTTAGATGAGACTTTTAAAATTCTGTTCCAGCACAGCAGATACTCCCTTCCCTACATCGACAGGTCAGCGTAACCGCATACCGCATAATCTGCAGTAGTTATCATAGTGCGAGACTTGCATTCTGCATCGTGGGCAAAGTGAGGCTCGTGGTTGATAGTGCGCTTGCTGCACTGGCTTTTTCTTTTCTCGCGGGCTTAATATGAACAGGACTACGAGTTTTGCTATGCCTACAAGAACGAACAAAAGTCCAACCCATGCAAAGAGGCTTATGCTTCCGCCTATCTGTGCGGAAGCTATCGCTACAAAGAGTCCGATGCATAGGTATGCCCACCAGGGAATTGCCGCCATTATTTTCCTCTTTTTTATTGAAACTACTTGCTTTTCGCGCCCATCGTCTTGAATCCGGTGTATTTTTGCAAAACTTTGGGAATGTGTACTGCTCCGTTTTTGTCTTGGAAGTTTTCAAGGATTGCGACGACTGCGCGTGTTGTGGCAACGCATGTGCTGTTCAAAGTGTGGACAAACTCTCGATCTTTGCCTTTCTGGTATCGTATATTTGAACGAACCGATTGGTAGCTTGTGCAGTTTGAGCCTGAGACTACTTCTCTGTATGCGTTTTGAACTGGATACCAAGCTTCGATATCGTACTTTTTAGCCGCGACTATTCCAAGGTCTCCCGTGCAGATATTGACAACCCGAAAATGCAGCCCGAGTGATTCAAAAAACTCGATAGCGTTGCCTATGAGTTCTTCGTGGAATTTCCAGCTTTCTTCTGGCGTGCAAAAGACTATCTGTTCGACTTTGTTGAACTGGTGTACTCTGAATATTCCTTTTTGGTCTTTGCCGTGCGCTCCTGCTTCTTTGCGATAGCAGGGCGAGTATCCGACCATTTTGATTGGCAGGTCTTTCTCATCGAGGACTTCGTCGCGATAAATTGCCGTGAGCGGAGCTTCTGATGTCGCGATTGGGAATAGTTCCTCGCCGTCTATTTTGTAAAGCGAGTCTTCGAAATCGCCAAGTGAGGTCACGCCCTCGTATGCTTCGCGTGATATCATGTGTGGAGGAATAACTTGCGTGTATCCTTTTCCTCTCATCAGTTCAAGGGCGTATTGTGAAAGAGCCATTTCAAGCACGGCTAAATCTCCTTTCAGGAAATACCATCGTGCGCCTGATATCTTGGCCGCTCGTTCAAGGTCTGCCCAGCCGTGTTTTTGCATCAAATCGATGTGAGATAAAGGCGTGAAATCGAAAGTTGGCTTCTTGCCGACACTCTTCACCGTCACGTTTTCCGAGTCGTCTTTGCCGTATGGCACGGTTTCGTGCATTATGTTTGGTATCTTATAGAGTCGTTGTTTGATGTCTTCTGCGAGTTTAGCAAGTTCAAGTTCCGCTTCTGTGATTAGTTTTGGTATTTCTGCAGCTTCCTTTATTAGCGTTGCCGCGTCTTTGCCTGCTTTTTTTGCTGCGTTTATTTCGGCAGAGACTTTATTTCTTCGGGCCCTTGCGTTGTCTATTTTGCCTTTGAGCGCGCGCCATTGGTCGTCAAGTTTTAGCACTGTATCAAGTAGTTCTGTGTACTGCGGTATCCGTCTGCGCTGTAGGTCTTTTCTGACCGCGTCCTGATTTTCTCTTATGAAGTTAATATCAAGCATATTGGGTGTTTGAAACGTGTTGGTTTATAAAACTGACGCGAGCAGGCGAAGAATCCATCCTAGCGGGCGTTTGTAAAATGGAAGGCCGTTCACTGTTGTGCTTGCTGTGGCGTCCACGGTGTGCGCATCTCCTTTGGTTGATTCGTAATTTAATGATATGTCGAATGTCGGCTTGGCTTGATAAAGGTCTTTTGAGTTTATTGTGAAGCTTACGTGCTGTTCTGATAGTAGGTCTCCGAGCGGTATTGTTGATACTATTCCTGCGCCTTTGATGTTTACTATCAGGTTTTTTGGCACGGATATGCTTTCGCGGTTGATGGTGAATCCGATTTCGAACGTGTCTTCATACTGTACAGTTTCTGGAGCTTGGATGTCTTTTATCGTGACTCGCGGCTGGTCGTTCTTGACAAGGGTTAGCGTGGCTGTTTTGTAAATTGTTGGCGTGCTTACATTGATGATAACTGGGTGGAACCCTGGTTCTTGCGCGATTACTGGAAAGTTCACGGTTTGGCTTGTTGCCGCGGGAAGTTCATATGTTGAGCAGGTTTTGTAGCAAACAGTCGCACTTGTTGGCTTTGCTTGCCTGTTTTGTAGCAGACAGCTTACTTGTCCTTCATCGTTCCAGATGCTGTCTTGTTCGAGCCTGCAGGCAAGTTCGAATGGTTCTGGCTTTTGATATTGCGAGATTGATGTTTGGATGTCTGTTTGGGCGAATACTATGTCCCATTGTCCGATAAAGAATGAGCTTTCGACTGTGTCGTTTCGTATTGTCGCTATGTGCAGGGGTATTTCGTATTGGAATTTTGGATTTAGGCTATCGCGCACTTTGACTGTCCAGAATGCGTATCCTTTGGCTCTGGGAGGAACAATTATTGTCTGTGTTTCATCGGAGGTGATTTCCATATCTGTGACGCGTGATAGCGTGACGTCCATCGCGACGTAATGGTCTGCCCTGTTGGCAGCTTCAAGCATTATGCCGTTATGGCTCCCAAATCCTACTCGTGGGCGAAGCGGGCTTGCTTTAAGGCTTAGTTCAAGTGGTGTTGTTCCTTTTGAACTGACTTGTTCCGCGCTGATGTGCAAATCTTCGACTTCTATGTTGACATCGCGCGCTTTCCATTGGTAGACTGTTGTTGGTTCGCGCGGATCGAAACTTTCTTTGAGCTTGATGTGTCCTGGATCGACCCAGCCGTATTCGCCGAATGTGGGATCGAACGGAACCCAGCCTACGCCGGGAAAGTATACTTCTGCCCAGCCGTGCGCTCCCCATCCGGTTGGGAATTGGGGGCTGTTTGTGAATGCTATGCCTGATACGAATTTTGCAGGTATGCCTATTGAACGCAGCATCGCGATAAATAGGCTTGTGAGTTCGTCGCAAACTCCTGTTTTGTGTTCGAGCACCCAGCTGGCGTCTTGGCTGACGTCGGCGGTTAGCGTGCTTAGATTGTAGTCTATGTTTCTCTTGACCCACGTGGCAAGTTTGGTGACGACGAGGAAATAGTCGTCTTCTCCTTGTGCTAGTGCGTATGCTTGGCCGATTATGCTAGGGTCATTGCTGTCTATGTGTTGTGTGGGTTCTGTGTACTTTGTAAGTTCGAGTGGCGCTTTTGTTGGGAAGGGTATTTTCGCTCGAACTCTTGGCGCGCTGTTGGCTGTTTCTACAAGAGCTTCGTATTTGAATGGTATTTCTGGCTGCGTTGGTGTACGCCAGGTGTATGTCGCCCTGTCGGTTGTGACGACTGCAAGAGGTTCTGCTTCGAATTTGCGTAGCGCGCTGTATTCTGTGTTGATTGGTATGAATACGACTTCCGCGCTTAGGCTTTCAACGTAAGGATCTGCGCCTTTTGGCACTATTGTTATTGTGCTGCTGACATTGAGCTGTGTTTGCACGGTCTGCGCTTTGAACCATTCTGTTGGCTGCGCAAAAACGGCTGTTGAAATAATCAGCAATAGAAGTAATGTTCTCATCCTATCACCGTTCCGATGAATGGTTTTCCGGCCAATGCTTTTTCTATCTCTGACAGGCGTTCTCCGTTGATGCAAAGTACCCTGAGGTTGTGTTTTTGCGCTGATTTGGACGCGATTGGATCGAACGGTGCGTGAAGGCCTGAACTCCATTTTGAGGATATCATCGAGCGGTAATCAGCCCAGGATATGCATTTGAGTGGTTCTGCTCCTGGTTCTTTTGGGTCTTTTGTGTAAACGTAATCTACGTTTGTCAAATTGATTATCGTGTCGCTTTTGTATTTGAGCGCGAATAGTACTGCGTCGTAATCAGTGCTGCATCCTGGTTCCCATCCGCCTGCGACAAGGACTTTTTTGAACGAACTTGTTTTGGGTTGTTGTTGCACTTGCGGAGCGTTGAATATGTGCCGAAGAAGTTCTGCGTTGAGAAGTGTCGCTTGTATGCCGATATAATCGAGCGAGTCTCCTTTGACTCCGAATGTTTTCGCTGCAGCCATGTATGTGCGCGCGTTGATTCCGCCTCCGCAGATGAGTATGAATCGCAATGGAGAGTTTGTTACGAATGTTTTTAGTCGTTCAAGAAATGGAGTGTTGATTGTGCCGGGATTGATGATGCTTCCGCCGACCGATATCACCACTGTTTTTGACATCATAATGATTGAGCTTGGATGATTTATAAATGTTATTAGCCAAGTGCGCGACGAAACATACTGGTAATGAACGTTAGTGTTTGGCATAACGTTTTTATAGGGTGTAATGAACAAGAGAATGTGGCAGTCGATAGTTCTTCCACGCATTGATATGAAAAAAATACCGGTTACAATTATTACAGGGGCGCTTGGTTCTGGGAAGACTACGCTTGTGAATCACATTCTTACTTCCGAGCACGGGTCAAGGATAGGTGTTGTTGTGAACGAGTTTGGAGAGCTTGGAATCGATGGGGACCTTATACTTGCTAGCAAGGAGAAGCTTATCGAGCTTCCGAATGGGTGCATTTGTTGTGAGGTTCGTGAGGATTTGATTGGCGCGTTGGGGGAAATTTCGAAGAAGGATGTTGATGCTATTCTAATTGAGACTTCAGGTCTTGCTGAGGTTGTTCCTGCTGCTGTCACTCTTGAACTCCCTCAGCTTTCAGAAAAGCTTGTGCTTGATGGCATAGTGTGTGTTGTAGACACGATTAATTTTGATGAGAATTTGGCGCGAAACAAGACTGCTCTTGAGCAAATTCAGGCGTCTGATTTGCTGGTTTTGAGCAAAGTCGATATTGTTGATAAGAAAAAACTTGAAACTATCAAAAGTAATATTTCCAAGCTTTCAAAAGCGGGCGTTATTGAAGCTGTTAAGGGAAAAGTTGAAGTTAGCCTATTGCTTGATTTAAGCCATACTAAAAAGTTCAGGGAGTGGAAGCGTTCTGAACATAAGCACGCTCATGATTCTTCCATTGAATCTGCAAGCATTAAGGTGGGTCCGGTTGATTCTGATAAGATTCAGGAGTTTTTTGAAACTATTCCGCGGGGCATCTTCAGGGCGAAGGGTATTGTGTGCGTGAAGGAAAGCGCGCCTAATGCAGGAGATGAGCTTCGTATGGTTTTCCAGAAGGTCGGTAAGCGTTGGGAGATGGAGTTTAGCCGTCCGTTTGAGCCAAAAGAGGAGCGCAAAACTAAGATTGTGTTTATTGGTAATGATTTTGATAAGAACAAGTTGGAATCAGAGTTGCGTAAATGTCAGTAGGGAAGCGATGCGAGCATCCAAACTGATAGGCTAGCCCAGATTATTAGGTTGAGCCAGTGTTTCTTTATTACGCCTATTGGAGTTGATGGAATTTCCTTGATAAGGCTGCTCAGACTCTTTGGGTATTCAATGAATACTAACCCGGTCAGTATTGATGTGAAAAGCAATATTGGAGTTATTATCACCATTGGTATTGCTGGAAGGATTATCCAGCCTAATAACGCAGCTAGCGCAAGATATATTGCTTTTAGTACGCGAGGGTATCGGATTACTTTTGCGCCAAGTTCCTTTCGAAGTTTTGGCATGCTAACGCCGAATGCTATTTTTAGAAGTATCAGCACCGCCGTGATGAGCGTTATTAGCTTGAATGCGTCCATATTATTTATGTGCGCAGAAGTTTATTTAGCGGTTTGGTAGAGGAAGTACGGTTGTACGTAGAGCAGAAGATAACTCTGGCGCAATTGACGAAAAATAAGCGCTACCGCCCGGATTTGAACCGGGAAATCCCTTGCGGGAAACGGGATTAGCAATCCCGCGCAGTACCAGGTTGTGCCACGGTAGCATGATAGAGAAATCCCTCGGCGGATGTTATTTAAATGTTTCGCGGGCAAACATTTATAAATCATCAAAAAGCGCCTTTAAACTACAGCGGGGTAGGGAAGTCTGGAGTTCCCGATGGGCTCATAACCCATAGCTCGGTGGAGTTCAAGGAGGACAACCCTCTTTGGCGCCGAATTCAAATCCACCCCCCGCTATTTTGAGGCCGGGTCGGAACTCCCCGGGCCTCTTTTCTTTTAGCATTTGGCTTTAAAGCAGGCAGGGTCGTGAGTGTTACATCTCGCCAATGTTCATACTTGTTAAGGTGTTTAGGGCTTTGAAACCCTATTGTACCCATCCACTTTTTGAGTTGAGCGTAGCCGTAAAGATAAATTCTATGATGAATGTAATATCCCGCTTTTAATCTCGAATCAGGATAGCGATAGTCGTAATGCCGTGAAACAGTGAAACCAAAAGTCTCAAGAGTTTTCGCGATTTCTTCTAAATACGATTTGCTTTCAGACACTCCGATTATAACCGGATAATAAGGGACTGATTTATGTCGTTTTTTGAAGCATAAACAGAAGTCTGTATCTGCAAGTCCGCGAACATAGTTGATAAGAAAGCGGTTATCATAGTTTATCCAATGCGGAATTGTGAGCTGCGAGTATTTTCGATTCTTTGGCAGTTTAAGCTGCGTAGTTAAATATTCCATCAATGCCTTTGATCGTATTCTTATCCCATATGTGTGCTGGAACATTTGAGGTTGAATGTCGATATTGAAAAGACGCTTCACAAGAGGACAAACAATTTGAGAATAGAGCTCTCGTTCATCAGCAGGATTGCCTTCGATTGTCAAGTAATAATCCGCTTTGCTTTCTCTCATCGCGATATGACCATCTCCCGCCATCAACCCGCAGAAATAAGCGAGATCTTCCGATGGTTCGGTAGGAAAACGCAATTGTTTCAATCGCGCTCGTTTGCTGATAGGAATTGGCTGAAAAGAAGACATAACTAATTAAGAAATAAATCGGTTTAAATGCCTCACGTCCGAATCTGTCCAGTGGCGAAGGGTTTTTATAAGGGTTTCTAAAGCGAAAAGGTATGAAATACCTCGTCCACCTTATTCCGCCGATAGATGTTTCTAGTAGAATTGTTGATTTGCGCGCAGAGCTTGGTTTGATTGAATCTAACGCTCCGCACGTGACTCTGTACGCACTTCGGGCAAAGGAAGAAAACGAGGACGTTATCGTACGCGTTCTTGAATCGATAAGGTTCGAAGCGTTCACCGCTCGGCTCAAAGCCTTTGATAAGTTTGATGAGGACTCTCTTGTTGTTCGTCTGAACAAAGAACAGGGACTGGTTGATTTGCACTATTTGGCAATTGAAAATTTGAAATATTTCATCGACTGGTCTGTTATGAAAAAGTATGAAGGCGCTGATGAAAAAAGACAAGACGTCGCTCGAGTCTATGGCTCGGGTTATGTTGCTCAGTTTTACAATCCGCATATGACAATCGGCCACGGAAAGTGCGAAACGCCAAAAACAAGCGAGCTTGACGGGGTGTGTTTCGATGTGGATTCATTCGCGCTCTCAAAAAAGAAAGAAGGCTTGTGGGGCGTTGTGAAAGCGTTCAGCGCCCGATAGGTCTTTTCCGTCGAAACCTTTAAAAAGGGGCTTCTTGGGCGTTGAGTATATGATTGAGATCAACCTTATACCTCCTGAATACACTGCTGTGGTGTCCGAACGTGCCAGGAAAAGGAAATCCCGGAGGATGAGATACAGCGCTCTATTGCTTACAATGGGCGGGTTGGCGTTCGGAGATGTTACTGATTACAAAAAGGATGACGATGAACTTCTGAGCGCATCAACTCCTGTAGCTGCTGCTCCTGCGCCAGTTAGTGTGAGTGTCCCTTCAATAGCGCCTACCGTATCTGCCCCTCTTGAGGATGAATTCCCTCCTGCAGTGATAACTGATTTGGCAAGAGAGGTCGAGCA
>Ga0209542_10009872_pt1 | contig 17382 bp, 15 predicted proteins | sample RifCSPhighO2_01_FD_184028 | JGI IMG/M metagenome (GOLD analysis project Ga0209542, IMG submission 184028) | Soil microbial communities from Rifle, Colorado - Rifle CSP2_plank highO2_0.1 (SPAdes) (version 2) | ecosystem: Environmental > Terrestrial > Deep subsurface > Rock core/Sediment ...
GCAAATTGATGGCCACTGCACTTTCTACAGAGCCCAAACTCTCACAATCTTTATATAAAATACTGTTATTTACCAGATTATGGTTCTGGAAAAGCTAAGTGATTCACTGAAAGAGACGTTCCATAAAATAACCAAAGCTATCTTTGTAGATGAAAAGCTGATCAACGAGCTTGTTAAAGACCTGCAGCGGGCCTTATTGCAGTCCGACACCAATGTCCAGCTGGTGTTTGACCTTTCCAAAAAAATCAAAGAGCGAGCTAAGGAGAATGCTCCGCCAGGCCTTACTAAGAAAGAGCAGTTGGTTAAGATCGTGTATGAAGAATTAACCTCTTTCCTGGGAAAAGAAAGTTCAGAGATTAAAATAAATAAAAAGCCCACGCAAATCCTGCTGGTAGGCTTGTTTGGCTCAGGAAAAACTACCACTGCCGGGAAACTGGCTAAGTTCTATAAGAAACGCGGCTTGAAAATAGCAGTTATGCAGACCGACACTTGGCGTCCGGCAGCTTACGAGCAGCTGGAACAATTAGCTAAATTAGCTGGAGTTGATTTTCTAGGAATCAAGGCCGAGAAAGATCCGCTAACCATTTACCTCTCTTTTGAACATAAAATCAAGGATTATGATGTAGTGATTATTGATACCGCTGGAAGAGACGCCTTATCTGATGATTTAATTCTGGAGCTGAATAAGCTGCAGGCAGCAGTACAAGCCGATGAGCGTTTGCTGGTGATTTCTGCGGATCTGGGGCAGGCAGCACAGCGGCAGGCGCAGGCTTTCCATGACACCTGTAAAATTACGGGAGTAATCATCACCAAGCTGGAAGGCACGGCTAAGGGAGGGGGAGCTTTGTCAGCTTGCGCTGTAACTAAGGCGCCAATAACATTTATCGGTGTGGGTGAGAAAATCGAGGATTTAGAATTGTTCCATCCGCAGCGGTTCGTGGGACGACTTATTGGCTGGGGGGATTTGGAATCCTTGCTGGAAAAAGCTAGAGAAGTCATCCAGGAGGAAGATGCCAAGGAGTTGCAGGAGAAGTTTCTGAAAGGTGAATTTAACCTGCTGGATTTATACCAGCAGATGAAATCATTAAAAAAAATGGGCTCATTCCAGAAAATCATGGAGCTTATTCCAGGCATGGGGCAGTTAAAGCTGCCTAAAGAGATGTTAGAGGTGCAGGAAGAAAAATTGGAAAAGTGGCGTTATGCCTTGGATAGCATGACTAAAGAGGAATTAGAGCAGCCGGAACTTATTTCTGCCGAAAGGATTGACCGGATAGCTGCCGGTTCAGGAGTTAAGGTCAGTGAAATCAGAGAGCTGATTAAGCAGCATCGGCAAAGCAAGAAAGTAATGAAGATGTTTAAGGGAGAAGGCGACATCAATAAAGTAATGAAGAAGTTTCAGGGAAGACTGCCGAAAGGATTGTAGCCATGCCAATGTTTTTTCTACGAATCTTGCAAGTTTTTCTACGAATCCTACAATCTGAAAAGATAACTGATAACCGCAACAGCTATCGTTAACGTAACTAGTAAGTAATCAAGGTTATGGCTCTGCCGGTCGCTAATTTTCCAGTTAAATACCTTATGAACGGCAAATTGCAGGAAGTGCTTTTTTTCTGGCAATCCCTGCAGCTTTTTTTGCGCTTTGGACAGCAGGCAGTCTTTGAACAGCAGAAACTGCAAGCGATGCGCAAAAACTATTCCTAAAACCAACGGCAGCGGAAAAATTAAGCCCATCAGCAAGCCTAGGACAATAATTAAGATATGCAGCCAGAACAGCGTTTCCAGGAATTGTTTATTCATTTGCTTCTAGGAGTTGTTTATTCATTTTTTAGCTTAACTGAGCTTCTTATTTCTAGCATGAAGCCTTATTTTAACAAGGCATAAGTAAACAGCACCTTAAATTTCTTGCAGTAAATAACTGCCGATTTATATTTTTGCAATTCCCGGATATTTTTTCTGATAACATAAGACTGGCCGCCAGCTGTTCCCTTCAGCAGCCCTAAGTTGTAAATTTTTCCCAAGCTGTCCCTTACTGCGGTTTTAGTGGACAGGTAAACGTACAAATCAGGCCCGGGCTGAATCTTGACTTCCGGCTCAAACAACAATAAGCTTTCAGCTTTATGGCCGGTTAATTTATTGGGCAGCAGATAGACCGTGCCAGCTCCCTTGTGCAGCAGGTTTAGCTTAACAAACCGGCCGGCTCTTCCTCCCTGCCGCCTAAATCGGCCGGGATGACCTTTAATCCACTGCAGCAATTTCTGTTCAGCTTTACCTAATACTACTTTATGGCCCAGAAAAATTTCCTTAAGGGATTTCTGCTTCAGCAGCCTAAACAATTCCCTGAAGCTCCTTATGGAAAAGTTCACCATCTTTTCAACCGCTCTTTTTTTAACAAATAATCTTTTAGCTGTATGTTAATAACTTATCTTTGACCTCTTAGCTTTTTTATAGTCGATACTTCTATATATTTCTTCCGTTTTCATTTATAAAGAATAGCATTAGCAAAACAGTTAGAGAAATACAAGAAAATATCTCAAAATGCCTATTCTTTATAAATGAAAATCTGTTGATCAAGAAATTCTTCGACGAGCTAAGGAAAAAATGTCAAACATGAGTTAATAATATTCAATTATTTTTAACGTAATTCAGCTACACTAAACAGTACCCCGAACGCCCGGCACCAGATTACTACGGAATGGTAATCTTGGTAATCTTCTGGCAGCGCATATTGCTGATTTCCTCTGCTGGATTTTAGCTTGCCTAGAGAAATAAATTCCCCTAAATCTTTAGTATTTTTAATGTCCTGGTTTTTAGACAAATAAACAAATAGGTCCGGCCCGGGAGTTACCTTGAAATTATCCAGCTGCAGCAGTGGCCCGGTTTTAGTCTCCAGAACCAAGGCCTGGCCGCTGCCCCTATGGACTAAATCAATCTCCGTAAAAGAGCCGCTTCTTTTTTCTACCGCCTGGCTAATAACCATAGCGGGAGAATCTGTTTCTGTTAGCATGGTTTGATCTACTACTTTCACTTTTGAGTCTTGAAAGACATTACTAAAAATAGTAAATCCAACTACGGCTAATACCACAAAAATAACAGCCTTAAATAGTAATTTCACAATTGGTCTCATGATTAAAAGATAGACCATCGATTAATATAAATCTTTCTCAATTAAAATCCAAATCAAAAGGGTGGATCATTGTCGGCTGTCCAGGAATGTAAATCTTAGGGACATCCGCAACATAAACCGTGTTTAATCCACCAAAACAATCCCTAAAGCCGGCATAAATCTGGTCATCGACGGCATACAACTTGCGCAGAAATCTATCGTCTTTCTTGTTGATGTGGCTGATGACCTTGTTTCTGAGATCTTCTGACGGATCAAGCAAGGCCGCCAGCAATAAAGCCTTAAAAATAATTAAATTCTGGCCAGCGACCAAGTCCTCAAGTTTTATAACGGTGATTGTATCCAAATAAGCTACTTAATCCCGGCGGATATTTTAAAATAGGGGATATAAAGTATAGGCTGATTGGAATGGGCTTTTATTAGCAAAATTTATTGAGAAAATCCCGGCCATCATGCTATTAGTGAAATTCATTTTGCGGCTCCAAGAACATTACTTTTAGAAATTATTCCTTTTAATTCGCCTTTCTCCATTACTAAAACCGTAGAAGAATCCCTTAACAATTCTAAAATGGTTCTTAATCCTATCAATGGAGGAATTATGGGAGGAGCATCGATCATGATCTGGCCAGCCTTTATTAGGTTGATTTTTCCAGAAGAAGCAATAGTTTTTTCTAGGATAACATTTTCTGTAATTAAGCCGCATACTTGTGCATTTTCAATTACCGGAATCTGAGAAATATTATGTTTTTTCATCAGTGTTATAACTAGTTCTAAACAATCATTCTTATTGATAGTAATTACCTTTTTGGTCATGATTTCCTGGGCTTTAGTCTCTTGCTTGTTCTGGTGGCCTTCCAGAGTTTGAAACAAGTTCAAGGCCTTAGAATAGCTTGGCTCGACAATGCCGGCTTCAATTTTAGCGATTAAGCTCTGCGATACGCCCGATTGGTTAGAAAGTTCTTTCTGTGTCAAATCATATTTTTTTCGTAATTGCTTCAGGTCTGAAAGTAAATGGGCCATGGCTAATGGGTAATTTGGATGAATTGATAAATATAACTAATAAATAGAATTAATAGACCCAATCTTAATAAATTTTACGTAAAAATATTCTTTTCTGAATTTTCTAGTCAGAACAATTTATGTAGTACCTTGGTGCTGATATTGGTTATGGCAGTGGAAACAATTGTGGGATTAACTGAAGCAGATAGGCGAACAAATCGGCGAAATTTGATTAGAGAATGCCTGCAAAATCCTCGAGTATCAGCCCGGCGGTGCAATGCCCCAACAGCTGCTGCACTGATTGACAACGCCATTTACTCTGTTGAAGAAGCTTTAAGGGAAACACCGCAAGATTTTTCTCTGAAAGCAGCTTATGAAGCCCTTCAAGTGGAATACCCTCAGCATTTTTATTCTATAAAGAATAATTTGAACGAGCGTGTGGCAGTAAACCTGCTTAACCAGGCGTTTCTAAATCATAAAATATAACCAACAAAATATAACTGTATTAGGAGGCTGATAAAAATGACAACCAAGACCGGAAATTTTTTATTTACCAGCGAGAGTGTAACGGCCGGGCATCCGGACAAGATCTGTGACCAGATCAGCGATGCCATTTTAGACGCAATCATAGAACTGGATCCGCGAGGGCGTGTAGCGATTGAGTGCTTAGCTAAAACTGGTTTTGTAGTGATTGCTGGTGAGGTTACCACCACGGCCCAGGTGGATGTCCAGGAAATTGCCCGAAAAACAATCACTGAAATTGGCTATGATAATACTGAATTAGGATTAGATGGAAAGACCTGCGGCATTTTAACGGCCATTTCAAAACAGTCTCAAAATATTGCGCAAGGCGTTGATGAAGGAAAAGGACTGTATCAGGAGCAAGGCGCGGGAGACCAGGGATTAATGTTTGGCTATGCCACCAATGAAACGCCGGAATATATGCCCCTGCCGATTATTTTAGCGCACAAATTAACCAAGAGATTAGCTGACTTAAGAAAGTACAAAGAATTGCTTTATTTACGCCCTGATGGAAAATCACAAGTAACAGTTGAATACGGCCAAGGCAAGCCAAAACGAATTGATACGGTAATTATTTCGGCCCAACATGCACCAGAAATTAATTATGAAGAATTAAAGAAAGATATCATCGAAAAAGTAATCAAGCCGGTATGTTATGGTTATCTTGATGAAAATAGTGTCTTCTTGGTTAATCCTACTGGCGAATTTATCCTTGGCGGGCCAGTGGCTGACGCTGGAGTTACTGGCAGAAAGATTATTGTTGACACTTACGGCGGGTTTTCTCGTCATGGCGGCGGGGCATTCAGCGGCAAAGACCCTTCCAAGGTAGATCGTTCAGCAGCTTACTATTGCCGTTACGTGGCTAAGAATATTGTAGCTGCCGGGCTGGCTGAACGCTGTGAAATTCAGGTGTCATATGCCATTGGAGTAGCTAAACCGGTGAGTATTTTGGTAGATACTTTTGGAACCGGCATAATTTCTGAAGAAGAAATAATTTTTCTGATTAAAAAACATTTTGATTTTAGGCCCAAGGAAATTATCAGGCAACTAGGATTGTTGAAGCCAATCTATCGCCGCACTGCTGCTTACGGCCACTTTGGCAGAGATGAATTCAGCTGGGAAAAACTGGATAAGGTAAATGTTCTGACAACTGGTGCAGGGCTGTTGCCAGTGATAGAGAGGGCATAAAGTTGTTTATCAGGTTTTGGGCTTTAGCATCAAGTAGATAGACTAGACCTAACAGTTCCTAGAGATGGCAGTTCATAGAGATGGCAGTTCAACCACGCTTAACCGGGATTTTCACTTTTAGAGAAGCTGATTTGCTGCAACAGCTAGATCTAAAATATAGGCGGATACCTTCAAGAGCACTCTCGGAAATATGTTATGAAGATACCTTAAAATTGATTAAATTACAGCAAGAAGAAGGGTTTAGAATTATTTCTGATGGGCAAAGATTATGGAAAGACCTGCTTCGGCCAGCCTATGCTGGAATGGACGGAATGGAAATCGGCAGAGTGACTCGCTGGTATGAAACCAATGGCTTCTGCCTGCCACCCCTAATCATCGGAAAACCTTTAGCTGGTAATGCGGGCAATTTTAGCTTGGATGATTATTTCTTTAAAGAAAAAAGAGAGATTAAAGCCACAGAGGTTACATTGCCTGGGCCTTATACACTAGTAAGCTTGTGCCAAGAAGTAACGGAAGGGCAACAGGAAGAGCTATGGAATGCCTTTACAACCCAATTGCAGTTAATTGTCGCTTCATTGCCCTCGACCATAACCTTGGTAGAATTTTCTGAGCCCTCCTTAGCTTATGATGATAAAATTAAAAAAAATTCCAAACAGCAACGAGAGGAAATGGAGTGCAGTCCAGAAATGTTAAACAGAACCAAACAGGCCTATCAGCAGATTCAGCCGATAATATCATTATCTAATAGAACTTCTTTGCTGCAGCTGCCACAGGCTGATTTTTTAAAATTTCACGAAATTGCTGAATTCCCCGTTGATGGTTTCGGCATTGATCTAACTCAAACCGATACCAATTCTTCCCAAATATCCTTGCCGGGAAAAATTTTATCGGCTGGGGCAGTGGACGCTTGGTCTTCTTTACCTGAAGATATCAACCATTTAGCCAAAAAAGTTGACCGGGCTGTCAGCCGATGGCAGCCGAAAGACGTATATGTCACCAGCAATTCCCAATTGTATCAAACTATTTCTCATCAAGGGGCGATACGGAAATTGCGGGATATAGCCAAGCTAGCGCGGAAACTGTCATGATTTTTCCTTTGTTTGAAGTGGGCAGCCTGCCTAAATTGCCGGGAAGAAAGGCTAAATTAGCTGGCCGGGAACCAACCTCAGAAGATTTGAAACAATTACGTAAGGCTCTCCGCGGTGTAGATAATAATCCTGAATTGACAGCGATTGTGGAAGAATTTCTCAGAACTAAGGCTAAAGCGGAAATTGTGGCGGCTAATTCTCGGTTTAATACCAGATTGCTGGAATATTTAGGCCTTAATGAAGTCTATGATGGCGAAGCACAGCGAAAAGAGATGTATGAATCAGTTGCTGAAAAAGTCGTCGGGATGAAAAAGTTAGGGCGGCAGGTATCGTTTGTCAACAAGGATGGGTTTCCCAATATATTTACCGTATATTCCTACCAACAGGCTTTATCCTTGCCAGAACCGTTGCATCTGGCTGAAACTGAATCCATTATACAGAATGCTTTACGGCCGGTTAAGGTTCCCGTAACTGGAGCCTACACGCTGGGCACATGGTCTGATCTAGGAAAGCTGCCGGCAGAATTAATGAAACTGGGAGCAGCACATTCCGAAGCCAGGAAAGCAGTAATGGAACAATTAGTGCTGGAATTTGCCGACATAGTTATTAATCCAACCTTGAAAGCCTTGTCAGGATTGGGAGTGGCCAGGATTCAGATAGATGAGCCTAATGCCAGCGCGTTTTACGGGCAGGAGGAATTGTTTTATGAAGCAACACGACGATCAATTGCCCATGTTACCGGTCCAGAGCTGGGCTTGCACATTTGTTTCAGCAATGATTACCGACAGATTGCTGAAATTGCAGCTGTTTCTGAACTAAAATTCCTTAGTTTGGAGATTGCTAACCGCGATACCGCTGACCATCGAGCGTATCAGGAGATAATCTCTGCTTTTGAACAAGCTGGGTTTAAGGGAACATATGCAGTAGGCGTAACTGATGTCCACGTTGACAATTTAGAATCGCCGGAACTGATAGCTGAAAGATTATTATTTGCAGCAGACCTTGTTGGTGCAGACCGAATTGAAGCCGCCCATGACTGCGGGCTAAGGTCGCGGTCATTAGTGGTAGCTATTGAGAAAACTAAGCATTTGGCCCAAGGCACGGAGATTGCCAGGCAAGAATATAGTAGTTAACTGAGAAGAAGGAAATGTCGCAAGTTGCTGTGTCGCATATTTATGCAAAAAATTTCGCTGGGTGTAAAACCCCGCCCTTTAGGGCGAAATTTTTGCATGCTAAAAATGCGTGAAACCGCCTCTTTTGAAACCTCGTCATTTATGGCGAGGTGAGGCGGTTTCACGCATTTTTATCATTTCTTATTTTTCTCAATCTCCCGCAGCCACATCAATCCAATCCTAATCATGGCTTTGTTAAACTTGTCAGAAACCCGGTAGGTTTTTTTATACAGGTCATAATCAATTAACCCCATGCCGCGCATTGGCGTTAAAATTCGGTCATAAAATTGCCGCTTGTTATAGGAAATTCTCTCTTCCACTTCCATCGGTGATTTGCCGCGCTCTTTAGTGACCGCTTCGCCGTCATGCATCCTGGTAGCAAACAGGCTCATTTCAGTCTTGCCAATCTCACCGCCATTTTCCCACAAGTATGAAATCAGCAGCTTAGCTACAATCTGTTGTTGTTCAGTAGCAAAAATAACGGCATAGATATCTTCTGGTAAATTAAACAGATCAAATAGAATTACCATGACCCATAAAATAGCAAGTCAATATATAAATATTACGCTAATGTATACTGAAGTAACTAGGTTTAGTGTTATTTGGAAGAAAGTTTTATATATAATCTTCTTGAACAAAGCTCCCATGGGAAGAATTAAGACCACTTTTATCAAGCGGAAAACCAGAATTTTGTGGAGCAAGCATGGTGACAAGTTTACCACTGATTTCACCCAAAATAAAGGGCTTACTGCCCAGTACGCCAAAATAGTCAGCAAGAAGATGAAAAATACCATTGCTGGCTACATGACCAGACTGAAGAAGAGAGGGGAATAAGCACATTTTTTTCTGTTCTATAGCTAGTGTGATAAATTATCGAACTATAGCAACTGACATTAAGATTTAAACAATAATTGGCAGCTGCTATACAAGAAAACAAACAACGATTTGTTTTCTGCACAAAAATAAAGTCTTTGCTTTATTAGAAATGGTGTCGGTCTAAAACCACGGACGAAGTCCGTAAATTAATTCGCCACCATTCACAAAAAATACCACAGTATTTTTGTGCACAGAAAGAGTCGTTGCTCTTTCTTGTGTCTAGTTCGAAAATCTGTTCAAAGATGATGGGCGGAAAAACCATGGACGAAGTCCGTGGTTAGCTCCGAATGAACAGATTTTCGTTATGCAAAAAATTTCGCTGGGTGTAAAACCCCGCCCTTTAGGGCGAAATTTTTGCATGCTAAAAATGCGTAGTTGAGAAACCGCCTCTTTTTAAACCTCGTCATTTATGGCGAGGTGAGGCGGTTTCACGCATTTTTATTATTTTTTGTATCTAAAAGACATAACGATTTGTAGAATTATTTATGTTTTTACTATAACAATGACCGCTTGCTATATAGTAATGGTAATAAAACGCCCAATCGCCGCAGAGCTGCGGGGTATCTCGTTAAAACTTGTGGAGAGTTAGCTGGTTCGTATCTTGACCTTGGTAAGTAACATATTAATTCCCAGCTCTGTTCCGCTTCGCACCACTCCACGAGTGGAATTTTTCGAGGGAAAAAGCTTTGTAAAGTTGCGATGTTAGGCGAAATTTGAAAACCTGCCTTTCTCTATTGCTGTTCAGCTTTAAAACAATTAATTAACACAAACCATTAAAAACAAAAACATCTTTTTCTAAGCCATGGTCAGATCTATGGGAGGGAAACATCCTCAATATTATGAGGCAGTTCTACAGCTGCGCGAAGTTTCCGAAGAGGCGATTTCTTTCGTCAAGAAACAGATTAAGCTGGAAAAAATATACGTCGCTAAAGTAAAAAAGATGCCGGGCGGCTATGATTTCTATCTGGCAGACAAGAATTTTACTATTGTCTTGGGAAAACAACTGCAGCGGGCCTTTAAGGGTCAAGTGTTAATCACTACCAGTTTGATTGGCAGAAAAAAAGATAAAAACATCCATCGTTTTACGGTTTTATTCCGGGGCATAAGATTTTCCACTGGAGGCGTGGTTGAATACAAGGGAGAAGGCTATCGTGTCAAGGGCGTGGCTAAAAAAATCTTATTGCAGAATGAACAGAGCGGAAGAAAGCTAAGCCTCAACTGGAAAGACAGCCAAGAAATCAAATTGAAGGAATAGAAGTAAAAAGTAAATTTTTGATTTCAATGATCCTATCCATAAGGTAGTTGTCTTTACGGCAGGGCTTTTCCACTAAGCCAAAAACATAACAGCTCTGTAGAAAGTCTCGCTATGCTCGGTGGCCATCGGGCTCAGCATTAGCTTCTTAAGACTGATAACCGGCCATCCCCGTAAGGGACATCCCCCTAGCCGGTGTAATTTTGCACCAGAAGATGCTTCGCAAATTGATGGCCACTGCACTTTCTACAGAGCCAAACATAACACAATCTTTATAATATATCGGTGCTTGATTAAAGTTAAATGAGGAATATTCTGCAGAGTACAACCTGGCTTGTACTGTTATTTATTTTATTCCTAACCATACCAGTAGAGGCAGCTGTCGATGATGTTTATCACTTAAAGCTGCTAGCGGTACAGGAAGTTGGAGACCATCTGGAGGGAAGCAATGCCGAATTATTTCTGGAATTGAAAGAAGGGTCAGGGCGGGTATTTCTGGAGACTCTACCATTGACTAAAATTGACACCCAAATTTCTACGCGGTTTGCCAAAGATATCGCTTGCAAGCATTTCAAGCTTAACTGCCAAAAATATGATTATATTTTTACCATTAAAGCTGATTCAAATATCATTGGCGGGCCTTCAGCTGGCGCGGCCATCGCTGCACTGACTACTATTGCCACTCTGGATTTGGAATACGACCAGCAGATTGCTATTACTGGGACCATCAATTCAGGGGGGATTATTGGGCCGATAGGGGGGGTGAAGCAGAAAATTGAAGCAGCCAAGGAAAGCGGCTTAAAGAAAGTGCTGATTGCTCAGAATAACGGCTATCAGGGAGAAGACCAAGTTAATCTGGTTGATTACGCCCGGGAAAACTTAAGCCTGGATGTAGCGGAAGTCAATGATTTGGATGAAGTCATGTTGCAGCTAACCGGGTTAAGCCTAAACCACCAGAACTTCACCTTAATTGAAGATAGCAGCTATACTAAAATCATGAATAGCCTGCAGCAGGCCCTCTGCCAGCGCTCAGAGAAGATTGAAGCAGAGATCTTGGATAATAGATTTACTCTGGACAACCAGACTCGACAGGAGATTATCCAGAAAAAAGGCCGGGCCGACAATGCTACGCTGGAAAAAGATTACTATTCTGCAGCCAGTTTTTGCTTCGGCCTGAACATTCAGCTGACCACTAACCTGTTGGAAGAGCAAAAACTAACTAAAGGCCGAATTACCCAGGAATTAACGAACTTGGAAAGAAAAGTTAAAGTCGTAGAAACACGTTTAAATCAAGAAGTCATTGAAACTATCACTGACTTGCAGACGCTGATGGTCGTGAAAGAGCGGTTGAATGATGTAATGGAGCAGATTGAAAAAGCCAGGACTGGTCATAAAGATCTGGATGAATTATACCCTCTGCTGTCTTATGCCGAGGAAAGGCTATTTTCAGCAATTTCCTGGATGCAGTTTTTCAAGATGGAAGGAAAAAAATTTATACTGGATAAGGAGCGGCTGCGGGAATCCTGCCTGCAGAAAATCACCGAAAGTGAAGAGCGAAACCAGTATGCCACTTTGTTTGTGGCACAGCATAATGTCAATGATAAAATTACTCTAGCCAAGGAAGCGCTGGAAAACGAGGAGTTTGCCTTATGCCTGATCACCGCTTCTCAGGCTAAAGCCCAATCCAATGCCGTATTAAGCTCCTTAGGGCTGACTGAAGAAACGGCAACAGATTTTATTGAAAGCAAAAGAAAAGTTACCGAGCGGATAATTGCAGAAAATACCGCGGAGGGGATGTTCCCGATATTGGGGTATTCTTACTACCAATACGCTAAAACTCTACAAGAAAGTGATAAAATTTCTGCGTTATTATATCTGGAATATGCCTTGGAGATGAGCGAGATCAGCATTTATTTCCCGGAAGAGAAATCATTCCTGCAGAATTTGTCTGCCCTTTCCTTGGATGAAAAATGGCTTTATCTTCTAGCCGGATTTATTGCTGGAATTATCACCGCGCTCTATTTAGCAATTAGAAGCAAGCCCCGGCCCAGGAAAAAGAAAAAAGTAGTGGAAGCTTCATCCAATAACTGGCCCAGGTTAATTAACAAACGATAAATCCAGTTTTATGCAAAAAATTTCGCTGGGTGTAAAACCCCGCCCTTTAGGGCGAAATTTTTGCATGCTAAAAATGCGTAGTTGAGAAACCGCCTCTTTTGAAACCTCGTCATTTATGGCAAGGTGAGGCGGTTTCACGCATTTTTATCATATACTAAAAATGCTAAATAATCGAACTTTTTTAGCCATTTTTAGATATAGCTAGCAGCTATTGTTAGTTCGATAATTTATCACACTAGCTATATATCATTATTGGTGGTTACCTCCGCGGTTTTGGTGGTTACGGAAGGCTCCTGCCGTTTAGAATCCAGAAATTCTACTGGGCCGGTTTTATCGTAGGCTTTTTGTACAATTTCCGCGCAAAGGTCGTCAACCAATTCCTCGCCGCCAAAATTGGTAAACGTTTTCATGCGGTGATTCTCATTAAAATCGATGCAAGCTTCAGTGTAGGCATGCTGTGAATAAAAAGCTATCGTAGCACCATCAGTAGCGCCATTTTCCAGCGATAAAACCGAGGTTGCCTGCTCAGTGCCTCTGGTGTATAAGTACCGGTTAATGCCGCTGCCTTTAAACATAATATTAAACTTAACCGCTTTCCCAGCTTCATCAACATAAGGAGTAAACGAGCTGTCTGCTGGAACGCCCACGCCCCAGGTTATTTTATAGAACCTGGCTTTAATTGGCTCAACCGCATCGCGGGAAGAGTAGCAGAACTTGTCAGCTTTGCAGACTTGATTGCTGCCATCAGAATTTTGTTTGCAGCCTAACTTTCCTTCTGCATCGGCCGTGCAAGCCGAATATACTTCACCATCAGACATTTCAGCGGATATTTGCGCTACCGGCTGCCTGATTCCGGAGACAGTTTCCGCGAAAACATAATTTTGCCCCGGCTGACCAGATTTTTTAGCGTCATCAATACTGCAATAATCAAACCCAAAAACTGCGCCGGTTGTAGCGATAAAGGAAGGCAGGTTAGCGAAGGTTCTAAATACTTCATTATTGGCTACAATTAAGTAGCCTTCCATGAATTTATCTGGAATCAGCAGGTTGGATAAGGCTCGGTACTGTCCACCCAGGTTGGCAAGACCTTGGGCAAGATCACCCACTTTGCTGCCATACCATTTGCCTTCCAGGACCTGTTTCCAGGTCCCGCCGCCTAGGTTTAGGAACCAGTTTCCACGGGCGGAGAAGGATTCGGCGGCTTGCCTTAATTCTTTTTCTGTGTTGAGATCGGATTCGATTTTAAATATATCAACTGGAGTAAGACTTAATTCTTTTTGTTTAGCCTCTAATTCATCCAACTTTTTCAAGTTTTCTGTGTCTTCAAATATGTCCTCTGAAAAGCTAATTCCTTGTCCTCCTTTTGTGATCAAACCGTTGTCCTTAAAACTTTTAACAAATTCGTATATTTGGTTATCAATTACCTTATATTCCTCATACTTCTGAAATCTAGTCTTCCCATCATTCCCCGGAGCGTTATATTCCTTATCTATTTTATCTGCCAACGCCAAAGCTCTATTGGCAGCTTCATCGTATCCTTTATCGCTTTTACCACGCTCATATTTTAGAACATCAGCTTGAATAAGGGTTAGACTGTCATAATCGGTACCTTTAGTCTTCTCATATAACTGAAATAAGGCAGATTCACGTTCTGCTGTTAGAGATTTAATCCTTTCAATTACCGGTTCTGTTCTTACTGTATCTCCTTTTTTAATTAATTCTTGCAATTTTGAATTAGCGATGGTAAGCTCAGAGTCTATGGAAGCAATGTAACGTTCAACAAATCCAGGGGGACTGGTTAATAAATAGTTAGTTAGATATTCCTCCGAATCCAAATCACTTCTCTCTATAAGAGGGTTTGCACTAAGTATAACAAGTGTGGTAGTAGCTCTATCATCTCCAGCCGTCGCCAGGCCGCTAAAAGCTGCTAAAACAATAATCAAAACTGCAATCGCTCTGTTCATGGTTTTAACTCCTTTTTTACCTAGTGGGCTTTTGTTCATATTATCTTCACTTCATCTTTTAAAATTGTCTCCCTCAATCTTGGATTAAGCCCATCATAAGTCGCCAAGTCAACCCTCTTTTTTAATATCTTCTGTAATTCCATCGCCAGGCCAAAAAATGCAAATCCCATGTGTTTGCTCGGCTGAATTAAGATATCAATATCGCTCTTCTTTTTCTGTTCCCCTCGGGCATAACTGCCAAAGATGCCGGCTTTTTTAATGCCATATATCTTTAATATTCTAACTATTTTTGGCTTCAATTGGCTTAACTCTTTATTTTTTTGGTTCATCGTTGTTATTATTGTTTGGCCGTTAATTGCCTTTCTAACTAATTTTTTCATCTTCAGATATTTGTCTGCGCTCCCACCCGCGGCGTGCTGGAAGGCTGACTGCCAGTATTAGTTCCGCCTTTTCCCTGTTCCGCTTCTTCCGAAGGCAAAAACTTGCCGCCAGTCAATTCTTCTAAGTTAATGTCATCAATTTGGCCGCAGTACTGCGAGCCTACGGCTGGCTTGAAGCTTTGCACGGCTCCCACCAGGTTGTCGATGATCTTTAAAGCCTTGTTTATCCCGGTGAAAGCTTTACAGGTCTGCACGTCAGTGACTCCAGGTACATAGCCAACATCAATGAAACATAAATTCCAGCAGGCCGCTACTTCAGTAATACTTATCCAGCCCAACGGAGAACTGAACGCCGCCTGGAGCAGTCTTGTAATCTCGGCTATACCTCCGAAACCAATTGCATCCCAGAAATTTCCTACCACGAATTCACATAACTGGATGTCATATAACCGATCACACGATTCTATCGTCGCCACTCCCGCTGGAACTTCACGGCCATAACAAATAATTTTGCGGCAATGCAGTTCTCTGGCTTTCTCCATGTTTAAAATCAATCCGGGGATGCATACGCCAACAATAGAAGTGTATAAGTTCTCCTGCAGGGAAGTGGCCGGCACTCCCAGCACAGAACGGCCGGAAGCCAAATTGTAGAAGCCTAACACCCCTCTCTGCCAATTTCCATACCAGCCCAAGCTCCATTCGTAGCCACCCTTTTCATCCTTAATGCCAGGATTACAGGCTAGAATATTCATCGGAATCTGCAGCGTGTTAAGAAATTCCCACGAAAATTTACTGCCAACTTGAGCGGAATAACACCCACCCTTTAATGCAGTAATATAAGCCTCAATACCTACCAATTCCAACTCCGGCTGGGTTCTTAATAACGACACTTGCGCCTGCGCCGAGCTGGAAAACAGATTATATATCTGGTCCGCAGCAATCAAAATCTGGTAAATCCTGCCAGCAAAATTAATGATCTTCACTGTTGAAGCCAAAAAAGATAATGCAGAAGAGATCTTAAACAGGTCATTCTCTTTCAGCTCCTGCACCTTCAAGGCTAAATTCTCGTCCAGCGCGCCATTGCTGGTGAAGCCAAAATTAATAGTTATCGGCACTTCCTGAATCTCAGCAGTTCTTACGGCATTGCGGCCCAACTTGCTGAACAGCTGCAAGGTGCACTTGTATTCTCCTACTGCTTGCTTAAATTCTTTCTCAGCGCCGATATTGAACTGGCTCCGGCCATCAAACGGCTCCAATTCTAAGATGATTTTAACTTCCGGTGCAGCTTCCCCGCCGGACTCCAGGCCACCATAAAATAAGCTATTGCGCAATTCCGGAGCGCCAGCTGACGCTTCACACCGCCCCAAATTAGCGCTCAGAATTTCAGCCGTTGATTCCAAGCTGGTTAAGCGCACGTTAGCCTGTATCCTGGCCGGCGCCAATTGCGCCGTATCTAAATCTACAAATCCGGGAGTAGTGCGGACAGAGCTGACGCTCCAAAAATCAGGATTTTCTTCTTCTGACAATCCTAACAAAACGATCTTATAGCGGCCATTGCTGACTTCACGCTCAACATTTTTTGGCTTGCCGGCATCGCTAGGCCATTGTGAAACGTCATTCCCAGCCGTATCCTTGATTTTAAGTTCCAGGTCAACATTCCTGCCTGTGCCGCTTCTCAACAGTTCCGGCACTAGTAGGCTGCATTCCCAAACACCTAGCAATCGGCTGCAGCCGTCTTCTTCAGTTAATTCAATCCATCCTTCTTTGATATCTAGCCCTCTGGGTGGATATTTTAATCCAGCATTATCAACTAAACCATTCAGATTAACTAACACTTGCAGCCCACTGTCTTCACGTGCGGTAAACACTATTTTCAACTGGTCCTGGCTCTGCAAAAACGAATGCTCATCCTGTTCTGATACTCCCAAAAATTCCAGCCGCTCAATTCTTGGCCCCGTAGCATCAATAACTAATCCCGTTTCTACCAATTGTGCTGGATCTTCATTGCCAGCCTTATCCCGCAAGGCAACTAAACTGATCCTGGCTCCGCCAACCCCGGAAGTTAAATCCCAGTACGCTTCCCCGGCAGTTTCATTAAAATAATCTGGAGCGGCGCTGAGGCTGCCGCCAATCCCTCCTAAATTAGCTCGAATGCCGCGGTTATCGATGCCTGCGCCTTCCTCTTTAAACCGCAGCACGATCCGGCTTTTGCCGGCTCTAGCCGGGCTGAAATAACTTTGCCCGTCAAATACTTTTTCTGTGCCAAAAAACTCAGTTGCTGGAGCCTTGCTGTCCAAAGTAAAACTCAATGACCTGGAAACAGTGGCCGGATTGCCAAATTGGTCGATGGTAAAAATTTCAAAACTGATCGTTTCTGCCGGCGAAACCTGAACTTCCCTAAACAGGCAGTGCCATAAGTCAAACTGGTCATCATCACGCAGGCATTGCTGTGGATTGCTATTCTCCAACGAAGTTCTGCCAGCAGAACCTGCGGCTGAACTTACCCGCAGCATATTCTCCTGAAACTCACTGGTTTCTCTCACGTCAACCAACAGATCAGACTTAAAGGCAGTTAAGCCGATAAACCGCCCTAAAATCGTAAGATTTACTTTTTCGGCCACCGGAGCAATAAAATCCGTCCTGAACGAGATCCCGCCGCTGACCGTTTCATGCCCCAACCGATCTGTGGCCCGGACTCTAATTAC
>Ga0209542_10009873_pt1 | contig 17380 bp, 17 predicted proteins | sample RifCSPhighO2_01_FD_184028 | JGI IMG/M metagenome (GOLD analysis project Ga0209542, IMG submission 184028) | Soil microbial communities from Rifle, Colorado - Rifle CSP2_plank highO2_0.1 (SPAdes) (version 2) | ecosystem: Environmental > Terrestrial > Deep subsurface > Rock core/Sediment ...
GAATTTTGGAAAGATTCTGCGTTTTCGGAGCAAAGCGATACCTACGGCATCACTTTCGCTCCTCAAGCCTTGAATCTTTCTCAAAATTCACTCGCTCAATCAACGATAGTTCGAATCCCGCGCTCCTTAATTTTTTTTACTTTTTTAGGTTTATCTGATTTTTTGGACAACCTATCTTTAAACTTCTGCACCCTTCCCAAAGTATCCAAAACCTTTTCCTTTTTAGTATAAAAAGGGTGACATTCACTACAAATTTCTGTTTCTATAAATTCTTTAGTTGAACCAACAAAAAAAGTATTGCCACAAGCACATTTTGCTCCCGCTTTGTCAAAATAAGTTGGATGTATATCTTGTTTCATATGATATTTTATTCAATAACGAGATAATAACAAATTTTTAAAATAAACGCAATACCAAATAAAAAAGGTGGTGTTATCCAAACCACCTTTAACAACTAGCCACCAAATCTCTAAGGCAATATCAACTCATATTATTATTTCAACGACCTCCTCTACTTTTATTCGAAAAAGACCAACTAAACTAATAACTCCTTCAACATTCACCATTCTGATAGCATATTTATTAGCCTCATCATTTGAGTCAAAATCAAGCACCTTGGATTCTAATAAAATTACCTTGAATTACGAAATGCCTCGCGCTAAGGCGCTTTTCAGGTCTTTTTCCTCAATTCTGGCTACGAATTTGCTATCGTTCGTCGGATTATCCTACGGATAGTCATCCTCACGCTATCAAATTCTCGCGCGCAGAATTGAGGGAAAATCCCAAGAAAGCATTTCGTAATTCAAGGAAAATTATAGCCCTCCTCCAACATCAAACATTTTTTTTAACCAATATTTTATGCGATATTTCATAAAATTATCCTTTGACAAGGTTCTGGGGTTTTCAAATCTCAATTTAAATGATACACTTTTTATATGGAAAGCCAAGCTAAACAATCAGTCATTGTAGAAATCAGAGCTGGAACTGGCGGAGACGAGGCCGGGCTTTTTGTACGTGATTTATACAGAATGTACTCAAAATACGCCACAAATAAGAGTTGGAATCAAAGGGTTTTGGATTCTGATATGTCTAGTGTTGGTGGTTATAAACAAATTATTTTTGAATTAAGTGGCGTTAACACCTTTGAAGAAATGCAATATGAAGGTGGAGTCCACCGTGTTCAACGAATCCCTAAAACAGAAAAACAAGGTAGAGTTCATACTTCAACTATAACCGTGGCTGTACTAAATAAACCTAAAAAAACAGAATTCACTATTAATCCATCTGATTTAAGAATAGATACTTATAAATCATCTGGCCCCGGAGGTCAGTATGTTAATAAAACTGAATCAGCAATAAGAATTACCCACATTCCAACGGGAGTGGTTGTCACTTCTCAATCAGAAAGGAGCCAGTTACAAAATAAAGAAAATGCTATGAATATTTTGTCAGCTAAGATATTACAATTTCAAGAGGAAGCTGATATGTCAAAACTTTCAGATGCCCGCAGAGAACAAATTGGCTGGGCAAAAAGAAGTGAAAAAACTAGGACTTACAATTTTCCACAAAATAGAATCACAGATCACAGAATTGGAAAATCATGGCATAACCTAGAAGACATTATTGAGGGCAAAATGGAACCAATTATGAAAGCATTTAAGAAATCTGGTATAAGAGTGTGGGATTCGAACTCAAATCTTCTTGAGAAGCCAAAAAATGAGATGAGTTCACAGGATTTTGGAGAAGGCATATCAATGAAATGATACGCCGACGAGAAAATCCGAAGAAATCAGCCATTTTTTGGCTTCCCGAAGGGCTACAAGATTTTAGCTCATCTGCATCGTTTTTCTTCGTCAGTGATGTCTATAACATCACTTCCTTAGAATAATCCTCGCATCTGAACTAAAATCTTGTAGCTCAATCGATTTAGTTCAAATCCCACACTCTTAGACCTAAAATTCAATAAAATTATGCCAGTTTTGGGGTAAATCCACCGACAATTTAACTATTTTGTCTCCGGTAGCGCTCTTGAATATCAAATTAGTAGCACATAGAGCAATATTTTGATCTATAAAAGCTTCTTTAGAACCGTATTTTTTATCTCCTAAAATTGGCATTCTAGCCAAAGATAATTGAGCTCTAATTTGGTGAAATTTACCCGTATCAATTCTAATTTTTAGTAAAGAATATTTATCACTACTTTTTAAAACTTCATAATATAAAATTACGCTATCTCCCACCTTACTCTCCTCGCTTTTAAATTTTACATTGTAATTTTGATTTTTGATTTTTGATTTTTGAATTTTGTTTATTAAAACTCCCCTACTTTTATCAGGTTTTCCAATTATAATAGCTTGATATATTTTTTCTATTTCTTTATTTCTAAATTGTTCTGAAATTCTAGACGCCCCTTTGCTAGTTTTAGCAAACAAAATTATGCCAGAGACTGGCCTGTCTAGTCGGTGTAACAAACCCAAAAAAACCTTTCCTTGTTTTTTATACTTATCTTTCAAATATTTTTTAACCTCATCATAAATACTAATGTCCCCCGTTTTGTCACTCTGACTTCGCCATGCCGTAGCCTTGTGCGTAGGCTGGCTTAAAACACCAGCCGGTTTAAATACGGCTATTAGGTGGTTATCTTCATATATTACTTGAATTTTCATATTTATATGGTATTAGTTAATTAGCCCTTAAGAATACATCCCATAAACCAAAAAAAAAGAAGAGAAAAACATGAAGGGAAATAAAAAAACTGTTTACCTTTTGATCTACTCTGTATCAGATGTTAAGGTTTTTTTTGGGAAAATTTTTGAATTGTCAATAAATACAATCAAAGAATTATCTCAAATCAATACCTTAATACCGCTTCGAGTATTTGCGCCAGACTGCCCATTTCTGAAACAAGGAAAAGTAAAGAATGTTAAGAGAAGAAGGAAGCCCATGCAAATACTCATTGAAACAGAATCCCGAATTAGTGATTTACGAGATTGTCTCGCAATTCAAGGCTGGAAAGAAATCAGCAATTTGGGATAACTCATCCTAAATCCCGCAAAAATGACTTTTACGGGATTTTAATTTTTAAAAAAACATTTAAAGAAATCCAATATTTTAAATATATCACTTAAAATATTAATATATTTTTAATTCTTTCTGCTTCATCTTCTACAACTTTACCATCATATTCTCCACTGTGCCCCTTTGAACCTTTATAAGAAGGCTTTTTTTGGTCCAAATGCAAATTAAAAATATAACTTAGACACATGGACTGGTCTATGGGTCTAATCTCTTTTATATACAAATGAAATCTAGGATAGTCATTCCTGCCTATTTGTCGCACAATAGAAACTTCTTCCTCTTTCTGGAAATATGCTGGCTTGTATCCAATCTTTCGCATCACATCATTGATACTCTTTTTCAAATTTTTAACTTCAAACTGCATAATTTTTATGTTCACTATCGTTAATTTATACCATACTTTTTGCAATTGCAAAAAGTATGGTAATTTTAAATTTGACAAATTATTATTTATATAATACTATCTTAATAGCGTAGCACCCGTAAATTCACAAGGAGTTTTAAATGCATTACCTTGTTCTATACGAAGTAACTACCAACCATATCGGTAAAAGTCAAAAAAAAAGATCTTGGGAGAATATGTATAAAGAGAATGACAGTATAGTAATTAAAAAAATAAAAAGAAATGAGCGAACCAATAAAAAGGCTGTATTTATTTTTCGCCAGAATCCAAATTATGGATATTCTTTTGACTCAATTTACTTTAGATAGTTACTTTTTCGATCAAACCGCCTCAGGATCTCCTACTTGTTAGGAGATTTTTATTTACAAAATTTTTAATTTAAAATTGTAATTTTGCATTTTGACTTTTGCATTTTGAATTATTACTATCCATGTTTAAACTCTATTACGTCGCCGTCCTTAACAATATATTCTTTTCCTTCGGTTCTTATTAAACCCATTTCACGGGCTTTGGTGTGATTTCCTGATTTCAATAAATCCTCCCAAAAAATGACTTCGGCCTTAACAAACTTTTGCTCAAAATCAGAGTGAATTACACCCGCCGCCTGCGGCGCTTTATCACCCTTATGAATTGTCCAAGCTCTGGTTTCATCTTCTCCAGTAGTTAAAAATGTCTGTAAACCTAATAATTCATACGATTTTTTAATTAAAATATCTGTGCCGGATAATTCATTAAAACCCAAACCAATTCTCTCTTCTTTATTTAACCCCTCTGATTCATATTCTGATGCTATGTCCATAACCAAAATATTGGGAGATGTGGGAGGCCCGACCTCCCACATTTTTGCTTCGTCGGGCTTTCCATTTAATAAATATAATCTTGGCTTTAAAGTTAAAAGCTGAAAACTTTTTAAAATCTCTACCTCTTCTTTACTAAAATCCTGATCAATTAAAACTTTTTGCTCTTGTAAAAAGTTTTGAGCTCTTTTTAACGCCCCCATTTCTTTAATTGCCTCTTTTTTACCAGACCTTACATCCCCCGACAAACCATCAATGCGCTTATTTACAGTTTCTAAATCTTTTATAATAAGTTCCACATCTAAAATTTCTTTATCTCTGATTGGATTGATGTCATTTTGAGTATTAATAATATCATTATTTTTAAAAGCCCTTAAAACATATAAAATGGCATCGGTTTCCCTTATATTTGCTAAAAATTTATTCCCCAATCCCTCGCCCTCGCTAGCGCCTTTTACCAATCCCGCAATATCCACAAAATCAACCGTAGCATAAATCTTTTTTGCAGACTTAGAAAATTCAGAGAGTTTATCAATTCTTTCATCAGGAACCAAAACAACCCCGTGATTTGGGTCAATTGTGGCAAACGGATAATTAGCAATTAATACCTGTTTTTTAGTTAAAGTTTTAAAGAGTGTTGATTTACCAACATTTGGCAGACCAACAATTCCAATTGAAAGTGACATAAGTTAATCCATGTGTATTATTTTATTATAACTATAAGATGGTTTTTTGCCGTAAACTGCAACTCCATAATTTATATATTTTTTATTACCTACTCTATCATGCCATCTTTTTTTAAATTCTTCGTAAGTTAAGTATACTTTATAAATTGACGAAGGATCTTCAAAATATATTTTATTTTTATCATAACCAATAGCTACAACATAATGTCCATCATCCCAATTTTTTTCCCAATCAACATTTTTCTTTTCAGTCCATGCTTGAATAAGTAATATAACTGGAATTTTTTTATCAATATATTTTTTAACATTATCTAATTCCATCTTCCTAATGTCTGTTTTTAAACCATAACTTTTCATTACTTTTTTAATGCTTTCAATGGATGTGCCAGTTTTGGTAGTATTAGCTAACTTCATAATTTTTTCTAATCTTTCATTAATACCATAATAAAACAAAACCGACTGCAAAGCCGTAGCTCCGCAATCATAATCAAATCCCTGCCTTAAATTGGGAAAATGTTTTATATGCATTGTATTAAATATTAATTTGTTTATCTTAATTTACCTTTTTTATCATCAAATTTCAAGTATTTTTTAAATCAAAAAACCCCGCTTTAGAAAACTGGTTTTTTAAGTACAAACTACTAGTTTGTTAAATTGTTTCTTTTTAAATATTTTTCTAAAGCAAGCTCTCCGGCACCAAATGTCATTATAACTAAAAGTCCACCAAAAATAACCGCCACTAATTCAAATCCGCCATTGCTGACAAAAACTCCTTTTGAGATATGAACAGTGAAAAAAGCTACTAGCATTACAACAGCTAAAAACTTTGAGGCCCAATGCGTGAAAAGCCCTAATATCAGCATTATTCCGCCCAAAAACTCAACATACATAACTACATAGGCAGAAAATAATGACAGTGGAATACCAAGACTACCAAAGAATTGAGCAACTCCCGCACCTCCTGTACCAATTTTTTGTGAGCCATGAGCTAAAAATACTATACCGATAATCACTCTTAAAAATAATAAAATCCACCCCTTACAATTATCAGAACACTTACAAGATAATAAATACTTCATCATATTTTAAAATTATTAGATTTGTAAACGACCTTTATTCAATTATATCATAATTAAAAAAATATATATAAATCTAATACCAAAGATTTTTTTGCGAATAAAAGTAAGTATTATAGCAGTCTTTTTACGGGCACTTTACAGACAATTTTGCAGACGTTGGACATCTGCAAAACCACTTACTTATATTACCGATTTCCTTTTACTCGATTGTGCGTCTTACACAACATCTCGCAGTTTTTAATATCGGTTGGATTTTTCTTGCTCCATGCTACGACATGGTCGGCTTCCATTTCGGCCTGTGACCAGACTTTTGTAGCATTCGCCTTATGCCCAATAGCACAGTGTGAACAGTTTGATACTTTTTTCACTTTTGCTATTTCTGTCTGCCTCGTATACACCTCTCTCTTTGTAGCTTCGTTGAAGATACGCACATCAAGTAAATTAGTGTCATCCGAACCGCCAAGAATATACTCAAAAATACCTTTGCGATTTTTGACATACGGATCGCCATAAAGTTTTTGCACTTCTTCTGAAACATTTTTCAGATTGTACGATTTTTTATGGTATACCTCATACAACCGTCCCCACTCAAGTCCGCACATCTCGCTTTCAACATCGGTAAATACACTAGAGATCCAATCGATCACACTGTTGAAATATTTTTTTAACTCATTGATATTTTTGTCGTTGCGATGAATGCTCATATAATCATCGATATTTCCCTTACTTGCCCAGTCTAAAGCCCTCTCAAAAAATGCCTGTCGGTTTGCACTACCCTTTATATACGCGCTCCATTTTTGAATATTGGCATTTTGGCTATTACTAAACTCCTCCTTTCCGAGTGTAACAAATGGTCCAGAATAAATCGCATTTAACAATTCTTGAGGGACAAGCGGAACTCCGGCAATATTGATCGTTTTAAACCATTCTTTTATTTGGCTTTCTGTCCCTTCGCATTCATAAATGAGCAGTTTTGTTTCCAAAATCCTTGCTTTCTTGTCTTTTGCTATACCGCCAAAATATTGCTCCATCCCGTTTTCATCTTTGATAGCAAATTTGTCGGTCACAAATCGTCCCACGCTAGTGATGCGCTGTTGTCCGTCCAAAACTTCCAAATTTTTATCACTCACTTTATTAAAATAAATCAAGCCTATCGGGTATCCCTTGAGAACTGATTCAATGACGGCCATTTCTCTTTTACCGCCGTCAGAGGCATAGATATAGTTGCGCTGATACTCCGGCTGAATAGTCAATTTGCCAGACAAACCGAACAATCCCTTGCCCTCCAGTTCATTGTAAACAAACCCTTCGCAGATATCTTTAACAGTGATGTTGGTTTTTAAAATTGTTTTCATATTATTTTTAAAATCAAAATTAATTACTAATTTTTACCTTTTATTTTTTTCTCTACCTTTTTCTCCAGCAATTTAATGTTTTCCAAATATGCTTTTTCGACAGGGGAAAGTGTTTTAGCTTGAAATTTTTTATATTCAGCTTCAGCTTTTTTCAGCGCCTCGGCATGACTCACGGATCCAGCCTCTGTCAGAACTTTTTTGTCAAAGACACTTATCAACTTATCAAGCTGTGCAATCCAATCCTTCATATACATTGGCTTATGTTCCATTACCCTCACTTCCGCCAAATCAAAAAATGCGGAGACGATAGTATTCAACACTTTTAACTCTTTTTCATCAAGGTAATTTTTTGCAATAACAATATCTTTTTTACTTACCCCGCCATTTGAAAAACTCAGCAAACCCATAAATGGCTTACCAGCATTGGCTCTCTTAATTATAACTTCAGCAGCAGTATTCCCATGGGCAGCGTAGTGCAGTTTATTTTGTACGATTTTGAAAAACTTAATAGATTCCAAGGCTTTGGGATTGTAGTCAAGACTCGTGGCGTACAGGTCAAGCACCTGACGATAAAGAACCTTTTCACTACTACGAATATCGCGAATACGATCAAGCAATTCATACCAATATTTGCCCCCGCCATTCTCTTTCAAAAATTCATCATTCATCGTAAAGCCTTTGATGAGGTACTCGTGAAGGCGTTTGGTTGCCCAGATGCGAAAATTCGTAGCAATACGCGAGTTGATGCGGTAGCCAAGCGAAATAATCATGTCCAAGTTGTAATGCTCGGTGTTATATTTTTTTCCATCATTAGCAGTTGTCAAGATTTTCTTTACAACTGAATTCTCGGCCAATTCGTCGTCTTTTAGAATATTGTCGATGTGCTGACTGATATTCTGTTTGGTCGTACCAAAAAGCTCGGCAAGCTGTTTTTGAGTAAGCCATACCGTCTCACCCTCAACACGCACCTCAATACTGGGCGTCCCATCTGCGTCTTCATAAATAATGATCTCGCCGGAATTATTGATATTTGTCATACTATTTTTTACTTTTTATCAAATCTATTTATAATTTCAGCCCTTATTTTTCCAGTTTCAACAGATAGTTTGTTTAAAAAATCTGAAATTTGTTTTATGTCGTGAATTGAATTGCCGCCAATGTCTACATTTTTTGCAAGTAGACCATATCGAGCCCCTTCTAAATTTTTTATACGAATCATTCCATTATTTTTTAATGTAAAACGAAATTCGTCAATATAAATATCTTTGTTATTTCTTGTTAACTCTCTCTATTTTAATAATACCTAAAACTTTTTTTAATTCTGGGGCTTCGTCAAAAATATCATCAAGATCATGATTTAGACAGCTTAATTTTTTATTTATGGCTCGATATATTTCTTCAGGCGAATCGTTATTCTTGTTTAAGAAAATACTAGTCGCAATCAAAGACTTCGGTAATAATTCTAATGCTTGTGATGCCAATAAATTAATAGTATTAAAATAAATCCCAGAACCACCTTCTTTTTTATTTTCTTTTAAAAGTAACAAGATGGATTTTACAAGGTCATGCCCGATAAACTCTGTATAAAAAACATCTCCAACCATATGATTTATTCCGTAAGATTCTTTTTTCATATTATTTTTTCTTTCTTTTAATAAATATTCTCTTAAATTTATTCTCTCCATTTATGACACAATGCGGATTTTTGCCGTCCCAAATTCCACCAGAAAAACCTTTACCGTTATCTTCTGCCATTCCTATAATCTCAAACTGTTCAGGATTATATTTATCCAAAAAACTTATCGGCACGCCCATTACGCCATCATAATCGCTCGGAATTGCATCAGTAAATGAAACTTCAATGGCATCGTAATTGTCATATTTATCATACGCTTTTTTACCTTTAATTTCTTTGTGTTTGCTGTATTTCAAATTTTCTTTCATTGTCATAAGCGGCAAAGGCTGATGACGTCGTCCGTGATCTATATTTGTAAACCAAACAGAGGACACATTTTTCATATTAACACCATCAATCACACGATCAACATCACCGTTATCCATCGTTACGAACCATAAACCACCAGACCATTCTGTTTTTCCAGACCACATTTTATTGTCTTTAATCAACGGAAAAATTTCCTTATATGTTACAGAATTTTTATTACCGATAATCACAAACTTCTTGTTATTATCAAAAAGTTGCTTAACATACTCTTTAAAAAGGCTGAACGGTGGATTTGTTACTACAATATCGGATTGCTCCAATAATTTTACGCACTCGGAACTTCTGAAATCGCCGTCTTTCTCAAGCGGTGTCCATTCGTTATTCTTGTTTGCCTTTAACTGCCTGGCGACATCCTTCAAGTTGAATTCGCCATCGCCGTCTATATCCTTCACTTCGTTGATGATAAATTTGTTGGCGGTTACCTTCGGACGGCCTTTTGATTTCGTGAGAGTTTTATCATCGCCATACAATGGTAGCTCCATATTGGCTACTGGCGAGGGCTTGTAGCTGGTGGTGATAAGCTGTTTCAATCCAAGCTTGTTGAAATTGAGCACAAAATAACGAAAGAAATTACTCTCAAACGGATCGTCGCAGTTGCAATACACTACTTTGCCTCGAAATACATCGGGGTTATATTCTAAATACGCATCAATCTCTTTTTGAATATCGCCGTATTGAGTATAAAACTCGTCATTCTTTACCCTTTTTGCGTTTGCAAGATTGCTGTTTTTCATAATTATTCCACTTTACTCCTAAAATAACCTGCTTTCAAGTATAAAAATTAGAATAAAAAAAGCTTTTATCTCCATAAATTTTTATTTCGAGTCATAATATGGTAATTTTTAGAAAATCGATGCGCTTCGTCTCTAACTTTAATTAGTGTTTCTTTATTGGTAAATTTAGGAATTTTACCCACAAACCTATTGTTTTTTCTACTTTTACCTTTGGCGATGCCTATAACAGGGATAGTAAAACCGCTATCCAACATGGCCTTTTTAGCAGAATTAACCTGTCCCAACCCCCCATCAATTAAAATTAAGTTTGGCAATGGCCAATTATTTTTAAAACGGCGAGTTATAACTTCGTAAATCATACCTGTGTCATTTGGCCCTATTATGGTTTTTATTTTAAATAATCTATATTGGTCTTTTGCTATTTTGTTATCCACAAAAACTACCATACCTCCAACCGCCGATGTCCCCGATATATTAGAAACATCGTAACCCTCAATTCTATATTGTTTACTTTCACCGGGGGTTATAACTTCATTTTTTTCAGCAAAAGCCGTGTCATGAATATGTTGCAAAGCAAATATTTGTCTTTTAGTTTTTTCTGCCTTTTCAAATTCCAAGGAATCCCCTTGGATTTTCATTTCTTTTTCTAGTATTTTAATAACTTTTTTCTTTTCACCATTAAAAAATATTTTTAATTTTTTAATGTTTTGAGCGTATTCTTCTTTAGTAATAGCGTGGGTGCAAGTTCCCGGGCAAAGTCCAATTTGATAATTAAAACAGGGTTTTCTAATTAAATTAACATTTCCGTGGTCAGCCCAAGGAAAAATTTTACGCAATATATTTAAACCCATTCTAATTGAACCAGCCGATATAAATGGTCCAAAATGAAAACCTTTTGATAATTCTCTACCACGAACTAGTAGAACCCTAGGAAATTTTTCTTTAGTAATTTGAACATACAAAAAACTTTTACCATCCTTATCTTTGATGTTATATTTTGGCTCATGAAGTTTTATTAATTTACTTTCTAAAATTAAGGCTTCAAGCGCCGAATCAGTTTTTTTGCATTCAATATTTTTAATTTCTTGCACTAACGCCTCAATCCGCGTATCGTGTGTTCTTTTAAAATAACTTTCAACTCTTCGACGCAAATTAACCGCTTTGCCGATGTAAATAATCTTCCCCGCCGAGTTTTTCATGATATAAACCCCCGGCGTCTCCGGCAAATTTTCGTAAAAATATTTAAATTCCATGAAAACTTTTACTTCAATATTTTTTTTAAATACTCCCCTGTGGCGCTGGTTTTTATTTTAGCAACATCTTCTGGCGTGCCAACTGCAATCACTTTGCCTCCGCCTTCCCCACCTTCTGGGCCCAAGTCAATCACCCAATCAGCAGTTTTAATAACATCTAAATTATGTTCTATAACAACTATAGTGTTGCCTCGGTCAACTAACCTGTTTAAAACTTTAAGGAGTTGTTTAATATCAGAGAAATGCAAACCAGTGGTTGGCTCATCTAATAAATATAAATTTTTACGCGTATCTCTTTTACCTAATTCGCTAGCTAATTTAATTCTTTGCGCTTCTCCACCAGACAAAGTAGTAGCCGACTGTCCCAACTCCAAATAACCAAGTCCCACATCACATAAAATTTTTAACTGATCATGTAACCAAGGAATCTCATGAAACATTTTTTCTGCCTCCTCCACTGTAGTTTTTAAAACTTCATAGATATTTTTTCCTTGATATTTAACTTCTAAAGTTTCTCTGTCAAATCTTTTACCCCTGCAAACTTCGCATTCTACATAAATAGTAGGTAAAAAATGCATTTCAATAGCAATTTCGCCGTGCCCTTCACAATTTTCACACCTTCCACCTTTAACATTAAAACTAAATCGGCCGGGTTTATAACCTCTTATCCTAGCTTCTGGCGTAGCGGCAAATAATTCTCTAATAAAGGTCCAAGCTCCAACATAGGTTGCTGGATTAGACCTTGAAGTTCTGCCAATTGGCGATTGGTCAATATTAATAACTCTGGCTAAATATTCTGTACCAAAAATATTATATTCGGGGGGCATTTGGCGATAAGCTCCGTAAAACTTTCTAGATATAGTTTTGTAAATCACATCATATACTAGTGAGCTTTTTCCAGAACCAGAAACACCTGTTATAGCAGTAAATCTACCCAAAGGAATTTCTACCGTAATATTTTTTAGGTTATTGGCGGTGGCGTTTTTGACTGTTAGTTTTGACCTACTTTTGTCAAAAGGACGCCTTTTTTCTGGTATTTCAATTTTTTCTTTGCCACGCAAGTAATCTAAGGTTAATGAATTTTGACGCTTGTCTTTTAAAATTTGTGGCACTGGGCCCTGTGCAACAATTTTACCGCCGTGAATTCCGGCGGCCGGACCAATATCAACCAGATAATCGGCAACCCTGATTGTGTCTTCATCGTGCTCTATCACTAAAATAGTATTTCCTAAATCGCGTAAATCTTTTAAGGTTTTAATCAATCTCTCATTATCACGCTGATGCAAACCAATAGTTGGTTCATCTAAAATATAAAGTGTTCCCACTAAGCGCGAACCGATTTGTGAAGCTAATCTAATTCTTTGAGACTCTCCACCAGATAGAGTGCCTGATTTTCTGTTGAGCGTTAAATAATCTAATCCCACATCATTCATAAATTTTAAACGATTGAGTATCTCTTTAATTGGTAATTCGGCTACCTCAAACAAGGTGTTCTCCCCTTTTTCTGATGTTTTAAACAAATTTTCTTCTAAGTCAACAAAAAATTTTCTAGCATTTTTAATAGAAAGTTCAACAACATTACTAATATTTTTTCCTTCAATTAATACATTTAAAGATTCTTCTTTTAACCTTTTACCGTGGCACACCAAACAAGGATCATCAGAAAAGAAATCTTTAACCCCTAATCCATGACATTCGGGACAGGCGCCGTAAGGACTATTAAATGAAAAAATTCTTGGTTCAATTTCTGGAAAAGAAAATCCGTCAACCGGACAAGTAAATTTAGCCGAAAGTGAAATTTCTTTACTTACCCCCACACCACTGACCTTTGGTGAATTGGTAGTGGTTGGGCCCACAATGATTGTCACTACATCATTACCATATTTTAGGGCTGAACTAATCGCCTCAGATAAGCGCAAACGATTATCTTTATCCTTAAAATCAAAACTGATTGGAATTTTATCAACTACCAAATCAATAGAGTGGTTTTTAAATTTAGACAATTCAACCCTTTCATGCAAAGAATGAAAATGATTATCAATTCTTACTTCTTTGTATCCGGCATTCAAAAAGTTATAAAGTAGCTGAAAGTATTCCCCTTTTCTGCCCCGCACCACTGGAGCTAAAATAATAATTTCTTTTTCTTTTTTTGATTTTTTAGCAATATCAATTACATAATCTACTATTTGTTCGTTGGTCATTTTTTTTATTTTATGACCGCATTTTGGACAAAACGGTTGACCAACTCTGGCAAAAAGTACTCGTAAATAATCATAAATTTCCGTAATAGTAGCCACAGTTGAGCGGGGATTTCCTGAATGACTTTTTTGGTCAATAGAAATTGCTGGCGATAAACCTTCTATTTCATCAACATCTGGTTTATCAAGGCGACCCAAAAACTGCCTAGCATAAGCTGACAATGATTCAATATAGCGCCTCTGCCCCTCGGCAAAAATAGTGTCATAAGCCAAACTAGATTTACCCGAACCGGATGGCCCGGTAAAAACCACCAATTTGTTGCGAGGAATAGAAAGAGAAACATTTTTTAAATTATGCTCTCTTGCCCCTTTGATTGTTATTTCATTTTTCATGATTTTTAAAAAGTGGAATTTATTTACCTTGTAATTCTTTTTTGGCTATTTTTATCTCGTCGCGTAAAAGTGCCGCCAGCTCAAAGTTCAACTCCCCCGCCGCTTCTCGCATTTCTTTTTCTTTTTCTTTAATAAACTTTTCTAACCTTGATTTAGAACCAATAATTGGAGTAAGTTCCATTTTTGCCACTTCTTCGGGAATAATATCTTTAATTTCTTTTATAATTGACCTAGGCGTAATTTTATGACGCTTATTATATTCAATTTGTAATTTACGACGCCTATTAGTTTCATCTAGCGCTCTTTTTAAAGAGCCTGTCATATTATCTGCATAAAGTATAACTTCTCCATTAATATGTCTTGCTGCTCTTCCAATTGTTTGGATTAATGATGTTTCACTACGCAAAAATCCTTCTTTATCAGCATCCAAAATAGCAACTAGCGAAACCTCGGGTAAATCAAGACCTTCTCTCAACAAATTAACTCCAACCAAAACATCAAATTCTCCTTTCCTTAAAGATGTTAAAATTATAATCCTATCCATTGTTTTAATATCGCTATGTAAATATTCAGCTTTTATCTTTTTTTCAGTTAAATAAACACTTAAATCTTCAGCCATTTTTTTAGTTAAAGTTGTAACAAGTACTCGCTCTTTTTTTAATACTCTTGCTTCAATTCTTGTGATGACATCTTTAATTTGACCTAAGGCAGGCATCACCGTTGTTTTAGGATCAATGAGTCCAGTTGGTCTAATAATTTGTTCTACCACTTGCTTACTTATATTTTTTTCATAATCTGAAGGAGTGGCCGAAACATATATCATTTGCCCTACTCGACTATTAAATTCACTAAATGAAAGTGGTCGATTGTCTTTAGCTGATGGCAAACGAAATCCATATTCAATTAACGTTTTTTTCCGGGCTTGATCCCCAGCATACATACCCGAAATTTGAGGCACGGTTACATGAGATTCATCAATTATGGTAATGAAGTCTTGTGGAAAATAATCAAGTAAAACCTCGGGCGGAGATCCAGGAGCCCGACCAGAAAAAATTCTGGAATAATTTTCAATCCCATTACAATAACCAATTTCCCTAATCATCGCTATATCAAAATTAGTTCGGCGCTCTAATCTCTCAACTTCTAAAAATTTTTTCTCTTTTTCAAAAAAAGCTAACTGTTCTTTTAATTCTCTTTTTATTTCTTTTATCGCTCTTTCTCTATCGGGGGGAGTTGTAATATAATGTTTTGCCGGAGCGATAACAATTTCCTCTTTTTCCTTAGTTTTATCTGACATAAACCCTTCTACTGGATTTATTTCGTAGATTTTTTTAATTATGTTTTTTTCAACTTCAATCTTATAAATAATTTCTTTGTCTGGTGGCATTATCTCCCATTGGTCTCCAATCAACCTAAAAGAACCTCTTTTTAAATCAGCCGAGGTTCTGGAAAATTGTAAGGAGATCAATTTTTTGGAAAGTTCTTTTCTATTTAATTGATCGTCAATCACAAACTTAAGAATATTTTGAGCATACACTTTGGGAGCACCTAATCCATAAATACATGAGACTGATGCTACCACAATAACATCGGATCTGGTAAGTAAAGAAACGGTCGCCGAGTGACGGAGTTTATCAATTTCATCATTAATCATTGCTTCTTTGGCAATATAAGTGTCAGATGTTGGCATATAGGCCTCGGGCTGATAATAATCATAATAGGACACAAAGTAATGAACTGAATTTTCCGGAAAAAGCTCTCTTAATTCATTGCAAAGTTGGGCGGCCAAAGTTTTATTGTGAGCTATAACCAAGGCTGGGCGATTGGCTTTTTCAATCACATTAGCTATGGTAAAAGTTTTTCCCGAACCTGTCACCCCCAAAAGCGTTTGATGATCTAAACCCATTTCAAGACCACTAAACAATTTTTCTATTGCTTGTGGCTGATCCCCAGCTGGTTTAAATTTGGATTGTAAATTAAATAACTTCATATTTAACATAATACATTTTTTTTCAAAAAAAAGAACCCCAACAGACAATTGTCCATTGGGGTCATTGATTCTATTTACAGTTATCGAAGATTGGGAAGAATATTACGAATAAAATTCTCACCATCGTTCGAATGGGGTACATATGCCCCATAAACGAGAGGAAATGATCTGCGAAGATTATCGCATATATTCCTGATCTCCGTACTGCCCCTAGTTATCCATGGCCGACCCTCTTCGTCATAAATGACGACTGTCCCGTTGTTAGAATCGTAGGTAAAGGGTGTATACTCCTTTTAACGTGCGACTCTTCTTTTCCACCATCGATATGTTCGGAGGTACCGAGGGCCGAAAAAAAACCAAGGTCCAGCAAAGCGTAAGAAAGTTTGTAATTGGCATCCATCTTACGTCTCCTTAAAGACATCGTGCGGATTACTTTGCCCAAGAACGATTCTTTGCGCGGAAACTTTTTTATATATGTATGAATTCCGTCTTTTAGTTGGTATAAATTTTTAAAACCTTCTTTTTTAAACAATACTGTGGCTTTTTCACATCTAATACCACCAGTACACACTGCTATAGTTTTTTTATTTTTAAGATGTTAATTCTTTAACCTTTTTAGGCAAATCCCTAAAATTTATAAGTTTGGGGGTTAATAGTTTTTTCAAAATAGCCTACCTCAATTTCAAAATCATTTCTTAAATCAAGCACCACAAAATCTTCATTTTTTTCATACATTTTTTCTAATTTTTTTGCAGTAACAACTGACGCAGTATCTTTTTTTATATTCAATTTACCCACTCCTAAAGTAACAATTTCTGGCCTTACTTTTACTTTAAGTTTAGTAAATCCTGATCCTATGCCTTCACTATCTTTAAAAACCACATCTTTGAAAAATTTAATTGATTTCAGTTTTTTGATATAACTTTTTATATCTTTTGTTTTACCTTCAAGAGTGGCGTTAATCCCCTCCTCTGCAATAATTATTCTACCTTTTAAATTAAAACTCTCAGCAATTTTTCTTTGCGTATCTTTAAATTTTTCCGGATTTTTAATAATGCCGAATTTATAAAAAAGTATTATTGTATATTCGTTTTTATCCATTTTAATTTTTCATTTACTTTCTTTTTAATCATCCAAGGCTTTAAGGGGACGGGATACGAACTCTCGTCAATTTAGCGGAGTTGATTTGGCGGTTTTTCAAGGCGCGAGGAGCGAGGTTAATGCCGTAATTATTGTGAGCGACGAGCAACGCTGAAAAATCGCCAAACTGCCCCGCCCCAGAGCCTGCCTCGCCATTTTATTCAAGCCGCGTTGCTTTCAGGATACGGCAAATTTTGATAATAACTGCGTCGCTCCGCCTGAAATGTATCGCAGAGGATACAATTTCAGGCATCGCTTCTTATTCTTAT
>Ga0209542_10009874_pt1 | contig 17380 bp, 28 predicted proteins | sample RifCSPhighO2_01_FD_184028 | JGI IMG/M metagenome (GOLD analysis project Ga0209542, IMG submission 184028) | Soil microbial communities from Rifle, Colorado - Rifle CSP2_plank highO2_0.1 (SPAdes) (version 2) | ecosystem: Environmental > Terrestrial > Deep subsurface > Rock core/Sediment ...
ATGGCGACAATATCGCCTTCTTTCAATATTCGCTTACTATTCGGTATGCCATGCACTACTTCATCATTAACAGAAACGCATAGTGACGCAGGAAATGGAACTTTCGCGCCCGCCGGACGATAATTTAAAAATGCCGGAGTATCGTCTATATCCTTAATCAGCCTAAATGCATAATTATCCAAATCTTTCGTGGAAATTCCAGGTTTTATTTTCTGTTTTATTTTATGTAGTACGGTAGCCAAACGCTTGCCACCTTCCCGCAGTATTTCTATTTCTTTTTTTGTTTTTATGATGATGGACATAAAATAAATTCTTTCTTGGCACAACTTTTTATAAAGCAATCTATCTCCGCAAGCTTGCGGAGCGAACTTCTCGGCCCGTCGGCCTGCGAAAGGCTTTCTAAAAAGTGTGCCTGCAACGAATTTAGAAAGAGTTTCATCTTAAGAAATAACTGTCCCTAAAAACTTCTCATTATTTAAATATTTGGCCAGATTATCAACCGGCTTGCCGTTCATGATTACGACTTCTATTCCTTCGGCCTGCGCGAGCTTTGACGCCACAGGGTCAAATGGAGAATTCAGCCCCGAGGTCCATTCTTTTGGAATAATCTCTCGGTAATCTGCCCAGGAAATCTTCTCTATTTTTTTGGCATTCGGATTGATCTTTGGATCGGAATCATAGACATAATCAATGTTTGAAAGATTAATAATTTTTTTTGCGCCGGCAGATTTTGCCGCTTCAATGGCATCATAATCCGTACTTTTTCCCGGTTCGTGGGCAGCGCCTATAATTATGGGTTTATTAAAGGAAAATTTATTGGACAAATTATTTATAACTCGGGTATGAGCGTAAATTCCAAAAATAACCCGAAGCAGTTCCGCATTCATCTTCAGAGATGCGATGCCAATCCAGTCCAAGTCTTCCAAAGAAGGGCTCGCAATCTCTTTGGCCGCATCCTGATATTTTCTGCAAATTTTTCCTCCGCCGGTAATAATAACAAACTTCTTTCCCTGGGCAACTTGAGAGAGGATTAGAGTTTTAAAATCTTTCAAAAAACCTGTATCTATATCATCAGGTATGATGAGCGATCCGCCTAATGAAATTATGATTGTTTCTTCCATTATCTTAAAATCCCAATGCTTTAATAATATCTTTATGCACATCCTCTACTGTCTGCTCGCCATTTATTTTTATAAAATTATATCCATCCTTTCCTTTAAAATATTCAAAAGAAGGGACAACATCCCGCTCATACCAACTTAACCTATTTTGTATTTTCTCCGGTGTGTCATCCGATCTTTTACGTTCCATCATTCGTGTATAAGACCACTTTTCTGAAACATCCACTAAAATAATGTTTAAATTTTGTATGTTATAAAAATCAAAAGCGGAATCTAAAGCCACAGATTCTTCGCGTCTGCGACAAACCCCGTCAAAAACCAAATCTTCTTTCCCGGAAAAATTTTTCACCAGTCTCTCCGTCCAGAGCCAGATCGGCAAAAAGACGGGTATAAGCGCTCCTTCCTTTAAGATATCTCCAGCCAGCTTGCTCGAAAAATTGTCGTCTTTTATAAACTCTCTAAACACACTGCCGGTTTCTGTGTATAAAACTTCTTTACCTTGCGACTTTAAAAGATCAACCAAAAGTTTAGCCTGAGTTCCTTTTCCGCATCCGGATCTTCCAAAAAATACAAAAGCCCGTGAATTCATAGACAAAGTTTACACATTTTTTGCCTAAAAATCAAGGATTAATACTCCCGCATGGAAATCTGGGAATCCACTTTCTTCATGAGGTCTAAGACGACAGAGACGACGATGAGGAGCGAGGTACCGCCTAAAGCGAGAGCGGTGATGCCGGTCGCAAACTGCATAATGAGAGGCAACACAGCGATAAAACCAAGAAAGACCGCGCCGAGGAGGGTAATACGGCCCAAGACCTTTGAAATATAATCGGAGGTGGAAGCCCCCGGACGGATACCCGGAATAAATGCCCCGTTTTTTTGCAAATTAGTGGATAATGCTTCAGGATCAAAAGTGACTGCCGTATAAAAGTAAGTAAAGAGAAATACTAAAATAAAATACAGCACCGCATAGAGTACGGATGTTTGGGTAAAAGAAATAAGCACGCTGGAGATTTTCGCAATTATCGCATTGTCAAAGCGCGACAAGAAAGTGCCTATCATTTGAGGAAAAAGCAGAATGGAGAGCGCGAAGATTATCGGAATCACTCCGGCTTGGTTGACCCGCAGTGGTAGATAAGTGGAACCCCCACCATACATCTTCATCCCCCTTACGCGCTTGGCATAAGTCACAGGAATGGGACGTTCGGCTTCGGTCACAAGGACAATCCCCGCGATAACCAGCACGCCCACCACCGTAAACATGAGATAAAGCGGGATTTGAGAGACATCAAAAGTAAAGATAAGCTGGCTGACCTGGGCAGGCAAGGTGGCCACAATACCGGCGAAAATTATGAGCGACACACCATTACCAATGCCGAATTCAGACACAAGCTCGCCTAGCCACATAAGCAAAACTGACCCCGCAACAACAATAAGTAAATTGGTAATTCTGTCAAAAGCCGTCAAGTTTACCAAGATATTCTGGCTTTCCAAAATAGCCAAAAGAGCAAAGCCTTGCAAGGCAGCTAGTGGCACAGTGAGCAGTCTGGAATACTGGGTAAATCTTTTTCTGCCGGCTTCGCCTTCTTCGTGATAAATCTTTTTTAAAGCAGGAACCATGATGGTCAAAAGCTGCATAATAATTGAACCTGTGATATACGGTCCGACACCAAGCATTATTATGGAAAGGTTCGTTAGTCCGCCTCCGGAGAATATATTTAAGATGCCAAAAAATTGGTTGTTAGAGAGAAACCGGTTGAGCGCAAGCGTATCAATGCCCGGAATAGGAATAGCAGAAAGCAATCTGAATACAATTAACGCAAAAAATACAAACAGGACTCTTTTCCGTAGAGTAGTATCCGTCCAGACCAATTTCATTTTATTCAGAAAATTCATAATATTACCTGATTTTTATCTTCCGTCCCTTAATATTAAGCCGTTTCCTAATCGCCGAGAAATTCTCACCGGAAGAAGCAAGTTCTGATTTCGGAAGAATTAGAGCCTTGCGTACGGATTTGAATTGATATCCGCGGTTCTTTGGCAGTTTCTTTATAATATCACGAAGTTCCGGACGGCGCTTATTTCCGGCGCGGGCCGTCTGACCTTTGCCTCCGCGGCCAGAAGTTTTGGCATGCTTACCGCCTCGGCCGACCAATCTGTCTTTTTTATTCTTATGAGTTCTTTTTAAATTATGTATTTGCATATATTTTTTACAAAAATTTTATTTATTTTTCCTCTTCTTTGACATCTTTAATAAGCGCGGCAGGTATAGAGACTTCAACGGGCGCAATGACAACACCTTCGGTTGAAGGTTTCCCGTATTTTGAAGAAATAGGGCTGAGCGCCAGCATAACCGCCTTTGCATTATTTAAACCATTTTTGCTATTGGATAAAATTTTGCCGGTAATATCTTTTATCCCGGAGAGCTTGACTATATCGCGCACAACCGAACCGGCAACTAGCCCGCGACCACGGTTAGGCAAGAGCTTAACCTCCGAACTGGAAAATTTGGCGGAAAGTTCGTGGGGAATGGACATGGTCTTGGTCAGACGCAATCTGACCATGTTTTTCTTGGCGTTTCTGACCGCTTTATTGATTGCCAAAGCCGTATCTCCCGCTTTTCCCAAACCCAAACCGACAGACCCCTTTTTATCCCCGGCTATTAATGCGACAGAAAAAGAGAACCGGCGTCCTCCGGCAACCACGCGGGTAACCCGACGAATATTTATAATCTTCTGGTCAAATTCCGGCTTGGCTCGCGGAAATGTGGAGCCTCTCCGATTGCTATTCTTTTTTTCTTTTGTTTTTTCCATCTTAAATATAAATTATATTAAATTAAAACTGCAATCCAGTAGTCCGGGCAACGTCCGCCACTGTCTTTATGCGTCCGGTGTATTTAAATCCATTTCTGTCAAAAACAACTTTGCTGATTTTATGTTTTAAGCAAAGCTCGGCAATCGCCTGCCCGACTTTCCTTGCCCTCTCGGTCTTAGTGCTCTTATTTCCCTTGTTTATTTTAACGTCACTAGCTTGAGCTAAAGTTTTGCCGGCTATGTCATTTATCACTTGCGCATAAATAAATTTATTTGAACGGAAAACAGTCAAACGCGGGCGTGTTTCCGTGCCTTTGATTTTTACCCTGATTTTTTTCTTCAGCCTTATTCTTTTGTTGATTTTCTTTTTCATTTTTTTAAGGACGGTCCTTAAGAGAATTACCCCAAGAACCGTCCTTGGATTAAACCGTTTTCTTGCCCTGCTTACGTCTGATAACTTCGCCATCGTAGCGCATACCTTTACCTTTATAAGGCTCGGGCTTTTTTAACGCGCGGATTCCCGCAGTAAAACTCCCTACTAATTCTTTATCAATGCCTGAGATCGTAATATTATTTTTCTCGGCGGTGGCATTGATACCCTCGGGGATAGCCACAATAACCGGATGGGAGAACCCTAACGCAAAATGAAAATCTTTCCGCTGACCGTCAATCTTGACTTCGGATTTAAACCCTACACCTTCCAAAATTAATTTCTTTTGATACGGTGTTTGTACTCCGGCAATCATATTCTTGATATGCGAAGCATAAGTGCCCCAAAGAGAACGGGAGAATTTATCGTTTCTTTTTACGTTCAAGTTTATAGCCCCGTCAATGATAATAATAGTAATATCATCACGGAAAGTCTTTGAGAGTGTGCCCTTCGGGCCGACTACAGTAACAACATTGCCCAAAGAAGACTCACTCTGTGTGACTTTCACTCCTTCCGGTATAGCTATTTCTTGTTTACCTATTCTACTCATAAATTTACCCAATAAATTACCACAGCCTGAATAATGCTTCGCCCCCGACCTGCTCGGCCCTAGCTTCTCTGCCTGATAAAATACCCTTCGGCGTGGAAAGCACCAGTAGCCCTGCTCCGTTTCTGACTCTGTGAATGTCTTTCACTCCGAAATAAACGCGCCTGGACTGCTTTGAAACTCTTTCAACTTCCATGATTTTCGGCTTTTCTTCCACATAAACCAGTCCTACTTCCAATACTGGCTGATCTTTTTTTATTTTCTTAGCAACAGCACCGATGTATCCTTCCTTTTGCAGGCATTCTAAAATGGCATGCTTCATTTTTGAATATGGCAAGAGCACGGACTCTTTGCCCGCAAGACTACCATTCTTCATTATTATCAACATGTTTGCTATTGAATCCATCCCGTACGAAATAGGACACGTACGCTTACGCTTCGTTGTCCTTTTTATTATTTATAATATTTTTGATTAATTTCATAATTTTGTTTATTTTATGCGTCCGCGATTTCGTTCGGGATCCATATCCATAAAATTACCAGCTTGATTTACGAACACCCGGAAGCATTCCTTCATTTGCCAATTCCCTAAAACAAATACGGCAAATACCGAAGTCTCTCATAAAAGCATTGCCCCGGCCACAGCGAAAACAGCGGTTTTTAGCCCGGGTGCTAAACTTTGGCTTCTTCTTGCTTCTTGCTATAACTGATGTTTTTGCCATCCCATTAAAAAATTAAAATAATAAACTTCATCTTTTTTACAAGCCCGCTGATTTTCTAATGGGACAAGCAAATAAAATCGCCTATTTTTATAGATGATATCGTATATTTTTTCTTAAAACTCTTGAAAAGTCTTAAGGAGAAATACAGATCAATCTATTTCCTAGACTCTCTAATACTAGCAGAATGGGTAAATTTAGTCAAGAAAATGGGGTAGAAATTGAGAAGGACGGGGGGATGGAGCACGATTGTGTGCGCCGTCCCTTCCCGTCCTGGTACCGTCCTTTCTTCCTTGCACGAATTGTGCTCGCCCTTCTCGGCGCTAGTTCGGCTTGTTGGCCGCCGTGACGCCCGTGCCGTTCGCGTTCGTCGGCTCGGGGATCTCGATGATGCCGGCCGCGATGATCGCGTCCGGCGTGGCGGGGGTTGCCGGCGTCAGATTGGCGGGACTCGCGAAGATGTTGAGCGCCGTCAGAGTGTGCGTACGCATTGTGAGGATCCTCCGTGATGACTTGCCTGGCTTTCTGGGCCAGCGAGTGACAACACACGGTGTGCTATAACTCTACCTTCAATGCTAAACCTATATAAACATAAGTCAATTTAAAGTGTGAATAACTTATTTTTTAGCTATTTCTTCCTTCTTAAAAGGAATCCCCAAGAGTTCAAAAAAGGCTGTGCCTTCTTTTTTATTTTTAGCGGTGGAAACGAGGGTGACGGACATACCAAAAACATCGCGGATATCCTCATCGGCTGTTTCCGGGAAAATGGTGTGCTCTTTTATGCCGATGGTGAGATTGCCGATATTATCTACTGCCGTGCGGGCGATACCACGGAAGTCCTTGGTGCGGGGCAGAGCGACGTTGATGAGCTTTTCCAAAAAAGCATACATTCTCTTACCGCGCAAAGTCACCATAACTCCGATCGGGTCGCCCTGGCGAACTTTAAAAGAAGCGATGGACTGCTTGGCTCCGCGAAGAGTTGCCTTTTGTCCGGTAATCTTGGCCAAACGCTCTAAAATAGCATCATTTTTATTTTTGTCTTTTTTGATAGCCGTGCCGGTGCCTACGTTTAAGACGATCTTCACCATCTTCGGCGCCGCCATGGCGTTCTTATAATGAAACTCCGAGCTTAACGCCCCAGTAGAGTTTTTCATTTTCTCAAATGCCTGTATTTCTTTTTCTTTTACGGTCAAATGTTTCATCCCAGTACTAAAATTTTATTAATAATCTTCATCTTTATGTCCCGTAATCAAAAATTTAGTACGGGACAGGTATATTTTTATTATTCGGCTTTTTTAACATTGGAGGCGTGTATCGGCATAGCCATATCCACCATTCTTCCTTTCTCCCCTGACTTCCTCGGACGCTGGTGCTTTTTACTTATATTCGCTCCCTCAACTATCACTTTATTAAGTTTCACCAAAACACGGACAATCTTGCCTTTCTTGCCCTTATCTTTGCCAGCTATAATTATTATATTATCTCCTTTTTTCAATTTCATCCCGTTAGAGATAGGAAATCTTTAGATTTCCGTTCCCTTAATTATTATTAATGTGTTAATCAACCTTATCATAAATATATTATTAAATCTTATATTAAACTTCTTAATCTCTAACGGGATTCATTTCCTTAACTTAAATTACTTCCTGTGCTAATGAAATTATTTTCTGGAATCCTTTTTCGGCAAGCTCTCTCGGTATTGGTCCGAATACGCGTCCGGCTTTCGGGTCTTTCTTGCCTTTCTCCAGCAGAACCACCGCATTATCATCAAAACGGATATAAGATCCGTCTTTTCGCCTGTAAGCGCTTCTGGTGCGCACGACGACAGCCTGATGCACGTCTTTCTTCTTGACCCCTTTCCGCGGGGAAGCAACCTTAACGGAGATGATAACTAGCTCTCCCAAAGTAGCGTATCTTTTTTTTGAAGAGCCTAAGATCTTGAACACCTTACCCACGGTGCCCCCCGCATTATCTGTTATTTTTACCAATGTTTCGTTTTGTATCATAAAATTTATTCAAGGACGGTCCTTGGGGAAACTTCTTTAAGGACCGTCCTTAATACCTTAAAACGTTTATCTTTGGAAATTGGCCTAGTTTCAACTATTTCTACCTTGTCTCCAGTTTTATATTTATTATCCGCATCGTGCGCTTTGTATTTCTTGCTCACTTGATAAAATTTGCCGTAGAGAGGATGCTTGATAAACCTGGAGACCTTTACAATCACAGTCTTGTCCATCTTATCCGAAACAACCACCCCTTTTAAGATGTTGCCTTTATTTTCTGCTATTACTTTTTTTATTTTTGTTGTCATCCCAGTACTAAAATTTTATTAATAATCTTTATCTTTATGCCCCGTAATTAAAAATTTAGTACGGGACAGGTATTTATTTACGATTGATTTCCGTTAAAATACGGGCTATGTCTTTTCTCAAAGATGACGACTCTTTCACATTCTTTGATTTTGAACCCTCCGCCTTAAATCTAATGACTCGCATATTCTCTTCTAAAAGACCAAGCTTTTTCTCAAGCTCGTTTCTTTTCATTCCTTTTAAATTATCTTTTTTCTTTGCCATATAATTTATTGCTTATGAGCCCGGGAAATAATTCTTGTTTTCAGTGGAAGTTTGGTGCCGGCTTTACGGAGCGCCTCATGAGCGATAGCCTCATCTACGCCGTCCACTTCAAAAATAATGCGTCCAGGGAAAACATCAAAACAATATCCCTGCGGATCTCCTTTCCCTTTTCCCATTCCCATTTCCGGGGGTTTTGAAGTATAAGGGCGGTCCGGAAAAATGCGGATCCAGTATTTGCCGGCTTTGGTCAGAGTTCGGGACACCACTTTACGGGCGGACTCAAGCTGGATTGACTTGACGCGCGCCTGACTCAAAGACTTCAGCCCATAAGAGCCGAAGGATAGCTTTGACCCGCGGGTGTCAGGCGACAATGCTTTCGGATTGCTACGCTTGGTCTGCCATTTTCTAAATTTTACTTTTTTCGGAGTTAACATAAGAGTAACATAAAATTAATTTATTAATCCATTTTTTCAGACCTAGGCTGATCCGCCTTGGGCAAAAATTTATTTTTATCCGCAAATATCTTCCCGCGGTAAATCCAAACCTTGATGCCGATAACGCCGTAAGACAAAGTTGCGCGCTCGCGCTTGAAATCTATATCCGCGCGGAAAGTCTGGAGCGGAATGCTCCCTCGTTTTAGCTCTTCCGTACGGGCAATATCAGCCCCGCCGAGACGGCCCGAGAGAACCACTCTGGCGCCTTCTACCCCGCGTGTCGTCATGACTTTTTCAATAATCGTTTTAATGACCCGGCGATAAGGCAATCTTTTTTCCAGCCCTTCGGCCACCATATAAGCGACAATTGCGGCATCAGCTTCCGGATTCGCTACTTCAACGATTTCAAGCTTAAAATCTTCCGGTCTTGGAAGCTTCAAAATATCCATTTTCTTCAAAATATCGGTCTTCAGCTTGGTGGCTCCCTCGCCACTGCGCCCTATGATAAGTCCGGGGCGGGAAGTTCGGATGATAAACCGAGTGGCTTTTCTGCTTCTTTCAATTTCAATCGTGGAAATATACATACCACGTAGCTTCTTCTCCAGATATTGACGTATCAGAACATCCCCCTTTAAGTAAGAGACATATTTTTTCGGGTCGGCAAACCAGCGGCTCTTCCAGTCCCGGAGTATTATCAGCCTATGCGCATATGGATGAACTATTTTACTCATATTATTTCTTGCCCGCTGTAGCCTTGGCGGAGGCGGGTTTCTTAACTTTCGTCCTCGCAATTTTTACAATTTTTTCCCCTAAAAGAATATTTAAGTGGCTCGTGCGCTTATTTATCCTGTGTCCTGTACCCATCGCTGCCGGCATCATTCTTTTCATTGTGATGCCTTTGTCTACCCGTAATTCTTTGATAAATAAATTTGCAACATCTATGCCGTTTTGTTTTGCATTGGAAACTGCCGAAAGCAAAAGCTTCTTAAGCGGTAGCCCCGCGCGCTTGGCTAAAAAATCAAGCTCGGTAAATGCTTGTCCCACATCTTTCCCCCTGATAAGTGAAGCAACTAAGCGGACTTTTCTCGGAGACTGTCTGTAATTTTTTAAAAATGCTTTCATCCCGTTTAGAAGCAGATCGCGATCAACTCGCGTGCTTGAAATTTTACGTTATTAATTTTTCCAATACTTGTTTTCATATTTTTATTTGTTTTTAAATTGCGATCGCGGCTTCTAACGGGATTCATATTATTTTTTAGCGCCTCCTTTCGCATCAGCTGCGGCAGTAGTTGCCCCTTTGGCGGCTGTTATCTCGGCTTCTTTTTTCTTTTGCTCAAGCTCTTTCTGCATCTTTCCTCCATGCTTAATAAATTTCTTGGTAGGAGAAAATTCTCCCAAGCGGTGACCCACCATATCTTCGGTAACCAAAACATCTATGTGAACTTTGCCGTTGTAAACACCGAAGGTAAAACCGAGCATCTCCGGAGAGATGACACAAGCTCTTTTCCAGGTTTTAATGGTCTTGGTCTCTAGCGGGTTTTTGCCGGCAATCTTTTTCAAGAGCCTTTCATCCACAAATATGCCTTTTTTTATACTTCTTGTCATGTATTTTTTATCGTATAAACAAAATGGCTCTCAATTGAGCCTTAAAAACATACTAGCAAATATGGCTAAAAAAGCAAGAGAACGGCTCATTTCTTCCCATTTGAGCCGTTGTAACTTAAATGAATTGCCCCAGCATTCGACAGGCGTCGAAGGCCGGGGCGGGGCTAGCGGGAGCTAGCGATATTGCAGAGCTGGCGGAGAGCCAGCTGGGTGTTTTGTGCACCACTAGCGTCGTCTGCGACGCGTGATATTTCGGGCCTCCTTTTCCCGACAGCGCACTAAGAACAACACAGCCACGGCGAGAATAATCCTTCTTGCCTGGCGCCTTCTTCTCTTAGACACGTGGTGCATTTCCCCTCCGACGACAGAACGTTACGATTTACCCCAAAGTATCTGGGGTGAGAGAACAAGGTTTATGTATGATTCCACTATAAGTCTATAATCTACACGAAATAAAGCAACTCGCTTTGTGGACAAAACAAAAGCCCCATTTCTGGGACTTTTGTTTTTATTTATTCTTCCCAGTCTTCCTGCGAGAGACAATAAAAACATTTGAGTATTTCTTTGGTCCGCGAGTTTTGCGTCCGCCGGTAACTTTGCCCCACATCGTCTTCGGGCGTTTTGTTCCTCTGCCTTGCCTGCCTTCTCCGCCTCCGTATGGATGGTCTACCGGATTCATCGCCGTACCTCGCACTGTAGGACGTATTCCTTTCCAGCGGCTGCGTCCCGCTTTGCCGTAATTCTCCAGATGATGCTCTTCATTACCAACGGTGCCGATAGAGGCCCAGCACTCTTCATTTATTTTCCGAACTTCCGTTGAAGGCATTTTGATATTCGTATATCCGTCTGCATTCGCTACCACCTGCGCGAAAACTCCCGCCCCGCGGCTAATCTTTGCCCCACCCCGAGGTTTGATTTCAATATTATAAACAAAAGTTCCAACTGGAATATTTTTTAGTGGCAATCTATTACCGGCCGTCAAGGGCGCCTTAGAAGATACAATAAAGGAATCCCCCGCTTTTACCCCCTTTGGTAATACGACATATCTTTTTTCTCCATCTTTATAAACTGCAAGCCCAATAAAGGCTGAACGATTCGGGTCGTATTCCACAGACTTAATTTTCGCCGGAATTTCTTTTTTATTATAAACAAAATCAACATCCCGGAAGAGACGCTTGTGTCCTCCGCCTTTATGCCTCATGGTAATGCGCCCTTGGCTGTTACGGCCTACTGCTCTCTTGAAACCATAAGTCAGAGACTTGGTGGGAGTAGTCGCTGTCAAAACACCCCTGTAAGATACATTAGTCATCTGTCTTCTGGATTTACTTGTCGGTTTATATGTTTTCATTGATTTTGCGAAATCATGTAGCGCAATCGTCCATTGAAGCGCTGCTACTATTAAATAAATTCTATCTTATCTCCCTGTTTCAAATAAACAAGAGCCTTTCGTCCTCCGCCCTTTACGCCGGCTTTGCCTTTTGACATGATATTTTTCTTTGGAACTCTCAAAACATTTACTTTTACGGGATGCACTTTATAAAGGGTAAAAATGGCTTTCTTTATTTCTGTTTTATTCGCCCCGGAAGTAATGTCAAAAGTGTAAACATTTTGCCCTTGCGCATTTGAAGCTTTTTCGGTCACTCTTGGGTTTTTAATTATTTTTGTCATTTTATTTTGGTGAAACTTTTTAAAATATGCTTTTGGAGGGGTTTCGAGGCTGTCGAGCCGAGAATTTCAGGATTTTTTAAGCTTCAAAAAATCCGTACCGGAAAAAGTATATTTAAAAAAGTTTCACTAGCCACGGGATTCTAAAAATTTCACACTCTCGACCGGATTTTCTATTAAAAGGTATTGGTGGTTGAGCACGTCAAGCGGATTTAAATTTTTCAGGAAAACTATTTGGAGCGCCGGTATGTTTCGGAAGCTCTTTTCTGTTTTAATATTGCGGTCAGCTAAAGCCAAGAGGACTTTAGGCTTTTTAGAGACTGTAAAAGATTTAACTCCATTTATTTTGGCTAAATTTTTCATCACCTCTACGGCAGATTGGGTCTTGATGGAAGGCATAGAAAATGAATCAACAAACAATATTTCATTATCCTTTAATTTCTTTGAAAGAACGGAAAAGAGAGCCTGCGCCCGCATTTTCTTTGAAATTTTTCTCTTGTAATTTTTTTCCGCGAGCGGACCGTGCGTCACCCCTCCGCCTACCCAGATCGGACTTCGGGAAGATCCGTGCCGGGCGCGTCCGGTGCCTTTTTGTTTCCATGGTTTTCTACCTCCGCCCCGTACCTCGCCCCTGTCTTTGGTGTCAGCCGTACCTGCGCGCTTATTGCTCCTCATCCCTTCCACTACCTGATGCACCAGGTCGCTCCGCCACTTAGCGGCAAAAACCTTTGCCGGTAAACTTATTGCCCCCGCAATGGCGCCTTTTTGATCATAAATTTTCATTTGCATCTTTGCTTCCATAAATTTAACGGCTGACGATTTCAACCAAACTGCCACGACGACCTGCTATCGCTCCTTTAACCAGCATTATATTATTTTCTTTATCTATAGAAACAACCTTTAAATTTTTCTGGGTAATACGGTCTCCCCCCATTCTACCCGCCATTCTCATGCCTTTCGGAACATGAGTTCGCAGACCTCCTCCGATAGACCCCGGCTCTCTTTCCGAATGCTTTTGGCCATGAGTGCGCGGACCACCCGAAAATCCATGACGCTTGACGACACCTTGAAAACCCTTACCCTTTGATACGCTGGAGACGATAAGGTTGTCTCCGGGGGCAAAAATTGAAACATCAATACTATCGCCCTCTTTCACGTCTATTTTATCTCCGGGTTTTAATCTGAATTCTTTAAGGGTTTTCTTTTTCTTTATTGCAAAATCCACCTGCACAGAGTCATAACCATCTTGCCCTTTTTCAAATATTCTGGTTACTGTAACGGGACCGGCGGAAACAATAGTAACGGGAAAAACTTTCCCCTCTTCGGAAAAATACTCCGTCATATTTTCTTTTGTTCCTAAAATGAATTTCATCCCGTTTAGAAGCAGATCGCGATCAAACTGCGTACCTGACATGTTATGTTATTAATTTTTTTAATCCTTGATTTCATATTTTGTTTGTTATTTTAATTGCGATCGCGGCTTCTAACGGGATTCATATCCTTTTCTACAACATCTTTACATCAATATCCACTCCAGAAGGAAGCGATAAATTGGTCAGGGACTCAATAGTCTTAGCATTCGGATTGATGATATCAATCAGTCTTTTATGCACACGAATCTCAAATTGCTCCCGCGTATTTTTATAAATGAAAGGAGAACGGTTGACCGTATATTTTTTGATTTCTGTAGGCAGTGGCACCGGTCCGACGATTTCCGCATCATAACGTATAGCAGTATCCATGATTTGTTTGACCGAGCTGTCAAGAATTTTGCTTTCATACGCTCGTACACGTATGCGAAGCACCACCTTGCCATCTCCCGCATTCAAACGAATAGTTTTCTCTTTTTTTAGACTAATTTTAGAGACCTTTAATTTAGGTACTTTAACAGCTTTAACTACTGGAGTTTTTAGCACTTTGGGCCTGCCTACAACGTTATGCGTAGCGTTTCGGGCAGGCTTTTTTGTTTTTGTCTCTGTTGTTGTCATAATTTAAAAGGACAGTCCTTAAGAAGGCCCTCCCAAGGACAGTCTTTAGGAAATTTCTTAACCCAGAATTTTAGTAACTACCCCTGCGCCGACGGTCTTTCCTCCTTCGCGGATAGCAAACCTTTGCGCCTCTTCCAATGCAACCGGAGTCACTAATTTAACTGTGATTTTCACAGTATCTCCGGGCATAACCATCTCTGTCCCTTCCGCTAAAGTCACATCACCTGTCACATCCGTCGTCCGGATATAAAACTGGGGTTTATAACCTTTGAAGAAAGGGGTGTGCCGTCCGCCTTCTTCCTTTTTCAAGACATATATTTCAGCGGTAAAATTGTCGTGCGGAGTAGTCGTGCCCGGTTTGCAAAGGACTTGCCCACGGGTAATGTCTTCTTTCTTTAATCCCCGAAGCAGAATACCGGCATTGTCTCCGGCCATACCCTCCTGAAGATTCTTATTGAACATTTCAATGCCTGTAACCGTCGTCTTCTGGGTAGGCTTGATGCCGACAATTTCCACATCTTCGCCAACTTTTACCACTCCTCTTTCAATTTTGCCGGTAACGACTGTCCCCCGGCCTTCTATTGAGAAAATATCCTCAACCGGCATAAGGAAAGGCTTGGCCGTATCACGGACCGGAATAGGAATGTAGGTGTCCAATGCATTTACAAGTTCAAGAACTTTTTTTGCCCATTCGTCATCCACAGATTTTGACTCAAGAGCCTTAAGGGCAGAACCACGAATAACAGGAGCCCCAACGCCGTCAAAACCCTGCTTGGTCAAAAGTTCGCGTATTTCTTCTTCAACCAAATCAATCATGTCTTTATCGTCAACCATATCGCATTTGTTCAAAAACACGATTATCTTCGGTACTCCGACTTGTCTTGCCAAAAGAACATGTTCTCGGGTCTGAGGCATAGCACCATCGGTCGCGGCAACTACAAGCACTGCGCCGTCCATCTGGGCCGCACCCGTAATCATGTTTTTAATGTAGTCCGCATGTCCAGGAGCATCGATGTGCGCATAGTGGCGGGCATCGGTTGAGTACTCGTTGTGAGAAATATTGATAGTAATTCCTCGGGCTTTTTCCTCGGGAGCATTGTCAATCTGGTCAACGCCTCGGAGCCTTACCTGCTTTCCGGCCATGTTCAAAACATGCAGGATTGCAGCGGTTAAAGTGGTCTTGCCATGGTCAACGTGACCGATGGTGCCGACATTGATGTGCGGCCTGTCTCTTTTAAATTCTTCTGCCATATATCTATTTTATTTAATAATCAAAACTCAGCGTACGAGAACCAGTCACTGGGGCTTGATTACTAACAATATTATTAATAATTGAGCCTGCCCGAAACGCTAAAAAGTCGCAAGCGGGCAAACAAAAACTGCCAAAAGTGCAGTTATTATTATAATAGCAGATAAAAAAACGTTGTCAAATTAATAGATTAGAATAATTGAAATTCAAAAGGCACCTCTTTTTTATCTTTTTTGCCTTTATATAACTCTAAAAGTTCATGAATTTTATGATTTAAATTTCTTCTACTAAAACCTCCGGTCAGATCTTTTATTTTTTGGTCATTCTCAGGACTGTGCTCCAGCATATAGCTTTGAATCTCACCACCCCCCTTACTAAGAAATAAATCAGAAAAACGTATATGTACTATTCCGGTATCCTTACCACCCCTACCCACAAAATAAGTCATTGGTATTTCTTTTTTCCGTTCAGGGCTATCTATTAAATTTTCAATATGTTCTCCGGTATTCATATTTTCATATTATCATTTTTGTATTTCCTTATCCTGTCCCTAAGTTTTTGAGCTTCTTGTTGGGGGTTTTTAGAAAAAATAATGCCTCTGGAAGAATTTATGATGAGGCCGAGACCTTTTCTGTTTAGACCGGCTTTTAAAACTTTTTTTAAATCCCCGCCTTGGGCGCCTATACCAGGAACAAGAAAAGTCATATCGGGGGCAATGGAACGGATTTTCTTCATCTCTTCCGGATAAGTCGCGCCAACGACGAGCATGCAATTTTTATTTTTATTCCAATTTTTATTCACCCTCTGCGCCACAATTTGCCAAAGTGGCTTGCCCTCGATCTTTAAATCCTGAAATTCTCCAGCACCTGGATTTGAAGTCCGGCAAAGAATTATGGAACCTTTGTCCTTTCTGTCCAAAAATGGCTGTACAGCTTCTTGTCCCAGATACGGATGAATTGTTACAGCGTCAAAATGAAGCCAGTCAAAAATCGCAGTTACGTAGCCGTTATTTGTATTGCCAATGTCTGCGCGTTTGGCATCTAATATTGTAAAAACATCCGGATAGTTTTTAATCAGATAATCCATTGTCATTTTTAACTCTTTCATTCCTTTGTCCCCCCGAGCTTCATAAAAAGCAGAATTTGCCTTGAAGGCAACCGCATATTGGTGCGTTTCTTTAATAATCCACTTATTAAATTCAAACTGCGGAAATTTTTGGCTTAAAAAACGTTTTGGAATTTTCGCAAAATCAGCATCCAGCCCCACGCATAAAAGTGAATTTATTTTCTTAGCTCTTTTGTTGTATTTATCTATAATCATCTCGGGAAAGCCTTATGCTCTTCTAAAAATTTCTTCCCGTGCCCAAGTTCGGTATTAATCGGCACACCCTCCTTACACAAAGGACAATCTTTTTCGTCCCAAACATCCATCCCCAGAACAGTCAGATAGTCAAAAGGGACGCCCATAAATTCTGGATTTATATTCAAAGGATCTTTATTCACTATCGCACATGCTGCCACAACTCTGCCTCCTTCATTCCCCACACTATCAATAACTTTTTTCACAGAGCCCCCTGTCGTCACTATATCTTCCACCACCAAAACATTTTTTCCTTTTACAAATTTCCCGTAGCCACGTGTAAAAATTTGATTTTTATCCAGTTGTTTTTCCGTATAGACGCTCAGCACTTCCTTATCTTTTAATTTAGAAAGATGATGCGCAGTCCATTGAGAAAGTATAATACCGCCAATAGAGGGCCCCGCCACAACATCTATATTGATGTCCTTGTATTTTTCCGCAATTATTTCCGCAATTCGGGAAATATAAGCTGTGTGAGGATAAACATAATCCTTATTAACATACATCGGAGCATGCTTGCCGGAAACATAAACAAAGTGGCTATCACCAACCACTGCCCCCGTTTTATTTAAAATCTCAACAACTTCTTGGTTATCAATCATTTGTTTAATTTTAACCTTTCCTTTATCTGTTTTGCAAGGTATCGATTTTGGGATTATTTAGAGTTTATTATTTTAAGAAATTTTTTGTGCAAAAATTTATTCGCGATCACAATTTCCCTGTCATTAGTGGTCCAAGGCTGACCCTTAAAATTCGTAACCTTGCAGCCTGCTTCTTTTAATATTAAGGCAGGCGCTGCGCAATCCCAAAGCAAACCTCTTTTTAAAGTAATCCAATCTCTTCTTCCATTGGCTAAAAATAAAGCACTGATACCGAT